>Ga0306921_10004110_pt1 | contig 14876 bp, 14 predicted proteins | sample sta12Cox44000080_FD_203760 | JGI IMG/M metagenome (GOLD analysis project Ga0306921, IMG submission 203760) | Lab enrichment of tropical soil microbial communities from Luquillo Experimental Forest, Puerto Rico - statoxic.12C.oxic.44.000.080 (v2)... | ecosystem: Environmental > Terrestrial >...
GAACGGTCACGCCGCCCCTTGTATCCTGTCCGGGCGAAGGGCCGCAACCGTGCCGCGGCATCCATATTGTGCCGCCCTTGCACGGGATCGGCTGCCTTGCCATGGTGACGCGGGCCACACGACGGGTCAGCATGACATGAGCGCGACCATTCACCTGACCGATGTGGCGATCATCGGCGCGGGGCCGGTTGGCCTCTTCGCCGTCTTCGAATGCGGCATGCTGAAAATGCGCTGCCACGTCGTCGACGCGCTCGACACGCTGGGCGGCCAGTGCGCGGCGCTCTACCCGGAAAAGCCGATTTACGACATTCCCGGATATCCCGCCATCGATGCGGCGGGGTTGATCGACAAGCTCGCCGAGCAGGCGTCCCCCTTCCACCCCGTCTACCATTTGGCGCAGCGGGTGGAGCGCCTGGCGCCGCTGCCGGCTGGCGGATTTCGGCTGGAAACGTCGCTCGGGCATGTGCTCGAGGCGCGCGCCGTGATCATCGCCGCAGGGGTGGGCGCCTTCGGTCCCAATCGGCCACCCTTGCCCGGCATCGAGGGATTCGAAGGCAAAAGCGTCTTCTATTTCGTCACGCGGCGCGAAGATTTCCGCGGCAAGCGAGTGGTCATCGCCGGCGGCGGCGACTCGGCGGTCGACTGGGCCTTGTCGCTCGCGGAAGTCGCGGCAAGCCTGCAGGTCGTTCATCGCCGACCCAAGTTCCGCGCCGCGCCCGAATCGGCGGCGCGGCTCGACGCGCTGGCGCGCGCGGGCAAGATCGAGCTGGTGATCCCTTATCAGCTGCACGCGCTCGAAGGCGTTGGCGGCGCGCTGAACGCCGTGGTCGTGAGCGATCTCGCGAACAACACGCAGCGCCTTCCGGCCGATGTGCTGCTGCCGTTCTTCGGCCTCGCCATGAATCTGGGACCGGTGGCGGAATGGGGGCTCAATCTCGAGCGCAACCACATCCGCATCGATCCCGCGACATCCGCCACCTCGGCGCGCGGCATCTTCGCCATCGGCGACATCGCCACATATCCGGGGAAGCTCAAGCTGATCCTCACCGGCTTTGCCGAAGCGGCGCAGGCGGCGCACGCGATCTTTCCTCTCGTCCATCCCGGCGAGGCGCTCCACTTCGAATACTCGACGACAAAAGGCGTGCCGGGGCGGTGAGTGGAGCGATCCGCGCTTAATCTCCGACCGACCGTTGCGGCTCGGCGGCCTCCGCGATGGTGATGTTCAAATAGCAGGTCACGGTGGTGCCGCTGCCGGGACGCGAATCCATCTCCACTGTGCCACCATGGAGCTCGATGAAGCTCTTCACCAGCGACAGGCCGAGGCCCGGACCCGATTGGCGCGCGTTGGGATTGCCGCGTTCGAACTTCTCGAAGATGCGCGCTTGATCCTCGCGCGCGACGCCGACGCCGGTGTCGGCGACGATGAGCGCGATGCGCCCGGCCGACCGGCGCGACGCGAGCGTCACCGTGCCGCCCGGCGGAGTGAATTTGAGCGCGTTCGAGATGAGGTTGAAGAGCGCCTGCTTCAAGCGCCGCTCGTCTGCCACCAGCGCGCCGACATCGGTGGGGCAGTCGAATTCGAGCTTGAGCCCTTGCTTGCGCGCGCGCTCGCGCGTCAGCGACAGCACGCTCGACATCAAGGTATGAATGTCGACCTCGCTCGTCTCGAGCGTCATGTAGCCCGCCTCGATGGTGGCGAGGTCGAGAATATCGTTGATGAGCGACAACAAGCGATGCGAGCTATCGAGGATGCCGCGGCTGTAGTCGAGCTGACGCGGCGTCAATTCGCCGAAATATTGGTTCGTCAGGATCTCGGCGAAGCCGATGATGGCATTCAAGGGCGTGCGCAGCTCGTAGGAGACGTTGGCGATGAATTCGCTCTTCAAGCGGCCGGCGGTCTCGAGCGCCTCGTTGCGCTCGCGCAACGCGTGCTCGACGCGCGTCGAGTCGGTGACGTCGAGATAGCTCAAGAGGATGTTGCCGTCGGGCAGCGGCACCGTCACCGCCTGGAGGATCGAGCCGTCGCGGCGCACGAGTCGCGTGCTGTCGGCGCTATGCGCGGTGAGACGGGCGATGATGCGCCGCTTGGTTGCCGGCCAGTCGCCGCCGTCGTCGAAGAGCGCCCGCTGCTTCTCGATGATCTCGCTTACATGCGGCTCGCCCTGGAGGTCGGCGGGCGCCAGCTGCCACATCTGTGCGTACGCCGGATTGGAGAGCTTGAGCCGTCCGTCGCTGCCGAACACGGCAATGGCTTCGTAAAGATTGTCGAGCGTCTCGCGCTGTACCTCGATGAGCGTGTTGTAGGAGCGCTCGAGCGCGAGCTTGTCGGTGACGTCTTCGTAGACGAAGGTGAGGCCGCCGAAGGGATGCGGCGAGACGATCAGCCGCAAGGTGCGCTCGTCCGGCAGGTGCAGCAGCTCTTCCTGCGGCTCGATCAACGAGGTGAACATGGCCAGCTGCTGGCGCTTGAAGGCGCGGAAATCGGCATGCTCGGGAATGCGGCGGCGCTCGCGGAGCCGCTCGAGCACCTCGTCTAGCGTCGGCTCCGTGACGAGCCACTCCTCCTCGAGGCGCCAGAGAGTGGCGAAGGCGGTGTTGAAGAAATTGAGCCGCGTGTCCGGACCGTAAATGGCGATCGCAACCGCCACATTCTCAAGCACGTCGGCATGCGCGGCGATGTGGCGCGCGAGCTCCGCCTGGATGTTTTCGAGGTCGGTGAAGTCCTGGGCAAATCCCAGGACCTCGCTGGTATTATCGAGCGGCGCTTCCGTGAACTCCATGAGCCGGCGCGAGCCGGCGATGACGATATGGCGACTCTCCGACTGCGGCGAGCCCGAGGCGCGGGCGCGCATGGCGAGCGCGCGGCCATTCTCGGCGAGAACGCCGGCGGCGATCTCGCGCCCCTCCTCCAGCACCTTCTGGCGCGGCGCATCGACCGCGACCGCGTAGGCACGATTGCAATCGGCAAGACCGAGTTCGGGAACGCGCCGCCAAACCGGGAGCGGCAGCCCATCAAGGACGGCGCGCAAGCGGCTCTGCTCTTGGCGCGCCGCGTCGAGTTCGTTGGCCAGCGCCGCTCTGCCCGAGCCGTCGAGGAACCACACCACGTCCGCAGCGGGCACCGCGCCCGCGGCCGGAATGCGCCGACCGAGCGCGTCGAGCGAGCCGCGCCCTCCGGCAAGACGAAGCTGGAGTTCGAAGCTGATGCCATCGCGGCGGAGCCGGGCCACGCTCGCCTCGAGCGCCGCGCCGTCATCAGGCGCGGTTTGCGCCACGAGATCGGCAAGGCGCGGTCGTGTCAGATCGCGTACCGCCGCGAGCGACCCCGCGGCGAAACTCTCCTCGCCCGTGTAGTCCCATCGACAGAGTGCGGCCGGGGTCGCCGCGAGGAGCGTCATCGCCTCCGCGAGCGCCGCCGCCGCCGCCGCGCGCTCGGCGGCGAGCCGCCGCGCCCGCGCTCTTTCCCGCAGCGCCACCGCCGCTGCGACAGCGGCGAGCACCGCAAATCCCGCAGCGAACCCTGCACCGCTCGCGATTGCCCCATCGGCCGCCGCCGCGGCGGCCGCGCCCGACCACAGGGCGGTGGCGCCGACAATACCGAGCCGCGCGGGAAGTCCGCCCATACTCGTCAGACCTGCCAACTAAGTCCCCTCAGGCGCAAGGCGGCGATGCCGGCAAGGGCCGGATCGCCGATTATGACGCGGCCACCTGATTTTCCCAGGCGAAAGTGATCGGGATCAGTAACGGTAATGATCGGGCTTGTACGGGCCCTTGTCCTCGACGCCGATATAGGCCGCCTGCTCCGGCGACAATTTGGTGAGCCGGACGCCAAGCTTCTCGAGATGGAGCGCCGCGACCTTCTCGTCGAGATGCTTGGGCAGCACGTAGACCTTCTTCTCGTACTTGCCGGGATTGGTGAAAAGCTCGATCTGCGCCAGCACCTGATTGGTGAAGGACGCGCTCATGACGAAGCTCGGATGGCCGGTGGCGCAGCCGAGGTTTACGAGCCGGCCCTTGGCCAGCACGATGAGGCGCTTGCCATCGGGGAAGACAACTTCATCAACTTGCGGCTTTACTTCCTCCCATTTGTAGTTGCGCAGTGCGTTGATCTGAATCTCGCTGTCGAAGTGGCCGATGTTGCAGACGATGGCGCGGTCTTTCATCTGCCGCATGTGGTCGAGGGTGATGACGTCGATGTTGCCGGTGGCGGTAACGAAGATGTCGCCGATCGGCGCCGCATCCTCCATGGTGACGACCTGATAGCCTTCCATTGCCGCTTGCAGCGCGCAGATCGGATCGATCTCTGTTACCAAGACGCGGGCGCCCTGGCCGCGCAAGCTCGCGGCCGAGCCTTTGCCGACATCGCCGAAGCCCGCGACGACGGCAATCTTGCCGGCCAGCATCACGTCGGTTGCGCGCTTGACGCCGTCGACCAAGCTTTCGCGCACGCCGTAGAGATTGTCGAACTTCGACTTGGTGACGCTGTCATTGACGTTGATCGCCGGCACCATCAGCTTGCCGGCGCGCATCATCTCGTAGAGGCGATGGACGCCGGTCGTCGTCTCCTCGGAAATGCCACGGACGTCCTTGAGCAGCGCCGGATATTTGTCGTGCAGGATCTTGGTGGCATCGCCGCCGTCATCGAGGATCATGTTGGGGGCCCAGCCGTTCGGACCACGCAAGGTCTGCTCGATGCACCATTCGTATTCTTCCTCGGTCTCGCCTTTCCAAGCGAAGACGGGAACGCCGCGGGCGGCGATGGCGGCGGCAGCGTGGTCCTGCGTCGAGAAGATATTGCACGAGCTCCAGCGCACGCTGGCGCCGAGCGCGATCAGGGTTTCGATCAGCACCGCAGTCTGAATGGTCATGTGGAGACAGCCGGTGACACGCGCGCCCTTGAGCGGCTTCTTGGCGCCGAACTCCTGGCGGAGCGCCATCAATCCCGGCATTTCCGTTTCGGCGATCGCGATTTCGCGCCGCCCCCAATCGGCCAAAGAGATGTCGGCGACTTTGTAGTCGGCGGCAACGGCCATCAGCGTGCTCCTTCGATCAGTGCTCGAACCTAGTCAGATCCCGAACCGAGAATCCATCCTGTCCGTCGTCCCTGCGAAAGCACGGACCCAGGGCGAGCGAGCGATCACTTTCCTGGATTCCCGCTTCCGCGGGAGTGACGATCAAGGAAACGCCGATTCTAGACGGCCGAAATCCGCTCCAAAGCGCCCCGCTATAGCAGCGCGACGGAGGATCAGCAAGGCTTGCGGAACTCATAAACGCCGCAGGCCAGAAGCGCGACAAATGGGCATGAAATGGGACCTTGCCCACGCTCCGCCGCTCACGCCAGCGCGTTGAAGTCGTCGAGCAGGCTGGCGATGCGCGCATCATCGAGCTGATCCATGATGGCGCGGGCGCGGCGCGTGGCGGCGACGATGTCGAGCGCGCGGATGCGCTGCTTGACGCGGCCGATCTTGCTGGGCGCCATCGACAGATCGCGGATGCCGAGACCCAGCAGCAGCGCCGTAAACCGCGGGTCGCCCGCCATCTCGCCGCAGAGGCTCACGGGAATGCGCGCTCGGAGCGCCGCCTCGACAGCGAATTGGATGAGCCGCAGCACGGCGGGATGCAGCGGGTTATAGAGATGCGCCACCTGCTCATCGCCGCGATCGATGGCAAGCGTGTATTGGATGAGGTCGTTGGTGCCGATGGCGAAGAAATCCGCCTCGGCGGCAAGCGCATCGGCGGCGAGCGCGGCGCCGGGAATTTCGATCATCACGCCCAGTGGCGGCAGCGGATCGGCCATTTTGAGGCCGCGCCGCTTGAGACGCCGCGCCACCTGCGCCATAGCGTCGCGCACTTTGCGGATTTCGGAGACGCTGGAGATCATCGGCAAGAGGATTCGCACGGGACCTTCGGCGCCGGCGCGCAGCATGGCGGCGAGCTGGGTGTCGAGAAGGCGGCGCTCCTTGAGCGACAGCCGGATCGCTCTGAGGCCGAGCGCGGGATTGGCGCCTTCGCCGATGGTGGCATCGGCCAGCGGCGCCGCTAGCTTGTCGCCACCGATATCCAGCGTCCGGACGGTGACCGGCCGGCCCTCCATGCCGCGCACCAGGCCGCGATAGGCCATGTACTGCTCGTCCTCGTCGGGCAAATCCTCGCGGTTCATGTACAGGAATTCGCTTCGCACGAGGCCGAGCCCTGCCGCGCCCGCCGTAAGTGCCTGGTCGAGTTCGCGCGGCAGCTCGAGATTGGCCTGGAGCGTGATGTCGACGTCGTCGCGGGTGACGGCAGGAAGCCGCTTCAAGCGCGATAGCTGGCGCTCCTCGCGCTCGAGCGTCGCCTGCTGTTCGTGATAGCGCGCCACCGTCTCGCGCTTGGGATTGAGGACGACGATACCCTGGGCCCCGTCGATCACCACGGTATCGCCGGGATCGATGTCGCTGAGGAGGCCGGCCACGCCCAGCACCGCCGGCAGTCCGAGCGCCCGTGCCATGATCGCGGTGTGGCTCTCGGGTCCGCCCAGCACCGCGGCGAAGCCGGCGATCCGCCGCGGGTCCATCAACGCCGTGTCGGCCGGCGTCAGCTCTTCCGCGAGAATGACGGTGCCGTCCGGCACGTGCTGGAGCGCGGCGTAAGGCGTCTTGGTGAGATTGCGGATGAGGCGGGCGCCGACCACGCGAATATCCTCGCCGCGCGCGGCGAGATAGGCATCGCCCATGGCAGCGAAGCTCTCGGCGATCTCGGCCATCTCCATCTGCACCGCGCGCTCGGCGTTGATCCGCTCGTGCTCGATGCGCCGCTCGACGCCGCGGACCAAGCGCGAGTTGGTCAGCATGGCAACGTGCGCGTCCAGCAGGTATCCCACCTCCTCGGCGGCCGAATCCGGCAACGCCGCTGCTTTGCCCTTGAGCTTGCGCAATTGCCGCAGCGACACGGCGACGGCGGCCGCGAACCGTTCGCGCTCGGCGGCGATCTTGTCGGCCGCGACGCGGTAGTCCGGCACCGCGATGTCGCCGTCATCGCTGACGAAGGCGGTGCCGATGCCGATGCCGGACGAGACTCCGAGCCCGTGCAGGACGCGCTCGCTCTTCGGCTTGTCTCCCGCTGTCGAAGACCCCTCACTCCTCATCGAAACCGCCGCTGATCAAATCGGCGAGCGCGGTGATGGCGCGCACCGCCTCGGGGCCGCTCCCCGAGAGCTCGATCGCGGTCCCCGGGCCCGCCGCGAGCATCATCAATCCCATGATGGACCGCCCCGATACGGAATTCCCATTCTTACGAACGGTGATTTCGGCATCAAATTGCCAGGCAAGCTTGACGAAGCGCGCGGCGGCCCGCGCATGAAGGCCGCGCTTGTTGCAAATGGTGACGGTGCGCCGGATCGGGTCGGCGCCGTCAGCGCCGCCACCCTGACCGTCGGCATCGCTCATTCGCGGGCGTCGGCCAGGAGCTGCGAGGCGACGTTGATGTACTTCCGTCCGGCCTCTTGCGCGCCGCGCACGGCGCTCGCCAGCGGCTCGCTTTGCCGCAAGCTCGCAAGCTTGATCAGCATCGGCAGATTGATCCCGGCGATCACCTCGATCTTGGCCTTGTCCATTACCGAGATGGCGAGATTGGAAGGCGTGCCGCCGAACATGTCGGTGAGCAGCACCACCCCGTCCCCGCCGTCGACCTCGGCGACGCAGCGCAGAATGTCCTGGCGCCGTCGTTCCATATCGTCGTCAGGGCCGATGCACACCGCCGCGATGTTGCGCTGGGGACCCACGACGTGCTCGAGCGCCGCGACGAATTCCGCGGCGAGCCGGCCATGGGTCACGAGAACCATTCCAATCATGCGATGTCCTTCAGAGGGCCCACGGGCTCGGCGGCGACGGCGCTCGGCGGCGACGGCGCGGCTCGGTCGAGATCGCGGTGACCGACGGCCACGGTTCGTCCTTCCTTTCCGAGCCAAGCCGCCAGACGCTCGGCGACATAGACCGAGCGGTGCCGGCCGCCCGTACAGCCGAAGGCGATGGTGAGATAACTCTTGCCCTCGCGCTCGTAGCGCGGCAGCAGCGGCGCGAGCCAGGCGCAAAGCCGCTCGAAGAAGGGCGCATAGTCGGGGTCCGCCTCGATGAAGCCGCCGACCTCGGCGTCGTGCCCGGTAAGTGGCCGTAGCGCCGCGATGTAGTGGGGGTTGCGCAGAAAGCGCACATCAAAGACGAGATCCGCATCGCGCGGCAGGCCATGGCGGTAGGAAAAGGAGGTTACAAAGATGGTGATGCGAGACGCGGCGTTAAGGGCGAAGTGGCCGTAGAGCAACCGTTTAAGGTCGCCCGGGCTGAGAGCGGTGGTATCGATAACGAGGTCGGCCCGGTCGCGCAAGGGCGAAACGCGCTGGCGCTCAAGAGCGATCCCGTCCGTCACTGGCCGGTCCCCGGCGAGCGGGTGACGCCGGCGCGTCTCGGTATAGCGGCGGACGAGACGGTCGTCCTCGCAATCAAGAAACACGATCTGGAGTGCCAGCGCATGCTCGGCGATGAGGCGATCGAGGGCCGCGAGCAAGGCGCTCACGCCGAAGTCGCGCGTGCGCACGTCGACACCGATCGCCAGCGGCGCCGGGGCCGGGGCCGCCAGCAAATTCGGCAACAGCGAGAGCGGCAAATTGTCGACCGCCTCGTAGCCAAAATCCTCAAGCACCTTGAGGGCGGTCGAACGGCCCGCGCCCGACATGCCCGTAATGACGAGCAGCCGGGCACGCGAGGATCGACGGTCGGACGGGGCAGTGCCGGTATTCGCCTTGGCCGAGCCGCTCATGAGGCGCTCGCGGCAGCGCTTACGGCGGCGGTGACGGCGTGTAGCGCCAGTCGCAGCTTGGCGGGAGCCGAGGCTTCGAACGGCGCCAGCGCAATTTCCGAGACCGCGCAATCGAGAAACCGACATTCGCGCGGTTCGGGAAGCCGCTCGACCGCCTCGCTGGGGACGAGCGTCACGACGAGGCGGAGGATGGCCGAGGGCACCGACGACACGCGCAGAATGCCGATGCCACGCACCTCGAGAAGGCCGGCGATGGTTGGGGGTGCGCTCATCCGCAACCCAGTGCCCGCGCGGCGAAGCTCCGTCTGGTCGTCGGCGACGAGGACGGCGCCGGCGTCGATGAGACGCAGGGCCAAATCGGACTTGCCGGCGCCGGAAGGGCCGCGCAGGAGAACACCCGCGCCATCAAGCGCAACCGACGTGCCATGTACGCGGATCATGGGCGGTTTAGGTGCGCCGCTCCCGAGGCAAAGTCAATGGCTCCGCCGCGGGTGTTTCACGGCTGCCCAACACCCCTTATCAACCCTTAGTTGGTCGACGACGCGGACACCCCAAAGGATGAATCGCCAGGTGATGTCTGTCGTCGCTAAGTGACGGGCAGCCGGACAATAAACCGCGCGCCGATCGTTCGCCCGGCCCCATCGTGGCGGTTCTCGGCGCGAATGCTGCCGCGATGCGCCTCGACGATCTGCTTTGAAATCGAGAGACCGAGCCCGGAATGGGTGCCGAACTTTTCGCCGGCGGGACGCTCGCTGTAGAAGCGCTCGAAGATCGCTCCAAGTTTGCCCTCGGGAATGCCGGGGCCTTGGTCTTCGATGGTGATCACGACGGCCTCACCCTCTCGTCGCGCGGCAAGGTGAATGGCTGCGGCAGGTGGACTAAAGGACACCGCATTGGCGATAAGATTGCGGATCACCTGCACCAGTCGACCCTCGATGCCGAGCACGGCAAGGTCGCCCTCGGGCGTGCCGAGTGCGCCTGGCAGCGACAGCATGAGGCGGGGCGCGGCCTCATCCGCGGTGGTGCGATGCACCTCGACCAGCGCGTGCAGCATGCGGCCGATGAGCACAGGCTCGAGCTCGACGCGGCTCAGCTCGCTGTCGAGCCGCGAGGCATCGGAGATGTCGCTGATCAAGCGATCGAGACGCTGGACGTCCTCGAGCACGACGCGGAGCAGCTGGCGTTGCTTTTGCGGGTCATCGACGCGCGCCGCCGTCTCCACCGCGCTGCGCAGCGAGGTGAGTGGGTTTTTTATCTCGTGCGCGACGTCGGCGGCGAAGCGTTCGATCGCGTCCATCCGTTGCCAGAGCGCCGCGGTCATGTCGCGGAACGTGCCTGAGAGCTCGCCGATCTCATCGCCGCGCCCAGTGAAATCGGGAATCAAGACTTGGCGACCGTGGCCGCGGCGGACGCGCTCGGCCGCGGCAGCGAGACGGCGGATCGGCCGGCCGATGGTCCCCGCAAGGTAGATCGACAGCAGCACGGTGACGCCGAGGGCGATGACGAACACCTTCAGAATCTCAAGCCGCACGGCGCGCACGGCTTGATCGATGTCGGCGCTGTCGGAGGAAAGCAGCACCGCGCCCAGCACGTGCTTGTAGCGCTGCACCGGAACCGCAACGCTCAGCGCGAATCCACCCTCACGCTCGTGGCGCAGCGCGCTCCCCACTTCGCCCAAGAGCGCCTTCTGAACTTCCACGTAGTCGCCGGCGCTCTGCTCGGTCGTTTCCTGATAAAGCGGATGCTGACGCTCCCACGGCAACGCGCCGATCACTTCGTCGTAAAGCCAGGTGGCAACCCTTCTAAAGACGCCACCCCCGGCATCGGGCGGCGGCAGCACCTGAACCTGCACCAGGCCGCCGGGGCTGCGCAGGACACGGCTGTCGGCGATGAGCTTGCCGGCGACATCGAAGAGGCGCGCCCGCGTGTGCTGTGTCGGCTCGACCAGACGCTGCATCATCTGGCGGCCAAGCGCCGGAATGAGCTGCTCGCCTTCCCCTAGCGAATCGATGACCGCGCCTTCACCGAGCGCCGCCGCGAAAATCTCACCCTGCGTTTTGAGCGCATCGAGCTGCGCGCTCACCAAGCTTTGCTGATATTCGCCAAGGTAAAGAAGCCCGAGACCGAGCAAACCGAGCGCCAGCACGTTGACGGCGAGAATGCGCCGCGTCAGCGGCGAGAGGCGGCGCCGACGGCGCAGACCGAGAGGAAGCCGTGGCGTCGGTGCGACGGTCTCCGCAGGTGCCGTCACCGGTGCTTTCGGATCAGCGGTCGCGGTAGCGATATCCCACACCATAGAGAGTTTCGATCTGCGCGAACTCGCCATCAATCGCCTTGAACTTCTTGCGTAGCCGCTTGATGTGGCTGTCGATGGTGCGGTCGTCGACATAGATATGCTCGCCATAGGCGCCGTCCATCAGCTGATCGCGGCTTTTCACATGGCCGGGACGAAGCGCCAGCGACTTCAGAATCAGGAATTCGGTGACGGTGAGGTCGACGTTTTCGCCGCGCCAGCTGCATTGATGGCGCGCCGGATCGAGCACGAGCTCGCCGCGCTGAATGACCGGCTCGCCTTCGCCGGAGCCGCGCGCCAGCTCGCCGCGGCGCAACAACGCGCGGATGCGCTCGACCAGGAGCCGCTGCGAGAACGGTTTCTTGATGTAGTCGTCGGCGCCCATGCGCAGGCCCAGCACCTCGTCCACCTCGTCGTCCTTCGAGGTCAGGAAGATGACCGGCATGGCGCCTTGCTTGCGCAAATGACCGAGCAGCTCCATCCCGTCCATCCGCGGCATCTTGATGTCGAGGATGGCGAGATCGGCGGGATGCTGCGCGAGCCCCCGCAGCGCTTCGGCGCCATCGGAATATGTGCGCACCTGGAACCCCTCGGCCTCGAGCGCCATCGCCACGGAGGTGAGGATGTTCTTGTCATCATCAACGAGCGCGATTGAGTTACCCACGGCGTTAGTGCCTCTCACGCGAATTGGATCAGGGAAACTTGCCTTTCACTGTGGCGCCTTTAAGGCGCGGCTGGGGAGAAGTCTGGCCAATCTTCGATATACGCCTCTAACTCTCAGCTTTCCAAGAAATACCGCGTCGGCGCGCGGCCAAGGGCGCGGCGAAACATTGAGGTAAATGCGCTCGGACTCTGATAGCCAAGATCGAGCGCAACAGTCGTGACCGGCTGGCCGGTGGCAAGGCGGCTCAGTGCATCCACGAGCCGTACCTGCTGACGCCAGGCGGTAAAGCTCATGCCGGTCTCCTTGCGGAAAAGCCGCGCGAGCGTGCGGCTCGAGGCACCGACGCTCGCTGCCCAATCATCGAGTCGCCGCTCGCTCGCCGGCTCGCGCTGGATCGCGCTGCAAAGCCGGCGCAGGCGCCCATCTTCCGGCCATGGCAGATGCAGCGGCAAGACCGGCACGGCGCGGATCTCGTCGAGAATGAGCGACATGAGCCGTCCGGCCGGCCCCGCTTCGTCGTAAAGCAACGGTAGCTCGACGGCGCGCAAGATAAGCTCGCGCAGCAGCGGCGACACAGAGACGACGCAACATTCGAAGGGGAGAGAGCTCGCCATGTCGGCGCGCACATAGAGCGTACGCATCGCCACCGCACCGGAGCTGCGGATGGCGTGCTCGGTCTCCGCCGGCATCCAGACCGCGCGATTGGGCGGCACCACCCAGGTCCCTTCGCCGGTCCATACCACCATCACGCCTCGGGCCGCAAAGACGAGCTGGGCGCGGCGATGGCGATGGGGCGGGGTTTGGCTGCCGTCCGGGAAGTCCTTGGCCATGGCCGCGATGGGGCGGGGCACGTCCTGATAATCGTCTGGATTGGTGCTTCTCTGCGCCATGTCCGAATCTCGACAGAAGATGGCAGAATAGCGCGAGCAGGAAGGCAAGGCGATGCCTAATCTTTGATCGGACAGCAGCAAAACCGGTCCGGCCGGGGTGGCTCATGGATCAATCCCGCCTTACCATCGCCTTTCTCAATCTCGGTCATTTTCTCGACCACCTCGCCATGCTCATCTACGCCACGGCGGTGCTGGTGATGACGCGGGAATTCGGCCTCAGCTATGAGGCGATGCTGCCGCTGTCGCTCGGCGGCTTCATCGCTTTTGGCGCCGGGTCCCTTCCCTCCGGCTGGCTCGGCGACCGCTACGGCCGACGCACCATGATGGCTGTGTTCTTTTTCGGGCTGGGCGCGGCCCTGGTCCTCGCCGGCCTTGCCATGACGCCCTGGCAGATCGTGGCGGCCCTCACCCTCATCGGCGCCTTCGCCTCGATCTACCATCCCGTCGGCATTGCCATGCTGGTAAAGGATCAGCCGCGCGTCGGGCGCGTCCTCGGCTGGAACGGCGTCTGGGGCAACCTCGGCCTCGCCTTCGCCTCCTTGATCGCCGGCTGGTTTGCCGACCATCTCAGCTGGCGCGCCGCGTTCATCGCACCAGGCGTCGCGACCATGGCCGCGGGGCTCGCCTTTGTTTTGCTGGTGCCGGCGAGCGCAAATGAGAGCGCGCGCGCCCGACGCGCCGGTAGCGGCCGACCGCTCCCTCGCCATGCCCGCCGCATCTTCGCCATTCTGACGCTGGCAACGATGTGCAGCGGCGTCATCTTCGCCGCCGCCACCAACGCCATGCCCAAGATCTTCGATGAGCGCCTGGCGGCGCTCGTCCATACCACCACGGGCATCGGCACGCTCGTCGCCACCGTCTACGTCATTGCCGCCACCGCCCAGCTGGTGGTCGGCCAGCTCATCGACCGCTACGCGCTGCGCGGCGTGTTCCTGGTTCTGGCTGCCGCACAGGTGCCGCTGCTGCTGCTCGCCGGCGCCCTTGCCGATTGGGCGATGCTGGGCGTGGCGGTGGCGATGATGTTCGTCATCTTCGGCATCATTCCCATCAACGATGCAATGGTCGCCCGCTACGCCGAGGACGCCTGGCGCTCGCGGGTTTATGCGTTGCGCTACGTGGTGTCTTTCGGCGCCAGCCTGCCGGCCGTCCCGCTCGTGGCGTATCTCCAGCCGCAGGCGGGCGGGTTTAGCCCGCTTTTCGCGGCGCTCGCCGCCATCGGGCTCGGCACGCTTGCGGCTGCCCTGCTCTTCCCGACGGGGCAGCCTCGGCCTGCACCGGCGCCGATTGCGGCGGAATAAGGATCGCGATGACCGACAGAGAGGCGAAGCCGGCCGCGGTCACGGCGCGGAGGCTGATGCGCGCCCTCGACCGCGCGTCTCTTGCCACTGCCGCCCCCGAGGGCTGGCCCTATGCCTCGCTGGTGCTGGTTGCCGTCGATCACGATGCGAGCCCGCTCCTGCTGCTGTCCGACCTTGCCGAGCACAGCAAGAACATCACGCGCGACCAGCGTGTCCTCCCTCTTGTTCGACGGCACCGCCGGGCGCGATGACCCGCTTACCGGACCTCGGGTCACGGTCCTGGGTGAGTTCGCCACGACCGGTGACCGACGGCTGCTCAGCCGCTTTACCGAGCGCCATCCCTCGGCCGCCGCCTATGCCGGTTTCGGCGATTTCCACCTCTATCGGCTGACGGTGCGGCGAGCGCATCTCGTCGCCGGCTTCGGCCGGATCGAGGCGATCGCCGGGGAGGCCTTGCTCTTTCCGGCGAGCCCCGCGCTTGCCGGCGCCGAAGATGAGATCCTGCGGCACATGGCCGCGGAGCACGCCGACGCGATCAACCTTTACGCGAACCGGCTTCTCGGGCTTCCCGGCTCCGACTGGCGGCTCACCGGGATCGATCCCGAGGGGATCGATCTCCGCCGCGGCGGACGCGTGGAAAGGCTTGACTTCGAGACGCCGGTAAGCGATGCGTCGGCGGCGCGGGTCGCCTTAGTTCGCCTCGCCAATTTGGCGCGGCAACGCCCTTAAGCGGTTAACCGCGACGGGAACAAAGGACGGGTGGTGAGCGTTGTGCTGCCACTCTCGCCAAAGACGGGCGAGCGCTCCGGTGGGGCCCTTCGGGCGGGGCCCATGCCGGCATTCATGAGCACAGAAGCAAGGGGAAACTTGGAGGTCACGCCGTGCAAGACGCAGCTCATACCGTAACCGGAACGGCCAGCAGCCACGACCTCGACCAGCAT
>Ga0306921_10004112_pt1 | contig 14875 bp, 10 predicted proteins | sample sta12Cox44000080_FD_203760 | JGI IMG/M metagenome (GOLD analysis project Ga0306921, IMG submission 203760) | Lab enrichment of tropical soil microbial communities from Luquillo Experimental Forest, Puerto Rico - statoxic.12C.oxic.44.000.080 (v2)... | ecosystem: Environmental > Terrestrial >...
GGCGCGTAACAGCGTGGGACGTACCAGGCCCATCTCCCGGGTCAGGAAGCGATCCGCGTCGCCGCCTCGGTAATTGACGACCGCAGGCACGCCACGCATCCGTGCGATCCAGACGGCGGGCGCGGCAAATAGATGCCAAGCCCAGCCCGAGTTCGCCATCACGTGCACGAGCTCGGACCCGCCGATGGCGACCCACAGTCGCCGCAGGTAGGGGAGCAGGCGGAAGATCGCACGAACGCCGGGTAGGCGTTCAATCGCCGCCGGCCGGTACGGCACGTTGGTCTGCACCAACGTCACATCGCAGCCATCTTCGGACAAGAGTTGCGCGAGTTGCCGCGTCTGGTTCGCCATGCCACCACTCGGAGGTGGCAGTGGACCCACGAGGACGACCGCACGCGGCGCGGCTGGCGCTCTTGGCGTCCCGAGTTCCGCAGTCGCATCCGTCGAACTCACGGTGCCGCCGTCTGGACGCGCGTGAACAGGTTGCGCGCGAGCCGCAGGCCGTAGCGTCCCGGCGTTCGATCCCATGGCGTGAAGCGCGGCAGTTGGTAGCAAGTGCTTGACGCGCGCGCCGCCCCTGGCGCCGTCGACACGGCGGCAATGAATCCCAGTTCTTCGGCAAGTCGCGCATGCGCCGTCGTATAGTCGGTGTTCGGCCTGCCGTTGGGATACGCGAAGAGGTTGACCGGCTGCCGCACGATCTCCACAAGGGCTTCGCGTCCATCGACGATTTCGCGCCGCGCTTCCACATCGCTCAGTGCAGCGAGGATTGGGTGATGCGCCGTATGCGCGCCAATGCCCATTCCGGCCGCCGCAATGTCGCGGAGCTGCGTGCGCGTCAGCATGAGATCGTTGGGTAGCGGCGTCGGAGCTTGCGCTGCAGCTGCGTCCGCCCGTGCCTGGCGCTCGACAGGATTCAGGTACTTGAGACGCGAAAGCACGACTTGGATCGCGCGCCGTCGCGTCTCCAGCGATCCAATCGCATGGCGTCCGAGCCCGAGCGCGGAGAGATCGAACTCACTTCCACTCGCGCCACGTATCGTCTCGATCACCGTGTCATTCCACATCCGACCGCCGTCCAAGAAAGCGCTCGCGATGAAGAACGTCGCATGGAGCTTCATCTCGAGCAGGATGGGCAGCGCCACCGTGCAGTTGTCCGCGTAGCCGTCATCGAACGTGATGGCGAGGGCACGCGCCGGGAGCGTTCGCCGTCGCAGCGCCGCGACCGCGTCCTCGAGCGGCAGAACATTGAACCAATCGCGGATCCACTCGAGCCGCTCGCGGAAAACGCCGGCGTGCATATCGCCGGGAAACAGCGGATCGCACGCCGGGTGGACGTGATGGAACATGAGGATCGTCAGGCGGCCGCGCGCACCTGCGGGCGAAAGCGTGCCGAGCACCGGCTTCAGCCACGCTGCAACCTTCGATTGGTCCGCAGAATCGGCGCGCACACCGGCGTCGATGCGGTCATCCATGGCGACACTCACCCAAGACGACGCGCGATCAGCGGCCAGCCCCATTGCAGCGCGAGCGCCAGCCCGAGGCCAAGGCCGATGAGACCGAGCGCGGTGGCCCACCGGCGCAACCGTTCCATCCGTTCGATTGCGCTCTCGTTGTCCGGCGTCGCCAGCACCTTGAATGGAGGCAATCCTCCGAGGGCGCTGACCCGGTGGGCGAGCCGCCCGGAAAGCGTGCGAAGGATCCCCGCGATCCCGGTTCGCTCGCGGGTGATCACATCATTGCCCCACCACAGGTACCACTCTGCCGCGCCCCGCCGGTAGTAGTCGAGCAGCTTTTCGGGATGTGGAAAGCCCAGCCGTCCCGGAGCGGCGCGGCGAAACTCGATGCGCGACGGCGATGCGAGCAGCGCTTCGCGCAATACGAGTGCCGAGAGCGGCGCGTCGTCGCCGGCGAACACGGCGTAGACATTATTCTGCACGTCGATGAACGCCCAGGCTGCGCGCTGCTGGTCGTAGACCTCCACGAACGTGTGGCCGTGACCGCCGAAGCCGTCGAACGAGAACGCCCATTGCCTGCAGAAGAGGCCGGCGGTGCGGGCAGCGGCCATGTAGACACGGACGTAATCGGTGCAATAGCCGCGCCCGGCCCGGATCCCGTGAAACGTCGTGACGAGGTCCGCGTGGATTGCGCCTTCGTTCGCTTGGCCGCCGATCAGCATCCCCACGAGCGCGAGCGCGCGGTGCCAGTCATCCGTCACCTCTGCGGCCCCGCTTGCGCGCGCTGCCTCCGCGATCGCGCGAGGGGCCTCGTCCCGCTCGATGCGGAAGTCCGGCGGCGCCGTCTCGGGTGTCCACGCGAAATCGCCGGATCGCCCGCGCCGCAGCAGAAACGCGTTTCTCGCGCGCACCGCCGCCTGCGTCGGCAACGCCAGTGCGGCAAGACAAGCCACGACTACCGCGAGTGCGAGCGCGCTGGCCAGTATCCACGGACGGCTCATTGCCAGCACAGACCCTCGTAGCGCGCAGGCAGCCGATCGCCATTCGGCAGCCGCGCGAGATCGATCACGACCTGGTCGGGACGCGTTTTCGTTTCGAGCGCCTTCGCGATCTGCGCATCCGTCAAACCAACGACCAGAACCTCCGATTCTGCGATCACGGCGGCGAGATCGCTGCGGATCAGCGAACCGATGTGGGGGACGCGCTCCTCGATGAAGCGGCGGTTCGCGCCGAGCAGTCGCGAGAACTGGACCTCGGCGTCGTACACCAACAGCCTCAAGCCCTTTCCGATCAGGTGCTCGGCGAGGGCCACGAACGGGCTCTCCCGAAGATCGTCAGTGCCGCTCTTGAACGAGAGGCCGATCATGCCGATACGTCGCTTGCCCGTCGCCAGCACTTTCGCAATGGCGTGCTCGATATGCGTGCGGTTGGACCCGATCACCGCGCCGAGCACCGGCAGCTCGACGTCGTGCATTTTCGCGAGATACGTCGTAGCTCGGAGATCCTTGGGCAGGCACGATCCGCCGAAGGCGAAGCCCGGCTTCAGGTACGCCGGAGAGATGTTGAGCTGACGGTCCCTGCACACGAGGTCCATCACCTCGAACGGATCGACGCGAAGCGCCTCGCAGAGCCTTGCGGTCTCATTGGCGAACGTGATCTTGAGCGCATGGAAGTTGTTGCAGCAGTACTTGACCATCTCCGCGGTGCGAACCGACGTCGAATGGAACTCGCACGGCAACGCACCGAAAAGGCTCTTGAGCTTTCCGACCGCCGCCTCGTCATGCCCGCCAACGATGGTGAATGGCGGCTGCCCGTAGTCTTTGATCGACGAGCCTTCGCGCAGGAATTCCGGCTGGTAGCACACATGGAAATCGGTACCCTCCTTGCACCCCGACTCCCGCTCGAGGATCGGCGTGAGCACATCCTCGACGGTGCCGGGAACGAGCGTCGAGCGGAATACGAAGACGTGCGGCGCCGCCTTCTCCTTGAGCGCGCGGCCCAGATCCGCGGCGACGCGCAGCATCGCCGACTGGTCCTGGCTGCCATTGGGCGATGATGGGGTACCGACGCAGATGAAGGAGAGCTCGGTCGTCCTGACCGCATCGGCTTCGTCGCGGGTCACCCGGACCGCGCCACTGGCGACGACCTCGCGCATCAGCTCCACCATGCCCTCCTCCACCACGGGCGTCCTTCCGCTGGCGATCAAGTCGAGCTTCGCCTGATCGACGTCCACGCCGACGACACGATGACCGTCGCGCGCAAGGCATGCAAGCGAGACCGCACCGACATAACCCAGGCCGAAGATGCTGATGTCCACCGATTACTCCGCCGTGACCTTGACCCGCGCCTCGTTCGATCGGCGCCCGCTTGCCATGAGTCGCTCGATGATGCCATCGAAGCGTTCCATCGACTTCGCCCACGCATGGTGCGACAACACACGCCCGCGTCCGGCCGCTGCCAGTCGTCGGCGCTCTTGCGGGTGCTCGATGATGTCGAGCACGGCACGCACGCGATGAAGTGCTCCGGGGACGAGGCGTCCACGCCACCGGCTGCAATCCTGCTCGTGACGACCGGTACCCCGCTCGCCATCGCTTCGAGGATCTTGTTCTGCGTGCCGCGCGCGATCGCCAGTGGCGCGACCATCGCCGCCGCACGCTTGAGGTACGGCCGGACGTCCGGGACCGATCCCGTGACGCTCACGCCCGCGATCGCGCCAAGTCGACGCACCGCCGCCGATGGATTGGCACCCACGATCACCAGCTTCAGCCCGGGACGCCTCTCCCGCAGTCGTGGCAGTGTCGTTTCGCAGAATTCGAACATGCACTGCTGGTTGGGGTAGTAATCCATGCGACCGACGAACGCGATGGTGTCCGGATCGTACGGCTCGTCGCTCGGCGAGAAATAGTCGCTGTCGACGCCGTTGGGAAACCAGTCGGAAGGCACGCCCGTCCGGTAGCTCTCGAGCGTCTGCCACTCGGCCCGCGTCGTTGCCGTGCACAGATCGAACCTACTCGCGAGACGCCGCTCGGCGCGCTCGAGCTTGATGCCCTCGATGCGATAGCCGAAGGACAGCGGGAACGGCTTGTACCGCGCGTATTCGAGCCACTTCTGCGAATCCATGTCGCCGAAGTCGAGAATCTTGGGAACGCCGCGGACGTGCTCGACGTATTGTGCGACCGACGATGCGTGGACGATGATCAGATCGAACCGCTCGGTATCAAGCAGCTGGCGCACGCGCTGTGCGAGCTTCCGCGAGTAGAAATAGCCCATCGACGACGGGGTCGGCGTTGGCAGCCGCGCAACCATCCGCAGTGCCTGGATCGAATCGCGGACGCGCCTCATTTCATAGCCTGCGCAGTAGGGTGCAATGCCCTCGCCATCGCGCGCCTCGCCCGACGATCGCGCCAGCGAGGCGACGATCACTTCGTGCTGCTGCGAAAGATGACGAATCTGATTGAACGGACGAATCTTCCCGCCGCGATTGGGAGGGAAGGGAAAGCGATGGCAGACATAAAGGATCTTCACCCGGCGAGCACCTTGAGCTCATCGGCCAGATCGGCGGCCGGGCGGGCGTCGAGGTAGAGGCGCGCCCAGATCTCGAAATGAAGCAGTGCAAGCAAGCAATCCGTGCCGTCGATGCGGTTCGACTCGTGCGCGGCGATCAGCGCAGCGATGCGATCGTGGCGGAACAGGCCGCGGCTTTCGACCGATTCCTCCGACAGGAGCTCGCGCATCAGCGGAATGAGCTCGCGCTTGAGCCACGCCCCCATGGGAGCGCCGAAGCCGCGCTTGCGCCGCGAGAGCACGGCAGGTGGCAGCACATCCTTGAGCGCTGTCTTCATCGCATGCTTGAGGCGGCCGCCGCGGATCTTCACGCCCTCGGGCATGCGGGCGGCAAGCTCGACCAGCTCGTGGTCGAGCAGCGGAACCCGGCACTCGAGCGATACCGCCATGCTCATCTTGTCGGTGAGCATTAGCAGGTCGTCGGGAAGCTGCGTCGCGGCGTCGACCGTGAACAACCGGTTCAAATCGTCTGTGCCAGAGGCCTCACCAAAGGCCGTCGCGAGCGGGTCGATCTCGCAGGAGACCGGCTCGCGCAGCAGCTCCACGATGTCGTCCTCGCCGAAGACCTCGACGTAGGATCGGTAGCGCTCTTCGAGCGGCAAGCCCGCGGTCGCAAGAAATCCCTTGGTCAGGCGCATCGCATCGAGCACGCGGGAATGCCGATCGCTCGGCAGCGCCGTCCCGAGCGCAGAGGCGATGCGCCGCACCCTCTCGGGCAGCCGCTCGAAGCGCGCCTGATAGTAACTTCCCAGATATCTCCGGTAGCCGCCGAAGAGCTCGTCGCCGCCGACGCCCGAGAGGATGACGGTGACGTCGCGCCGCGCGAATTGCGACACCAGGTACGTCGTGACGAACGCCGTATCCGCAATCGGTTCGTCCATGTGCCACAACAGATGGGGCAGCAGTGCTACGACGTCCGGTTTTACGATGATCTCGTGGTGCTCGGTGCCGAAGCGTGCCGCCACCTCGCGAGCGTGCGGCAGCTCGTTGTAGTAGGCCTCGGCCTCGCCGCCGTCGAAGCCGATGGCGTAAGTCTTCACGGGTTTCGCGCTGTGCTTCGACATGAACGCAACAACGCAAGCCGAATCGATACCGCCCGACAGGAACGCGCCGATCGGCACGTCGCTCACCATCTGCGAGTGAACCGAAGCCTCGAGTCCCGCGCGCAGGCGCTCCGTCCAGTCAGCCTCCGCCAGCGTCTCGTCGACCTGGGTCGGCATCCGCCAGTAACGGTGCTGTTCGACGCGATTGCCTTCGACGACCAGCAGCGTCGCGGGCGGCAGCTTGTCAATGCCGCGAAATATCGACCAGGGTGCTGGCACGTACCCGAGCGCGAGATACGCGGAGAGCGCATTCGGATCGACTTCGGCGCGAACGCCCGGCAATGCGAGCAGGGCCTTGGCTTCGCTCGCGAATGCGACGCGTCGGGCGTCCCGCCTGAGGTAGAGGGGCTTGACCCCCAGACGGTCACGCGCGAGGAGCAGCCGCCGGCGCCGCGCGTCCCACAACGCGAACGCGAACATTCCGTTGAGCCGCGAAACGAAATCGTCGCCGTACGCTTCGTACAGATGCAGCAGCGTTTCGCAGTCCGATTCGGTCCGAAAGCGGTGACCCTGGGCCAAAAGCTCCTGCCGCAGCTCGCGATAGTTGTAGATCTCGCCGTTCGCGACCAGCCAGAGCGAGCCGTCCTCGTTGGTCAGCGGCTGGTGGCCTCCTGCGAGATCGATGATCGACAGCCGCCGCATGCCGAAGGCCAGCGGCCCGTCGGAGTAGACACCTTCGTCGTCGGGTCCGCGATGGTGGGTGATCTCGCCCATGCGCGGCAGTGCCTCGGCTGGCGCAGTGCTGCCGTCGAGTTCGATGATTCCGTAAATGCCGCACATGAGCCTAGTGTCCGCGGGTTGCGCGTGCGCTGTCGCGTTGCCGGCACAACGACGCGTACACGTTTTCGCAGCACGCCACGCTGCGATCCCAGGTGCGTTCGTTCTCGACAAAACGCCGTGCCCGTGCGAGGCGCTGCGGCCATTCGGCACGTTGTGCGAGCACTGCTTCGATCGCGTCGCTCAACGCGCGCGCATCGCCCGCTGGGAACAGGACCCCGGTCTCGCCGTCGCGGATCAGCTCGCGATGCCCACCGACATCCGAGGCGACGAGCATCCGTCCGTAAGCCATCGCCTCGAGCGGCTTGAGCGGCGTGACGATCTCGGTGAGCCGCATCCGCCGGCGAGGATACGCGAGCACATCGACAAGCTCGTAGTAGCGCGGCACTTCGGCATGCGGCACGCGACCAGCAAAGATCACACGCTCCGCAATCCCGCGCTCGGTCGCGAGCGTCTTCAGTGCCTGCTCCTGCGGCCCGCCGCCGACGAGCAGCACCGCAAGGTCGTGATGCCGGGACGCGAGCGACGCCGTCGCCTCGAGCAGAAGATCCAGTCCTTCGTACGCGTAGAACGAGCCCACGAAGCCGATCACGGTCTTGCCGGCAAGACCGAGGCGCGCTCGCAACTCGGGATCGGGCGTAGTTCCGAATGGAATCTCCTGCGGATCGACCGCGTTGGCGACGACGGTGATGCGTTCCGGGGCGACGCCGCGAGCGCCGATTTCCTTGCGCAGGCCCTCGCAGATCGTCGTCACGTGGTCGGCATGGCGCAGCGCGAATGTCTCGAGCGCACGCGACGTCCGATAGCGCAGGCTTCCTTCCGTCGTGGTGCCGTGATCGACGGCCGCATCCTCCCACAACGCGCGCACCTCGTAGACGACCGGAATGGCGCGCTTGCGTCCCACCCATAGCGCCGGCAGTGCATTCAGCACCGGCGAATGCGCGTGGAGGATGTCGGGTCGGAACGTTTGCGCAAGTTCATCGACGCGCTGGGCGGTCGCCAGCATTTCCTGCACGAATACTGCGCCCGGAACGCCGGCGAGCGGTGCGCGTGGCGGCGCGGTCCGGTAAAACTGCCAGCCTTCGGCTTCTTCTACCTCAGCGGTAGCATTGCCGTGTCGCGGTGTCGTGACCTGCAGCGTTTGCCAGCCGCGGTCACGCTGGCCGCGCAGGATGCCGAGCGTGCGAAACGCGTAGCCGCTGTGCAAGGGAAGCGAGTGATCGAGAACGTGCAGAATGCGCATCGTCCTAGGCGGCCTGGGTGAGCGACTGGACCTCGATCGGCCGGTCGGCGACGTTGCGCAGGAACGCGTCGAACATCAGCAGCGTCCACAGCGGCGCGCTGTAATCGCGACGCCCCGACTGATGCTGCGCCACGAGCTCCTCGAGGACGTCGCGGTTGAAGAAACCGGTGTCCGCCAGGCGTTCTCCCAGAAGCGCGTCGTGCACGCGGCGTCTTAGCGGCCCGCGGAACCACCGCGCGAGCGGGACGGCGAAACCCATCTTCGGCCGATACAACAGCTCGTGCGACAGGCGCGGCTCCATCGCCTTCTTGAGCAGCCACTTCCCTTCCCCTTCGCGCACCTTCAGCGACGACGGGAGGCTCGCGAGCCACTCGACGAGCGGGTGGTCCATCAGCGGCTCGCGCACTTCGAGCGAATGCGCCATGCTGGCACGATCGACCTTGGTGTTGATGTCTCCCACGAGATACGTCTTGAGATCGAGGTACTGGGCGAGCGCGACCGGATCGTCGACCGTCGCGCTGCGCGCGTGGCGCCGGAAGACCTCGATCGCCTTGTAGCCGTCGAGCTTCGCCTTGAAGGCGTCGGTATACAGCCGATCGCGCATCGGATCGCGCAGGATCGACATGCCGTGGAAGTACGCCGCGACCGAATCGCGCGACAGCGCCTCGAACGTCGATTTGGCGCGAAACATCCGCGGTGCCCAGTCCGCCTTCGGGTAGAGGCGGCCGAGCGTTCCGAACAGCGGCCGGCGCAGCGCGAGCGGCAGGGCGCGGCGCATCCGCTCCTCGGCAAGATGAAGCCGGTAGCGCCGGTACCCGCCGAAGTTCTCGTCGCCGCCGTCGCCGGAAAGCGCAACCGTCACGTGCCGGCGCGCGAGCTGGCAGACGCGGTAGGTGGGAATCGCGGAGCTGTCGGCGAAGGGCTCGTCGTACACACGCGCAAGCGCGTCGACGAGGTCGAAATCCTCGCTCTCGACCCGATCGACAAAATGCCGCGTCCGGTAACGCTCGGCGACTTGTGCCGCGTAGCGCGACTCGTCGAACGCCGGATCGGCGAACGCGATCGAGCACGTGTTGACGGGCTCGACCGAGGCGCTCGCCATCGCGGTCACGACGGCGCTCGAATCGACGCCGCCAGACAGGAACGCGCCCAGCGGAACTTCTGAAATCAGACGCAGCCGGACCGACTCCTCGAGGCGGTGCGACAATTCGGACGTCGCCTCCTCGACTCCGATCTTGCGCTCCAGCGTGAACTGCGGATTCCAGTATTCCACCGGCTCGGAGACCGCGGCACCGCGGCGGACGGTCAGCGTATGTCCGGGCGGCAGCTTCTTCGCGCCGGTGAAGATCGTGCGCGGTTCGGGAACGTAGCCGAGCGCGAAGTATTCCTCCACCGCGCATGGGTCGACGTTTCGCGGCAGACCAGGATGCGCAAGCAGCGATTTCAGCTCCGACCCGAACACGAACGTCCCATCCGGCAGCAGCGCATAGTGCAACGGCTTGACGCCAAGCCGGTCGCGCGCCAGGAACAGCGTCGCACGATTGCGATCCCATAACGCAAAGGCGAACATTCCACGAAAGCGCTCGACGCAGCGCGCGCCCCACGCCTCCCAGCCGTGAATGATCACCTCGGTGTCGCTGCGCGTCCTAAAGGTGTGCCCGAGCTGCGTGAGCTCGGTGATCAGCGATTGATAGTTGTAAATCTCGCCGTTGTAGATGACGACGACGCTGCCGTCTTCGTTGAACATCGGTTGCTGGCCGGTCGCAAGGTCGATGATCGACAGCCTGCGGTGGCCGAATCCAAGGCCCGGCTCGACGTGCATAGCGCCCGCATCGGGTCCGCGATGGTGTTGCGACTCGTTCATCCGGGACAGAAGCTCCCGGCTCACTTCACGGGTTCCGCGGGTATCGAGAATTCCGACGATGCCGCACATGGCGCGCCTTCGAGAGTCAGACTCCGCCGTGCCCGCCGTGCGCGTCGGCACGCGCCGCATCAGCTTCGGGGAGAGGATGGTGATGGAGAAGTTCGGTGTACAGAGCGTGGTATTGCTCGACCATGCGCTCGAGGCTGAACTGGCGTGCTGCGCGGTCGCGGCCTGCACGCCCATGGCTTCGCGCCGTCGCCGGATCGCTGAAATATCCGACGATGCTTTTCGCCAGCGCGTCGCTGTCCGCCGCCGGAACGATGTGGCCGGTCGCACCGTCTTCGACAAGCTCGCTGTTTGCCCCAACATGCGTGGCGACGACGGGCAGGCCCGAAGCCATCGCCTCCAGCACGGTATTCGAAACGCCCTCACCGAGCGAAGGCAGAACGAAGCAATCGAGGCCGCGCAGGATCGACGGCACGTCGGCGCGCTCACCGGGAAGCCACGCCAGGTCGCGGAGGCCTGCCTCGTTCAGGATCGTCTCCACCTGTGGGCGCAACGACCCGTCACCGATAAGCACGAGTCGCATGCGCGAGCGCGCGTCGCGATGCATCGAAACGGCCGCGACGAATGCACGGGCGAGATTGAGCTGGTCCTTGACCGGTTCCATGCGCCCGACGGTTCCGATGAGCCAGTCGCCCGGAGCGTTGAAAGGGCAACCCTCGACGGGAACGCGCTCCTCGCGCGACGGACGAAAGCGCTCGGTGTCGACGCCGTTGTAGATCTGCGTGATTCGAGCCGCTCCGATGCCGACACGAACTTGCAGGTATTGGGCGAGGTCCGGCGACAACGCGACGTAGCGCGTGACGAACGGACTGAACATCTTCCGTACGCGCTGATAGCGTGTGCGCGTGAGGTCCAGATCGTTCACGTCGCGGCCATGCTCGCCGTGCACGCGCACCGGAACGCGCGCGAGCCACGCGGGGACCGATGCCTCCAGCGCTGCGAGGTTGCGCGTATGAACGATCGCCGGCTTGAGCCTGCGGAAGAGTTGGACCAGCCTTGGATACAGGGGCAGCGCATGACCGCGCGCCTTGCGCAGCGCAATCAGTCCCACGTCGGTACGCGTCACGCGTGCGGCAAAAGCCTGGTCGACTTCGGTGAGCGAAACGACCGCGTGCCGCCACGCCCGCGCTGGCAGCCGATTGATCAGATTGACCACACCGTTCTCCAGCCCCCCCACAGAAAAACCGTAGACGACGTGGATAATAAGTGGCGCGTCCATGAACTTCATCGGCCGGTAAGGCTGGCAGCCTCGAGGGACTGCTCGATCGCCGCGCCGTGCGCAGCGACGAAGGCCTTCAGCGCGTCCGCAGTGCTGCCGCTACGTGCCGTCTCCGGCGCATAGACGACGATCAAAGCGGAGTCGTCGCCCCGGCCCATGATTCTCGACCACGCGAGCAGCGCTTTCGCGACGTAGTCACTGGACGTCAGACGGCCGTGCACCCAGTAGAGACGAAACACGTCGAGCCTGACGTCAGGCGCCGAGATCTGCGCTCGGTACACCGTCTGCGGCACTCCGGCCCACTCAACGGTGTCCGTACCAGATGCGAGCTGCACCCATCGTGCATTCTCCGGGGTCACCAGCACGTTACTCGAAGTCACGAGCTCCTGCCCCTTGCGCTGGCCGCGATAGAACGCGAGGAACAGACCGACTTTCTGTCCGTCGTTCGCAAAACTCTGCTGGCGCTGTGACGCGGCACCGAGATAGCGCGGCCGGAAATCGGTGAACGGGCGGGCTTCGTTGGTCCACCCGGGCGCGGCCGCGATCGGCGGCAGAACCGGGGCCCCGACCGCCAATGCGGGTTCGACGACGACTTCGATTGGCTTCCAGACACCGCCCACGATAATCGTCGCGAGCGCTGCGGTGTAGAGCACCGTGCGCGGCGCGGGGGCAGTGGCCACGGCAGCGGTAGTTGTCGCGTGAGGCGTCGGAGGCGGCGACGAATCCTCCCGCCAGAACGATCCGACCCAGAACAGGATCAGCATGACGAGGCCGAAAAAGAGCCATCCATAGATCAGATGATCGACGCCCACCGCGAGCTGGTTGTTCGACAGATGGCCGAGCATCACGATTCCGTATGCCCGCAGCCAGTTGGCGACGATCGGCACCACGATCGATGCCGCTACGAAGGCCGCGCGGCGGCCCGCGCTGCGATAGGCGAGGGCTGCGTAGATGGTTCCGACCATCACCGAGGCGATCAGGTAGCGAACGCCGCTGCAGGCCTCCACGATCGACCAGCTGCCGCTCGGGAGCATGAAATGATTAGCTTCCCGATACACCGGCACGCCCGACAGGCGGATGGCGGCCACGGTGAAGTCGGCCGTCCGGTCCATCAGCACGGGCACCAGGAATTCGCCTACGGGAATCGCGAAGAGGAAGAACGCGAGCGGAAACAGCAGCGCGCGCGAAACACGAAGCCCCACCACCGTGACGATCGCCGACTGGAGCATGAAGGCGAGCGCGAACTGCCTCAAGCCGAGCACGTCGGCCTTCGTCATGACGAACCACATCGCGCCGAAGGTAAAGACCGCCGCGAGTCCCGGCCACCAGGGCTTCGCCGGGGTACGTGCAAGCGTTTCCCGCTTTCGCCACGCGAGCCACAGGCAGATGGGTACGACGATGAAGCCGTGCGCAAAAGTCTCCGAGCGCCACCAGATGGCTACGATCGAGACCACGGTCTGCCAGTAGATCGCAAGGAGCCCACAGGTCGCGAGCGCCACCGCCACGATCGGAGCGCTTCGAACCGCGACGTGCGCGGAGCGCGGATGAGACATCGTCCCGGCGCCGGGCGTCACGCTCGCTTCCCGGTCGTCGATCACGTCTCGCAAGTCGATTCGACGCATGCCGCCCCGTCAGGATCTAGCCGAGCCCGCGCACGATGTGCGGTCCGAGCGCGTTGGCCACGCGAAGCGGCAGGCGCCGCCACACCGCGATCAGCGTGCGGTACTTCGGGTTGAGCGGGTTGTTCGCGGGAACCGCTCCGCCCTTGAGCAGGTGGAACTCGTAGAACAGCGGCGAGGGCTCGAATCCCCAGTTCTTCTTGAATGCGAACGATCCCGTGTCGCGTTTGCTGCGGCCGTAGTCGAATATCCGGATGCCACGCTCGCATGCGCGCCGCATGAGCTCCCAGTACTTGAAATCGTTGGCGGCGAAGTCGCGCGCCTGCGGCGTGTCGCCCGCATAGTACGGAAGCACCTGGTTCTTGAAGTAGAAGCTCAGCACACCACTCACCGGCTCGCCCCGCGGGTCGAGTACCGTCAGTACCTCGCAGCAATCGCCGAAGACGGCCTTAAGCCGCGCGAAGTAGCGCTTCGGCAACGGCGGCGTGCCGTGGCGGTGAACGTTGTCCGCATACAGCCGGAAGAAACGGTCCACCGAGGCGTCGAGCTCGCTCTTGAGCCCGTGCTTGATCCCCTTGCGCACCATCGCCCGCTGCTTGCGGGGAACGGCGAGGAGGTTCGCCTCGGGGTCGGACTCAAGCTCCGTCGTGAACGTCACATACAGGTCCTGACGCGGCCAGTCGTCCCGCTTCGGGCTCCGATTGCGCAACTCGAGATGATCGACCTCGCGCGATCGCGCCACTTCGACCGCAGCATCGATCAGCAGGCGCTCCGTCTCGATGTCGTCGGCCACGGGACCGCCATAGACGCAGAACGGTGAAGAGACGAGCGCGCGGCCGAACAGCAGGCTCTTCATCTCGAAGAGCGGAAGCACGCCGACAATCTCGCCTTCGCGCTCGGCCAGGAGGTGACAGGCCCGATGGCGAAAGATGTCCTGGATGACCTCGCGCCATCCGATCCGATGAAAGAACGTCGCCTGCCCGGAACGGGCGACGAACGCCTCCCAGCGCTCGGCGTCCTCGCGCTCGAACGGCCGTATCCGCGTGCGCGGTTTCGTCCGGGCAGCAGACGCGCATGGCGACACGTCGACTTCCATCAGCGGCTGGCATCCACAAACACGCGATCCGCTCGATCCCACCGGAAATCGATCAACAGACGTTTGAGTCGCGGTGCCATGCGGCGCAGGTTGACGTAATGGCGAAAGCGCTTCTTCGCCGCAAGCCCTTCGACGCGCGGCTGCTCGGCGTCGATCTCCCAAGGGTGAAAGTAGAACATCGCCGGCTGGCGATCGACGGCGTTCACGCGGCGAATCGACCACTGCGAGACCCAGTACGGCAGCAGCCGGAAGTAGCCGCCTCCGCCGGCGGGCCAGTTCGACTGGAACACGCGCACCGTGGTCACCGGTATCTCGAGCAGCCCGGCGCAAATCTCGTGCGCAAAACGCGGTGCGTCCGGCATCCCATAATGGTCGTGGCGAATGGGATAGACACTCGAGCTGTAGCGGTATCCTGCATTGGCAATGCACTCGAAGGCCCACTCGTTGCGCTTGCCGATCGAGAAGCTCGGCGCCCGATAGCCTCTGACCCGGTGCCCAGCGACGTCTTCGAGCACGGCCTTCGCGAGGCGGATGTCGGCCATGAACGCACCGTAACCCTGCTCGCTCGCACGCGAGTGATCGTACCCATGGCTCCCGAGCTCGTGTCCTGCATCGACGATTCGGCGGATCATCTCGGGATAGCGCTCCGCGATCCAGCCGAGGGCGAAGAACGTCGCGTGAACCTCGTGTTCGGCGAGCATGGCCAGAATGCGATCGATATTCCTTTCCACCCGGCACGCCATGCTTTCCCACGCGGAGCGCTCGATCGTTCCCGCAAACGCCGAGACCTGGAAATAATCCTCGACGTCGATCGTGAGGGCGTTCACGATCGTACCCTTTGCTTCATGACCGAGATCGTGAACAGCG
>Ga0306921_10004114_pt1 | contig 14867 bp, 14 predicted proteins | sample sta12Cox44000080_FD_203760 | JGI IMG/M metagenome (GOLD analysis project Ga0306921, IMG submission 203760) | Lab enrichment of tropical soil microbial communities from Luquillo Experimental Forest, Puerto Rico - statoxic.12C.oxic.44.000.080 (v2)... | ecosystem: Environmental > Terrestrial >...
GTCAGCATGCCCGAGGACGTCGGGCCGCCGAATGGCGAAACCACGCCGAAGCGATCATGGGCCTCTGCCAGCAGCGCATCGTTGCATCCGGCAAAGCGCGTGCGCACCTCGCGATATTTGCGCGCGCGGGCGCGCGAGTGGATGTGGTCGAGGATGATGCGCGCGGTCTCGAGCGCCTCCGGCGACCAGTCGGCCTCGCGCGAGGCCACGAGGTTGGCCTGGCTGCGCAGGATGACGCCGTCGTCCAGCACTTTCAGCCCGTTGGCGGCCAGCGTTGCGCCCGTCGTCGTGATGTCGACGATCATCTCGGCCGTCCCGACCGCCGGCGCTCCTTCGGTCGCGCCGGCGCTCTCGACGATGCGGTAGTCGACCACGCCGTGGGAGGCAAAGAATGCGCGCGTCAGATTGATGTACTTGGTCGCGACCCGCATTCTGCGATTATGCTGCTCGCGGAAGCCGGTCGTGACGTCGTCGAGATCGGCCATGGTGCGGACGTCGATCCAGGCCTGCGGGACTGCGACCACCACATTGGCGTGGCCAAAGCCGAGCTGGTCGATCAGGAGCACGCGTTTGCCGGCGTCGGCGATGGTCTCGCGTACCAGGTCCTCGCCGGTGACGCCGAGATGAACTGCGCCGCTCGCAAGCTGCGAAGCGATTTCGCTTGCGGAAAGATAGGCGATCTCGACATTGTCGTAGCCCACCATCGTGCCGCGATACTCGCGGGCGCCACGCGGTTTGGCGAGCGAAAGCCCGGCATGGGTGAAAAACCCTTCGGCGTTTTCCTGCAGGCGCCCCTTCGAGGGGACCGCAAGAACGAACGGCGTGCTCATGGCTTGCTCCCGCCGCTTGCCGCAGGCGCGCGAGCAATCTGGGTCACCGTCTCGACCCACACGGAAAAGCCGACCGCCGGGATCGGCGTCGCCGCGCCAAGCTGCGTCATCAAGCCGTCGTAGCGGCCTCCTGCGACCAGCGGCTCGACGCCGTCGCCGGTCTTGTGCAGCTCGAACTCGAAGCCCGTATAGTAGTCGAGCCCGCGCCCGAACGAGGTGGAAAAACGCGTCCTGGCGACGTCGATGCCGCGCGCGGCCATGAAGCCGATCCGGCTTTCCAACTGATCGATCGCGGCCGTGATGTCGAGCTTTGCGTCGGATGCGAGCTTGCGAAGCTGCGCGACCGCGTCATCCGGATCGCCCGAGATCGACAAAAACCGTTTGATGATACTAGCCGCGTCGCGCGGCAGCGCGCCGGCCTTCAGGGTCGACTGTTCAAGGAAGCGGTCGGCGATTTCCGCAACCGTACGTCCGCCGACATTGCTGGCGCCGGCAATCGACATCAGGTCCGTGACGAGGGCCAGCGCTGCCTTGCGGTCGCTGCCGGCGAGCGCCGCCAGCACGCCCTCATATTCGTTGCCGCCGGGCCCGGTTTTCAGCGTGAGCTGCTCGATATCCTGCGTCAGGCTGATCCTGCGGTTGAAGTCCTTGATCAGCCGCCGCCGCCAGACCGGATAGAGCTGCAGCGCGTCGATCAGCGCGTTGAACAGCGCCACGTCGCCGGTCTTGATCTCGACGTCGCCGACGCCGAAGGCGGATGTCGCCTCCAGCGCAAGCGCCAGCATCTCGGCGTCGGCTGCGGCGCGGTCCTGCCGGCCGAAGGATTCGATACCGGCCTGCAGGAACTCGCTTGGCCGGTCGGCGCGATAGCGGAACACCGGGCCGAGATAGGAAAAACCCGCCGGCTGGCCGGCCTTCGGTGAGGCCAGGTAATCGCGCGCCACGGGAATGGTAAGGTCCGGACGCAGGCAGAGTTCCTCGCCCGTGGCATCCGTCGTCAGGTAGAGGCTTCGGCGGATGTCCTCGCCGGAGAGGTCGAGGAAGGGCTCGGCCGGCTGGAGGATCGGGGGCTCGGCGCGGACATAACCGGCCTGCGCGAACGAAGCCAGCAGCGCGTCCGCCCAGCCGGACGAGGCGCTGGCGGAAGCTTTGGCAGAAGCGCTCGCTGCGGCGGTTGCGGTCATGTCCTAACGTCTCTTAACGTCCGGTATCCGGTTCAAAGGTCGAAAAGCCCTTGTTGGCGCAGCCCCTTAGCATGGCCGGCTCGCAGTTTCGACAGGGATCGGACAAGTGGCTTAACAGGTTTAGACGTCGATTTAACTATTTGGCCGAGCCGATCCAGTCGCCGAGCGTGGCCTGGACCAGCGCGAGCGCGGCAACGGCCGCAGTATCGGCCCGCAGGACCCTCGGACCCAGGGCAAGCTTCACGATTTGCGGCTGCCGCAACAGGAGGGTGCGCTCGTCTTCCGCGAATCCGCCCTCGGGGCCGACCAGGACGTCCACGCCCTTACTCCCCGCCGGCCGCTCCCGCAGCGCCTGGAACGGATCGGCGACGTCAGCCGCCTCGTCGCAGAACACCAGGAGCCGCTTCTGATTGCGTGCGTCCAGGAAGCGTTCGAGCGGGACCGGATCGGCCACCGCAGCCAGGCTCAAAATCCCGCATTGCTCCGCCGCCTCGATGACATTGGCGCGCATCCGTTCGCCGTTGACCCGCGAAACCTGGGTGAAACGGGTCACGACCGGCTGCAGGAGCGAGGCGCCCATCTCGACAGCTTTCTGCACCATGTAGTCGAGGCGTGCGTGCTTGAGCGGCGCAAAGGCGTAAGTGAGATCGGGAAGGCGGTCCTGCGCCCGCGTCCGAGTCTCGATGCGGAGGCTGTCCGGCCGTTTGCGGCCGGCGATGGACGCGCGCCATTCGCCGTCCTCTCCGTTGAACACCAGGATTGTGTCGCCTGCTCCGAGCCGGAGCACGTTGCCAAGATAGTTACTTTGGTCGCGCTCGAGTGCGACCACCTGTCCGGGCACAAGCGAGGCGTCGACAAACAACCGAGGCGCGCGAAAATCCAATTCAGGCATTCGTGATCGTTCCGAGGGCCCCGGTTTTAACCTAAAGGTCTAGAATCGGGGGCAATTATTGGCATGAAGGTGCGGCTCTGCGCCGCGTTGTTGCCACGATCGACGGGTTGTTAAGAACCGGCAGGAATCGTAAAAAGCATTCGAACAGCTATCGCCTGAGCGCCGGACAAAACCGCTCTCCGAACAATGAGAATCGGAGCATTCGTGGGCCGTCGGACCTTGCCGGAGATGAAAGCCTTGATGATTCGCCGCCTGATTGTGCCGTTGACGCTGGCCGCGCTGTCTGTTCAGGGCGGGCTAGCGCTGGCACAAGGCGCTTTTCCTGCTCCGCTGCCTAACCAAACGGTCAGGAACGATCCCGCATTTCCGCCGGTCAACGGCGCGGCCCCGGCGGCCTCCATCGGGGCCCCGCCGCCGAGCCCATCATTTCCGGTGAACGGCGCGGCGCCGGTTGCCGGTGGCAGCGGTGGAGGAGGCGGCTTCGGGCCTCCGCCGACGGCCGCCGCGGCGCCTTCGGGTGGCGCTGGGGAGGCCTGCATGAAGGGCTTCGTACCTCTGCGCGAAGAGGCCGAGAAGCGTGGCAAGCTGATCAAGGCGGCCAGCGAGCGGCATGCGCCGCCGGAGGAGGCCTGTAAACTGATCGCCAGTTTCAGCCAGTCCGAACTCAAGATGATCAATTATGTCGAGACCAACGCGACGAAGTGCGGAATCCCGGCGCAGGTCGCGGAGCAGTTGAAGACGGGCCACAAGAACACCGAGGGCATGCAGAAGCGGGTCTGCAACGTGGCCGAGCAGATCAAGACCCGGGGGCCAGGCGGCCCGAGCTTGAGCGAGGTGCTCGGTTCTGCGACCTCGGCGCCCGAGGTCACGACTGCAAAGAAGGGCGGCAGCACCTTCGACACGCTGAACGGCAACGTTCTCGAAAGGTAGCGATGAGTGACGCGACCGCGCGGGTTGCGGACTCGACCGGCAATTGGGTCGACACGACCGCACCGCCATGGTCGCGGCCCTACCTCAGGTTGGCCCGACTCGATCGCCCGATCGGATCCTGGCTGCTTCTGATTCCCTGCTGGTGGTCGCTCGCGCTCGCCGCAGGGGTCGCACACGAGCCAGCGCTTCTGCCCCTCAACCTTGCGCTATTTTTCATCGGCGCCTTCGCCATGCGTGGCGCGGGCTGCACCTGGAACGACATCACCGATCGCGATCTCGATGCCAGGGTCGAGCGCACGCGCTCGCGGCCAATTCCCGCAGGCCAGGTGAGCGTGAAGCAGGCCTTCGCGTTCCTTGCCCTCCAGGCCCTGCTCGGCCTTCTGGTGCTGCTGCAATTCAACCGCTTCGCGGTTCTGACCGGCATCGCTTCGCTGCTGATCGTCGCGATCTACCCGTTCATGAAGCGCATCACCTGGTGGCCGCAGGTCGTGCTGGGGCTGGCGTTTTCCTGGGGCGCCTTGATGGGCTTTGCGGTGACATTCGGCCGGCTCGATGCCACCGCGCTCGTGCTCTATGCGGGCTCGATCGCCTGGGTGATCGGCTACGACACCATCTACGCGCATCAGGACACCGACGACGACGCGCTGATCGGCGTCAAGTCGACTGCGCGCCTGTTCGGCGCGCGCACGCAGTCCGCGTTGATCGTCTTCTATGGACTTGCCGTCTTCCTGATCGGGATCGCGCTTGCGCTTGCGGGCGTCGGTGCTGCGGCGTGGATCGGTCTCGCGGCCTTTGCCGCGCATCTTGCCGGTCAGATCCGCCGTCTCAGGATCGGCGATCCGGCGCTGTGCCTGAAGATCTTCAAATCCAACCGCGATGCCGGGCTGTTGCTGTTCGCGGGATTGCTGATCGATGCCGTGGTCCGTGCGGCTTAGCTCCGCGCGATGATCTCACGCTCGCCGCGATGCACCTTGACAGATCCCAGCCGATCGCCGACGCGCCGCCGCATCAGAAATTTCGGCCGCCGCCAGCGGATCGCGTTGCGGCGCCGGCGTCGGGCCGCGGGCTCGCGCGGCTCCTTGTCCTGCAACTGCGGAAGCGCAAACAGCTCGCTCCACATCAGCCACTTGGTTGCAATTTCGTTCATGTCGTCGCCGACGAACAGCGGGATGGTCAGCGAAGGGTCGCGATGCTTGAGCACCAGCATCGCCCCGTCGTCGCCGCCGCGCAGCGCTACGCCCAGAAAATCGGTGATGCGAACCTGCACTGCCATCCGCATGCCATGGACGGCACGACGCAGCACGACACGTTCGCGGTGAAGCTCGATCTGCCGCATGCCGCCATCGGCACGCAGGTCGTACGCGTTGAAGCTGACGGGCAGAGAAAGGGGGTCGAGCCGCAATGCGCGGCTCGACCCCGCGGGATTGACCCCGCTTGTTGCTGCTTGACGCCTCACGGCTTCGTCTCCCCGCCGGGATTATGTTCCCGGTCGATACGCGAGACCTTATCGGGGATGCGTCCGTTTCAGCTTAAAAAGCCTGGTTAAAGAGTGCTCACCGGCCCCACATCTATGGGCATGATTGACAAGACCTTGGTCCGCATGATTGACGAGGCGTTGCGGGAGAGGTGCAATCTTTAGGCTTTTACCGCACGAAAAATGCTTGAAGTCCGCACCAGCCGGGCACATCTGGTGATTTTGCCGATGTTCCGTCAGCGCCTCGCTTCAAGGCTCGAAGGATTTTGTTCGTGATCTCTTCACCATCAACTGTATCGCCGCTTCCCGCCAAATCGGCCGGTCGCGACCTGTTCGATCAATCGGCCCTGAGCGCGCTTGCCGAGCGGCTGGTCGAGGCTGCCAGACGCGCGGGCGCCGATGCGGCCGATGCCGTGGCGGTGCGCGGCGTCTCGCAGGCCGTCGAGCTGCGCGACGGACGCGTCGAGGAGAGCGAGCGCTCCGAGGGCGACGATGTCGGCCTGCGCGTGCTGGTCGGCCAGCGCCAGGCGGTGGTTTCGACCAACGACGTGAGCGGCGACGGCATTGCGCGACTGGCCGAGCGCGCGGTGGCGATGGCCCGCGTTGCCCCCGACGACAAATATGTCGGCCTTGCCGATCCCGCGCTATTGGCACGCGATTTTCCGGATCTCGATCTGCTCGATCCGGATATTCCTGACGTTGCCGAGCTGGAGCGGCGTGCGAAAGAGGCCGAGGCCGCGGCGCTTGCGGTCAAAGGTGTCAGCAAATCCGGCGGCGCATCGGCGTCGGCCGGTATCGGCGGCATGGTGCTGGTCACCAGCGCCGGCTTCCACGGTTCTTACCTGCGCTCGAGCCAGGGCATCTCGATGACTGCAATCTCGGGAGAGGGCACCGGCATGGAGCGCGATTATGACTATACGTCCGCGCCGCATGCCGCCGACCTGGAGAAACCCGAGCAGGTCGGGCGCCGCGCCGGCGAGCGGGCCGTTGCGCGAGGTGGCCCGCACAAGGTCGAGACCTGCAAGGTGCCCGTCGTGTTCGATCCGCGCGTTTCGGGATCGTTGGTCGGCCATGTGGTTGGCGCCGTCAACGGCGCGTCGATCGCGCGCAAGACGAGTTTCCTGAAAGACAAGCTCGGTCAGCAATTGTTTGCGAAGAATATCCGCATCATCGACGATCCCTTGCGCAAGCGCGGCCTGCGCTCGCAGTCGTTCGACGCCGAGGGCGTCAGGGTGCAGAAGCTCGCGATCGTGGACGAGGGCGTGCTGACGACTTGGCTCCTGGATTCGGCGACGGCCCGCGAGCTCAACATGAAGACCACGGGCCATGCCCACCGCGGCGTGTCGTCGCCGCCTTCGCCGGGACCTTACAATCTGCATCTCGAAGCAGGCGAGGTGACGCCGGCCGAACTGATGTCCGACATTACTCAGGGTTTCTACGTCACCGACCTGATCGGCTCCGGCGTCAACGGCGTGACCGGCGACTACAGCCGTGGCGCATCCGGCTTCTGGATCGAGAACGGCAAGGTCACCTATCCGGTGAGCGAGGTGACGATCGCGGGGCATCTTTTGGAGATGTTCAAGTCGCTGGCGGTGGCCAACGATCTGGAATTCCGTTACGGCGTCAATGCGCCGACGGTGCGCATCGAGGGATTGACGCTTGGTGGACGCTAGTGGTCCGTTTCGAACATTCGCTCTGACCCGCGACGCCGATTTGCTGAAGGATACCGTACGCGAGGCCGGCGAGCTCGCGCTGTCGCTGTTTCGCACCGAGCTCAGGAACTGGACCAAGGGAGCGTCGTCGCCGGTCTCGGAAGCCGATATCGCGGTCAATGACCTCCTTGAACAGCGGCTGCGCGCCGCCACGCCCGACTATGGCTGGCTGTCGGAGGAAAGCGCCGACGACGAGCATCGGCTGTCCAAGCGCCTGGTCTGGATCGTCGATCCGATCGACGGCACGCGCGGCTATCTCGCCGGCCGCGAAGACTGGTGCGTCAGCGCGGCGCTGGTCGAGGGGGCAGCTCCGGTGCTGGCTGCCGTGTTTGCGCCGGCAAGCGACGAATTCTTTTTTGCCGCGCGCGGGCAGGGCGCAACCCGTAACGATATCGCGCTGCAGGCCACCTCGGGCACAGAGCTCGACTTTTCACGCGTGGCCGGGCCAAAACCTCTGGTGGAGCGGCTCAATCCCTCGCGCGGCGAGATCGTGCTGCATCCGCGCATCGCGTCTCTGGCGCTCAGACTCTGTCGGGTGGCGCAAGGAAGTCTCGATGCCGCCTTTGCCGGCGGTCAGAGCCGCGACTGGGATCTTGCCGCCGCGAATTTGATCGTACAGGAAGCGAATGGTAACATGACTGCGCTTTCCGGGGACGCGATTCTCTACAATCGCCGGGAGGTGACGCACGGGGTGCTGGTGGCAGCGGGACGCGACCGTCATGCGGACATCGTCTCGCACTTCAGCAAACGACCGTTGCCGTGACACCCGGGTGTGGCGGTTCAGAAGTCAGCATCATCATTGCCGCGAGTTCGCAAAATCGAAGGACCCGCTCAATGATGCGAACTTCGGAATCGGAATCTGGACACCGGGTGTGTTTTTGGATTTGATGCGCATCGAAAGATGCGTTTCGAAAAGTGCTTGCCGGGCGTCTCCTCGAGGAAAACAACCATGCCAGACAATGGCCCGCAGCAGCAATTGCTTCACCTCGTGATCGGGGGCGAATTGACCGATCTCGAAAACAACATCTTCAAGGATCTCGATCGGGTGGACATCGTCGGCGTATTTCCCAATTACGCGACGGCCTACGCGGCCTGGAAGGCCAGGGCGCAGGCTACCGTCGACAATGCCCATATGCGCTATTTCGTCGTGCATCTGCATCGCCTGCTCGATCCGGGCAACGATCCCAAGCAAGCCACGAAACCAACCCGTTGAAGAAACTGCTCCGCAATACGCTGCGCAGTAAATGGTTTCAGGGCGCAGTCGGTTTCCTCGCGGCCGAGTATCTGCGGCTGGTGTGGCGGACCAACCGTATCACCATGGATCCGCCCAATATCCAGGCCCGGGTCGAGGCGCAGATGCCGGCGATCTTCGCCTTCTGGCATGGCCAGCATTTCCTCACCCCCTTCATCAGGCTCAAGCGCTATCGGGCCAAGGTGTTGATTTCGCTGCATCGGGACGGCGAGTACAACGCGATCGCGGCGGAGCGGCTCGGTGTCGGCACGATTCGCGGCTCCGGCGACCACGGTGCGGCGTTCCACCGCAAAGGCGGGGTCGGCGCGTTCAGGGAGATGGTGCGCGCGCTTGAGGAAAATTGTAATGTCGCATTGACCGCCGACGTGCCAAAGCGCGCGCGGGTCGCGGGACTTGGCATCATCATGCTGGCGCGAGAATCCGGACGGCCAATCATGCCCTTTGCGATGGCCACCAGCCGCTACATTCGCCTCCACAACTGGGACCGCACCACCATCAATCTGCCGTTCGGGCGTGGCGCGCTGGTCGGGCTGGAGGAAGTCTATGTCCCGCCGGATGCCGACGAGGCGAAGATGGAAGAGCTGCGCCTGAAACTGGAAAGCATCCTGAACGAGGTGACCCGCCGCGCCTACGCCATGGTCGGCCGCCCCGAGGGGGCCGGACATGGCTAATTCACTGCCGATGACGCTGCGCGTCTATCGCAGGTTGTCGTCCGCCGTGGTGCCGTTGGCGCCGGCGCTGATCAAGCGGCGCCTGAGGCTTGGCAAGGAGGACCCCGCACGAATCGGCGAACGGCGCGGCTTGAGCCACGACGTGCGCCCGCACGGCCCGCTGGTCTGGATTCACGGCGCAAGCGTCGGCGAGGTGCTGGCGGGCGCCGCGCTGATCGAGCGCTTGCGTGCGCTGAACATCCGCATCCTCCTGACCTCGGGCACCGTGACGTCGGCGACCATCGTCGCAAAACGCTTTCCGGCCGACATCATCCATCAATATGTGCCCTATGACTCGCCGCGCTATGTCGCGCGCTTCCTCGATCACTGGCGTCCCTCGCTCGCGCTGTTCATCGAATCGGATCTGTGGCCGAACCTGATCCTGTCGAGTGCCGCGCGGCGACTGCCGATGGTGCTGATCAACGGGCGGATGTCGCAGCGGTCCTTCCCGCGCTGGCGGCGCGTGGTCGGCACGATTTCTGCCCTGCTCGACAAGTTCGATATCTGCCTCGCCCAGTCGAGCACCGACGCGGAGCGCTTCTCCGCACTCGGTTGCCCCAACGTCGTCACCACGGGCAATCTCAAGCTCGACGTTCCTGCTCCGCCCGCCGATCCCGTCAAGCTCGAGCGGTTGATGGCGTTGACGCGCAGCCGCGCCATCGTGGTCGCCGCCTCGACCCATCCGGGCGAGGAGGAGCTTCTGATCGAGGCACACCGGGCGCTTGCCGGATTCTTTCCGTCGCTCCTCACCGTCATCGTGCCGCGGCATCCCGACCGCGGAGCATCGATTGCGCAGACGATCGCGGCAGCCGGCCTCAAAGCCGGCTTGCGCTCGCGCGAGGAGCTGCCGACCACCGCCACCGACATCTATGTCGCCGACACCATGGGCGAGCTCGGGCTGTTCTACCGTCTGGCGCCGATCGTGTTCATGGGCGGCTCGTTGGTCGAGCGTGGCGGCCAGAATCCGATCGAGGCCGTCAAGCTTGGGGCAGCGGTCGTGCACGGCCCGCATGTCTTCAATTTCACCGATGTCTACGAGGCGCTGGACGGTTCGGGCGGCGCGCGGAGCGCGAATGATGTGGACGCGCTGATCAAGCAACTCGGCCAGTTGCTTGCCGACCGGGAAGCGCGCGAAGCCATGGTTGCGGCCTCGACGCGCGTCGTCCAGGAGCTTGGCGGTGCGCTGGAACGCACGCTTGCCGCGCTCGAACCCTATCTCTTGCAGCTCCGGCTCGAGATGGGAGCCGCCAATGCGTGAGCCGGCCTTCTGGCACCGGCCATCGTCCTGGAAATCGCACCTGCTCCGGCCGCTTGGCGCGCTCTATGGCGCGATCGCGGCACGACGCCTGCGGCGCAAGGGGTTCGACGCTGGCATCCCGGTGCTTTGCGTCGGCAATTATCATGTCGGCGGCGCCGGCAAGACGCCGACCGTGTTGGCGCTTGCCGGGCATTTGCGCGAGATGGGCGAGGCACCGGTCGTGCTCAGCCGCGGCTATGGCGGGCGTTTGCACGGCCCGGTGATGGTCGATCCCGCAAGGCACAGCGCTGCCGATGTCGGCGACGAGCCGCTGATGATGGCACTTCGCGTGCCGGTCGTGGTGGCGCGTGACCGCGTCGACGGCGTTGCGCTCGCGAAATCGCAGGCCGCCAGCGTGATCCTGATGGATGACGGCTTTCAGAACCCGGCCATCGCCAAGGATGCTTCGCTGATCGTGATCGACAGCGTGCGCGGCGTCGGCAATGGACGGGTGTTTCCGGCCGGACCCTTGCGAGCGCCGCTGCCGCCCCAACTGGCGCTGACCGACGCGCTGGTCGTGGTCGGCGACGGCACCGCGAGCAACGCCATTGCCGCCGAGGTCGCGGCGCGGCAGGGCCGGATTTTCCCGGTGCACGTGAAGGCGGATCCGGCCTCGGTTGCAGCGCTTGCAGGAAAGCATCTTCTCGCCTTCGCCGGCATCGGCGATCCCGCGCGTTTCTTTGCGACCTTGCGCGGATGCGCTCTCGACGTCGTGGGCGAGCGCAGCTTTGCCGATCATCATCGGTTCTCGCAAAGCGAGATCACGGCGCTCCTCGATGAGGCGAGGCGCAAACGGCTGACGCTGGTGACGACTGAGAAGGATTTTGCGCGGCTGGGCCCGGGCGTCGAGGTCGGCACCTTCCTGCGCGAGGTCGTGCCGTTCAAGGTCACGCTCGAATTTCAAGCTGTCGAAGACTTGAAGAAGTTCCTCGCCGAACGGTTGTTCAGGGCGCGCCAAAAGGCGCGCCTCGGCTAGCTTGCGCGGAAAAACAGCGCACTCTCATCCCTGCTTCTTCAGCGCATCGGGAAAGTGCCGTTGCAGGACAGCGCTCGGCTGGGCGTAAGCTTCCTGCAGGTCGACGCTCCAGTATTTCAGCTCATCGAGCGGGATCCGTGCATCGGTGACTGCGCAACGCACATAGGTTCCCGGCGAGATCACGCGGAAATCGCCGTCAAGATACTGCACCTGCGCTTCACCATGGCCGGACGGGCCGAATTTGTTCAGCACGGTTGAATGCTCCGCTCGTTTGGCCGCCGATCCGGCGGGTCAGGAATCGATCTAGCATAGATAGGTCGCGCTGTCCGCCCGCGAAACCCACCGATTTGTGATGTTTTGCGCGTTCCCCTGCATGCTAATTTTTGTGCAGGTAGATCGCCATTCCCCGACACGTTGATGGACTCCACAAGCTTGATGCGTTCCCTCGCAGCAGTCGTCATTTTGACGCTCCTTGTTTCGGCTCGGGCCGCCGCGGCGGCATCGCTGCCCGCGTCGCAGCCGGTCGATATTCCCGCAGGCGCCATGACCCTGCATGCGCAGCTTTACAAGCCGGAGGGCGATGGGCCGTTTCCGACGGTGATCGCGCTGCACGGCTGCGGCGGCCTTTCCGGTCATTCGGAGCCGGTTCTGCCGCGCTATCGCGATTGGGCCGAGCAATTTTTGAAGGACGGCAAGGCGGTGCTGCTGCCCGACAGCTATGGTTCGCGCGGGCTCGGCCCGCAATGCCGGGTCAGGGAGCGCCGGCTGACCGCGCGGCGCGAACGCGTCGCCGACATCGTGGCGGCGCGGCAATGGCTGATGCAACAGCCCTGGGTGGCGCACGACCGCATCAGCCTGGTCGGATGGGCCAACGGCGCGAGCGCACTGCTGTGGGCCGTGCGTCCGCAATTGTGGTCGCGCGGCGCCGAGCCGGACTTCCGATCCGCCATCGCGTTTTATCCGGACTGTCGCATCTCGGCGGGGCTCGGCTGGAGTGCACGGGTGCCGACGCTGCTGTTGATCGGCGCGAAGGACGACGTGTCCTCGCCGCCGGCCTGCCGCCAGATGGTCGACGGCGCGCAGGGGCGCAGCGCGCTGGCGCGGATCGTGGTCTATCCCGGCGCCTATCACGATTTCGATCGCGCGAATTTGCCGGTACACGCACTCGCCGGGACCGACGCCGCGGCGCCCGAGCACGGTCATCTCGGCAGCGATCCCGAAGCGCGCGCGGATTCGCAGAAGCTGGTTGCCGAGTGGCTCGCGCGGTGATCTGGCGCGTTACTCGTCCCTTCAGGGAAGAGTGAAGAGGGCACTCGCTAGAACAAGCTTCCCTGATCGGCGGGCTTGGTCGCGCGCTTCGTCGCCGGCCGGGATTCGCGCGTGGCCGTCTTCGGCTCCGAAGCGGGAGCCGCCGCCGGCTGGTCGCCATCCGCTGTTGCAGCAACCCGCCCGTCGGAAAATTCGACGCTCATGCGCGCGCCCGGTCCGACACTGGCCGCGGTGTGGATGGGGTGACCCGCCTCGTCGCGCACCAGCGCAAAACCGCGCGCCAGCACGCTCCGATAGGACAACGCGGCGAGCAGTTGCCCGCTATGGGCGACGCGTGCCTCGAGCCGATGCATGACGGTCAGGAGTGCCCGCTGCGCGCGCTCGGCGAGTCGCTGCGTGCGTTCGTGCTCGCGCGCGATGCGCTGCCGCTGCGCCTGCGCATTCGCCAGCCTCGAGGCTTTCAGCCGCGCCTGAAGCGCGTCGTAGCGCTCGCGGCGGCTGCGCAGCAGCGAGCGGGTGCAGTGGCGCAGACGCTCGCCCGACACCGTCAGATGCTGGCGCGCCTGCGCGACCTGTCCACGCAAGACCCGCAAGGTCAGCCGGGCGCTCGACGCGGCAAAGCGGCGGAAATGCGCATGCGTGTTGGCTTTCAGCCCGCGCGGCAGCGCGCCGGATGCGGTGTCGAACCGCTGCCGCGGGATGGCGAGGAGTTCGGCCGCCGACGGCAGGGCGCGGCTGGCGGCGCGCAATTCATTGCGGCGGCTTTCGTGGCCGCGCTGCCAGCAGACAAAGGTGCGGCGAGCGAGACTGTCCACCTCGACCAACAGCTCGCTGCGCACGGGCACCGCCATCTCGGCGGCCGCGGTCGGCGTCGGCGCGCGCTTGTCGGCGACAAAATCGATCAGCGTAATGTCGGTCTCGTGCCCTACCGCGGAAATCAGCGGGATCATACTGTCGGCCGCGGCGCGCACCACGATCTCCTCGTTGAATGACCAGAGGTCTTCCAGCGAGCCGCCGCCGCGCGCGACGATCAAAACGTCAGGGCGCGGAATCCGCCCCGCCTCCGGCAGCGCATTGAAGCCGCGGATCGCCGCCGCGATCTGTTCGGCCGAACCGTCGCCCTGCACCTTCACCGGCCACAACAGAACGCGGCGCGGAAAACGGTCTTCGAGGCGGTGCAGGATATCGCGGATCACGGCGCCGGTCGGCGAGGTGACGACGCCGATTACCTCCGGTAGCCACGGCAGAAGCTGCTTGCGCGACTCGCTGAAGAGGCCTTCGGCGGCGAGCTTCTTCTTGCGCTCTTCCATCAGCGCCATCAGTGCGCCGATGCCGGCCGGCTCCAGCGCCTCGATCACGATCTGGTATTTCGAGGAGCCGGGATAGGTGGTGAGCCTGCCGGTTGCGATCACCTCGAGCCCTTCCTGAGGCTTGAAGCGCATCCGGTACAGCGCGCTCTTCCAGATCACCGCCTCGATCTTTGCGTTCTCGTCCTTGAGCGCGAAGTAGCAGTGGCCGGAGGAATGTGGGCCCTTGAAGCCCGAGATTTCGCCGCGCACCCGCACATGCGCGTAGGCGTCCTCGACCGTCCGCCGCAATGCGTTGGACAGCTCGGATACCGTGAATTCCGGCGCGTTGATCAGGCCTGGTGCAGCGGTCATTATCGATTCGGGCTCTTCGGATCCCTCCCAAGTTAGGGATTTTCGTCCCTGGTCGCAAACCTGGATCGGGCCGACTTCACCTTCTGTCTTGTGCAAATGCCCCCCGCGGGGCCGGTGCTATCGGCTCCGGGGCAGGCCGCCCCTTGCAGGGCACAGGAGATTCGTGCAACCGACACCTCATGCACATCCTCCTGCTCGGTTCCGGCGGCCGCGAACATGCCCTGGCGTGGAAGATCGCGGCCTCTCCGCTGGTGACAAAACTCTGGTGCGCGCCGGGCAATGCAGGAATTGCGCGCGAGGCGGAATGCGTGCCGCTCGACATCGCCGACCACGAAGCGGTGATCGCGTTCTGCAAGGCGAATGCCGTAGAGTTCGTCGTGGTCGGACCGGAGACGCCGCTTGCGGCCGGCATCGTCGACGACCTTGGTCGTGCCGGCATCAAGGCGTTCGGCCCAAGCAAGATGGCCGCGCAACTCGAGGGTTCCAAGGGCTTCACCAAGGATCTCTGCGCCGAGTTCGGCATCCCGACCGCCGCCTATCGCCGCTTCGACAATGAGGCGGGCGCGCTCGCTTACGTGCGTGCGCAAGGCGCGCCGATCGTGATCAAGGCCGATGGGCTCGCAGCCGGCAAGGGCGTCGTTGTCGCAAAGACCTTGCGGGAGGCGGAAGACGCAGTCGCC
>Ga0306921_10004116_pt1 | contig 14867 bp, 15 predicted proteins | sample sta12Cox44000080_FD_203760 | JGI IMG/M metagenome (GOLD analysis project Ga0306921, IMG submission 203760) | Lab enrichment of tropical soil microbial communities from Luquillo Experimental Forest, Puerto Rico - statoxic.12C.oxic.44.000.080 (v2)... | ecosystem: Environmental > Terrestrial >...
GCAACGGTCACGGCGTGCACGGCATAGCTGAAGGTGCCGGAGTCGCGTTTCGGCTTGTAGCCGCCGGTCGACTCGAGGCCGGCGGCGTCGACCTCGGGCGGCAAATCCTGTGGCCGGCGGTACCAGGTGTGCGCGATCTCGGCGAGAGTGATGCTGCTGTTCGGCCCGCACACGCGGCCATCGCGCAAGCAAACCTGTGACGGATCGAGTTGCAACAGCTTAGCGCCGATCTTCCGGGCGCGCTCGGCAAGCTCCGCGCAGGCCGTCCCCACCGCGCCGCCAGCCATCACCATCGAGCGCGAACCCCAGGTGCCAGTCGAGTAGGGCGTCAGCGCGGTGTCGCCATGGATCACTCGCACCTTGGCTGTGTCGATGCCGAGGATTTCGTGTGCGACCTGCGCCAGCGTGGTCTCCAGGCCCTGGCCATGCGAATGCACACCGACGCGGATTTCCAATCCGCCATCCGGCGTCATGCGCGCGGTGGCCTGCTCATGGCCGGGCACCATCGGAATGCCCCAGCCGGCGTAGACGGAGGTGCCGTGCGCGGCTTGCTCGCAATAGACGGCAAGACCTGTGCCGATCAGCCGCCCATCCGGCTCCTTCTTGCGCTGGCGCGCGCGCACGGCCGCAACGTCGATTGCTGCGAGCGCGCGCTGCATCGCCTGCGGATAGTCGCCACTGTCAAAATGTTTCCTGGTGATATTGTCGAACGGCATCTCATCGGGGCTCACGAGATTGCGCAGCCGAGCGTCACCGGGTTCGATCCCTGCTTCGGCGGCGACGGCATCGAGCATGATCTCGAGCGCGAAGCAGACGCCGGTCCGCGCCACGCCGCGATAGGGCAGGATCGGGCATTTGTTGGTCGCGACCGAAAAGGTTCGGCAGCGATAGGCCGGCATGCGATAGGGTCCTGGCAAAATGCTTGCGACCTGCGCAGCTTCAAGGCATGCGGAGAACGGATAAGAGGAGTAGGCTCCGGAATCGACGATTGCCTCGCAGTCGATGCCGCGTAGCCTTCCGTCGCGTTCGGCGTAGACGGTGATCCTGTAAAAATGCTCGCGGCAATTGGCGCTCGCAGAGAGATGTTCGCGCCGATCCTCGATCCAGCGAACGGTCAAGCCCTTGTACATCGCAAGCCAGGACAGGCAGACCTCCTCGGGCAGCAGGATGCCCTTGTGGCCGAATCCGCCGCCGATGTCGGGCGACACGATGCGAATGCGGCCCTGCTCGATGCCGAGGCAATCGGACAGGCCGTTGCGCACGATGTGCGGCATCTGTGCGCCTGTATAAAGTGTCAGCTGGTCGAGGCGATGGTCGAAGGTCGCAACCACGCCGCGGCCCTCGATTGGTGACATGCACTGGCGCGCGGTCGAGATTTCGCGCGTTACCGTGATAGGCGCATCGAGCGCGGTCGCAATGTCGACCTCGAACAGGCTTTCAAGAAAGACGTTGTCGCCCCAATGTTCGTGCACCAGCGCGGTGCCGACGTCGCGCGCCGCGCGCATGTCGTGAACCGCCGGCAACGGTTCGAGATCGAGCTCAACTGCGGCTGCGATATCCTCGGCCTCGGCGCGCGTTGCCGCCACGCAAACGGCAACGAGCTCGCCGACATGCCGCACCTTGCCGGTCGCAAGCACCGGCTGTTCGGAGATCTTGAAGCCGGGCAGGCCCGACACGGCGCGGATCGGCTTGACGCCGGCGAGGTCAGCTGCGGTGAACACGACATCGCGATAGCGCGCCGGCACATGGATCGCCTTGATGCGCGCATGCGCCAATGGGCTGCGGGCGAAAGCGACGTCCTTCAGTCCCGCAAGGCGGATGTCGGCCACGTACTGGCCGCGTCCGCGCAAGAAGCGGTCGTCTTCCTTGCGCGAGAGCCGCGCGCCGACACCTTGCGAGGTAGCGGCGTTTGCGGCCGAAGCGGACTCATGGTCGACAGACATCGGATGCGCCGTCTCCGCCAGGGTGCGGCTAGTGGTCCGATGCTAACATTCGCATCCCTTCTCGGCGGGCACTTTTGCGAATGTTAGCATCAAAGGACCACTAGAAAATTGTTGATGCGAGTGGAGCTTTGGATTTGACGTTCGCTTGATTGACTCGCGGCACGTGCATAGCGAATGTCAAATCCGCTCCACCAGACGGCTAGGCTGCCACGGCCTGCGGCAGGATGGAAGCGATCGCATCATGCCGCACGCCCGCGCGCAGGCAGAACGACGGCTGCAACAACCTCTCGGCGATCACCTCGTTCTTCTCGTTGTCGCTCAGGAGGTAGCGGCCACGCTTCTCGCTGAGCACGCTGACATCGGCATCCGTGCCGGGACGCAGGGTGCCGATCCGGTCTGAAAGACCCAGCATCTCAGCCGCGTTCGACGTCACCATCGGCACCACCTGCTCGAGCGTGAGCCCGAGCGCCATCATCGAACTCATCGCCTGCACCAGGCTGAATTTCGCCTGGCCGGCGAATGGATGATTTTCATCATCAGCGTGTTCGTCGGGTGTGCCCGCAGGCGCCGGCACATGGGTATTATATCCGTGAATATCTGCGCCAAGCGTGGTCGGAACGATGCCGGAAGCGATCGCTTTACGCGCAAGCCGATACGAGAAATGACTGCCGTGGCCGACGTCGACCTTGAGCCCGCGGTCGAGCGCGGCCTGGATCACCGGATGCACCTCGCCCTTACGATTGACGAAGCCGCCGGGATGGCGCGTGAACGGATGGGCGAGCACGTCGCCGGGACGGAGCAGCGGAATCACGCGCTCCAGAATGGTGTCGACGTCCTCGCCATTGGTGCCGCTTTCCGGCAGGCCCCAAAGCTGGCCGAAATGCACATAAACCGGAAGGTCAGCGCGACGACCGATCTCGGCCGCCATCTCGATGACGCGAATGCCCCAGCGCGCAAAGCCGCCGATTTCGGCATGGGCCTTGATGCCGCGGATGAGATCGGGATTGGCAACCGCTGCCTTTACAGTGGCGTCGATATCGACGCAGTCGGGCCGGTAGAGGTTGGGATAGTAATGTCCCTCCAGACCTCCGACCAGATAGGCGGACAGGAAGGCGAGAGTGCGCGAGGTGGATTTTTCGGCAACGAAGTGCCGAAAGCCGGGCAGGGTCATGCAGGACGGACCGCCCTGATCGACCAGTGTCGTGACGCCGGATTGCACGCCGACCATATCGGCGTTCATGCCGAAGCGTCCGGTAACGTATTGATAGACGTGGGCGTGGGTGTCGATCAGGCCGGGCAGCACGATCTGGCCGGTGACGTCCACGACTTCCCTGGCGCTGGACGGCAGGATGTCGGACTGGACAGCCGCGATCTTGCCGTTGCGGATGGCGACGTCCTTTTGGCCGTCGACGCCGGACGCCGGATCGATCACGCGGCCACCGCGCAGAAGCAGGTCGAAGGTGCTGACTGACATGGCCGATCTCCTCTCCCGGTCGCCGGCGCCCATCGGGCTCCCGATCAATTGCGAAGCATACTTCGTATTTTCTTACACCAGGTTCCGTGGCATAGACAGCACCAAATTCATGCAAGGCGCGGTGCGAAGCACCGCCAGGGAGCGATGTGATGGCCGGACGACGCGCGCCGAAAGCCGATACCTCATGGCCGCTGGAGCAGCGTCCCGGGTATCTGATCCGGCGGCTGCACCAGATTCATGTCGCCTTGTTTCAGGAGACGTGCGCAGAGTTCGAAATCACCCCGCTGCAATATAGCCTGCTCACCGCGCTTGCGAAGCGCGGAATCGCCGACCAGACGACGCTCGCCGCCGATATCGCGCTTGACCGCACGACCACGACCGGTGCGCTTAAGCGGTTGCAATCGCGTCGCTTTGTCGATCGCGCCACCGCCGACCATGACCGGCGGTCGCAGCTCTGCCGCCTTACCAGGAAGGGCAGCGCGCTGCTCAAGAAGATGAAAAAGCCGGCGCAGTCAGCGCATCTCGACACTGTGGCCGACCTCAGCAAAGCGGACCAGAAGCGCTTCATTGCCATGATGCAGAAGATCGTCGCGGCACGCTCGAAGCAGACGGGCGCAACCGCTGTGCCCGACTGATCGCATGCCGGCGCGGACCGAGAAGCGACTATTATCTGTGCAGCCTGCCTTAAAAACGGCAGTCATACGTCGCGCTGCTACGACGGCCAGCGACGCCACTTGCCGATTGCGCAGTACACTTCGCAATTTCGAACTGTCACAATAGCGGCGGGATCGCGGCAAGGGCGATTTTCTCCTCCGATCTCCAAGGGCTTGGCAGAGCCGGCTCAATCGGTCGCGTGCATTCGGCGGCGGCTGCCGCCGGCGGCCGATCTGGCATGTCCTTTGCTCCAAAATTCGCCATTGAGTTGGTGGCTAGGGTTCCGCATCGGCACGGATGGGCTGGTCCAAGAGCTGCCGCCTGAGCGGGAGACATCCGCACAGGACACGGCGGGATAAAATCCCGGGAGACCTCAGTAGCCAGGAATTGGCACGGCTCGGGTCTCTGCCAATTCCAGGGGAAAAAAGACCCGGCAGGGAGTTGGCGATGAAACAGCAGATTCAAGCTTCCGGCAGGAGACCAAGCTGATGTCAGGCTGTTCGGATGCAATCGCGCGGCGGTTTGGCGACGGCGGTCCTTCGGGCGAGGGCGCCGGAGATAACGATGTCATCCGCCGCGTGCTCGCGCGCAAGACCGTGCGCCGCTACAGCGAGAGGATGCCCAGCGAGGAGCTGCTCGATCTTCTGGTGGCAAGCGCGCTGAGCGCGTCGGCCAAATCGGATTTCCAACAGGCTTCGATCCTGCGCGTGCGAGATCCGCAAAAGCGTGCCGCGATTGGCGCTCTGTTTCCGGCGATGCCCTGGATCGGCATCTCGCCGGTCTTCTTTGTGTTTCTCGGCGATGCGCGGCGGCTGCAACGGATCGGCGAGCTGCGCGGCAAGCCGGTTCAGAACGGAACGCTGGAGGGATTCTTCAACGCCAGCATCGATGCCGCGCTTGCGATGCAGACCATGATCATCTGCGCGGAAGCGTCTGGGCTTGGGGTCTGTCCGATCAGCGTCATCCGCAACGAGGTCGACAAGGTCGCCCACGTTCTCGGCCTGCCCGACCTCGTCTTCCCGGTCGCGGGGCTTTGCCTCGGTTACCCGCAAGGCGAAGGTTTTGTCAGCCTGCGGCTGCCGCGACGCCTGACCACACATGCCGACCGTTACGACGATAGCGCGCTCGCCGCCGGCATCGATGATTACGACAAGAGGCGCCACGCCATCCACGCCATCCCAAGGGAGCAGCATCGCTCCAACGCCGAGTTCGGCGAGGCCGCCTTCTATGGCTGGTCGGAAGACAAGGCGCGACAGGCCGCCAAGGCCGAGGGCGCGTCGTTCCCGCCATACCTGCGCGCACACGGTTTCAGCTTCGATTGATCCGCCAACGAAAGGGAGACACCTCATGACGACCTCTTCGCTAGCCCACCTCAATTTGCGGTCCAGGCGGCTGACGCTTGGCCTCTTGGCGGCGCTGTTCGCCATGCCGGCCCTCATCTGTGCCGCCAAGGCCGGCAGCATGGACGAGATCAAGAAGCGCGGACTGATCGTTGCAACCGAGGATGATTTCCGCCCGTTCGAGTTCGTCAAGGACGGCAAACCGACCGGGTTCGATAACGAGTTGATCGAAGACCTTCGTAAATATGCGTCCTTCGAGATCAAGCAGCAGATCCTGCCCTGGACCGGCATCCTGGCCGGCGTGAGCACCGGCAAATACGACGTCGCGATCACGGCCGCGATCATCACCAAGGAGCGCAAGCAGTCGCTGGATTTCACCAGCCCGATCGCGGACGCGACGCACTATTATGTCAAGCGCAAGGACGACAAGAGTATCACCTCGGTGAAGGATTTGAATGGCAAGACGGTGGGCGTACAGGCCGGCAGCGCGCTGCTCGCGCGACTCCCTGAGCTTGCCACCATGCTGGAAAAAGACGGTGGCAAGCTCGGCAAGATCGTGGAGTACACCTCCTATCCCGAGGCCTATCAGGATCTCGCGCTCGGTCGCGTCGACTACGTCGTCAACACCATCATCAATCTGCAGACGCTGGTTGCCGAAAAGCCTGGCGTGTTCGAGCTCGGCCAGGCCGTGTCCGGAAAATCCTTTCCGGCGTGGGCGGTGGCGAAAGGCAATAGCGAGCTGCTTGATTTCCTGAACGGTTTCATCGCCAAGGAAAAGGAGAACGGCCGGTTCGCCGAGTTGCAGAAGAAATGGTTCGGCGAGGCCTTTCCAAATCTGCCGGTGGCGTTCGAACCCGAGTTCTAACCGCCACGGTTGATCGGTCATGAGCGCTGGCGATGTGCTGGCTATCCTCGGGGGGGCCGTGGTGACAGTGACGTTGTCGCTCACCGGCATCCTGATCGGCCTTCCGATCGGACTGGCGCTGGCGGTGCTGCGCTGGGCGGACGTGCCGGTCGTGGCGCGGATCGTCGCCGTCTATGTCAGCATCCTGCGCGCGACGCCGCTCGTCACCCTGCTGCTGCTCCTGTTCTTTGCGCTTCCCAATATCGGCATCGCCATCGGTCCGGTCTCGGCGGCGATCCTGGCGCTTGTCATGAACACGGCGGCGTTCAATTGCGAGGTGTGGCGCGCGTCATTGATGAACTTTCCCAGGGATCAATATGAAGCCGCGCAATCGGTTGGCATGAGCGCCGGTCTAAGGTTTCGCCGCATCGTGCTGCCCCAGATCGCACGGACCAGCCTGCCGGGGCTGGTCAACGAGATGTCGCTGCTGATCAAGGTGACGCCGGTGCTCGCGGTTGTCGGTGTCGTCGACATCACGCGGGCCGCGGTACGGATTGGGGCCGAAACGTACGATCCACTGCCGCCGTTCCTGGTCGCGGTCGCGCTCTATGCACCGATCGTGTTCGTTCTGGTATCGCTGCAACGCTGGATCGAGCGGCGCCAGGTGCTGGCCGAGGCCGCCGCATGATCCACGATTTCGGCATCGTCTGGAGCGAACGCGATCTCCTGCTCAGCGGCCTCGGCAACACCACGATCCTCTCGGTGCTCTCGGCGATCGCAGCGCTTCTGATCGGCTTGGTCCTGACGCCGGCCTTGATGTCGAAGCAGCCATGGTTGAGAGGAACCGTGCGAGGCTTCGTCGACGGCATGCGCTGCGTGCCGTTCCTGCTGTTTGCCTATATCGTCTACTACGGCTTGCCGTCGCTCGGGGTCAGGTTCGACAATTGGACCTCCGGCCTTGTTGCGCTGACGATCTACAACGCAGCCTACATGGCCGAGATCCTGCGCGGCGCCTGGGCGGCGCAGCCGCGTGAACCGATCGAGGCTGGCGTCGCCTTCGGCTTCTCCAATGTCGGGCTGTTCCGCCGCATCGTGCTGCCGCCGCTGTTGTTGGCCGCAGGTCCCGTGATCGGCAACCAGATGATCCAGATCATCAAGGACAGCGCTTTCCTGACCATCATCGCGCTGCCGGAATTGACCCATGCCGCAGCCTCGATCCAGTCGCGCCACTACGTTCCCTTCGCTGCTTTCATCACCGCGGTGTTCCTCTATTGGGGCCTGTGTCTCGTGATCGAAGCCGGCGTTGGTTCGATCGACCGCCTGGCCGCGGCGCGGCGATAGAGGCGCGCGATGGCTGATAGCAGCAAGGTCCTGGACGTGGCGGGTGTCTCAAAACGCTTCGGCGCTCTTGAGGTCCTGTCTGACATCAGCTTTCAGGTCGAGAAGGGCGAGACCGTCTGCGTGCTCGGTCCGTCAGGCTCGGGCAAGTCAACGCTGCTGCGCTGTATCAACTGGCTGGAGCGGCCCGATGCCGGCCAGATCTATCTCAACGGTGTTGAGATCGGCATCAACGGCGCCGGCGTCGTCATGAGCGATCGCGAGCTATCGCGGATGAGGACGCGGATCGGCATGGTGTTCCAGCATTTCGCGCTGTGGCCGCATCTGACCGTGCTGCAAAACCTGATGGAGGCGCCGGTTCAGGTGCAGCGGCGGCCGAAGGCCGAGGTTCGCGACGAGGCGCTGGCGCTCTTGGCAAAGGTCGGGCTCAGTGACAAGCGTGATACGTTTCCGGCAAAGCTGTCGGGCGGGCAGAAACAGCGCGTCGGCATCGCCCGCGCGCTGGCGATGCGCCCAGACCTGTTGCTGTTCGATGAACCCACCAGCGCGCTTGATCCGGAGCTGGTCGGCGAAGTTCTGCTCGTGATGCGGGAGCTTGCGCATGAGGGGCGTACCATGGTGGTCGTGACTCATGAGATGGGATTTGCGCGCGATGCCGCGACGCGGGTCATGTTTCTCGACCGCGGGCGCGTGATCGAGACCGGATCGCCCGAAAAATTCTTCACCAGCCCCGAAACCGAACGCGCGCGCCAGTTTCTGCAGCGCTATGCCGGCGATGCCGCAAACGGCAAGCGCTGAAAATCAAAGAGGAGGACGACCATGGACCCGATCTTTCACCTGTTGCCGGATGCGCCAAAGCCGGTCGCACCCTATAGCCACGCCGTCGAGGCCGGGCCCTATGTCTTCGTGACCGGGCAGCTTGCGACTGATCCTGACGACGACTCGCTTCCAATTCCGCCCGGCATCGAGGCGCAGACGCGCATGGTGATGGACAATCTGGCGCGCGTGCTGAGGGGATGCGGCATGACGTTTGCCAACGTCGTGTTCGTGCGCATCTATCTCACCGACTTCAAGCGCGACTATGCGCCAATGAACGCGATCTTCTCGACCTACTTCAACGAAGCAAAGCGGCCCGGGCGGACCACGGTCGGCGTCACTGATCTCGCGCGCGGCGGCATCATCGAGATCGACCTGATCGCCTTCCGGCCCTGACAAAGGTGCGAGCAATGACAAAGCGCATCGAAATCCCGGCTCGGTGCGGCAAGGCTGCCTTCGTCGCGGTCGGGCAGACCGTCACCGTCATCAACACCCATGGCGAGCAGGTGGTCGACACCTGGGCTTTCAATCGCGTCGATCTCTCCGAGTTCATGTCGAACGAGCATACGCGCGCCCACAGCCTGCATCTCGTTCCGCGTCCCGGCGACGTCCTGCGAACCAATAAGCGCCGGCCGATCCTTACGCTGACCGAGGATACCTCCGGCGGAATTCACGATACGCTGATCGCTGCCTGCGATCGCTATCGCTATGCATTCCTCGGCGTCGAGGGTCATCACGACAATTGCACCGATAATCTGTTTGCCGGCATGGCCGAGCTTGGACTCGTGCCGCCGGAGGTGCCGAGCCCGCTCAACCTGTTCATGAACATCCCGTGGGACGCCGAGGGCACGCTCGGCTTTGCCGCGCCACCGCGGCCGGTGCCCGGCGGTTACGTCCGCCTGCGCGCCGAAATGGATCTGGTGATCGCGTTCTCCGCCTGCCCGCAGGACATTCTGCCGATCAACGGCAAGGCAGGAAATCCGGTCGAAGCGCATTTTACCGTCATGTAACAAGTCGGAGCGATCACGATGGCTCAAACACAACAGGACATCGAAGCGCATCGGCGCCGTTACGAGGAGCTGCGCGCGGCTGGTCAGGAGTTGACGCCGAAGGGGCTGCCGAAACCGACCGCGCTTGGCGGCGCGCCGATCGCGTCGGATGCGGTGATCCATCGCGAGCACGTACCGCCCGGCTGGTATACGACGATCCGCCTGCGCCGTGGCGAGGCGCTGCGGATCATTGATGAGAGCGGCCGCTCCAGCGTCTCGCTGATCGGCTGGCGCGAGGAGGACACTTCCGAGCGGATCAACTGCGCTGATACCGTGAAGGTGCAATGGAGCGCGGCGATCTCAAAAGGCCGGGTCATCCTGTCGGACATGGGACGCGTGTTGCTGTCGCTGATCGAGGACACCTGCGGCGCGCATGATCTGTTAGTCGGCGGATCGACGCCGGCGTCGACGCAAGCCGCGTACGGCACCCCGACGCGCAACACCCAGGAGAACTTTCTCGCGGCTGCCGCCAAGATCGGACTGGACGTCAGGGACATTTCGCCATGTGTCACGTTTTTTGCGCCTGTTATGCTCGATGCCAAAGGCCGCTTCCTCTGGAAGCCGGAGCGCAAGCGGGCAGGTGATTTCGTCGATCTGCGCGCCGAGATGAATCTCATCCTGGTTGCATCGAACTGCGCGCATCCGCTCGATCCGTCGCGGCCCGCAGCGACTGGAGCGGTGACGCTGATCACGCACAAGGTTACATCGCCAGCGCCGGACGATCTCTGCCGGACGGCATCGCCGGAAGCGGCGCGGGCTTTCACCTTCACCGAACGGCTGTTCGCCTGAAAGGAGGATCTGTCATGACCAATCTGTGCGAACCCGCCTATGCCAGCGACGTCCCTTCGGAGCGGCCCTGGTCTCGCGTGCTGAGGAAAGGGCAGACCTTGCGTATCATCGACAGCGAGGGGCAGCAGGCCGTCGATGCCTTACTTTATGCGGCCGGCGATCCGTCAGAGCGCTACAGCTCGCAGGATACGTTGCGCGTCCAGGGATCGGCCTATGTCGAGCTTGGCACGAAGTTGATGTCAAACAGGGGACGGGTGATGGCGCATATCACCGCCGATACCTGTGGTCAGCATGATACATCTGCCGGCTGCTGCTCCTGCGAGAGCAATGCGGTCCGTTTCGGTGAAGCGACCAAATATCAGCATGCCTGCCGCGAGAACTTCATACTCGAACTGTCGAAACACGGGCTGACCAAGCGCGACATCGTGTCCAACCTCAATTTCTTCATGAACGTGCCGATCGACACGGACGGGAATTTCACCGTGGTCGACGGCATCTCCGCGCCTGGAAACTTTGTGGACGTGACCGCCGACATGGACGTGCTATTCGTCATCTCCAACTGTCCCCAGGTCAACAATCCCTGCAATGGTTTTAACCCGACCCCGATCCGTGTCGAGATCCGCGATCCCGTCGCATGACGGAAGACGCCGACGTGCGCGATGACGCGAGCGGTCGCAAAATGGGTTGCGGTCTTGCCCTTGGCGCAGCTTGACGATCGGGCGATCGTTTGTGTCCGAGTCAAAAAGTTCGACCTGCTTCTGGTCCGACGCGGCGAGCGGATCTTCGCTTGCGAGCGCGCCTGTCCGCATGAACAGGCAGACTTGAGCCTCGGCCACCTCGCCGAGGGACGCTTGCAGTGTCCGCGCCATTTCGCCTCGTTCGATCTTGTGAGCGGCGATATCTCCGCGGGTTGGCCGAGCCGGCCGCTGCGGCGCTATCCCACGGAGATCAGGAACGGCTGGGTTTGGGTCGACGCCGCCTCGCTCAAAGACGAGGCTCGCTAAGCAGCTTTCGCCGCGAGAGAGCGCGCGATTTTCGTGATCACACCGTCGGCGCGCCGTAGCTCTTCAAGAATGGTGAAATGGTCGGCGTCGGGAATGGCGATGAGTTCGCCGGGCGCTTTGGCGATCTTGCGTGCGTCGTGGAGTTTCGCGAATCCCACACCAGCGCTGGCAGCTCGGCTGCGCCATAGACGACTGCAAGCGGCTTTTGCACGATGGGGAGTTTCAGGGGAGACAAGTCCGCAATCTCTTTGTCTGTCAATTTCAGCGCGATGTTGAGTGAGGTGTCGCGGATTGGTGTGAGATCGTAGACGCCGGAGATCGCCAATCCCGCCGCAAAAAGCGGATGATCGAGCGCCATCGCGGTGAGATGGCCGCCGGCCGACCAGCCCGACAGGATCACCGGACCAGCGATGCCGTGCGCGGGCCCATCGGAGGAGGGCCAGTCCAGCGCCAGCGATATCTCGCCAACGATGTCCGTCAGCGTCGCCTCGGGCGCAAGCGAATAGCCGGGGATGGCGACGGACCAGCCGTGCGCGGCCATGCCTTCGACCAGCATGGCGAACACGTCGCGCGAATTGCGCTGCCAATAGCCACCGTGAATGAAGACGAGGCATGGCGTGGATCTGTCGCGCGCCGGATAGAGGTCGATCTTGTTGCGCTCGCGCGGCCCATAGGGGATGTCGAGCGCCGTGGCATGCGCTGCGCGAAATCTTGCCGAAGCCTCGTTGCGCGCGGCGATCAATGCGGGACTGTTGGCGACCGCTTTGTTGTTGTCATAGGCGGCATCGCGCTCGGCCTGCGACAGCGCGGCCCAACTCGATCGGGATACTCGAGGATCGCTGCCTGTCATGATTGGCTCTTCGTGGGGACGCATCCGCGCTATCGTGATCGTCGACTTTGCCGAACGTCAACTCCTTCTGCAATTGACTTGTCCGCGGCAGCCTCCGATAATGTATAGACATATTTATATCCTTCCCGGAGCGCGTTCGTGCCGCCGATCTACATCACCTATCTCAACCGGCTCGATATCGACGAGCTCGAGATCACCGACGAGGAGATCCTGAGTGCGATCGAGACCAGCCTCGCCGCGCAGGGTAGGGGTGAGACCGTCATCGAGCCCCGCGTTCATCTTGAGCCAGGCGTCGCCAACGGCCATTTCAATGTCTTGCGCGGAGCGATCAGGCTGCCGATCGATTCTGCCGGGGTCAAAATCGTCGGTGACTTCGTCAACAACTACAAGCTTGGCTTTCCGTCTGAACTTGGGATCCTGGTGCTGTTCGATCCTCGCATCGGCGCGCCGAAGGCGATCCTGGATGCGAGCGGCATCACGGATATGCGCACCGGTGCTGTCACCGCGATCGGCGCCAAATACCTGGCTCGAAAAGACGCGAAGGTGCTCGGCCACATTGGCGCGCGGGGGACAGCCTATTGGAATGTGCGGCTGCTCAACCATGTTTTCGATTTTGAGGAGATCCGGGTGCATTCGCGCCGCGAGGAAAGTCGGAACAGTTTTGCCGATCGGCTGAGCAGGGATCTCGGCAAGAAGGTTGTCGCGACCGACGACTGGGAGAGTTGCCTTATGGGCGCCGACATCGTTGTGGAGGCATCCCGCCTCGACAAGCCGACGCCGCTCTTGAAAACCGAATGGATCAAGAAGGGAGCCTTCGTCGTCCCTTACGGCACCATGAGCGCGATCGAGCTCTCGCTCACCGATATCATGACCAAGCTCGTGGTCGACGATTGGGGCCAGTGCAAGGGCGGCAAGTTCGGCAGTCTTCGCGCCCATGTCGAAGCCGGAAAGCTTTCCGAGGCAACCCTGCATGCGGAGCTTGGACAGATCGTCGCCGGCCTCAAGCCCGGCCGCCAAAGCGAGGCTGAAACCAACCTGCTTTGGCATCGCGGGCTGTCGCTGTCGGATATTGCGCTCGGCCACGCCATGCTGGAAAAATCCAAACGGCTCGGCATCGGGCAGCGCCTTCGCTTTGCCTGAGCGAGGTTATCGCGAGACATCCCGACATGCGCTACGTCGCCAACGCGCGAATGTATTCGGTCAATCCACAGGCAGCGTCCGCCTGGAAGGAGCTGTTCGCCTGGCTCTCCCGCGAAAGCGGCGTGGCGCTCGATTATCTCGACCATGCGTTTCCGCTTGCATTGTCGGATCTGTGGTCGCGCGACGATCTCGGCTGTGCGTTCATGTGCGGTTTTCCGTTTGCGATGGCGCCGAATCCGCCGCGACCGGTTGCTGCACCTGTCCCGGCGAACGCACCGATTTCCGGGCGGCCGGTCTATGCCACGCGCATTCTGGTCCGCGCGGATTCGCCGTTCTCGTCACTCGAGGAGACCTTTGGCGGGCGGGTTGGATACACAGTTGAGGATTCCCATTCCGGCTACAATGCGCTCCGGCATCACCTCCTGCCGTATTATCGCGAGCGCGGCGCAAAACTCTACCGCGAGAGCGTTGGACCGTTGAGCACGCCGCGACGGGTGATCGATGCACTGCTCGACGGCGATATCGATATTGGTCCGCTCGACAGCTACGCGTTGGATCTGATGCTACGTCATCAGCCCGTCCTCGCGCGGCAGATCAGGATCGTGGCGACCACCGATCCTGCACCGATTCCGTTCCTGGTTGCCTCACCCGGCTGCCCCGCCGATACGGTGTCCGCCCTTCAGGCAACGCTCATGTCCTTTGCCAGCGCTGACGCCTGTGCCGATGTGAGAGGCAGGCTTGGTCTCATTGGCTTTGCGCCGGTCGCGACCGAAGACTACAAGCTGACCACGCGCTGGGACGCAGAAGCACGAGCGGCAGGATATGCCCAGCCCGCCTGATCGCGGCCTTCAGCCTAGACTCGGCAGGTCGAGCTTGTTCGCCCGCGCGCATTCAATCGCAAGCGCGTAACCGGCATCGGCGTGCCGCATGACGCCGCTGGCCGGATCGTTCCACAATACGCGACCAATGCGTTGTGCCGATTCCTGCGTGCCGTCGCAGACGATGACCATGCCGGCGTGCTGCGAATAGCCGATGCCGACACCGCCACCGTGATGCAGCGACACCCAGGTTGCGCCGCTCGCGCAGTTCAGAAGCGCATTCAGCATCGGCCAATCCGATACGGCGTCCGAGCCGTCGCGCATGGCTTCGGTTTCGCGATTGGGGGAGGCGACCGACCCGGAATCGAGATGGTCGCGGCCGATCACGATCGGCGCCTTCAGCTCGCCGCGGGCGACCATCTCGTTGAAGGCCAGACCCAAGCGGTGGCGATCGCCAAGACCGACCCAGCAGATGCGGGCCGGCAGGCCCTGAAATGCGATGCGCTGCTGCGCCATGTCCAGCCAATGATGCAGCGAGGCATCATCGGGCATCAGCTCCTTCACCTTGGCGTCGGTGCGATAGATGTCCTCGGGATCGCCGGACAGAGCTGCCCAGCGAAATGGACCGATGCCGCGGCAAAACAGCGGGCGGATATAGGCCGGGACGAAGCCGGGAAAATCGAAGGCGTCCTTGACGCCTTCCTCCAGCGCCATCTGGCGGATGTTGTTGCCGTAGTCGACGACGGGAATCCCCATGCGGTGGAAGTCGAGCATGGCGCGGACATGCTCGGCCATCGAGGCGCGTGCG
>Ga0306921_10004117_pt1 | contig 14865 bp, 12 predicted proteins | sample sta12Cox44000080_FD_203760 | JGI IMG/M metagenome (GOLD analysis project Ga0306921, IMG submission 203760) | Lab enrichment of tropical soil microbial communities from Luquillo Experimental Forest, Puerto Rico - statoxic.12C.oxic.44.000.080 (v2)... | ecosystem: Environmental > Terrestrial >...
CGGTCACGCCGGGCACGTCGCTGGAACTTACCAGCGCACGCCTCTATGAGACTGGAATCAAGATGCTCTCCAACGACAATCGGGCGGAGTTCACGTTTTCGGCCTATGACATCGTGCGACAAAACGTCTTTGTGCAGCTCACGAACGCGGTCGCAACGCTGGCGGGCGAAGTCCACACCAAGGGCGTCGAGCTCGCCGCCGCGGTGCGCCCGATCGAGCACCTCAAGCTCTGGGGCAATGCTGCATTCACGGATTCGAAATACGGCAATTTCGATGTGTGGACCGGCAACACGCCGTCGAATGTCGCGCCCGTGATCATCAACGCCGGCGCGTCCTACCGCTTCGATAACTGGCGCTGGCCGCTCGAGATCGGCGGGTCGGCGCGGCATGTCGGACAGCGCTACGTGTTCGAGGACGACCTCACCGCCATGCTGCCCTATACCACGGCCGACCTGTTCGCCTTCGTCGATATTCCGGGCCGCGACTTGTGGTGGCCGGGACTGCAGACGATGCGCGTGACCTTCCGCGTGCGCAACCTGACCAACGCACTCTATGCCCAGTTCTCCGATCCCGGTCTGCCCGACCAGGTGCTGCTCGGCGCGCCCCGCACGTTCGAACTGGCCGCGTCGGCAAAGTGGTGATGCGCATTCTCGTGACGTTGCATCGCTGGTGGGGCGCGGCGTTCTGCCTGCTGTTTGCGATGTGGTTCGCCTCCGGCATCGTGATGCACTTCGTGCCCTTCCCAGCACGAAGCCAGACCGCCCGGTTTGCCGTATCGGGGGCCGGCGGCAATCACGGCATTCGATCGGAGCAAGACGCACGCGGCGTTGGCGCCGCAGCCGCGCGCTCGCGTGGGCTCGACCCATCGCACGCAAGCGTCGCGCCGATCGACCACGATCAATGGACGGTCGCAGGAGACTACGATTCCGATCGTCCCCTGTATCGCCTCGCCGTCAACGATGACGCGGGCACGGAGATCTACCTCTCCTCGACCCTCGGCGAGGTTGTGCTTGTCACCACGCAAAACATACGCCTGGCGAATTATTTCGGCAGTATCGCGCACTGGATCTACCCGACCGCGCTGCGCCGTCATACCGAACTGTGGAGCGCGCTGATGTGGTGGCTGTCGTTGGTGGCGACCATCGGTGCAAGTGTTGGTGTGATCATCGGCCTCGTTCGATTGGGCACGGGCGCGGCCTACCGAGGTCTGCAGCGCTGGCATCACATTTTTGGCCTGATCTTCGCGCCATTCCTGCTCTGCTGGATATTCTCGGGCTTCCTGTCGATGGATGACGGCTCGATTTTCTTTGAGCCTGACGACCTGTTTCGCAAGCTGCACTCGTTTGCCTTCCCCCCGCTGACCACGCACCCGCGGTTGCGCTCGAGCCTGATCGTCGGCCTCTGCCTTTGCGGCCTTGCCTTCAGCCTGACGGGCGTCGTGCTCGCCTGGCGAAGGCTGCGCTCGTTCGATAGTCAGGGTTAGTGAGGTCGGTCGCGCAAAGCGAGTGGCATCCCCAGTGCCGACGACAGAACTGCCGCAGCTCCAAGCCACTGTCTTGCAGTCAGCATTTCCTGCAGAATCACCGCCGCGAAAACGGCCGTGAAGACCGGGATGAGAGGCAGCAACAATGCTGTCGCGGTCGCGCTCATTCGTTGCAGCGCGATACCGTACAGAAGAAACGGGACCGCCTGAAGCAGCAGTCCGGATGCGACCACCAGAGTTGCGTCGGCGACGGTCAGGGACATCTCGGGCAATGGACTGATGAACGTCCACGCAAGACCGACTGTCAGGAATGCAACGGTCTGGCTTGCTCGCGCGAGCCGCAGCGCATCGACATCACGTGACATCCGGCAGATCGCGATATTGTAGAGGGAGGCAAAGAGAACGCCCCCAAGCACCAGGGCAACTCCGCATTTTCGTAACGCGTAAGGATCGATTTCGGAGTTCCAGCTCAGGAGGCCCACTCCGGCGAAAGCCAGCACGCAGAGCAAGCCGATCGCGCGGCTCGGGAACTCACCGAGAATGGGCCAGGCGAGGAGGATGACAAGGGGGGTTTCGACGGCAAACAGCATTGCTTCGGCCGTGGCGGGCACCATTGTCAAACCGTAGGTCGAAAGTCCATGCGCAAGCGTCGGCTGCAGCAGACCGGGAAGTCCGACGCGCCAATCGCCGAGGCGGATCGGAGCGCCTAGCCAGATTGAGAGCGCAGACAAACTGAGCGAACTCACCGCCAGTTGGCCCAATAACAATGTTAGCGGCTCCATCCTCGACAATGCGACTTTCGAGAGCACGCTGCCGATGCTCCAGCTTAGGCAGGCAACAAGGCCACACAGAAGCGGAAGGCCAGAACGAGGCGAAGTCATCGCGCGGGCGAAGCGTTGGCTCAACGTGGACGCCGGTTCAGACTTGCCCGATATCGAATGCATCCGCGCATGAACTCCGCCCACGGCGGCACCGCAATATCGGGCTTGACTGGCTCCGGCAGAAGCGACCAGAGCGCGGGATGGTGCCAGCAGAGGTCATGACCGGTCGAATCCCTGTGCGCGCGGATACCGGCACGGAGTTTCCTGACCTCCTCGACAAGCTCGTCGCGGGACATCGGCATCAGATCCTTATCAACGTCAGTCATTGGCGGTCACCTTCTGCCGTTCGATTTGGAAAAGCCGGGCGTTGCGGCAAAACCCCAATCGCGTTTGAGTGAGCGAGCATATTTGAGCATTATGTGTGTGTTGCACACATATTTATTCTCTACTATAATCGGTCTGTCAACAGGCCTCGGGATCAAATGGCGAAGAAACTCCGCACTGCGAACCTGCTCGGCGCGCTTGCTTGCGAGATCGCCGAACGGCTGGACGAAAGGTTGAAAAAGCACCCGAACGAATCCGACTCGTCGGCGGCGGCGTTGAATGTGATCAGCTTCTACGAGGGATGCTCGAACAATGCACTGAGCCGGGCTCTCAAGCTGTCGCACACGACCACCGTCCGCCTGATCGACAAGCTGGCGGCTCAGGGACTCGTCGAGAGGCGTCAGGCGGCCGATCGCCGCGCCGTTTCGCTGGTTCTCACAAGGCAGGGTCGCGCGCAGGCCCGGGCAGTCGTGAGGGATCGCGGCGTCGCGCTCTGCAAAATCGTCGATGCTCTCAGCGAGCGCCAACGTGGTCAATTCGACAAGTTGGCTGAAATTCTTCTGCGGTCGCTGACGACGAGCGTGGAAGAGGCCGATCACATATGTCGACTGTGCGACGATAGCGCCTGCCCGCCCGATACCTGCCCGGTTCACCAGGAGGCGCTAGTGGTCCGATTCTAACATTCGCTACCATCTGGGGAGCCGCTTTTGCGAATGTTAGAATCAGAGCACGACTAGCAAATAATTTGATGCTAGTGGAGAACGGGCAATAGTCGCCGTCTTATTTGCATCATAGAGAAGGTGAATGATTTGAGGGCAGCCTTTTGCATTGTAGTAGTGAGCTTGCCGCGATGACGGCCGAGCAGGTCGATCTGATAAGGAAATCGTTCGATGCGATGTGGCCGATGCGTGGCGACATCGCGGACCTATGCTACAGCCGCTTCTTCGAGCTCGCCCCCGACGCCAGAGACCTGTTCCCAACCGACATGGAGCGCCAGCGCGCCAAGCTGATGGACATGATCGCGGCGCTGGTCGGCTCGCTCGATCAGCGCGACCTGTTCCAATCGCTGGTCATGCATTCAGGTCGTCAGCACGGCCGATTTGGCGTCCAGCCATCGCAATATGCCGCGTTGGGCGAAGCATTGTTGTGGAGCCTTGAGTGCAAGTTCGGCACCTCGTTCACGCCGGAGCTGCAGAAGTCCTGGAGAGAGCTCTACGCCACGGTGCAGGCCGAGATGATGCGCGCCGGCGCACAGGGCTAGTCATTCATCATCGTTATCGTCGTAAGGCTGCGGCGCGCCGTAGTAGTAGGGCTGCGGCGCGCGCCAGCGCTGGGGCGGTGGCGCGACACGGTCCTGCGGAACCGGCTCCGGCGGCGGGCCGCCGGCAAACACCGCCCGGCAGCCCTCCGACAGACGCGGCGTGTTCGCACGCAGGCAGGCGACGATACGGCCGACATCGGGAATTTGCGATGAGCAGAGCCGCCACACATCGGGCGTGCAGGCCATCTGCTGCTCCGGAGTTCCGCGATACTCAACCGCAAGCGCGGCATCATTTGCGGCAAGAGTGCCGCCAATCATAAGCACAAAACCAAGTGTCAAGCGCTTTGTCCGCATCACCGCTTCCTTTCGGTTCCGCGCCAAACGATGCCCAATGATTGAGGCCATCGAAAGTTCGCTTCGTGCAAGAAAATGTGAAGGCGGTTCCTGATTTGCCCGACGGGCCAAAACGAAAATCGCGCATACGCGTCATGCGCAAATTGCCCGTCGAGCCAATCTGCCGCAGCCGTTTGGCATTGCCGAAACACCCAAATCAGGGCGATTAACGGCGCCGTCCCGCGCTCGCAAAAGAGGGGCGCTTCGCGATCGTCACGAGTGTTGGCGCGGGATGCGATGGGCGCTGGCGGCGCGCGAGACGAGCGCGACCACGGCGTACGGCGAAGTCGTGTGGTCCTGACACACCAAGGCAGGTGTCAAGTTGGCGACGATGCTCTGCATCGCGCCGACGACGGTGGCAAAAAAGCCTGGTCACCGGGGAGAGCGCGAAGGAAACCGTAAAACCATCGCGCAGGGAATGCCGTGTAACGGCTTGCACCTGTGGTGACTACGCTCGTGTGCTCTTTCTAAATCGCACGCGAGGCCGTGGGTGGTGGCTGAAGCACCCGGCATTCCCTGCGCCCTCTTCTTGTTTGAGGGACGGTGTCTTTGAACGGTCCGGACGCGATGCGCGCCGCGGAAATGCATGATCGTGCCCCCGGACGCAGCGCAGCACCCCCGGCGATGCCAACGGGTCGCGCGAGTGCGCGCCCGATGACAGGCTCCGCATCGTCCGGTGTGATGCGCTGCTGAGCCGGGGCCTACGATCCTGGTCGGCGCCTGTGTGGGTCCCGGCTCTGTTGGTGGTCCGATTCTAACATTCGCTCCCCATCTGGGGAGCCGCTTTTGCGAATGTTAGAATCAAAGGACCACCAGAAAATATATTGATGCTAGTGGAGCTTTGGATTTGACGTTCGCTTGAAGCAATTGCGGCCGGTGGGTAGCGAACGTCAAATCCGCTCCACTAGCGCACCGCTAAAGAAAAGCTGCGCCGCGTCCGGGACACGAAGGCGGTGGAACGACGTGGATAACCACAACACCGCGCTGGCTCAGCGCTTTTTTGCCTTGGCAAATTTCTTTGTGAGAAAATCCGCAAGCACCTCGACGCGTGCGGGCCGGGGTCCTCCCGGCGGCGTCACCAGATGCACCGCGCCCTCGGCCTGCTTCCATCCTTTCAGAATGACCTCGACGTCTCCGGCGGCGACGGCCTCGCCGACGATGAACTCAGGCAGATCGGCGATGCCTAGTCCCGCAAGGAGCGCCGGCATCAATGCTTCGCCGTTGTTGACGCGCAAGGGGCCCGCGGGGCGAACGCTTGCCTGCTCGCCGGCCGCATTGGTGTAGTGCCAGACATGCGGCGTGGAGAGATAGGCGTAACCGAAGCAGCGGTGCTGTGCGAGTTGCATCGGGTGGGTCGGCCGGCCGTGACGCTTGAGATAGGAGGCAGCCGCCACCGTGTAGCGCGGCATCGCGCAGAGCCGCCGCGCGATCAGCGAGGAGTCCGGCAGGCGCGCGATGCGAAGCCCTGCGTCAAAACCGTCGCCGATCAAGTCCACCGTGGCATCGCTCAGGTGGAGATCGATCGTCACCTCCGGATACTCTTCGAGAAACTCCGGCAGCAGCGGCGCCACGGCCTTGACCCCGAACGTCATGGGCACCGCCAGCCGCACATGGCCGCGCGGCGCCGCCGATTGCGCCAGTGCTTCGCTCTCGGCCGCTTCGCCGTCCGCCAGCAGTCGCGCGGCGCGCTCGGACAGCCGCTGGCCCGCATCGGTCAGCGCAAGGCGGCGCGAGGTGCGGTTGAACAAGCGCGCTCCCAGCCGTTCCTCCAGCCGCCCGACCGCCTTGGAGACGGTTGCCTTGGACAGTGCAAGCTCGCCCGCGGCTGCCGCGAACGACCGCAATTCCACGACTTTTGCGAAGACCGCGAGCGCCTCGAAGTCCGGGAGTTTTGCCATCGCTGCCCCTCTTAGGCTCAAAAATGGAAACAATATGTTTCAATGGTTTCTATTTATGTATCACGAGGGAATGCTTATTCAACACCTCAACGAACCAAACTTACCAAACAGGAAAACCCATGATCGAACTCAGACCATTTGCAAAGCTCGGCAGCGCGGATCACGGCTGGCTGAAGGCCAGACACCACTTCTCGTTTGCCGACTTCTACGACCCCAACAACATGGGCCACGGCGCCCTGCGCGTGTGGAACGACGACGAGATTGCCCCGAACACCGGCTTTCCCGCCCATCCCCACGCCAACATGGAAATTATCACCTATGTCCGCGAGGGTGCGATCACCCACCAGGACAGTCTTGGCAACAAGGGCCGCACCGAGGCCGGCGACGTCCAGGTGATGAGCGCGGGAAGCGGCATCCGCCACTCCGAATACAATCTTGAGCCAACTAAGACGAAGATCTTCCAGATCTGGATCCAGCCCACCACGAAGGGGGGACAACCGACCTGGGGTTCGAAGCCGTTTCCGAAGGAAAACCGCTCCGGCAAGCTTGTGACGATCGCAAGCGGCTTTGCCGGCGACAAGGATGCGTTGCCGATCCGCGCCGCGGCGCGGGTGCTTGCCACCACGCTGAAGGCCGGCGAGAGCGCGCAATATACCGCCGACAAATTGCGCAACCTGTATCTGGTGCCGGCGACCGGCAGCGTTGAGGTCAACGGCCTTCGCGTCAACAGTCGCGACGGTGCCGCGATCCGCGATGAATCGAAGCTCACCATTCGGGCGATCGAGGATTCCGAGCTGGTGCTGGTCGACGCGGCGTAAGGACCAAGCCGACACGACAAAGAAATGGCCGGGCTCGTCTTCAGCGAAGACGGCAGGTCCGGCCACATTTCCAATCATGAGACCGTCAAGATCAAAGGAACGGAGTTCCCCATGACAAAAGTTCTTGTCCTCTACTATTCCGCCTATGGCCACCTCGAGGCGATGGCCAATGCGGTTGCCGAAGGCGCCCGCGAGGCCGGCGCCGCCGTCGATGTCAAGCGCGTGCCGGAGCTTGTGCCGGCTGAAGTGGCGAAAGCCGCGCACTACAAGCTCGACCAGGCCGCCCCGATCGCGAAAGTCGAGGAGCTTACCAATTACGATGCCATCATCGTCGGCACCGGCACCCGCTTCGGCCGCATGTCCTCGCAGATGGCAAACTTCCTCGATCAGGCCGGTGGGTTGTGGGCGAAGGGTGCCCTTCACGGCAAGGTCGGCGGCGCCTTCACCGCTTCCGCAACCCAGCATGGCGGTCAGGAGACGACGCTGTTTTCGATCATCACCAACCTGCTGCATTTCGGCATGACCGTGGTCGGCCTGAACTATGGCTTCGCCGGCCAGATGAAGCTCGACGAGATCACAGGAGGCGCGCCCTACGGCGCCACCACGATCACGGGCGGCGATGGCTCCAGGCAACCAAGCGCAAACGAGCTTGCAGGCGCGCGCTATCAAGGTCGCGTGATCGCGGAGACAGCAACGAAGCTGCATGGCTGATGCGGCCAGGTCGACATCTGCCGTGAAAAGCGAATTTCAAAGTCGCCTTCGGTTCAAGAACTTTCTTCTCATTCCCAGGCGCCGCGGCGATCGATTTTCCTTCGCTCGTCGTTCGCTCAGAAGTGATTGAAAAAGTGCGAGGAAACTGCATGGCAGATGCGAAATGAGCGGCGTTCTCCCGCGTTCAGCGCCTTCCTATCTCGCGTGGCAGGAAGGTGATCATCATGGTGGAAATTATCCTCATGGCGCAGTTGGTACGCAGCCCGATCGAGGCGATGGCGCGGCGCTGGTATTGCCGCAGTCTTTTTCGTGCCACCCGTGGAGCGCGGGGTTGCCCGCAATCCACGGCTGCGTGAGCCGACGAGATCGCGGCGCCTTCGCCGCATGACATGTAGAAGCGCGCATTGCATTGCGTAGCAACGTCTTCCGAATTCGCAGGGTCCCTTGCTCCCCAAGGATGCGGCAGGTTAGCATGACAATCTAACCGCGAACCAATTGGTTGCGGAAAATATGGGGAGGACGTTGTGAAGCTATCAGGGGGATTCTGGCGATATCTTGCATTGCCGATTTCGTTTGCGATGATGCTGAGCATCGGATCGGCAGCCGAGCTCAATTCCGCCGCGGTCACCTACAAAATGCCGGACCAGATTCCCTGGAGTCCGGTCGACGCTCGCGGCGCGCAAAGCGCCGTCGTGGTCGGCGATCCCGGCAAGCCCGGCTTCTACATGGTCTACAACAAATGGACCAAGGGCAACCATTTCAGCCATCCGCACTTCCATCCCAACGACCGCTACATCGTGGTGCTGAAGGGAACGTGGTGGGTTGGCTCGGGCACGAAATTCGATCCCGAGCACGGCACGATTCCCATGCCCGCCGGCAGCTTTGTGACCCACTACGGCAAGCAGGTGCATTGGGACGGCGCCAAGGACGAGGATGCGGTTCTCCTGATCATGGGAGAAGGCCCGGCTACGGCGACGGAGGTGCCGGAAGAAAAGTGAACGCCGAACCGCCCTGCGCCTAAAATCCGTCCGGGGGCATTGCCATAGGCAGGCGGCTTTGAGACCATGCGGGGGCGACAACAAACACGACCCGCTCACGCGCGGGCGCGATGTGAGGAAACCCCATGCCGATCGTCCAGGCCGACCGCCTCACCCGGATCGGCGCGGCACTGCTCAGGGCTGCCGGCGCTTCGGAAGAAGAGGCCAATGCCGTTGCCGTGGGCTGCGTCAACGCCAACCTCGCCGGTCACGATTCCCACGGCGTCATCGCAATCCCCACCTACATCGATCGCATCAAGGCCGGACACATCGTGCCCGGCGCGAAATGGACCATCGTCCAGGAATCGCCGACCACGACGGTGATCGATGGCAACTGGGGCTTTGGCTTTTACGTCAACGCAAAGGCCATGGCGCTGACCATCGATAAGGCGAAGACCGCGAATGTTGCGGCCTGCACGGTGTTCCGGCAAAGCCACGTCGGACGGCTAGCGGCGTATCCGCTGATGGCGATGCGCGAGGGCATGATCGGGATTGCCACCGCCGATTCCGGCCGCTCGCCAAAACATGTCGCTCCCTTCGGCGGAAGGGAGGCGCGGCTCGGCACCAATCCGATCTCGATTGCGGTACCTTCCGATCTCGAAGCCCCCTTCTATCTGGACATGGCAACCTCGGCGGTTGCGGCCGGAAAGATCGCGCTCGCGGTTGCGCGCGGCGAGCAGATTCCGCAGGGCTGGATCATCGACGCCGCGGGACGTCATACCACCGATCCCAAGCAATATCGCAAGGGTGGCGCGCTGTTGCCGCTCGGCGGCACCGAGGGCTACAAGGGTAGCGGGCTTGCCGCAATCGTCGAGGTGCTTTGCGGCCTTCTGACGGGGCTTGGCTTCGGCGTCGAGCCCACCGGCCGTCACAACGACGGGTGCTTCATGGCTGTATTCAATGTCGCGGCCTTTCGCCCGCTGAAGGATTTCAGAAAGGAAGTCGCCGATTTCGCGCGCTATCTGAAGTCGACGCCGCCGTCCGAGGGTTCTGCCGGCGTGTTCTATCCCGGCGAAATCGAATATTTGCGTGAGCAGCAGCGTCGCAAAGACGGCATCGAGATCGAGGAAGCGACCTGGGACAAATTGCGTGCCTTGGCCGGCGAACACGGGATCGCGGCAGAACTGGGGTTGCTGTGAAGAGCAGCGGTACAGGGAGAGCAGCATGACACGGCAAATGGCGATGGTCGGCTTCCTGCAAGCGCAGAATTGCACCAACCTGCCGAGCTCGTGGCGACATCCGGAGTCACGCGACGATTCGATGTCGGCGGATTATTACCAGGAGATTGCCCGGATTCTCGAAGCCGGCAAATTCCACATGGCCTTCTTCGACGACCGCCTCGCAATGCCCGACCGTTACGGCAACGATCACGCCCACACCGTCGAATACGGCATCCGCTGCGTGAAGATGGATCCGCTCATCGTGCTGACCACGATGGGCATGGTCACCGAGAAACTGGGGCTGGCCTCGACCTGCTCCACCACGTATTTCGAACCGTTCGACGTGGCGCGCCGCTTTGCAACGCTCGACCTCATGACGGACGGCCGCGCAGCCTGGAACGTGGTGACGTCGGTGAACGACGGCGAAGCGCTCAACATGGGCAAGGATCATCATCTCGAGCACGATCTGCGTTACGACCGTGCCGACGAGTTCATGGAGGTGGTGCTCGGCCACTGGGACGCCTGGGAAGACGGCGCGCTGCTCATCGACAAGGCGAGCGGGCGCTTTGCCGATCCGCGCAAGGTGAAGCGGCTCGACCATAACGGCCCCTATTTCAAATCGCGCGGACCGTTCACGGTGCCACGTTCGCCGCAGGGTCACCCCGTAGTGATCCAGGCTGGCGCTTCGGGCCGCGGCCAGCGCTTCGCCGGTCGCTGGGGCGAGGTGATCTTCACCGCCGCGCGCACGCTCACTCACGCCAAACAAGGTTACGACGCAATCAGGAACGAGGCGGCCAAAGGCGGCCGCGATCCCGATCAGATGTTCCTCTGCAATCTGACCACGCCGGTCTGCGGCGCCACCAAAGCGGAAGCCGAGGACAAGATGGCATTGATCCAGAAGCTGCCGCTGGAGATCGATGCGCTATCCCTGCTCGCCGAGGGACTGAACTTCGATTTCGCCGGCAAGGGAATGGACGAACCGCTGACCACGCAGGAATTGCAGGGCATGCAGGGCATGCTCGGCATCCGCGACGGCGTGCTCAGGACTTCCGGCAAGACCAATCCGACCACGCGCGACTTCATCGCCTTTTCCGGCCGCGGCCAGACCCAGGATGCGATCGTCGGAGGCCCGAAGGAAATCGCCGACAAGCTCGAGGAAATGTTCGTCGGGCGCGGCTGCGACGGCTTTGTCGTCGCGGCAACCTACGTGCCCGGTTCCTACGCCGATTTCGTCCGCCATGTCGTGCCTGAATTGCAGCGTCGCGGATTGTTCCACAAGGACTATGCCGGCAAGACGCTCCGCGAAAACCTCGGCTTGAACCGCCCGGCGGCAGGCGCCTGGAAAACTCCGCCGCGCGCGGCAGCCGAATAAGAGGGATCATCATGCGTTGGCTGAAATTCACCGCCGCGGGCCAGACATCCTGGGGGATCGTCGAGGGCGAGAAGGTCGCAACCGTCGAGGGCGATCCCTTCGGTGAGTGGCGGCGCACGTCGAAAACGCATGCGCTGAAGGACGTCAAGATCGAGCTGCCACTCGTCCCCCGCACCTTCTACTGCGTCGGGCTGAATTACCTCAAGCACCTGAAGGAGGCCGCCGACAAGCGCGGCGAGGTACCGAACATCCCGGACCGGCCGGAGATCGGTTATCGCGCGCAAAACGCGCTGATCGGTCACGATGAGGACGTGGTGATTCCGGCCACCGCTACCGAAAAGATCCATTACGAAGGCGAGCTCGTCGTCGTCATCGGCAAGAAGGCCAAACATCTGACCGCTGCGAACGCAATGTCCTGCGTGTTCGGTTACACCATCGGCAACGACGTTTCCGAGCGCACCTGGCAGAAGGCCGACCGCAGCCTGTGGCGTTCGAAGAATTGCGACACCTTCAAGCCGATGGGCCCATGGATCGAGACCGACGTCGATCTCGATCGCATGGAGACCATCATTAAGGTCAACGGCAAGGAGACGGGCCGCTTCAAGACCAACGACATGATCTTCGGCATCGTGCCGTTCATCGTCGAGCTGACGAAATATTTCACGCTGTGGCCGGGCGATGTGATCTGGATGGGCACTGACGGCGCCTCGCCAGACCTCAAGACTGGCGACGTGGTCGAGATTGAAATTGCGGGGATCGGAACCTTGCGCAACCGCTTCGTGGCCGAGAAGCGATGAGGCACTTGTGCGCCTGGCGCAACAAATTGGCAGCGCCAGCCGGCGTTCGGCAGTAGCGTAAACGTCGTTCAACTGCGATTCCAACCCTTGGAGGCCGGCGATGGACGCCATTCCCGCCCTCGACACCTATCAACTGTCCGATCGCTACGACCGCGAAGACGGCCGCGTCTTCCTGACGGGAACGCAAGCCATCGTCCGCGTCCTGCTCGATCAGGCAAGACGCGATCGCGCGGCGGGGCTCGGCACCGCCGGCTTCGTCTCCGGCTATCGCGGCTCGCCGCTTGCAGGCATTGATCTCGAGCTTTGGCGTATCCAGGCGCGGCTGAAGGCAGACCGCATCGAGTTCCTGCCGGCGGTTAACGAAGATCTCGCCGCAACCGCGGTGCTGGGCTCGCAACAGGTGGAGACCCAGCCGGATCGACGGGTGCAAGGCGTGTTCTCGCTGTGGTACGGCAAGGGACCCGGCGTCGATCGATCTGGCGACGCGCTGAAACACGGCAACGCCTATGGGTCCTCGCCGCATGGCGGCGTTCTGGTGGTTGCCGGCGACGACCATGGTTGCGTGTCATCGTCGATGCCGCACCAGTCCGATGTCGCCTTCATGACCTGGTTCATGCCGACGCTGCATCCCTCAAGCGTCGGCGAGTATCTCGAATTCGGTGAATACGGTTACGCACTCAGCCGTTTTTCCGGCATGTGGGTCGGCTTCAAGGCGATCTCGGAGATCGTGGAATCGGGTGCTTCCGTCGAGCTGCGCGGCCCCCGCGCCTTCATCAGACCGGATTTCTCGGCCCCTCCGGGCGGGCTGCATTATCGCTGGCCTGATCTGCCGGGCCCGCAGATCGAGGAACGGATGGAGGCGAAGAAGCACGCGGTCTACGCGTTTGCCAAGGCTAATCCGATCGATCGCCGCATCTACAACATCGCCAACGCCAGCTATGGCATCGTCACAACGGGCAAAGCTCACCTCGACCTGATGGAAGCACTACGGCTTGTCGGGCTCGATGAAAGCACGTGCCGTCGCCTTGGCATCGACATCTACAAGGTCGGAATGGTCTGGCCGCTTGCCCTGCACGACGCGATGGAGTTCGTCACCGGAAAGCGCGAAATCCTGGTCGTCGAGGAGAAGCGCGGCATCATCGAAAGCCAGTTCAAGGAATATTTCTATGACTATCCGGGGTCGAAGCCGGAACGAATGGTCGGCAAGCACGACGAGACCGGCGCACGGCTGATTTCCTGGACCGGCGAATTGTCGCCGCGGGCGTTGGTCGACGTGCTGGCGCGGCGGCTGGATCCGATGTTCCCCGAACTTGATCTCGCCCGCCGTGCCGCTGCGCTCGTGCCGGAGGCAAGCCGCGTGATCTCGGTCAAGGGCGCGACCCGTACGCCCTATTTCTGCTCGGGCTGCCCGCACAATACCTCGACGAAGGTGCCAGAGGGCTCAAAGGCGCTCGCCGGTATCGGCTGCCATTTCATGGCGAGCTGGATGGATCGGGAGACATCGTCGCTGATCCAGATGGGAGGCGAAGGGGTCAACTGGGCGGCGTCCTCCCGCTTTACCGGCCACGGACATATCTTCCAGAATTTGGGTGAAGGCACCTACTATCATTCGGGATCGATGGCGATCCGCCAGGCCATCGCGGCGGGCGCAAACATCACCTACAAGATTCTCTTCAACGATGCTGTGGCCATGACCGGCGGCCAGCCCGTCGACGGGCCGGTCAGTGTCGAGGCTATTGCCCATAGCCTGCGCGCCGAGGGCGTCGCAAGAATAGCGCTGGTGTCGGACGATCCATCGAGATTCAAGGCCAGAGATTTGCCCGCGGGCGTGACGATCCATCCGCGCGAAGAGTTGGACGGCGTGCAAAGGGAGCTGCGCGAAATTCCTGGCGTCTCCGTGCTGATCTACCAGCAGACCTGCGCCACCGAGAAACGCAGGCGCCGCAAGCGCGGTCAATTGGAAGACCCGCCCCGCTTCGCCTATATCAACGACCTCGTCTGTGAAGGTTGCGGCGATTGCTCGGTCGAATCCAACTGCCTCAGCGTCGAACCGAAACAAACGCCGTTCGGCCGCAAGCGCAGGATCAATCTCTCCACCTGCAACAAGGATTTTTCCTGCCTCAACGGCTTCTGCCCGAGCTTCGTCACGATCGAAGGCACGAGGCGCCGGACCAAAGCGGCATCGGATGTGGATGCGGTGACGCGCGCGGCCATGCTGCCGCTTCCCGTCTCCCCTGCGCTCGACCGGCCCTATGATCTTCTGGTGACGGGCGTCGGCGGGACCGGCGTAATCACGGTGGGCGCGCTGATCGCCATGGCAGCCCACCTCGAGGGCCGCGGTATCTCGGTGCTGGACTTCACGGGATTTGCGCAGAAGTTCGGACCCGTGCTGAGCTATCTGCGACTTGCGTCAAAGCCAGCAGAGCTTCACCAGGTCTGTATCGACCAGGGATCCGCCGACGCCCTGATTGGATGCGATCTCGTGGTCTCATCTTCGCCCAAAGCTTCCGGCGTCTATCGCAACGGCATGCGGGCCGTCATCAATACCGCCGAAATGCCGACCGGCGACATGGTGCGTATCCGCGACGCGGACCTTGAATGCCCCACACGTCTGCAAGCCATCGAGCGCGTGGCCGGTCGCGGCAACCTTGCGACCATCGATGCGAACGCGTTGGCCGAGCAACTGCTCGGCGATTCCGTCTATGCCAACATCATCATGCTCGGCTTTGCCTGGCAGGACGGCCTGGTGCCGCTTTCGTTGTCGGGATTGCTGCGCGCGATCGAGCTCAA
>Ga0306921_10004118_pt1 | contig 14865 bp, 12 predicted proteins | sample sta12Cox44000080_FD_203760 | JGI IMG/M metagenome (GOLD analysis project Ga0306921, IMG submission 203760) | Lab enrichment of tropical soil microbial communities from Luquillo Experimental Forest, Puerto Rico - statoxic.12C.oxic.44.000.080 (v2)... | ecosystem: Environmental > Terrestrial >...
CGGATTTGCCGAGCCACGAGAGCTGACCCGCGACGTGCAGGGATATGTGCTCGCGCTGGTCGAATACCGTCGCTCCATCCTCTGGGGTGCACCGGACAGGTCCTGACCATCAAGGCGTTCGCAGCGGTGTCGGGTGGCCGTAGGCCCATGCCCGGCAATGTTTGCCGCGGGTAGGTCGAACGACTGCGGCGACCCACCGAGCAGGGCTGGCCTCGCGCCCTCGAGGTTGCGGGAGGGATGCGGGCGGCGAGGCTCGGGCCTGGGCATCGGCCTCGAAGCGCTAACGGATCTGAGAGCGGCGTCTGCAGATAGGTGTGGAATGCAGCGGCAACTCGCAGGACCGAGAGATCCTCTCGGTCAGATCTTCGACGCTCGCCTGTAGCTGGACCTACAAACCTGGATCATGGCAATGCTCTCGAGCATGGCTTGACTGGGGCTCCCTCGGTCTCAGCCGCACTCGCCGCAGGCTTCCGTAGTTTTCCGGAGCGCCTCCGGGATTCTCCGAATTGTAACCGTGCGAATCCCGCCCCTAACGTCGGCGCATGCAGCGGCCGCGGATCATGCTGGCCGAGGACCATGCGGAGATGGCCGAGCAGCTGCGAAACCTGCTTGCGTCAGAGTTCGACGTGGATGCTCCTCGGTGTGCTGGCGGATGTCATGGGATCGACGAGACGGCTGGTGGCTTCCATGTGCCGTCGAGAATCGCCGGATCGGCCCAGTAGGCGCGGATGTAGAGGGAGAACGGGCCATTGGGCGCGGGCAGCCAGTTACGTTCCCTGGCGTTGCCGGGAGATTTGGCGCCGACGTAGAGAGTGAGCGAGCCGTCCGCATTGGGCTGGAGGCTCTTGCTCTTGGTCCCCAGCGAGTAGCGATTCAGCGGATTGGGATGAAAGAAGTGATGTTCGTTGTAGAGGGTCAGGGACCAGAAGCCTTTCACGGGTGGGAGCTGACCCTTGGGGAAGGTGATCGTGTAGCGATGCCGACCATGGAGCGGCTTGCCGGCACTGTCGTAGTCCGTGTAGACGTACTTGGTCTCGGATGGGACGTTCTCGTACATGTTCGACTTGGCGGTGGCCGTGCGGTTGAGGTAGTCTGTGCCCCACTTCGCACTGTTCACAGGCGAGTTCCACCCACTGCCCGCCGCCGCACCGTTGTGGCGCCACTGGAAGAGCGGAGCGATCAGCTCCTTCTCGGCCTGGACCGCGGTGTCGCGCAAGGTCTTCGTGACCTGAGGATCCTTGCCGGCGGCATCCAGCACGCTGCCGATCCAGTTGTAGAGCGTCTCCTCGCCCGGCATCGGCGGAACGAGTTTCATCACCTCGGGCAGCTGTTCGAAGAAGGTCATCGGGTCGACCCACTTCGCTTCGCCGTCCCCGCTGGATTTCGGCGCAGGGAAGTCGGGGATCTTGCTCCAGTCTTTGGTCTTCATCGTCCCGTCGAACTCGGAGAGCGGGTAGAAGTTGATTTGGTTGAGTACGGCCTGGACTGCCTGGAGATCTTCGAGCGTGTCGTCGCGGAACACCCGTGGCGCGGCGAAGGCGAGCTCGGTAGACGAGCGCACTACGGCCGTGATGCCCGCGGGCGTCTGGGCATGCCATCCGGGACCGACCATGAGGTAGAAGCCGGGCTTGGTACCGTAGGCCTTCCCGATCTGCGCGAACTCGTCCGTCCGCGCATCGTAGAGTGCGTAGACCCAGAAACGGTCGCCGAAGTCCGGCACCTGAAAGACCACGGGTTCTTTGTCGAGGGCGAAGTAGCCGGCGCCATAGACCACGTCCTGATTCGTACAAGTGACGAAGTTCTGGTCCGGCTTCATGTAGTCGGACAGCATGGCGATCCGGCCTGTGGGGGCGACGGGGAGTACCCCGCCATTGCGGCCGGGTTCGGGCGCCTTCGCGAAGGCGGCGCGGCGATTGTGCGAGTTGACGAGCGGCCATCCCCATACGTAGGCCACGCGAGCGACTGCCTGCACGTAGGCCTTGGTCATTGTGGTGCCTGGCGCAGGTCCTGGGACCTCCGCGGGAGTGGCCGAGAGGGGGACCTGTTGCGCGTACGTCTCGCCCGCGACCACGGCGAGACTCACCACGATTGCACACGCGGCGCTCCGAGGGTGCGTCATGCATGCCTTCATGGGACCTCCACCGATCTGTACTGACCACGCGGAAGAGGCGCGGGCGAGTTTGGCACACGCTGACGATGAAGCTCCCCACCTGGGGAATCGTGTGATCGAAGTCATGAACGGGTTTCCTGCTCTGGTCGTGACGGCGCCCCATGGCTTGAGCCTCCCGCCACGCGTGGCACGGGATGTCCGAAATAGATGTGCACGATGCGCTCGCGGCCGAGGATGCGGATGAGCTCCCGCGCCGCGCAATAGACGAAGATCAGCACGACGAGCCAGAGCTGGATGGCCCAGAAGTGCGGCCACACGATCTCGCGCCAGAGATCGCGGTTGCCCTCCGCGAAGCTCCCCGTGCGCCACCAGAGGGGACTGAAGTGCTCGAGGTAGTGCACAAAGAGGGAGGCGGTCACGTAGATGACCGTCTTCCACACCACGTTGTAGATGAGGGGCTTCTCCGGGAAGCGGTTGATGAAGGGGAGCTTGTCGGCGAGGAGCACGACCTTGGCTACGAGGAGGGCCATGACCGCGGCCGCCGCCATGGAGGAGAGATGCAGGCCGTACTCGCTCAGCATGAGGGCGCGATCGAGGAGCACGATGTGGAAGGTGACGAGGAAGAAGATGGTCGGAGGTAGCACCTCCAGGAACTCGTGCTTCACGGTGTGCCAGAGCTTGGTCATGGTGTCTCCCTCAGACGGTCAGAGGCTCGCGTGGCCCGAGAGCGGCCGGTCGCTCCGCGGGGCCTCGCGACCGGTTGCCGGCGCCGCCATGCGTGCGCTACGCCTCGGCCTGGACCTTGATGCGACCGTCCCGGACGGCCTTGCGGAGGGCGTCCCAGTCGCGCTCGTTCTGATCGGCGTAGGCCACCGCGAAGTCCGCGAGGGCCTCGTCGAAGGCCTCCGACTTCCCGAGATAACCCGCGATCAGCCCGGGCGAGCCGGAACGCGCGTGTGCGCGGGCGAGCGCCCATCCACAGGCCTTCGCGTACTCCCGCATGGTCGGTGGCGTGAAGAGCTCGGTAAGCGGCTTGAGCTTCATGTCGCGGAGCTGCCGCACGTAGAAGTGGCGACCCTGGGGCCCGACGGTCCAGCCCAGGAACAGGTCGCTGGCCGCCTGCATGAGGCGCTGGCCGATCACCACCCGCTGGCCCCGGTTGGCATAGGGCGAGGCGCCCACGTAGGGCTCGAAGACCGAATGGCGCGCCTCCTTCACCTGCAGGAAGAGCGGATCGTCGGCGGCCCCCGTGAAGAGCGCAACGCCGCATCTCGTCCCCACGCTTCCCACCCCCACCACCTTGGCCGCGATGTCCTCGAGCTGGTAGCGGTCGAGCAACACCTGGCGGTCCTCGGGGAGGGTCGCCCGGTAGGCCGCGACGGTCTTTTGGAGGCCCGGACTGTCGCCGCTCGGGAGGTGCGACCAGTGGTAGATGAGGGGCGGGTTCTCGCGGATCACCGGGCGCCCGCCATTGTCGGCGACCATCTTGGGATAATCGTCCTCGACCACGTCGCGCTGCATGACCTTGGTGATGCGCCTGCGGAGCCGCCGGCGTGTCTCGGCATCCCCGAAGTGGTCGATGAGCCCCTCCACGTCGATGCGCGCGTACCACACGTCCAAGGCACGCTGCCCTGAGAAATCGATCATGCGCTTGCGATACGAGCGCACGCTCGCCTGGGCGGCCTCGCGGGCATCACCCTTGCTGAACTCGTTGTTGCGGGCGGCGATCACAAAGCTCGCGGCGAGTCGCTTCACGTCCCACTCCCAGGGCGCGGGCAGCGTTTCGTCGAAGTCGTTGATGTCGAAGACGAGGCGCCGCTCCGGGGTGGCGAAGCCGCCGAAATTCAGCAGGTGGCAGTCGCCGCACGCCTGCACGCGAAGCCCGGTGGAAGGTGTCTTCGCGAGGTCCGCGGCCATGACCGCCGCCGCCCCCCGGAAGAAGGTGAAGGGAGATTGGAGCATGCGGCCCCAGCGAATGGGAATCAGCTCCGGCATCCGGCCTTTGTTCGATCCCTCGAGGAGGACGAGGGGATCGGGGCGATTGCGCGCCTGCTTCCACTCACCGTGGCTGCGGCGAGGGCAACGCTCGCGCAGGCTCTTGCCCTTCGCGAGGATCTCCTCGCGAGACGGCACGATCTTTCGCCGCGACTCCTTGGGGGACTTCCGTGTCCGGGGCTTGGCCATATTCAGGGTCTCCATTCGTTCCACGACGCTTGATCACGTCGCGGTCTCGGCATCTCCTCTTCGTGGGCCTGCCGCATCCTCGGGCGGTCTGGATGTGTAGCGCTCGCCCCGCAGGGCCAGGTGAATCGCGGTCAGCAGGTGATCGGGCGCGTCCTGCTTCAGGACGTAGCCGAGGGCTCCCGCCTCGAAGCCCGCCCGCACCACCTCGTGATCGTCGTGGACGGTGATGAGGATGACCGGCATCTCCGCGTGGCGGTCCCGAAGGACGGTCGTGGCGGCGAGACCGTCGAGGCCCGGCATGGCGATGTCCGTAACCACCACGTCTGGACGCATGGCCTCCGCCATGCTCACGAGTGTGCGACCGTCCGCCACCGTGGCCACCACGTCGAACTCCTGCTCGAGCAGCGCGCGGAGCTGCGCGGCCACAGGTGCATGATCCTCGGCGAGAAGGACGCGTGCTCGAGCCATGCCGAGAATCTAGAAGGAAGGGCGGGCCGCGCACAATTCGGAGAAGTGCGCGGGGGAGGCCCGTAGAATTACGGGTCTGAGCGGGCGGGCTCCGTCAGACCGTAGTCGATGGCATGCGGGATGGCTCGGCCGTGCTGCTGGCGGGTCTGGTGACGTCGGAGACGATCACGTGGGGCGGTGCTTCCGCGCCGCGTCAGGGCGCTGCGGGCCGTCCGTCGCGGTGCCAAGCAGGGTGAGGTCCTGGCGGAGCAAAACCGCGAGTCCCTCGGCCACGATGGCGTGATCGTCAGCCAGTAGTATGGTCGCTCGCCCCATGCCCGTCCCGAGAGAGTGGCACCACGAGATCGAGCTCGGTGCCGTGCTGGACCTGGGAACGGATGGACACCGTCCCTCCGACGAGGCGGGCCCGCTCCTCGATGCTGATGAAGCCGAGGCCGCCGCGGTCGCGTGCCTCCGCTACCGCGAACCCGCGGCCATCGTCGGAGATGCTCAGCTTGACGGCGGCGCCGCTGCGGGTCAACGACACGTACACGCGATGCGCGCTCGCATGCCGGATCACGTTGCGCAGGGCCTCCTGGGTCACTCGGTACAGGCACAGCGCCACGTCGGCGGGGACGACGCCCGCGCCGGCGTCGGCATGGAAGACCACCTTCGGCCCCTGTGTGCTCTCCACCTCGTGACAGTGCCCGCGCAGGGCGGCGACGAGGCCCGCCTGCTCGAGGGCACCGGGGTGCAGCTCGTGCGAGAGGTGGCGCACACGCTCCGAGATATCACCGAGCATCGTGCGCAGCCGGCCGAGCTCCACGCGGGCTCCGCGGGACGTCTCGGGCTGACGCTCGAGCATGCTGAGCGCGATGGACACGGCGGCCAGATCCTGGCCGACGTCGTCGTGAAGCTCGCGGGCGATCCGACGCCCCTCCTCCTCCTGGGCGGTCATGAGCTGACCGGCGAGCTGGCGGATCTGCTCGGCGCTCTCTCTCGCCGCACGCTCCGAATGCTGCCGCCCCAGCGCGCTGCCGAAGACCTCGGCGAGCAGGCGAAGCCGCGGGAGTACCTCGGTCGGCCACTCCTGGCCGGCGCGCGAGACGCTGATGGACAGCGCCCCCTGGGGCGCCGCGCCGACGACCAGCGGCACCACGGCGAGCGACCGCATGCCGAGCTGCGCGAGCGCGTCCTGGTCGACCGATCCCGCCCCACCCCCCTCCGGGGAGTGATGAACGATCTCGCCGCGGCGGATGGCGGCAAAGGTCTGCGGCACCGCGCTCTCCCGGATGATCGGCGGCGCCGGCTCGGCTCCTTCGCGCGTCCACGAGTGCGTCCGCGCGACCTCGTCGCTCCCCCGCGGAGCCCACAGATTGGCGCGATCGACGCCCATCGTCTCTACGATGCGCCGGAGACCGAGTTCGATCTCCGCGTCGACCGCGGAAGCGGGACAGACGGAGAGCCGGGTGGAGAGATCGGACAGCAGCGTCTCGAATCGCAGGCGATCGGCGAGACCTCGCTGCGCCCGGCGCCGCTGTGCTCGGTGGAGCAGGAGACCTCCGATGAGGGCCGTCTGGACGGCGAGGAGGGTGATGGCCCCCAAGATGTACCAGCGATGCTGCTCCCAGAGCGACGGCTCCCGGAAGAGGACGACGCTGTCCGCGGGCAGCCGGCGAGGATCGATGGCCCAGCGATCGAGCTGTCGGCTGTCGAACATCGGGACGGTCGTCCCGGCGGCGGTGAGCGCGGGGCGCTCACCCGCGAGCACCCGAAGGGCGAGCCCCGCTGCCACCCTGCCGTGCGCCTCGAAGTCCACGACACTGCCGCCCACCGCGCCCGTCCCCAGGATCGTGTCCGTGAGCCCGAATACGGGCGCCGATGATGCGGCGGCGAGCTGCCGAGCCACCTCGGGCGTGGTCGAGTCGCGACCACTGGCGTCGCGCAGGACCGGGCCCATGATCACGACGGTACGGGGCGGGAGCGCCCGTACCTGCCGGACCATCTCGTCGACGGTCACGTCGGTGAGGTAGGTGATGGCCACCGGCGCCGGATAAGTGGCCAGCTGCCGGCGCGCCGAGCTGAGCCAGACGCGATCGGTCGGCGAAGATCCTCCGACGATCACCGCGCGCTCGAGGCCGGGCTGAAGCCGCCGCGCGAGATCGAGGGTCTCTGTCCACGGAAGGTACAGCCACGTCCCGGTCACGTCCGGCTCCAGGCGAAGGTCGGCAGCGCCGGTCTGGTCGGCGGCCACGAAGACCACGGGCGCGTTCGAGAAGAGCTCGGCCCGGTTGTGGAGCGCGACGCGCAGCGCCCGCCCTGCCGCCACGATCAGGCTAATGCTACGGGAAGCGTACTTGCGACGCAGGAGCTCGCGCATCTCGCGCTGGGGCGCGGGACCATCGAAGAGATTGAGATCAAGGTACTCCGTGTAGAAGAACACGGGGGCGGGCGCGCGGGCCTGCAGCGTGCGCCGGATGGTCTCGTCGACCTTGCCGATGGCCGGAGTCATGCGCGGCTCGCTGTAGAGGAGCAGGACACGCGTACCCGCCTGCGGGCTGGAAGCCGCCGGCGGGCCGGCGGAAGGATCCGGTCGCGTCATCTCGGCGGCCACGGCGAGCGGAAGCACGAGCAGGATCGCCGGAAGGATGGTAATGAGCCGGCGGCGCACGAGGACGATGCGACCGGCGCTGGGTCGCTTTCTTCCTCCGGCGCAGCCTACAATCTCAAGCGGCTTCGAGACCGGGCGTCCGCTCAATGGCAGATCCATCCCGGCGTCATTATAGTCCGACGTCGGACTCGGGGAGGGGTCGACACCCGGCGGGAGAGCGACCCCGAGCCGGCGTCGGGGTCGCCTGCCTCGCTGACGGACGGGCCTCAGTTGCGCGGCGGCGAGATGCCTTTGAGCTCCTTGAGGATCGCCGACATTAGCATCCTCCGGCGGCGGGTGCTCCCTCGTGGTTTCCGTCCCCCTGACGGAATCTGCCAGACTCGGACACCGGCCGCTCGAGGAGCCGCTGCCACAGCCACGACGAAGCCCAGGAGAAGGATCGTGTAGTGCAGCAGACTCGACATCGCATAGGGCACACCGCGCCCTAGGGGCAGGCGCCACGACTCCGCGGCGAGGTGGGCCTTGGTCTCGAGCTGGGCGGCCGCGATGCGCTGGGTCATCGTCGGGAGCCCAGTTTCGATGGCGAAGAAGGCCGGGGTGGGCGCGACGCGCTCCTCCAGCCCGCGCAGCACGGTCATCAGGCGAATCGGCCTATAATAGCGGCCTTCTTGGAGGGCATGTGATGCAAGGGCAAGCAGACCTCGGCGAGGCCGTCCAACTGCGTATGGATGACTCTTCAGATCGGCCTTGCCTTGCGCGCCAGCCTCCTGGAGCGGTCACGCGAGCCCGTGAGTTCTTGCGGGTCACCTCGCTGGTGACGATGACGCCCTGGCTGCTGCACGAGGACCTCGATGCCACGGGCGACCGTTCTCCTCGCTGACGATCATCCCGTAGTTACCGAGGGGCTCGTCAAGCTCCTGGGGAGCGAGTTCACCCTCGTTGGCACCGTGGCCGACGGCCCCGGATTGCTCGAGGCGGCTCGGAAGCTCCGCCCCAATGTGATCGTGACCGACGTCACCATGCCTCGCATGGGCGGGCTCGACGCGACTCGCCGGATTCGCGCCGAGGGCATCCCCTCGAAGGTGATTCTTCTAACCGTGCACGCCGACGTCCGGCTGGCGGCCGAAGCGCTGCGGGCCGGAGCGGAGGGGTTCGTGGTGAAGGACGCCGCTGGGGAGGAGCTCATCGGCGCCATCCGCGAAGTGCTCCGCGGTCGAACGTACCTGGCACCTCGTCTCGCGCCGGACGTGCTCGCGATTCTTGCGAAGCCGGAGCGGGCGGGCGAGAAGCTGACCTCCCGGCAGGGTGAGGTGCTGCGGCTGATTGCGGCGGGCCGGACCATGAAGGAGATCGCCGCTGCGCTGGGACTGTCGACCCGCACCGTCGAGGGCCACAAGTATCAGATGATGCAGGCGTTGGGTGCGGAGACCACGGCCGACCTCATCCGCTACGCCATCGAGCACGGTCTCGCCACGCCGCCTCACAAGTAGCTAGCGCTCGCTGCCCCCGGGACTTCTCCGGGGGTCCCCCGCGATTCTCCGAATAGCGCGGGTGCCGCACGGCACCTAGACTCCCCGGCATGCGCCCTTCGCGCGGATTCCTGGCTGAAGGCACTCCAACCATCGCGGCGGAGCTGCAGAGGTTGCGCGCCGCCGAGGACCCATGCTCGCAAACCCCAGAGGGAGGGCACCTTCGATGAATGCGCACGTGAGACTTCCCGGTTACATGCTGGCGCTCCTGACGGCGATGCCGGCGATCTTCGGCGCGCTCGCCCCCGCGCACGCCGTCGACAAAAAACCCAACATCGTGGTCATCTGGGGCGACGACATCGGCACCTGGAACGTCGGCGCATACACGAACGGCATGATGGGTCGGACGCCCAACATCGACTCCATCGCCAAGGAAGGCGTCCTCTTCACCGATCACTACGGCCAGCCGAGCTGCACGGCGGGCCGCGCCGCGTTCATCATGGGGCAATTGCCCATTCGCACCGGCATGACGACCATCGGCATTCCCGGCTCGACGCGCGGGATCCAGAAGAGCGATCCTACACTCGCGGAAGTGCTCAAGTCGCAGGGCTATGCCACGGCCCAGTTCGGCAAGAACCATCTGGGCGACCGCAACGAGTTCCTGCCCACGGTGCACGGTTTCGACGAATGGTTCGGGAATCTCTATCACCTGAATGCCGAGGAGGAGCCGGAGCAGCTCGACTATCCGGGGCAGAAGAATCCGGACTACAAGACGAAGTTCGGTCCGCGCGGCGTGCTGCATACCTGGGCGACCAGTACCGATGATCCCACCGTGGATCCAAAGTTCGGAAAGGTCGGGATGCAGAGAATCCAGGACACGGGTCCCCTCACGCGTAAGCGCATGGTCACCTTCGACCAGGAAGTGACGGACGAGACGCTGAAGTACCTGGACCGGGTGGGCAAAGGGGACAAGCCCTTCTTCATCTGGTTCAACTCCACCGCCATCCACATCTGGTCCCATCCCAATCCCAAGTACGTCCAGATGGCGGTGGACGAGGGGCGCGCGGAGGAGGACGTCGTGCGGGCCAAGATGCTCGAGCACGACGAGCAGGTGGGCAGCATCCTCAAGAAGCTCAAGGACCTCGGCATCGACAGCAACACAATCGTCATATACAGCACGGACAACGGCAACGAATTCCTCTTCTATCCCGATGGCGGCTACGCCCCGTTCCGCGGCGAGAAGGGAACGACCTGGGAAGGCGGGCTGCGTGTGCCCTGCCTAATTCGCTGGCCAGGGCAGATCCCGCCCGGTCGCACGGCGAACGGCATCCAGAACCACGAGGACGTGTACGTCACCCTCGCCGCGGCCGCGGGAGTGCCGAACCTCAAGAGCGATCTGCTCAAGGGCTACGCGATGAATGGCACGACCTACAAGGTTCACCTGGACGGCTACAACAACCTCGACTACTGGACGGGCAAGAGCGAAAAATCCGCCCGGCGGGAGATCTTCTACTACGACGAGACCGACCTGATGGCGATTCGCGTGGACGCATGGAAAATGCACATCGGCGTCAAGCACCACGGCAACTGGTGGGATGAGAAGTCCTACCCGAGTGTGCCCTACGTGGTGAATCTCTTGATGGATCCGCTGGAGAAGGTGACGCCAGATTCAGAAGAGTGGCAGTACGCCGCGCGCAAATTCGTGGCGCAGAAGCTCTGGGCGCCCACCGCCGCGGTGCCCTTCATCACGGAGCATCTCAAGAGCCTGCAAGAGTTCCCGCCGAGCCAGGGCGCCGACACCCTCAGCATGAAGAAGGCCGTCGATGCGGCCATGAAGAAGCTGGAGAACCCCCGGGGGAGCAGCAACTAAGATCCCTCGAGCCTTGATGCGCAAGTTCCTGTGCACTGAATGGGAGGAGCGAGACTTATGACGACGGAACAGATCCGACTCAAGGAAGCCCGGGAAGACAAGGCGCCATGGAAGAAGTGGGGCCCCTATCTCAGCGAGCGACAGTGGGGCACGGTGCGCGAGGACTACAGCGAGGGCGGCGATGCCTGGGACTACTTCACCCATGACCAGGCGCGCTCGCGGGCCTATCGATGGGGTGAGGACGGGCTCGCGGGCATCTCCGATGATCGGCAACTGCTCTGCTTCGCGCTGGCCCTGTGGAACGGCAAGGATCCCATCCTCAAGGAGCGCCTGTTCGGCTTGACGAACAGCGAGGCGAACCACGGCGAGGATGTGAAGGAGTATTACTTCTACCTCGACTCCACGCCCACGCATTCGTACATGAAGTATTTGTACAAGTACCCTCAGGCGGCCTATCCATACGGCGACCTGATAGAGACCAACCGGCGCCGGGGCCGCCAGGAGTTCGAGTACGAGCTGCTGGATACGGGCATCTTCGACCAGGATCGCTACTTCGACGTGTTCGTGGAATACGCCAAGGCCTCCCCCGAGGACGTCCTCATCCAGGTCACGGTCTGGAACCGGGGGCCGGAGCGGGCCACGCTCCACGTGCTGCCGACGCTCTGGTTCCGCAACGTGTGGTCCTGGGCGGGCGACACGCCACGCCCGTCGCTTCGGCGGGCAGCGGGCAATGGCGTGATCGCAGCTTCGCATCCCGAGTTCGGCGAGCGGCGCTTCCATGCCGAGGGCGCCTCGGCGCTACTCTTCACCGAGAACGAGACCAACCACGAGCGTCTCTTCGGGTCACCCAATCGGACGCCCTACGTCAAGGACGGGATCGACAGCTACATCGTCCACGGCTGCCGCGAGGCGGTGAATCCCGAGCAGCAGGGAACGAAGGCCGCGGCTCACTATCCCCTCACGATAGAAGCTGGGGCATCGAGGATGCTTCGCCTGCGCCTCTCCGACGTGGCGCCCGCCGTATCGGCGGGGCCGTTCGGGAGCGGCTTCGACGCCGTCATGCGGAGCCGCCGGCAGGAAGCGGACGAGTTCTATGCCGCGGTGATCCCGTCCGCCCTGAGCGCCGACGCGGCCAACGTGATGCGCCAGGCCCTGGCGGGGATGCTCTGGTCCAAGCAGTTCTACCACTACGACGTCGACCAGTGGCTCACCGAGCGGGGCGCCGATCCGTTCAAGCCGAAGCGGCGTGCCGCTCCTCGTAACGACCAGTGGCACCACATGTACAACGCCGAGATCCTGTCGATGCCGGACAAGTGGGAGTACCCCTGGTACGCCGCCTGGGACCTGGCCTTCCACGTCCTCGCCCTCACCCTGGTGGACGAGGACTTCGGCAAGGGGCAGCTGGACCTGATGCTCGGAGAGAACTACCTTCACCCCAGCGGCCAGCTGCCCGCGTACGAGTGGAACTTCGGCGACGTCAACCCGCCCGTGCACGCGTGGTCGACCATCTTCACGTACCGTCTACAGAAGGCCCGGCTCGGGCAGGGTGACGTCGATTGGCTCGAGCGCGCCTTCCACAAGCTGTCGCTGAACTTCACCTGGTGGGTGAACCGCAAGGACCGCTCCGGGAACAACGTCTTCGAGGGCGGCTTCCTGGGGCTGGACAATATCGGAGTCTTCGACCGCAGCGCTCCGCTGCCGACCGGCGGGTACTTGGAGCAGGCCGACGGCACCGCGTGGATGGCGCTCTACTGCCAGAACATGCTCGAGATCGCCATCGAGCTGACCCTCGCCCGTCCTGCCTATGTGGACATGTGCGTCAAGTTCGTCGAGCATTTCCTGTGGATCGCCTCGTCGATGGTGCACGCGGGCCAAGACGTCGGGATGTGGGACGAAAAGGACGGGTTCTTCTACGACGTGCTCCGGCTGCCGGACGGCGGGGCCCAGCGCCTGAAAGTGCGCTCCATGGTCGGGCTGCTCCCCTTGTGCGCGGTCACCGTGTTCGACCGAGAGCTCAAAGAGAAGTACCCGGAGATGGGAGAGCGCTACCGGCGGTTTCTCGCCGCGCGCCCGGAGCTGAGCGCCAACATTCACGACCCGGGCAAGCCTGGCCACGAGGGCCGCTTGCTCGCCGCCGTCCTGGACGAAACCAAGCTCCGCCGAGTGCTGGCCACGATGCTCGACGAGAAGGAGTTCCTGAGTCCCTACGGCCTGCGGTCCATCTCGCGCTACCACGCCCAGCATCCCTACGTGTTCCGGGTGGGAGGGCAGGAATACGGGGTCTCGTACCTGCCGGCGGAATCCGACACCGGCATGTTCGGCGGCAACTCCAACTGGCGCGGACCGATCTGGATGCCGGTGAACCTGCTCATCATCCGCGCTCTGGTGCAGTACTACACGTACTACGGCAATACGCTCACGGTCGAATGTCCCACGGGCTCCGGGCGGCACATGAATCTGTATCAGGTCGCCGAGGACCTCACCGGCCGGCTGGCCAGCATCTTCCAGCGGGACCGCCAGGGCCGGCGGCCGGTATACGGAGGAGCGCGAAAGTTTCAGGAAGATCCCCACTGGCGCGACTATCTGCTCTTCTACGAATACTTCCACGGAGACAACGGGGCGGGTCTCGGAGCGAGCCACCAGACGGGATGGACCGGGGCCGTCGCCCGGGCCATGCACCTGTTCGCGACCAGCACGGCCGAGGGCTTTCTCGAGCTCGGCAAGATCGCCGCTATCACGGACACGGAACCGGCGCGGCGCGGCGAGAGCGGAGAGGTGGCTCCCGGCCGCAAGCGCTGACATGCCGTGAGGCCTCACCTTGCGGGGGCGGTCCTCGCAATCTTGGCCGTGCTCTCCACGGGCTGCGGCGCTCCGTGTCACCTGGTGGATGCGTCCACCATGTCCACGCCAAGGCCACCGTCTCTCGATGTGGCCGAGATGGCGGCGGGGCCGGTCGCCACGCTCGGCCTCGTCGCCCCGCCCGGTCTCCAGGGGTTCAGCGCTTCGCTGTCCCTCGCCCTCACCGCTGCGCTCTCTCAAGCGTCTCCGCCTATCCGAGGCATCCCCGGCTATGAGACGCTGAACCGGCTCAACGAAAAGGGACTGGCCGCGGACTATACCGAGATGATCTCCGCGTTCGCCCGCAGCGACATCCTGGATCGAGAGAGACTGCAACGGATCGGATCAGGACTCGGCACCAGGTATGTACTGCAGCCTGGGCTGGCAGAGTTCAGCCAATCCCTGATGGACCGCTTCGAGCTTATCGGCTTGAAGCTGCTCAGGTCTCGTACCACCACCTTGCGGCTGTGGCTGCGACTCTGGGACGCGGAGACGGGCCAGATGCTCTGGGAGTCCGCCGGGGAGACTACCGTGGCGATCGAGCTTCTCAGGGAGCAGGCCGCCGTGCCTCTCACCGAGGTGGCAAGGGCTCTCTGGTTGCGGGTTCCCCAGCCTGCGAGTAGATCTCACGTCCTTGTTCATATGCACAGGTGCTTCCGACGCTGCGCTTCCGGAATCGAGCAGGGAACGACCGAGCTAGGACCTATAGTGGTCGTTTCAACGCGGGTTGCGTCTCGCCTTTACAACAAATGATCAACCGGAGTAAGTTCTCGCGCATCGACACGTTCCCAACATCGAACCCATACGGGAGGCACACCTCATGAGGATCGTCCAAACTCTCGTTCTGCTGCTGGCGCTCTGGCTCGGCATCCCGGCCTTCGCGGCCGACTTGCCGACGGTGAAGCCAGGGGAGGTGGGGCTGTCCTCCGAGCGCCTGGAGCGCCTCGGGCAGGCGCTGCGGGCCGACGTGGATAAGGGGAGAATTCCCGGCGCCGTGGTCCTGGTTGCGCGGCGGGGCCGTGTTGCGCTCGTGGAGGTGGCCGGGTTCCGCGATCCTGCGGCTCGCGCGCCCATGACGGCCGATGCCATCTTCCGGATTGCGTCGATGACGAAGCCCATGGTCACGGTCGCCGCGCTCTCGCTATACGAGGAAGGCCGTCTGTTTCTTGATGATCCGGTGTCGAAGTACATCCCCGCGTTCAAGGGGCAGACGGTCGGCCTGGAACGAGCCGCCGTCACCCGTGAGATGACCATCCAGGACCTGATGCGTCACACTTCTGGGTTGACCTACGGCAACCGCGGCAAGACCGAGATCTACAAGATGTATCCCGAGTCG
>Ga0306921_10004119_pt1 | contig 14864 bp, 22 predicted proteins | sample sta12Cox44000080_FD_203760 | JGI IMG/M metagenome (GOLD analysis project Ga0306921, IMG submission 203760) | Lab enrichment of tropical soil microbial communities from Luquillo Experimental Forest, Puerto Rico - statoxic.12C.oxic.44.000.080 (v2)... | ecosystem: Environmental > Terrestrial >...
TGGCCCAGATTGATGACTTCATCTCCAATTCAGACGGCTTAAGGCTGATCGGAGCGTTCATGCGAATTGATAATGCCGCCGTGCGGCGCAGGATCGTGATGCTCGTGCAAGAAATTGCCGGTGACGACGGCAACTAGAAGAAGGGATGACGATCCACAGAAGGCGAGCGAAAAAGGTGGCCAATAGAGACTGCCCGGTAGGATCAGCCAGTCGCATGTTCTAGTTGTCGAGCAAGTAACGCTATTGCGCCAAGGCTCCCTGCACCAGAGAATATTCCTGAGAACCGGACCGGCTTGGGGGCCTAAGCGTATGCACTCCACGAGAACAGCGGTTGTCGCTATGCTCGTCGTGTTGCTTCTTCCCGCACCTGCCGTGCGGGCTGAAACCGCGCCGCCTGATCGCTCGAAGACCGCCAATCCAATCAGCGCGGAGCTTGCGAAGAAGTGTCGCGCGCTGGCGATCAAGGCCCACCCGACGAAGCCGGTGGGCAGCAAAGATGGGGCCTATGCACAGGCGCAGCGGGATTATTTCCAAGACTGCGTTGCCAAAGGCGGCAATATGCCTGACTGAACCCACACGCACCGACGTGACAAGGGGAGGACTGCACATGAGTACCGAGTCGAGTAACAATCTCAGCCGGGAAGCACCCCAATGGATGAAGGACATGTTTTACGAGTTAAGCGTCATGTTTGAAGAATTATTTCCTGACGCAGACAGGTTGAACCTTGAGGAGATGCAACAAAAGCTGGACGAGCAGCAGGCTAACGCCGAGAGCCGCGCGCTAGCGCCTGCAACAATATACTTCGATGAAAAGTTGCACGATCCGCAATAGGCCGTGTCGTCATAAATCGCGATTGGTCGGCAATCGCTGACTGCCGCAAACGACGTGTGCGGATTGCGCCGTCAGAAGTTCAGGCGATCTTCTTCTGCCGTCTCCACCAGCCGAGAAGGCCACCGCTCGCCAAGATCAGGCCGGGAAGGCCAGCACCGGCGATGGGGGCGGGGACAGATGGGACAGATTGGATCGTGAAGCTTAGATTGTCGTACACGGCGGTTACACTTGTGCCCGCAACAATATTGGAACCGTTCGCAAAAAATACACCGAACGTTATTGAAAGCAAGCGCATAACCCTGCTGCGATCTGCGCGTTAATGAGTACACGGCCTACACCACTCGCAGGCGTCGGCTGTCCTCGATCACTCGCGCGCCCTGCCGCAGCGTGATGCGCGCCCTTGGCCAGCGCGCGATTGCTGCCCGGTAGGCCCTTCCGCCACCTTCCGAGTGTCGCCCGCCTCTGTCGCCTAAATCACATGACGGCCGCTGATCGGTCGCGCCGTCGCTGGCAGCTTGCCTTCGGCCTTGAGCCGTTGCCATTGCGTGACTGCGCCCTCCCTCACTGCATCTATCTGACATCGGTGGAATATACCTCGCGGATGAAGGAAATCTGCCGCTCGATGAACCGAAGTCTCTGCTCTATTTGCTCGACTTCCTGGCGCGCATCATGATGTGCTTGGCGATATCGATGCTCGCATGCCTGATTGTTATCTTTAATCGAGTCCCGCAGATTTTCTGCTGCCGTCTCGATCTCAATGGCAAGCAGTCGCGCGAGCTGCGACCGCACCTCGCGCGACGGGCGTTTCGTCTCGACGTCAAGAGTTTTAGTTTTTGCGCGGCATCGAAATGATACGATGTTCCGTTCCCAAGGCCGAAGCAACGCTGGCAGTTTCGCTGCTGCTTGATTATTCATTGGCAAACCTCGCAGGCGGCTTCGGCTACGCAGCGTGATCCGCGATCGAATTCTGTAACGACTGACGCGCCGTTCCGTTGGGATGAACGCTGGGCTTGGTTCCGTTGTGCGTTCATCGTTCCCTCGGAGCATGCGCACGCTCTAAGGAGCCGTGAGCGCGGTTGCCTTCTTGTCGTGCAGACTCTATGGGCGGAAAAAATTCGGTCAACAACTGATGTTGCATCGCTAAACACTTTCGGCCGAAATGAAATCGAAGTTGCGCCTATTTCATCGGCACTTCTTCGCATTGCGTGTTTAGTAATACTAAACAAAACTTGAAAGAACACCGGCTTAGGCGTAGCTTCGGGCGAGGAGTGGTTTTCGCGAACACGTGTGAACGTGGAGTGACCTGGAGATGGTGGCGCGATCTTAGTGCGCTCCATCTCCCCGTTATTAAGACGAGATAGTGACTTTGGTTCGGCAGCGCCGGAAATGGTCGAGAGCCGAGAAGGAGCGCATCGTTGCAACCGCGATGGCGCCTGGTGCAGTTGCGTCGGCGGTCGCTCGCGAGACCGGAATAAAAGCGAGCCAGTTGTTTCGCTGGCGCCGGCAACTGCACGGCGCTCAGCGGTTTGCACCGTTAACTTTAGAGGTCCCAAAAGTTGCTGCACCGCTGTCGCCGGGAGTGCTCGAAGTGGAGTTTAAGACTGGAGCGCGGTTGCGGATCTGCGGTCCTGTCGATGCCCCGATTGTGTCGGCGGTCATGCAGGCTCTGATCGACTGTCCAGACTGATGCGGCCAGTTCCATAACGTTCGTTACGCGAATGGCGTTGCCCGGTGGTATCGACCAGGTGATCGAGTAAATCCATGCAAAAGTTTTTGAGAAGCGCGATGGCATGCGCAGTTTGCGTGATGGGCTTGGCCTCTCTCTTCCCACTCGGCGCGCAATCACTCGAGCAACAAGCCATGGAGGGCAGCGCCAATATTTACAACTTGGACCGTGATGCACGCGTTGGCGGCATCGAGATCCAGGGTCGCATCGGCAAAGCTGTGGCGAACGAAGCAGCGAAGCTCATCAGGTCCATCCGCCCGGACGTTGACGGACTGACGGTATTCCTCAGCTCACCGGGCGGAGATGTAGTTGCAGCCATGGAGTTAGGTGAGGAAATCAATCCAACGCGGCTGGCCGCACCACCACCCTAGCGACTACCCCTCAAAACGCTTCCCTGCGGCTTCCCTAGCGGCATGGCGGGGAAGCGGGGGTGTTGGAGGACCCACTGCCGTCTTGGAGGACCCACTGCCGTCGTGCCTGTTGCGTTCCGGTCACAGCGAGTTTTGCTGCATGGCGCGCGCGATAACACATTTTTCGCCAAAGAGCTTGCACAACCAAACTGCAACGGCACCCCCCAACCAACGACAGCTATTGTAATAAAATCCAGTATGCCATTCATGATAGATCCTCATCCGGGACGAACAGCCCAAAGGGCATGCGGGCCTGAAAAAGTTTCAGGACGCGGGTTTCGCCTGCCGGAACGCTAATCGCTAGCGAGTCACCGTCGGCAGTTTCGAACTCGACCACATAGGTGCCGTCGGGTTTTGGCCCGTAGATCATGATCCGATCCCGGCCGGTCTGCGGTGCCACGCTCATCGGCGGCGATCCTCTCCCCAATCTTCCTCGGCTTCGCGCTTCACCGCCAGAGCATCCGGGTTCTTCGTCTTCAGCCAGTCGGGCCAGCGGCCGCTCACCTGACCGAACGCCATTTCTCCGCCGGGTCGATCACTCGCTCACCGAGGTCAGCGATCAGCCGTGCTGAAGAAGGATACCTGTAGGTCTCCAGGACCCAAGGGTATTTTTTGAAATGCTCGAACATGCCGTACTCGGCGCTGCCTTCTAGAAGCAGCGGCTGCACAGGAACCGACGGCAGGTCGGGCACAATGACGGCGAGTTCCTGTGGGATGCTCTTGGCATCCGTGATATCGGCCACAACGAAACGTGCCATGCGGGCCAATAGTGAGATGGTCTCGGTAATGTCCCGCGTGGCCGGAACCTCGAAGTCGAACAGGATCGGTAGGTAATTACGCTTGCGCAGTTCCTCACGTAGCGCATCGAGCACTGCCTTACGCTCATCTGTGAAGCGACCGAGGATCAGCACCGCCTTGGAAGTAATGGTGTCGATCACGTCACGGACCTTCTGGTTGTTGAGCATGAGGTAGATGAACTGCGCGACCTCAATGTTGTCGACGGTGACTGTGGGCTCCTTCGAATGTGTGATGATCAAGTTCTGCTGCTTGGTCCCATCGAGTTTTAGACCCCACGCGGATACGCCGTAGATGCGACAGCCGGTGAGGTTAGCCCCTGTAAAGTCCGTCTCAATCAGTTGGGCACCCTGGAGACTGGCCCCAGAGAGGTCCGCCCCGTTGAGGTCCGCACTGGAGAGTTTCACCCCGCCGAGGTCTGCCCCAGTGAGGTCAGCCCTGCGGAGGTTCGCGCTGGTGAGGTCCGCCGCGCGAAGGTCCGCCCCGGTGAGGTTCACTCCAGTGAGGTCCGCCGAGCCAAGGAGCACCCTAGCGAGGACCGCCCTGACGAGGTTCGCGTGGGTGAGGTGTGCCATGCTGAGGTTCGCGTCGACGAGTTTTGCCTCTGTGAGGTCCGTCCCGTTAAGGTTCGCCCCGCTGAGACGCGCCTCGCCGAGGTTTGCACGGCTGAGGTTCGCCCCGCTGAGGTCCGCACGAACGACGCGCCCCTCGCTGAGGTCCGCCTCGCTGAGCTTCGCCCCGGTGAGGTCCGCCCCGCTGAGCTTCGCCCCGACGAGGTCTGCTCCGATGAGGTTTGCTCCGATTAAGTCCGCTCCGGTGAAGTCCGCCTCGCTGAGGTCCGGACGGATATCGGGGTTCTCAGCACGCCACGCGTTCCAGGCGGCCACGCCCTGCTTGAGCAATGCGACGTGCTCGTCGTTCGCCATGCAAGCACCCTCAGCGCCACCACATTATTCTGGGACGGATTGACGATGCGATCAATCAGGTTGGCCAGCCCACGCACGGCTACGAGGCAACGCGAGGCGACGATGCGCAAGCGCCGCAAGCGCGGGCGGCGCTTGGATTCCTCACCCGCTTGATGTAAGAGCGCAGCGCGACCTCGCTCTGGGGACAGAATGCCGACGCCGATAACGCCGCGCAAACTCGCAAGGATGCTCGCCGCGGATAGTCAGTGGCGTCACCCGCCACCGGTGTCACTGGCCGGTAAGCGTGCTCCCGAGCCCGAGCCGACGCCCGAGCCACCAACGCCGCCGCCACCACCGCGCCGCTTGCTGAAGTACGACCGCATGCAGCGCCGCTCGCGTTGACCAAAAAAATGCCGGTCGCGGCGCTATGAGCAAAACCGCGACCGGCTTTTTGCTCGCGCCGTGTGGGCTGTTGACACCCCACGGCTTCGAGCTTTCGTCTCAGTCCATACCTTCCGCCGCCTCGGCGAGCGATCCGACCGTCACATGTGGAGACATGCGCGCCGGATGTTGCGAGCCCTGGCCCTTGAAGCCTGACTCGCAACTCTCGCGGGCGTTGGCCCTGCCCTCTCCTGGGGAGGAAGCCGCAGCCCGCGAACTCTGCCCGCTTATCGCGGGAATGGAAACGATGTCGTCGGCGCGGGACGCCGATGCGCCTTGTTAGCCAACTCGGCATTTTCAGGATCGGTCAGCGCCCTCGCAAACGCTTGCGCCTCGCTCGCCGTTGGCCACTTCTGCCGACCGATTTCCATCAGTTGCTTGTAGGCTTCCGATTGCTCGGTGTCATCGACAGCGGTGCGTTGTTCCTCAACGCTGCCGCTTGTCATCGGCTGCAATGAAACGACAATCGGCATTGCCTTGCGAAGCGCGAGGCCGTCCGGGCCGGTGTAGAGCGCGGCGAATGCAGCATCAGGCCGCATGTTCGGAAAGCGTTTCACCGCTTCCGAGGTAATGAGTTGCGTGAACGTCGCTTCGTCCAGACCGCACGCGTCGTTGCCAGCCGCGATCACTTTCGCAATCGCGATGATGCCGCCGCGTTGTTTCACGATGGTTTGCCAGTCCATAGATTTCTCCTTCCGTTCCTTGCCGTCGCCGAGGCCGCGAAACGTGTCGTCGCCGCGACCCTTGTCGGGATCAGCATCGCCGTCATCGTCCTCGATCCGGTTTTCGCGGTCCGCGTCGTCGCTTTCATCGCCGCGTGCAGTCTCGGCGAAAGATTTTGCAATCCAATCGCGGCAATCGGCGAATTGGCGCTTGATAAGCGCGCCCTTATCGGTCACGCCGTCGGCGGCCTGAATGGACGCGACCGAGGTCGAGAGCGCGCCGATTGCGCGCCGCATGATTTGCCTGCGCTGCGCTCGCTGAATTTTCTCATGCATGTTCATCTGTCCGTTCCTTCTCTGTCAACGCGAGCACCCTGCCCGCTTCCGAAAGCGCGGCGTCCACGTTGCGCAACTCGCTGTCGAGCACCGCCAATGCCTGATTGATTTCCGACAATCGTGCCCTAGCCCCAACTTCGTATCGCTGCGCGGCGGCGGTCACGCTCTGCCTTTCGTCGGCCAACTCGCGGGCACGTTCGAGCGCAGCGGATCGCCGCCGCTGCAAAATCAAAACGTCGCCCTCTGCCTCGCTCACTCGCAACGGCATTTCAGTGCAATCTCCGTATTCCGCGCAGCGCCGCTGTGGCGCGCGTATGCGCTTCCATCGTCTCAGCAACCGCAAAATCGCGCATCGGCCCCTCGGGTAGATGCTCGATCAACGCGGCCATCGCATAACCAAACGCCGAACGAAGCGGATCAGGCTCAAACGCCTCCGGGACAAAATCTGCTGCGTCGTCGTGCTTGGTCATCGCTTGATCGCGAACCCTTCGTCGTTCGGATTGCCGGGCAACCGCATGCGCGGCATCGCCTGCTCGCCCTTCGCTCTAGCCTGTTCGAGCGCCGCGAAGCGCTCGCTGTTCTTGGCCAGCTTCTCGAGCATCGCCGCGTGCGAAGCATCAGCCTGCGCGTCGTAGGCGCGCTGTATTTCAGGCGTCCGTGGTAGCTCGACCGCGTGCGGCGCGTTGATCTTCGCCATGCGGGCTTGAAACGCCTCGCGCCGCATCCGATCCGCAACCTCAAGACGGATCGCAGCACGCCGCGCCTCCATCTCAGCCGCCAACCGTTCGTCAACCTCACGCTCGATCATTTCAGCTTCGGTCATGTCCGCTCTCCATTCACCAGCACAGCACATCCCAATCGGGATTGCGCGCAATCCATTCGTGATAAGCCTTGCCTCCCGGCGTGTCGTCCCACGTCGGCACAGGCGTCGCGTCGATCACGACCGGCGGCTTCGGCTCACGCAACGGCGGATCAGGAGGCCGGTCGGTGCGCTCGGACCACGGCACGATGTCGCCGAGGCTCGGGGTGATCGGTTTTGATTTGTCGGAAACTGACAAATTAACCGGCGGCTCGACCTGCGGCGGTGCCTCGCCAAGCCGCGCGCGCAGCGACGCGTTCTCTTCGCGCAACTTGTCGATTGCCTTCCGCTCTTCGATCTGATCCGCAGCTTGCGCATTCAGAAACAGTTGCCACAAATGGTCGCGGGCCTGATCAGCCGACACGGTGCGGCCCGACGCATCGACACGCCCAGCAGGCGGCAACAATTCCAACCACGCCATCGCGTCCCTCGGACTATTCCGCGCCAACGCCGACGAAGCCTTGGCCGCAACCGCCCGATGGAAACGACTCGTCAAGCCACGCGTGGTGACGAGTTCTTGCAAGATCGACTCGCCCGTCACGTCTTGCATCTGCGCCTCAATGCTCGGCACAGGCGGCGGTGCAGGAGGCGGCTCCGGTGTCGGCGGTCGCACATCGGCCTGCGGCTCGGGCAGCGGGGCGGCCCTGGGGCGCGATTTAACCCGGCTGGCGACCCCTGCCGCCCCGTTCGGCTTTCTCGCGCTGTGCGCCCCGCGCTCGGGCGGCAGCGGCACGTCGTGAACAATGACACGCTCGACGGCGGCCTTCCGGCAGCGCCCGGCAGCGTGGAAACGCCCGCAGTCCCCGCAGCGGCGTAGCGCGACCGTGTCGGGCTCGGGCTTCATCGGATGTTCCAGTCCTTGGGATCGGGCGGCTTGGGCGCTGTCGGCAAGTGGAGCATCGCAACAGAACGCGCCGCGCTATTCGCTAGGCGCGTAACCTCGACGACAGGTATCGTCGTGTCACCCGCCATGAGTTTCGCCAGCGCGTTCTCCGCGAGCACCGCGCAGGCCGCCGCATAGCGGATCGCCCTGTGCTGCACTTCGGTAAGTTCGCTGCCGTCCGCCGTGAGTGCCTTCGTCCAACACGCTATTAACTCGTTGGCATAGCGGTAGCTGCGCGTGCGGCGGTCCAACCTGTCGAGCCGCTTCAGCCGCAGGACAGGCCGCTTAGATCGCAGCCGAAACCGTTGCACGGCGGTCGCATTTGACGGGTACATTTCCGACATGGACTAACCTCGATTGTGGGGGACATTTGAGGGGCGCTGTTGCGCTTCCCTTACCGCCGCCGCACTTTAGGCACGGGTACGACGCGGGGCATACCAATTCATAGCAGAAACCGCCGACAAATCAATGCCACCCCGCAGAGCATGTTGCTGCCGCACCCCAGCCGCGATCCCGCGCCAGCGGCGCACATCGTACCAATGCAGTCAGCAACCCGCCGCCGCCGGGTGCGTTGCGCTGGCGGCGACCGGCGGACGGCAAAAATCGGTCGAGCGCGGCGTTGTCCTGCCTCTGGAGGGTTGACGCAAATTGCGTCAAGTGCGTCGCGTCAGAAGGGGGCTTCGAAGCGTTCGGCCTTCCCGTTGCGTGCTTCGGCACGATTGTCGTCTGGCATCTCGCGGGCGAGGCCGTAGATGAAGTTCGCGACCTCGGACAGATTATCATCGCTCAGGTTGCCGTCGTAGCGTGGCGTGGGCTTGCGTCGAGCGTGGCGCAGCAACAGGGCTTTGAGCAGCGCGGGCAATTCGTGGTCGAGAGCGGCATCGGAGTTCGTCGGCGGCGGGGAGGCTTCATCGCTCCATCCGCCGCCCGCGTCATCGTGCTCGTCGTGCTCGACGGGCTGCGCGGGCATTTTGGCGAGTTGCTGGAACGCCTTCACTGGCGCAGGAGGCTCGCCAGCGTCTTCGACCTTAGCCGCCGCGTCGCGCAACTCGCCCGCCGTGATCTGCCCGACAGGCTGTCCGCTACTGTAGTGGACGCCGCGTTCCCGAAACTGCCGGACGCGCTCGGCCTTCTCGGCTTGAAGTTGCTCGACGGTCTTGGTGCCAGCGGCGACCGACATCAGTTCATAGCTGCGGCTTCGCCCAAGATCGCATCGCTCGCGCACGATGGTTTCCCAATCGTGCGGGCGCGCCTTCTTGATTGCAATGAGGTGCGCGCCGATTGCGCGATAGTACTCGTCGGCCTTGCGGATGACGTGTTCAAGCTTCGGGATGAGCGCCTTGATCGCACGCACGTGCTCGGTGACGCTCGTCGTAAGAGATTTGCCAGTCATTTGTCCAACCTCCAATCGTGTTGGACATTCTTGTTGTCGATCCTCCGCCTCAGTGCCTGCGCGGTTGCCCCCACAGTCGCCGACCGCCGCGCTTCTCGTGCTGCCATGGCTCGCGTGTCTCGTTGCGGTCGATCCAATGCCACGCCATCGCGTCAGTCGCGAACGGGCCAGCGATCATCTCGACGCCAGCCACAACGTAGTGGCCATCGTCACGTCGCTCGACCGTTGCCTCGCCTTGTCGTGGTAGTCGTGTCATGCTCGCCTCCTGTCGTCTGTCTGCGCCCCGCGAAGGCGAGACGCTTCGTGCGTCACGCGGGATCGGAATACGAGGCACACAACGTCAGGGTCATCGGTTGATCGGATGTCCCACTGTCGTCGAACCGTTCGGTATCGCGGTCGGTATCGCGGTATGAGCACTGTCTCGCTCGTCGTGTCGCAAATGTGAAGCCGACTACGGAAGGTAAGCTCGCCTGGCTTCACTTTTGCGACATTCGGCTTGCCGTGACGTTCCCACGTTCTCCGCGTCTTGAAACCGGCAGCGATCCAAGGCTTTGTCCTTGTCGCGCTTTCGTCCCAAGACTTGACGCCCCGCTTGCGCCGTCTGGCCGTTTGCTGCTCGATCCTGTCGAGGCGCTTGCGCTCTCGCCTTTTGAGCCGACCAGGGTCGTCTGCGGCGTCAATCGACCAAAGCTTGAGCCTGTCTCGATCTTGATCCGTCAGGCCCACCTTCTGTCCGAGTTTTGCCGCGCCGTACGGTCGTGGTAGCGCATAGGCTTTGTCGAGCATTTGAAGCGTCTCGCTCTCGCTGAGCCAGGGCGCTTTGCTCGCGATAAATGCTCGAACCTCTCCGTCCCACTTGCCGACCGTGGTCAGCGAATGAACGGCGAGCCACAGATCATCGCGGCCAGCATCGTCATCTGGCCACTCGCAGCCGTAGCGGTCTGTCAGGTATCGTTGCAGGTCGGCGTTCCGTCGCACGGCCACAGATGGGCCAGGACGGCGTTTCAGGCCGCCGGGTTCGGGTCCGACACCGCGAGGATCGTCGCGATCTTGTCTATGATCTTGTCGAGCCAGCGCTTCTGGTTCTCTGTCGGCTCCTGGTCCCAGATCGTCATTCTGGCGAGAAATCTCGCCTCCTGCGGTGTGAGCATGTTGAACACGTCCTCCTCCCTGCTCCGCCACCGCAGCGCCCAGGTCGTCACGTGGACGTGCCACGGGACATCCTTCGAGTGCCACGGAACAGGAAGTTCCGGCGGCGCTTCGGACTTGTTCGGCTTCTCGTTGTTGCTCACGAGCCTGATGACGTTTTCCGGTTTTGGCTGCTTGATCTTCGCCATGTGCATATCCTCCATCCGAGTTGGGTTGCCGCTGGACATTTGTTTTGCGGCCCGTTAAATTCAGTTTCGACATTGATGGACCTCGTCCGTTCTTCAGTTGTCATCGTCGCCTGGCCCCGGCTAGCGAACCACTCGCCGGGGCCATTTCATTCGATTATACGCCTTCAACTGAGTCGCGTCATCTCCTTCTGTCACGGTAGCTTCAAGCGCACGCCAGCCGCCGCCGCCATGCGCCTGAAGTTGTCGAGTTCTTCAGGTAGGACCGTCCCCGATCCTAGCACGCCGTCGTCATCCTCGGGGTTTTCGAACCACGCAGAGAGAAAGGCGTCGCCCCTCTCGCTCTCGGATACAACCCCGAAGATAGCGTGACTGTGGTCGGGGCCGCTGCTCCAACCTCTCTCAACGATCACGTCGTAGCTGCTCATGTTGCTTCTCCTTCGTCGTGTTGCGCGGGTCCGCCGCGCGCGGTATTTCCGTTGCTGCTCAAGCGCGCGCTCGCGATGCGTCTGACAGAGGCAACGCTTCCACGTCATGACGCGCCCCCGCTGCGGCTGCGAGCCTCGGCGCGGTCGGCAGCAAGCTTCGCGACATTGCCGCCGTGCATGGCCTTGTGCAGCCCCTTCGCGAACTGCTCGATCTCTTCCAACTCGGTGCCGGTGATACCGCCGATTATCTTCGGCCACGGCTGTCGTGCGTAACGCACCACAACGCGAAGCGCGTCCAACAACTCGCTCGCGAGCGGCGGCGCTGGCTTCGGCGGCGGGACCTGCTCCTTAGTATCCTCGCGACCGGACTCGTCCTCCACCTCTTCCGGTTCGTCGTCCGCCTCTTCCGGCTCGTCGTCCTTTTCTTCCGGCTCGTCGTCGGCGAGGTCCCAAATGGTTTGCTGCACTTGCTCGACCGTTAGCGGCCCCGGCGTTGCGCGCAGTCGCTCCGCTACCTTTTGACGCTCTCCGGGACCAACCTCTTCGTTAAGAAGGACGAGCGCATCGCTCGGCATGGCGGGCAGTTTCCCATACGGCGCGAACAGCTTCTCGACATGGGCGCGCAGGACGCCGGTAATCGTCTTGTCGGCGGCTTCCTTCGTCTCGGGCTTGCGCTTCTTGAGCGCGCCGATGATAGCGTCGCGAGCGTCCGATGGGGGGTGCCAGCACCAGATGTCCAACGCCTCCAACGTCGTGTCGGAAAAATCGCCGTGTGCGTGCCGCAGGCGCACGAGGCGGATCACACGCTCGGCCTCGCGCCACTTGAGGAGTCGCGTCTCGCTGGCGTGCTTGGCCAGCGCGTCGATGATTGCGGGCAGCAGGTCTTCGTTCTTCGGCTCGGTGAGCGCATAAAGCGTCACCTTGCCGAGTCTCAGTTTCCGCAAATTGCGGAAACGGCCTGCGAGTTCGTCCACCTTCATGCAGCGGTTGACCGTGTCCCAACTCCATCCATTTTCGTCGAGCCATTCGCACCATTCGTTATTATGGTCGCTCGACGCTTTCGCCTCGCGCCACAAGGCACCCCTTTCAAACACGTTCGTGCGGTCCACCGCATGGATTTCGGCGGCAATGATGTCGCGAGATCGTCTGTTCTTGGTCATGGGATTTTGCTCCGCTCATAAACGTCCTCTGCACTGCTGCTGAGCCTCCTCTGGGACTTGGGGAATTCCCTGCGCTCGGCCTCCGTCCGCCTCACCGGCATCAGCGTCGGTGCGGCGGTGGCCCATTGCCTGCCCCGCTCGTAGTCCCACAGGTCGTTCTCTGTCGCCGTGCTATCGTGGTCCCACAGGTCGAACCGCGGCGGACGACCGGCGCGCACGTCAGCAACCCCGAGAGCGAAGTACGGGGACAGCATGATCTTGGGCAGGGTCGTGAACATCGTGTCCGCTTGCTCGGGGACGGAATTTCGGCTAGAAGGACGACGCTTCCCTAAAGCATCCGTCTTCCGAGCCTCCGCAGCGTGCTCGCGCTGCGGATGGCTCACGCCGTTACGGCGCGCCATTACGCTGCCTTGCGCTTGCGCTTCTTCGTCGGCTTGCGCGGCACCGGCTTGTGCTCGGCGGCGTCGCGCCACGACGGCAGGTTCGACATGTATTGGTCGATGGACGCGGTGGTGACCAGCGTCTTTCTGCCATCCTTCACGGCGTCCAGCTTGCCCTGCGCGATCATCACGTAGATCACGCTCATGGACTTGTTGCCGAGAAGTTGCTTGGCGATCTTGAGCGGGACCGCGACCGGGCGCAGCGGCGCGGCGCTCGTGGTTAGTTGCTCGACGTGAGTGGGCATGGGAGCCCTCCAATGACTGCATTCGCTCGCGCGAAGGTCGCGAGCGCCCTGCATTGTCATTGGAAGGTGGGAGCGGGCCTGTCTCAAACCGACGCGACCAACTTGGTCGCGCCACCCAGCGCGCTCGTAAGTCTCGCTCGCGCTGCTTTCCCTCTTCCTACTGCGAAGCCGATTTCTCGGGGCGGTCGGTGACTTATGCTGCCGACCAACTCAAATTATAGCATGCCCCAGCCAAGGCGTCCAAATACTATCGTAAGGCTACGGAGGGTCACGCACGGGCGGCCTTCCGCAGCGGCACCACGGTCGCGCCGACGGGCGCAGGCTTGGCGCAGTAGCGATCCCACTCGGCCATCAGCCGGGTGCGCTTCGCGAACAGATCGCCGCGTCGATAAGCCTTCTCGACCGCGCTCGGGATCGCGTGCGCCAAAGCCTGTTCGACGACATGGTGGGGATAACTGGTTTGCTCGTCGCACCACGTTCGGAAAGTCGCCCGGAGGCCGTGTGCTGTCACATCGCCGCCGAGTTGCTTCACCATCTGCGCGAGCGTCTGATCCCACAGTCGCTCACCGCCCGCGCCGCTGAACACGAGGTTGCCGCGCCGCTGCTTGGCCATCTCCTTGACGATGGCGATGGCGCGAGGCGCGAGCGGAACGCGGTGATCCTTGCCAGCCTTCATGCGCGATGCCGGGATCGTCCAGGTCGCTGCCTTGAAATCGAACTCGCTCCAGTTGGCGTTGATGATCTCGCCCGTTCTGGCCGCCGTCAAAACGGCGAACTCGGTCGCCCGTGCCGCGACCGAGTCGCGCTCGCGCAGCGCCGCCATGAACGCAGGCACGTCCGTGTAGACCATCGCCGCGTGATGCTTGACCTTCCGCACCTTGCCTTTCGCGGGGAATAGTTCGGCCAAATGGCCACGCCAGCGCGCCGGGTTCTCGCCGTCTCGATACTCGCGCACCTTCGCCCAATCGAGAATGCGCTCGATGCGGTTGCGCACGCGGCTCGCCGTCTCGGGGATTGCCGTCCAGATCGGCTCCAACACCTTGACCACGTGCGCGGTCGTGATGTCGCTGACCGCGAGATTGCCGAGAATTGGGAAGGCGTGATCTGCGACCGACGAAAGCCATTGCCTCGTGTGCTTGGCACTTCGCCAGCCGTCCGCGTGCGAGGCGACGTAACCCTCGGCGCACTCTCGGAACGTGATCCGCTTCGCTTGCTCGGCGAGCGCGGCTCGCCGTTCCTCCCTCGCTTGCTGCTTGGCCAGCAACGGATCGGTCCCGTCGAGTAATTGCTGGCGTAGCTCTCGCGCCTTGGTTCGCGCCTCGGCAAGGCTGCGGTCCTTCAATGAGCCAAGCCCCATCTCGCGGCGCTGGCCGTCCAGTTGGTATTTGAACAGCCACGAGCGATTGATCTCGCCGTGCTTGTTGGTCGTCACTTGCAAATACAAACATCCGCCGTCCGGCATGACGGCCCACTGCTTGCCCGACTTCGGCTTGGCGTTCTCGGCTTTCTTCGCCGTGAGTCTTCCGTATTCCCGCTGCATGGCTGAACCCCGTGTTGTACCCGTGCCTGATTGCCGGATATTGGCGGAGGCTGGCGGAGGGGGCAAGAGAAAAAACCCCGTCGCACCGATAAAAGGTGGACGGGGCCGGAAAGCCACGGAGGGATTGCAGCGGTTACGATCTCTGCCACGGCGGCAAGGCCGAGCATGCCGAGGCGCGCAGGTGCCGCTGCCAGATAGCGATCCCGTGCACGGTGCGCACGGCCCGCTGACCACGCTGGCGGCTGGCGATGGTTGCCCTATAGTCCGCCCGCCTCGGGCGAGCGGGGGACGAAGTGATGGGCGATTGGATCGCCTTCTGGGATTCCGAGCATTCGATCTACGTCAATGCCCGCCATCGCGACGTGCACTACCGCACGATCGCGCAGGACCTCCGCGCGCACCTGCCCCCCGCCGCGGCCGTGCTCGACTACGGCTGCGGCGAAGCGCTGCATGCCGACCTCATCGCCGCGTCGGC
>Ga0306921_10004123_pt1 | contig 14862 bp, 14 predicted proteins | sample sta12Cox44000080_FD_203760 | JGI IMG/M metagenome (GOLD analysis project Ga0306921, IMG submission 203760) | Lab enrichment of tropical soil microbial communities from Luquillo Experimental Forest, Puerto Rico - statoxic.12C.oxic.44.000.080 (v2)... | ecosystem: Environmental > Terrestrial >...
TCGGTGGGCAAGCATCCCCGCAAGAGGTCTTCTTCGGCACGGAGTACCGGAATCCCGACGTCGCGCAATTCGCGGTGCCGATAGAGGCGGTTGCGGCGGTTTTCTTTGTCCTCGTGGCGCTGATGTTTGTTGGGCTTGGCCAAGTTCTGGGGCGCGCTTTCGATGCCTACCCAAATCGTGTCATGGGTTATACGCTCAACATCGCCGGAAGCCTCGCTGGGATTGTCGGATTTTCTGCGATCTCATTCATCCAGGCGCCGCCAGTCGCGTGGTTTTTAATCAGCTGTGCCGGGGCGGCGTACCTCCTGTACCAAACCGCCTCCCTGACTCGGTATAGAGCATTGGCGCTGGTTACGGCTGTGGTGAGCGTCAGCCTCCCCACTCATTGGTTCTCCACGGCATTTCATACGCGCTGGTCGCCTTATTACATGGTGGTCCACGATACTTCAAACGGCGGCATCGAAGTGAACTCCATCGGGCATCAGAAAATGGTGCCGTTTGCGTCCGCGGGCTCTTCGTACACCTTGATACATCTACTGCAGGAACACAGCGGAGGCGCTCCTTTTCACGACGTGCTCGTCATCGGTGCAGGCTCGGGAAATGATCTCGCCCACGCATTGCGATTTGGAACGAGCCAGATCGATGCCGTCGAGATCGATCCGGTCATACAGGACATCGGCCGGCGCTATCATTCTGACCATCCCTATCAAGACCCTCGCGTGGTTCGCCACTTAGACGATGGCCGGCATTTTCTGCGCACGACCGATCACAAGTATGATCTTGTAATCTATGCCCTTGTGGACTCCCTCGTTCTGCACAGTGGTTATGCGAATATCCGTCTCGAAAGCTATCTTTTCACTGAGCAGGCCTTGAACGACGTCAAGCGCGTGCTCAAGCCCAACGGCCTATTCGTTATGTATAACTTCTTCAGACAAGGGTGGATTGTCGAGCGGATCGCGGCGATGGCCGAGCGCACATTCGGCTGTCCCCCGCTTGTCCTCAGCCTGCCGTATAAGGAAATTCTCCGCGCATCGTCACCCGCGGGCTTTATGGCGATCATCGCCGGATGCCATTCTCGCGTCGCTGATGCCTTCGCCCAGCACAAGAGTTTCTGGCTGAATACCGTGCCGGTCCGGAACCTCGATGTCGACGGATTTGCTCTACAGCCGGAGACGATGACCCGGGATCAGCAACGCGAATTCGAGCGGATCTCGCCCACCACGCTGATCCACGATGGCGGAGATGTGCTATCCACCAGCGATAATTGGCCCTTTCTTTTATTTGCGCGGAAAGTTGATACCCGATTTGACAAAACGCTCGATGGTCATGCTTGGTCTCTTGGGAGTCGGAATGGTGTACCTGTTTCTACCCAGGGGACGGATCGCGATCAACGGGCGCATGTTTTTTCTTGGAGCGGCCTTCATGTTGTTAGAAACCAGGGCGGTGGTACAGATGGCGCTCTTGTTCGGCAGCACCTGGCTAGTGAATTCAGCGGTTTTCTTTACCGTCTTGGTCCTTATCCTTCTATCGAACCTTTACGTGCTTAAAACACAGAGGCTGCGCCTGTTTGGGCATTATGTCGGTTTGCTGATTTTGTTGATGGTCGGAGTGCTCGTTCCTCTCGATCTGTTTTTGAGCGGCGGCATACCATGGCGCTATGCTGCACCCTGTATACTCGCGCTCGGCCCCATGTTCTTTGCCGGCATCATCTTCGCCGCATCGTTCCGCGACGCGACGAACCCGGATCTGGCTTTTGGATCCAACATCGCTGGGTCGGTGCTGGGCGGCGTCGCCGAGTCGTTTTCGATGCTGCTGGGGTTCCAGCACTTACTGTTTTTGGCGATGCTCTTTTATCTGCTGTCAGCCTGGTCGCCGAACCTGCGGCGGGTGAGCGCGTGATCGTTGTCTCGCTGCGATCCGAGCCCGGCTCGTTCGCAAACAACGCGTTGTTGATCATTTTGCGGGTGCGCGCCTGCGCTTCGTGTGCTCAGGCCAGTAGTTCTGGGTGGCCGAGACCAAACTGGGCCGCCTCGGCGGGAGCTTCATCAAGCGGTCGCGGCCGGATGACGTGGCAATGGCTGGCCGTCCATTCCATTTGCCGGGAGCCCGAGGTGGCGCAGCACCGTCGGGGCGATGTCGATCAGCGACGTGCGGCGGTGATGGATGCCCGGGGCAAATCCGCCGCCGGAGATGAACAGGAACGGGCGCTGTTCGTTTCGGCCGAGCCCGCCATGCTGGCCAAAGCCCGTCGCGTCCTTCGGTTCGAGCGAGTCGCGCACGATGTGGCTGTGGCCCAGCACGCCGTGCGGATTGGCGCGCTCGTCGGGTTTGAGTGTCAGCGCGATCCGCAAGGCCGTGCTCGTCGGCAAGCCGGCGGCGGCGAGCTCGGAGCCGACAAAGGCGCGGCCGACCCACTCCTGGGTCTCCAGAAACCGCGCGACTTGCGCGACAAGTCCGCCCGACGGCTCGGCGAAATAGAGCAGTGCGGCGGTACCGTTCGGTGCGACGACGATGTCGGATGAAGTCAGCGAGCGCTTTAGGCCGGCATCAACCAGCAGGCCGTCGAGATCGATCGTGTCGTCGACCGTCTCCATGCCGTGGTCGGAGCCGACGATGAAGAGGATACGCTCGCCGGTCGGATCGAGCGCCCTCACGGTTTCGGCAACGCGGCGCGCATTGGCATCGGCGCAAGTGATCGCCTGCCGATGCGCCGGTGAGCCGAGCGGCGTGTGATGGCCGGTATAGTCGGGTTCGGAAAGCCACAGCGTCGCGACTCCCGGGGCGCGGCGCCCCAGCACCTCCTCGCAGAACCGCTCGGTCGCGGCGGCGTCGCCAGCGGCACCTTTTGCGATCGCGAGTCCCTCTTCGGCGGGCAGCGGACGCCGGCCGGGGCCGAAGCTGCCGGCCGGGTTGTAGACCCAGCCGAAGCCGTCGGGATCGAGGAAATAAGCAGCGCCCGGCGACACATTCGAGATCGCGATTGCGGTCTCGCCGGCACGGCCGGCGCGCTCGGCCAGGGTCGGCCGATGTAGCGTGCGTCCCGTCGCCCGGTGCAGGCGATCGCGGAAATCGGGTTTGCCGACCGAGAGACACACGAGCCCGTCGCCCTCGTCTAGCGCCATCGTGTTGCCGAGCAGGCCATGCCCCGCCGGCAGGCAACCGGTGGCGATCGACGCCGCACTTGTCCGCGTCGTCGACGGAAAGACACTCGTGTGGTTGGCGAACCGTGCCGAGCGTCGCGCCAAGTCACTGAGGAACGGCGCGTCAGCTTCGGTAATCAGATCCGCTCTCAGGCTGTCGCAGATGACGATGACGGCTCGGTTCATTGCTCAGCTCCTCGGTCGAGTGCGGGGTCACGGCTGAGAATGCGGCTGCGCAGCTCGGGTGACAGCATGACCTTTTGGCCGGTCGCATTTACCATCAGTATCAGCACGGCGCGGCCGAGTGCGCACAGCCCGTCGCGCCACGCGGCGTATTCCATCTCGAAACTGGTGCGCCCGAGCCGCACCGTACGAGCGTTGACGAGGATCTCGTCGGCGTAGGCGAGCGGCCGGTAATAACGGATGCCGGTCTCGGCGATGACCGGCCCCGGCGTCAACGGCGACAGCGGCGCAAGCCCGACCGCTTCCAGATAGCGGTTGCGCGCCTCCTCGAACCATTCGAAATAGGCGCGGTGATTGGCATGGCCGAACGGGTCGCACTCGCTCCATCGAACCCGATGCCGAATCGCGAACGACCATCCGGGCTCGACCCCGAAGCGCGCCATCTCTTCACAACTGACGATGTCCGATTGCATGCCCGCTAGCCTGCACGGGTTCCACGGGTGGCTACCCTGGTTGCTTTTATATCGCTCGCTCCGGGATTGTAGTGTTTTGAAATTGAACGGACGCGTCGCTCTAGCGAGGTTTACTTCGAGGTTGCTTCGTCGCTCCGCTCCTCGCAATGACACAGATTTTTTGGGTGTCATTGCGAGCGAAGCGAGGCAATCTCGTTGATAAAGCGCGGGCGCCCGCGCAGCGGCCTACGCCGGCGCAGGAATCGCGCGCTGGTTGTACATGATCTTGCGCATTTGCGCGCGCTCCTCGGCGGTCAAGGTGGCGGGATCGACGCGCAAATTGTTGCCGGTCTCCATGCCGCGCTTGATTGCCGGACGGCTGCCGATCTCCTCGTACCAGCGTTTGAAATGGCTGAATTCGTTTATATCCTGGCCTTGGGCCTCAAAGCTGACGGTCCACGGGTAAGAGATCATATCGGCGATCGTGTATTCGTCGCCGGCGAGATAGCGCCGGTCATAGAGGCGATTGTTCATGACACCGTAAAGCCGGTTGGCTTCGTCGGTGAAGCGGTGGATCGCATAGGTCAGATCGCCCGCCTCCGGCCCGGCTCGGCGGAAATGGCCGCACTCGCCCAGCTTCGGACCCTGATTGGCCATCTGCCACATGACCCACTGCGTGACCTCGTTCTTGCCGCGAACATCCTGTGGAAAGAAGCGCCCTTCCTTCTCGGCGAGATACATCATGATCGCGCCCGATTCGAAGATACCGATCGGCGAGCCGCCACCCTTCGGGTTGTGATCGACCAGCACCGGCATGCGGTGGTTGGGGTTGAGCTTCAAGAACTCGGGCTTGAACTGATCGCCGCGCCCGATATTGCACGGGACGAGGTTGTAATCGAGGCCCAGCTCCTCGAGCAGGATCGTGACCTTTTTGCCGTTGGGTGTTGGCCAAAAATGCAGATCGAGCATCGCCGCTATCCCTTCTTGTTGAAGCAATGAATAGACCCACGATAACCGCCCGGTGAACCACTGTCACCGAGCTACTCGCGACGGAAGGTCACGACCAGCACGTCGCGGTATGCGGGATGCCGCGGATCGAGCGGCACGACCGGGGTGACGCCGTGATAGACCCGGGCGTCGTCGACCAGCGCCGAGTCGAGGGGAGCGGTCAGGGTGAAGCTGCCGAGCGGGCGCTTGACGAGATCGTAGATCGTGGTTTCGCCGCTCGCGAAGTTCTCGCGCCGGACCATCAGCACCAATACCCAGTCGACCCCGTCACGGTGCATGCCCTCCGGGGTCGGCCGGCCCTCCTCCCCCGGGCGGGCCTCGATGCGAAACTGGTGGATTTCGACATGCCAGGCCTCGGGGCGCAGTCCGGCAGGCGTCATCCGGTCGAACAGGGTGTGGCTGGTCCGCAGAATTGCGTTGAGTGCCGGGTGTCGCGCAACCGCATCAGTCACCGGCTCGAACCAGCGCTCGATGCCGCCGTTGAGCGGATTGTAATCGCGGCTCTGATAGTGCGGCTGGTGCGGCTTACGCACGATCTCGTCCGGGCCGGCGCGAAAGACGCCAAACCGGCGGCGGCGGTAGCGCCCGCCATCGGCCATGTAAGTGTCGACGCCCAGATCGTCCCAGCTGGCGGCAAACGTCGTCCAATCGCGCAGCCCTGCTTCCTCGAGCACCACGGCCATTTCGGGCGCTCGGACAAAGGCGAAGCCGTCACGTCTGATCTTATCTGCGATTGGGGTAAGCAACCTGTTCATCGGCCTGTTCTCGATCTCAGTCCCATTCCGCGCGCCATGCAACGCCGCGCGATCGCTTATCCAGCCTCGGTCCAGCTCTCGCAGAGCCCGAGCACGCAGGTGCTGGAGCGTCGCCCTTCGCGGTCCCTGGGCCAGGGCCGGCCTTCGGCATCGGCTCCATTGCGCGTCAGCCGCGCGCCGAGGGCGGGGATAAGCACCGTGCACATCCCGTACGGGCGCCCCGGAATCGTATAGGGCTGGGTGTGGACCAGGAATGGCTCACCTAGCTCATACCAGGTGAGCGAGATCTCTTCCTCGCGGGCCTTCAATCGCTCCATCCAGTAATCACGGGTGTCGCCGGATTTGGAGAATTGCGCGTCGGCCACCGGGATCGTCAGCTCGCGAAGCTCGGGATTGATGGCGCCCAGCACCGTGGACTGCAGCCAACGCGTCATTGCAATGTTGTCCGAGTAGATTCGCCACCGACCTTCGGTGAGCTCGCTTTTCAGATATAGGACGCAGCCGGACCCGCCCGGGGACGAGAGCAGACGCCAGAAGGTCGCATTCGTCGTGAAGGCATCACTGTCGTTTTTGTTGAGCCGGATGACCGAATTTTCCCCGGTCAGGATGACGTGGTTCGCATCGACAGTGCTCATGATGGGGTCTCCAGGCTGGTTTACTCCGCTACAGCACGGCCTCGGCGACAACGCCCATAGCGTCTGCAGTGACGCCGGCTAGCAGCAGGGTGCCGACGTGACGTTGCTCCGCGGTTTCTTTCCAGGCTTGGAGGCGGTCTCTGATCCGCTCCCTGGGGCCGATCAGCGATGTCTCGTCTATCAGTGCATCGGGCACTGCCTTTTCAGCCTCCTTCCGCTGCCCCGAAAGGTACAGATCCTGAATCTTCACGGCTGCGGCCTCGTAGCCCAGGCGCTTCGCCAGATCATTATAGTAATTCTTGGAGCGTGCCCCCATGCCGCCGATGTAGAGCGCCAGCTGCGGCCGGATCGCATCGCGGCAGGCGTCGAGATCGTTGCCCATCGCGATGCGGACATAGGGCGCGATGTCGAAATCGGCGAGGGTCTTGTCGTTGCCGGCCTTGGCAATCCCTTCCAGTACCGGAGCAGTCACCGCCTCGGCCTTCTCCGGCGACATGAAGAACGGCAACACGCCGTCCGCCACCTCGCCGGCGGTGCGCAGCCCGGCGGGAGCGAACGATGCGGTGTAGATCTTCAAACCGGGATTGCCGTGAATGATGCTGCGCAGCGGCTTGCCGAGCCCGGTGGCGCCGGGGCCGGTGTAGGGAATCTGATAATGCTCGCCCCGGTACTCGAGCGGCGCTTTGCGTTCGAGGATCTGGCGGATGATCGCAATGTATTCGCGGGTGCGCAGGAGCGGCTTGCCGAACGGCACGCCGTGCCACCCCTCGATAACCTGCGGGCCCGACGGTCCGATGCCGCAAAGAAAGCGGTTGCCGGAGAGCGCCTGCAATGTCATCGCCGTCATCGCGGCGCAGGCCGGTGTGCGCGCCGGCATCTGCATGATGCTGGTGCCGGCCTTGATTTTCTTGGTTTGCGCCAATACCCAGGCGACCGGCGTCACCGCGTCGGTGCCGTAGGCCTCGCCGCACCATACGGCGTCGTAGCCGAGCCGTTCGGCCTCCCATACGAGGTCCATGTCGACCCCAGAGGTCGGCGAGAATTTCAGGGTCATGGCCAACTTCATGGTTGAACTCCCTCCGCCGCACGCGCGACCCGCCCGACCGCGCCCAGCCAGTCGTCGATTTCACGCTCGGCAGGCTCGACCAGGACGTGATCGACACCGGCCGCGGCATAGGCGGCGAGCCGTGCGCCGAGTGCCGCGTCGTCCTTGCCGTCCCAGCTGCTGCGCAATGAGATCGTGAATTCGGGGTCTGGCCGCTTTTCGCGCAATCGGCGGACGATTGGGACGGCCGCTTCGGGCGACAGACGCGAGCCATGCCAGCCGTCGAGCCGCAGGGCGCGGGCGAGTGCGGCCTCGGAGCTGCCGCCGATCCAGATCGGGATCGGTTTGACCGGTTGCGGCAGCATCCGCATCTCCTCGATCACCGCCGGAATGTGGCGCGCCGAAAAGCTGACCGGGTCTTCGCCCCACACCGCCAGCATCATCGCGATGCCCTCGTCCATGCGTCCGCCGCGCTCGCGGAACGGAACGCCGAGTGCGGCGAACTCGGCCGCCATCCAGCCGACCCCGGCGCCGAGGATCAGCCGCCCCTCGGAAAGGTTCTGCAATGTCGCCAGTTCCTTGGCGAGCGGCAGCGGGTGGCGCATCGGCAATACCAGCACGCTGGTCCCGAGCCCGATCCGCTTGGTATGGGCCGCCGCCCAAGTCAAAGTCAGCACCGGATCGTAGAATATCGCCGAGGGCGGGTAGGGTGCCCCCTTCGGGATGATGATGTGTTCGCTCGACCAGGCGTCGGCAAAGCCGAGCTCCTCGGCCTGGATCGCGGCGCGTCGGATCGCCTCCGGCGCAGCCTTTCGTCCGATATGCGGCAAGTGAATACCGATCCGCATCAGCTCCTCCCGGCGCCTCATTCCGACGGGAAGGTGACGCGCAGCGCCGGCGCGCGCAAGCGGGCCGTGCGGCCCGCTGCAAGGGGCCGCCGCCGAGGTCAGTTGGTCAGATAGGCTTTCGCCTCGGCCAGCTCTGGGCGCTCGGGTCCGGTGGGTTTGCTGAGCGCCACCAGTTTTTGATAGGCGTCGTGCGCGGCGGCGGCATCGCCCGACTGTTTGGCGGCGCGCGCCTCACCGAGGATGCTGCGAAAGCGGTTGGGGTCGGTGCGCAGCATCTCCTTGTACTCCGTCAACGCCGCGGCGGGCTGGTTGAGCTCAAGCAGAAGATCGCCCAGCAGCTCGCGCGCCGGCAGCACCGGCGAGGGGGTGGCGGGAGACTTGTCCATCGTTGCTTCGAGATCGGCCGCAACGCGGACTAGCTCGACCGCCTTCGCGGCGTCGCCCTGGGCATGGGCGAGGACGCCCGAAGCCCCGAGGCGCTGGACCTCGACCTGGTCGGCCCAATAGGTGTTCTTGGTTGCCGAGAGCTTGTCTTTGAGTGACTGCAGATTGGCGATCTCCTTCTGGGCACCGGCGATGTTGCCGGTTCGCGCGTCCCCGAGCGCGCGGCCAAACGAGATCATCGCCTCGGCCCACGGAAAGCGCTCGAGCGGAAACCCGATCGCCGGCGGCGACAAAGAAGCGGCGGCCGCCCAGTCGCGGCGCTCGAGCACATAGCGCGCGGGGATCGCAGCGACGGCATAAGCTGTGGGCAAATCGGGTTCGCCGATCTGGTGAAAGGTTGCCAGCTCATCGACGACAGTCTTGGCCGGGCCGTCCTGCGCGGTCTGCAGATAGGCGTATTCGAGATAATCCATCGAATGGACGCTGCCAACAAAGCTCTCAGGCCCGAGGGTCTTGCGGACATAGGCGAGTGCGGCGGCATTAGCGGCGCGGTTCGAGTCGATCGATTCCTGCCACATGCCGAGACGGGTGAAGATGTGCGAGGGCATGTGCAGGGCATGCGGCACGTCGGGCGCGATCTTCGCATAGCAGATTGCCGCGTCGAGCCCCGCCTGCGCAAATCGCGCCGAGTCGTCGCTGTGGATCAAATAATGCACGACACCGGGATGGTTCGGCTGTTCCTTCCAGACCTTGTTCAGGATGTCGGCGGCCTGCTTCTGATTGGCGTAGGTTTTGTCGGTCGGCGGCGCGGTGGTGTCGAGCGCCAGCGCGTAGAACACCGCGGCCTCGCGGTCCTCGGGATATTTCAGATAGGCCTGCTCCATTGCCTTCTCATAGGCGACGGCGCGGGTGCGATGGTCGAGCTTATCATTGTCGCGGTAGAAGGCCGCGATCGCCGCGATGTAGTCCTTCTCGCGCTCGGTTTTGGTCGGCGCCGCCATCGCCTTTTCGACGGCTTCCGAGCCCGCCTTTAGCGCCGCCGGGCTCGGCGGATACCACAGCGGGTACCAATTGCTCATCGCAATCCCCCAATAGCCGATCGCACAGTTGGGCTCGGCTTCGGTGACTGCGGTGAAGTCCTTTAGCGCCTCGGGATACCAGAACGAGTGCAGGGTCCACACCGCATGCTTGAACTCATGCTGCACCGCGGGGCTGCAGGAGTTCGCGAAATCGACTTCCTCGACGATCTTTGCCCCGGTGTCGGCTCGCGCCGTGGGCGGCGGCAATGCAAGCAGCGCGGCAATGGCGAAACCCAGAGAAATTCGACCGTGCTCCATGCGATACCCTCCCCGAAACAGCTATTAACCCAGCTAGACCGTAAAAAGCCGGAATTGGCCCATGTGTGAAGTAGCTCACACTTGGCCGAAAATTATCCGAACGGGTCGCCTTCCGCCAGCGCTCCCGAGATACCAGACTGTCCGGCCCAAGCGGCGCTTGCCGCGGGCGCATCGGCGGTTCATCCTCTCGCAAAACAACGGCAGGTGGCGCCATGACGGATCGTTTGCCGCAGGACGGACTAGTTGCGGTCGTTAAGCGCGACTGTCCGACCTGCGTGCTCGCTGCGCCGGTGCTGGGCGATCTGGCGCGCAACGGCGGGCTGACCGTTTACACGCAGGATGATCCGTCGTTTCCCGAGACCGTGCCGGGTCGCGTCGACGACACTGCACTCGATGTATCGCATCGGCTCAAGATCGAGATCGTGCCGACATTGATCCGGTTCGAAGCCGGACGCGAGGTCGGGCGCACCTATGGCTGGGACCGCGGCGAATGGCGGCGGCTGACCGGTGTCGAAGGGCTCGGCCCTGGTTTACCGGAGGCACGGCCCGGCTGCGGCGCCAAGAACCTCGAGCCGGGGATCATCGAGCGCCTCAAAATCCGCTTCAACGAGACGGGTCTCAAATCGCGCCGCATCGAAATCGGCAAGGACGAGGACGAGCAGGAGGCGATGTATGCGCGCGGCTGGTCGGACGGGCTGCCGCTGGTGCCGCCGACCGAAGAGCGGGTGCTGCGCATGCTCGACGGGACGGCGCGCGACCCGCAGGAGGTACTGGGCCTGGTGCCGCCGGCGCTGGCCGCCGCGACCGTCGAAAAGATCGCAGTCAATGCGGTGATGGCCGGCTGCAAGTCCGAATACCTGCCGGTCGTGCTGGCGGCGGTCGAAGCCGTGCTCGACGAGAGTTTTGCGATGCACGGCGTACTCGCGACGACCGGTTTTGTCGGGCCCGTACTCGTCGTCAACGGCCCGGTGCGGGGCCGCATCGGCATGAACGCCAAGGGTAATGCGTTGGGCCAGGGCAACCGTGCCAACGCCGCAATCGGCCGCGCCTTGCAGCTGGTAATTCGCAATGTCGGAGAAGGCCGGCCGCGCGAGGTCGATCGTGCGACATTGGGCAATCCCGGCAAATATACCTATTGTTTTGCCGAGGACGAGGAGGGGTCGAGCTGGGCGCCGCTGTCGGTCGAGCGCGGCCTGAAGCCGGGACAATCGGCGGTGACGGTGTTTGCCGGCTATGGCTTGCAGGGGGTCACCGACCAGAAGTCGCGCGACCCCGAGAGCCTCTCGCGAAGCTTCGCCGGCTCACTGCTGGGGCTCGGCAACGTCAAGCTCGCACCCGCCTGCGATGCAATGCTCGTGATCTCGCCCGAACATCACCGCACCTTCAGACAAGCTGGCTGGTCGAAAGCGCGGCTCTACGAGGAGCTCTACCGGCTGTGCGAGATCCCGGGCGCCGACCTCGTCACCGGCGCCAAAGCTATCGCCGAAGGCGGACCCGCATCGCTTGCGGGCAAACCCGTCAACAAATTCCGCCCTGGCGGGATTATGATCGTCCGCGCCGGCGGCGATGCCGGCATGTTTTCCGGCATCATCGGCGGCTGGTCCGCAGGCGGTCCCCGCAGCAGTCTTCCGGTAACCAAGGAGGTGAGAAATTGACTGTACTTCTCGACCCGACTTCCGAACGAAGTCCGACGATCCGGCCGCGGTTGCCGCGGCCGCAGAGCCTCGATGGCTTGACGATCGGCATTCTCGACATCGCCAAATCGCGCGGCGACGTCTTTCTGCATCGTCTCGGCGAGCGGCTCGGCGAGCGCGGCATTGCCGTCAAATACTACGCCAAGCCGACCAATACGCGGCCGGCGCCTTTGCCGTTGCGGCAGCAGATCGCGACCGAAGTCGATCTCGTCATCGAAGGATTGTCCGACTGAGGGTCCTGCATTTCGTGCTGTACGCATGACATGGCGGATCTCGAAGCACGCGGCATTCCAACGGTCGGCGTTGCCACCACCGAGTTTATCGAAGGAGCGGCGTCGCAGGCAAAATCGCTCGGTATCGATCCGGCACTGGTGTTCATTCCCCACCCGGTGCAGGACCGCACCGACGACGAGCTCAAAAAACTCGCTGACGACCACCTCGAACAGATCCTGGCGATGCTCGTGAAAGACTGACCGGCGCGCTCGGCTCACGCTTGGCGGCGGCGGGTTTTCTTTCTCGACGTTTCGGTTCAGATTCGGCCGAGAGTCGGGAGGACGCAGAAAGTGCAGACCATCGTGGAACCGACGGCGCTGCGCCGGCGCGAGGCGCGGGTGTTGCCCGCCGCGGCCGCTCTCACGGCACTCGGCGTCGTTTACGGTGATATCGGGACCAGCGCGCTCTACGGGTTCAAGCAGGCCGCCGACGCGGCCGGAACGATCTCGCCCGAAACCGCCATGGGGATCGTGTCAGTCATCGTCTGGGCGCTGGTTCTGATCGTCTCGTTCAAATATGCCATTCTGATCATGTGCGCCGATAACCGCGGCGAGGGCGGCATCGTCGCCCTGCTGGCGCTGCTCGATATCCGCCGCGCGCCGCCCGGCAGTTGGCGCGCCTCGCTGATGATCGTCGGTCTGATTGGCGCCGCCCTCCTTTACGGCGACGGGGTCATCACACCGGCCATCTCGGTGCTCAGCGCCGTCGAGGGTTTAAAGCTCGACGCGCCTCAGCTCGCGCCCGCGGTGGTCCCGATCAGCATTGCAATCTTGGTCGGCCTCTTCCTGGTGCAGCGCAAGGGCACGATGTTCATCGGCAATATCTTCGGCCCGGTGATGCTGTTCTGGTTCCTCGCGATCGGGGTTCTCGGGCTGCGAGGAATCATCGGCGCGCCGAGCATTCTGGGCGCACTCAGCCCGCATCATGCGCTGATATACCTGGCCCAGTCGCCGCCGGGCATCGGCTTTGCCGTGCTCGGCGCTGCTTTTCTGACTCTCACCGGCGCCGAAGCGATGTATGCCGATATGGGCCATTTCGGCCCGCTGCCGATCCGTCTCGGCTGGTTCGGTGTCGTCTTTCCCGCGCTGGTGCTAAACTATCTCGGCCAGGGAGCGCTGCTTCTGTCCGACCCTCGCGCCATCGAAAATCCGTTCTACCTCTTGGCGCCGGGATGGGCTCATTACCCGATGGTGGCATTTGCGACGATCGCGACCGTCATCGCCTCGCAATCGATCATCTCCGGCGCCTATTCCCTGACCCAGCAAGCGATCCAATTGGGTTTTCTGCCGCGGATGAGCGTCCTCCACACGGCGAGCCACGAAAAGGGGCAGATTTACATGCCGCTGGTCAACTGGCTGCTCGCCGCCGGCACGCTCGGCGCGGTCCTCATGTTCGGCTCTTCCGACGCGCTCGGCGGCGCCTATGGCATCGCCGTCTCGATGTTGATGGCGGTCACCACCGTTCTGGCCGCACTCGTCGCGCTGCAATGGGGGTACAATCCGTTACTCGTCGCGGCCGTGAACGGGTTTTTCCTGGTCGTCGAGCTGGTCTTTGTCGCCGCCAACGCAACAAAGCTGCTCGCGGGCGGCTGGTTTCCGCTGCTGATGGCCGGCGCCGTCGCCTTCCTGATGCTGACCTGGCGAACTGGGTATCGGCTGCTCGAGTTGCAGCGCTCGCGTATGCGCCAGCGCGAGGACGAGTTCACGGCTTGGGTTCTGGAGAACCGCCCGATCCGCCTGCCGGGGGCGGCCGCGATCTTCACCGCAGCAAGCTCGGGCATCCCGCTCGCGCTGACCCACCACCTCAGGCACAACCGCGTATTGCACGAGCGCATGCTGCTCGTCTCAACAATAACGACGGATGCGCCGCGGGTGGATCCCGAAGAGCGGGTGAAGCTGATCCCGGTCGGTGCCGGCATCACTCGCGTGATCCTTTACTTTGGGTTTATGGAGCATCCCCATATCATGGAGGGACTGCTACTCGCCTGTCGCGACCCCGCTCTGCGCGACATCGACCCGGAGAAGATCACCTTTTATTCGCGCCGGGTCATGGTGATCCCTAGCGGCAAAGTGCCCGGCATGGCCGTATGGCGTGAGCGGATCTTTGCGGCAATGCACCTCAATGCCAACCTGCCGGCCGCCTATTTCGGTGTGCCAACCTCGCAGGTTGTCGAGGTGGGGTTGGAGGTCGAGATCTAGGGATGGGCTGTTTTCGTCGGATTTTCCGGGCGATTTTGAGATAGGATGCGCCTCGTCGGCGCCAGGTAATTTATTGTCTGTCGGCAAATCTTTGGTGCAATGGTTACGCGTGCGAGCTTGTTGCCCCACCGCCGCCCGGAATCTCCGAGTAGGAAAAATTTCACGTCAAATTTCATCACGTTCTTCATAAATATGAGACAAATGTACAAGACCTACTGTCAAAAATTCGGCTGCCGGGCCGTCATGGATTAGTCCAATCTTGTTTGCTGAAGGTGCGGTACTTCGTTGCGGCCGATTCACGCCGCGGTTGTCCGCGGCGCCGCGGCGCGGAATGTGCGAACCGCGATAATCGCGACCATCCCGATCGCCACCAGCGGGGCTATCGGAATGCGCGAAAGCTCGGCGAGACCGCGGGGGTCGACGCACAGCACGAGCAAGGCCGCGAGCGCAGCCTTTTCCCAGGGCGGCGGCGCCTCATAGTCATCGCTCAGCCAAGCCGCCGCAACTGCACCCAACATCAGATCATAAATGAGCACGACGGGAATGGCGACGAGGGTTGCTGCGGTAAGCGCCGCTGCCCTGATCGGCAGCACAAAGCTGCGCCGCCACACGACCGCGACGAAGATTGCGGCCGCGAGCGTCGCTGCCGCCTGAGCCGCGTAAGCCGCTCCCGCGGTTCCGCCGGCCAACAAAACCGCCCCGAAGGGGCTTACAAACCCGCCAAAAATGATGCGGCCAGATTCATAGGTCGTACGCGCTCCGAAAGCGGCGTGGAGAAAACCGGCCCAAGCCTCCCAGCCGAACAGGGCCAGCGACAAGGCGCAGAGCGCAGCGGCCGTCAGCAGCGCGGCGGCAAAGGCGCGCCAATGCCGCCCGGCCAGCAGCGCGACCGGAACCAGAAGGCCGAAAT
>Ga0306921_10004125_pt1 | contig 14861 bp, 9 predicted proteins | sample sta12Cox44000080_FD_203760 | JGI IMG/M metagenome (GOLD analysis project Ga0306921, IMG submission 203760) | Lab enrichment of tropical soil microbial communities from Luquillo Experimental Forest, Puerto Rico - statoxic.12C.oxic.44.000.080 (v2)... | ecosystem: Environmental > Terrestrial > Soil...
ATCGCGCGCGCCGGCCAGCACTTGGCCGAGATCGGCAGCAAGAGCGCTACGCTCGGGCGGCGCTGCGAAGAACCCCTCGGTCAGCACCGCGTCGAGCAGTGCCGGACGCTGCGCGAGCTGCTCGGCCAGGCGCGGCGCGCCGGCCATGATCTCGGCAATCAGCTCAAGCAGTCCCGGGTTGGCATGAAACAGAGAGAAGAACTGCACACCGGCCGGGAGACGCGACAGAAATTGGTCGAACCGCAGCAGTGCCGTATCGGGATGGGGTGTGGCCCCGAAGATGCGCAGCAGTTCCGGAACGAGCTCGGTCAGGATCTCGCGCGCCCGTTGGCTGCGGGTCGCCCGCAGCCTGCCGTGATGCCAGCTGCGCACCAATGCGGCAACCGAAGCCGGCTGGGCAAAGCCGAGCCGAGAGAGGGTGCGCAGGGTTTCCGGGTCATCTTCGACGCCGGTGAAGACGAGGTTGCCGGGGCCGGAAAGGCTCGGAGCTTGCTCGAAGAGCTCGGCATAGTGCCTCTCGACCGAGGTGAGATGGCCGAGCAGATCGGCGACAAAGGCTTCCGTCCGGGAATAGCCGAGAAAGACTCCGATCCGCGCGATCCCGGCGCGGTCAGGCGGAAGCACGTGCGTTTGCGCGTCCTCGACCATCTGCAAGCGATGCTCGAGACGGCGTAGGAACCGATAATCGTCGATCAACTCGGTGGCCGTTGAAGGATCGATGCGCCCGGCGGCGGCGAGGCAGCGCAGCGCCTCGCAGGTCGAACGGGTCCGCAACTCGCGCAACCGCCCGCCCCAGATTAGTTGTTGGGTCTGCGCGAAAAATTCGATTTCGCGGATGCCGCCGCGACCGGTCTTGATGTCGTGCCCGTCGACAGCGATTCGTCCGCCGCCGCGATGGGCGTTGATTTGACGCTTGATCGAGTGGATGTCCTGAATCGCAGCAAAATCGAGGTTTTTCCTCCAGATAAACGGCTCCAGCTCGCGCAAAAAAAGCTCGCCGGCTACCCGGTCGCCGGCCACCGTACGGGCCTTGATCAGCGCTGCCCGTTCCCAATTCTGGCCGACACTCTCATAATAGGCGAGCGCGGCGGCCACCGACAACGCCGGCGGGGTGGACGCCGGGTCCGGGCGCAGCCGCAGATCTGTGCGAAAGACGTAGCCGTCGCCCGTTCGCTCGCCGAGAATGCGCCCGAGAGCGCGTGCCATCCGAACAAAGAAGGATTGCATGCCGTTACGCGAGCTAATTCGCGCCCGCGCCGGGTCGTAAAGAAGGATCAAGTCGATATCGCTCGAATAATTGAGCTCATACCCGCCGAGCTTCCCGACGCCGAGGACGATCAGCCCGGTGTCGCCTTCTGGATCATCCGTCGCCGGAAGGTCGATCAGGCCCGTGCTCGCCGCCTGGCGCAGCAGATGGCGCAGCGCGGCGCCGAGTGCCCCGTCGGCGAAGCGGCTAAGGGCAGCCATCTGCTGCTCGAGCGACCAGGCTCGGACAAGCTCGGCTACGGCGGCAAGCAGCGCCACTCGGCGCTTGGCGACCCGCAAGCGCCGCATCAACCCCGCCCTATCTTCGCCAAGATATCCGGGCATTTCGATGGCAGCGGCGATCTCGTCGAGGAGCGGGTCGGGACCTTCCTCGACAAGACGCGTCAGGAAAGCCCACTCCTTGACCGCAACGTCGCTCAAAAACGGGCTGTTGCCAAAGATCGACGCGAGCAGGCGTTTACCGGCCGGCGTTGCGCTCCATCGACGCGCGAGGCCGGATCTGGGCGTGTCTTGCGCAACGGCGAGCGCCTCGCGCCAAGCCTCGAGCCCGAGGGCGAGACGGCGCGCGTCGGCCGGTTCGGGCAGCCCGTCACCTTCGGGGGAGAGGTGAGATAAGAGCTTCATCCCGCACGCCCGTCCGGAGCGGGGACACTGGTCGGATCGCGGCCATGGGTCAAGACGAGCCGACGGCTGAGTTAGCCGCCGATCGACCAGCGGCCGAGCGGGGCCCGTCGGCGGGTTCACCCAGGCGCTTCCGCCCGGCCGCGTTGCGGATGCGGCGCGGGGCACATCGCCTCGCGGTATGGCTCGGCTCTATAGCAGCGGCGCTGACCATGATCATCGGGTTCAGCCTGTGGCGCCTGATACAAGGCCCCATCGAGCTCGATCGCCTGACCCCCTATATCGAGGAAGCTCTCAGCCGGTCGACTGACGGGCTCCAGATCGCCATATCGAGAGTGCGCTTCGCCATCGACCGCGACAACCGCCGCTTCGATCTGCAGCTCGGAGGCGTTCGCCTGTCGCGCCCCGGCGGTGAGCCGGTCGCTACCTTTTCCGAGATGTCGGCAAGTTTCAGCCTCAGCTCGCTGTTGCGCGGCAATCTGGCGCCGACCCGGCTTGTCATTGAACATCCGGTCGTGCGGTTCGTTCGCGATCAACACGGCAAGATCGGAATTCGAGTTGGCGACCAAAATGCCGACGAACCGAGTCTCGGGCTAGAGATCCTCGAAAAGGCAGTCGGTGCATCAAAGCCGCAGGCATCGTTCGGGTTGACTCGGCGAGTTGTGGTCCGCGACGCCACTGTGATCGTCGACGACGAGCGCACCGGGCGCCATTTGCAGGCCGACCGCATCGACGCCACGATGGAGCACGATGCCGAGGGCCTTGCCGGCGATTTATCGATGGCGCTCGCAGTCGGCACCAGGGCGCCGGATCTCCACGCGAGATATCGCTACTCTTCCTCCGGCGGTACGCTCGATCTGGCAATGGAGGTTGGCGCGGTCGAACCCGCTGCTCTCGCCGCGCTCGCGCCAGAGTTGGCGCCCCTGGCGGCCGTCAATTTCCCGGTTTCCGGAACACTCGAGACACGGTTGGACCTTACCCGGCTGACGACCGAGGGGGTGCGCCTTGACTTCGGCTTCGGCGCAGGATCGTTCAAAAGCGAATTGTTGCCGGGGGGTGAGCTTGCGTTACGCCAGGGCGAGCTGCACGCCGTCTATGCTCCCGAAATAGGTCAGCTGCGACTGGCCAAGCTCGATCTCGATCTCGGCGGCGGCTCGGTTCTCGCCGTCAAAGCGAGCCTCGAAGGGGTCACGCCAGGACTGATCGCGGGAACGGATCCGGCACCTTCTCACATCCCCGGTACGTTCGGCATCGTGCTCGCCGATGTGCCAGTTGCGAAGCTCGAGGCCCTGTGGCCTCCCACCCTGAGTCGCGGCGGACGTCGTTGGGTGCTGGCCAATGTCCACGACGGCGTTCTCGATCAGGCGGCGGTCCAGCTCGATCTCGAGGTCGATCCCGTCGCACGTTCGGCCGAAGTCGTCTCGGCCCGCGGCTCGATGCGGTACCACGATTTGACGATCAACTACTTTGGCGGGCTCGCTCCGGTGCGAAAGGTCAGCGGCACCGCCACGCTCGTGGACAAGCGGCTTGAGTTCACCCCCACCGGCGGAACCGTCAAATCCGTCCAGGTCACGGGCGGCTCGCTCGACATCAGCGACCTCGGCGCGCCGGTGGAGTGGCAAACGATCGATCTCACGCTGGCCGGGCCGATCCGGGACGTGCTCGAGGTCATCGACGTCAAACCTTTGCGCTACGCCCATGATATCGGGGTCGATCCCGCGCGTGTCGCGGGGCGAACGGAGTTCAGCCTCCATTTCAGATTTCCGTTGCTCCGCAGTCTGAAATTTGACGATATCGAGTATGGCGTTCGGGCGACCCTGGCCGGCGCGGCAATTACCAGGGTCGCGATGGACCGCGACCTGAACGATGGCGATTTTGCGCTCGATGTCGCCCGATCGGGTATGCATCTCCAAGGAAATGCGCGCTTCGACGGCGTCCCGATCAGGATCGACGGCGGCGTAGCCTTTAAGTCCAAGAACGGGCCGCGCGGTCGATACCGAGTGGCCCTGACACTCGACGATGAGCAACGGCGACAGCTCGGAGTAGACTATTTACCCGACCGGATCAGTGGGCCGATCGGCGTCGATTTGACTTATTCGGTCTTCGAGGCGGGACGCGCCGAGGTCGAGGCACTGCTAGACCTTCGCGGCGCCGGCCTGTCCGTTGCAGAGGCCGGCTGGAATAAAGCGCCCGATGTTCCGGGCACGGGCAGATTCGTAGTCGATCTCTTGAACGAGCAGATCACGCGGCTGCGTGAGATCGAGGTGAAGGCGACGGGCCTCTATGGGAAGCTTGCGCTCGCGCTCGCGCCGGATAGACAGCGGGTCCAGCGCGTCGACATCGAGCGGCTGATGATCGGCGACGACGACGTTGCGGGTCACGTTGCGCGCCGACTGGAGGGCGGCTGGCGCGTCGAGCTTCACGGCCCTAGGCTCGATCTGAGTCACTGGTTGAATGACACCGGCAACGACAGTTTATCGCAGCATTCCGTCACAGACCCGCCGCTATTGATCGATGCGCGCCTCGGCCGTCTGGTTCTCGGGCCGCACCGGCAGCTTCGCGACTTATCGGCACAACTGCTCCGCCAAGGTGAGAATTGGCAAAGCGCCCGGATCGACGCACACTTTGTCAATGGCCATGAGCTCTCCCTGCGGTTCGGCAGCGAATCCGGAAAGCGAGGCCTCAGCTTCCTGTCTGACGATCTCGGCTCAACCTTGAGCCTGCTCGACGTCACCGACAACATCGTCGGAGGGCGGATAGCCATCACGGGTCAGGTCTTGGACGCGGCAGGCAAACGCGTCCTGCGCGGACACGTCGACGGCGACAACTACAACCTTATCCGCGCGCCGGGCCTTGCCAAGGTCCTGGCGGTCACCTCGCTGAACGCAATCGGCAGCATGCTTGCCGGGTCGGGCATCCCGTTCAGCACGCTGCGCGGCGATTTCGCCTATAGCGAGGACCACCTTGTTCTCGAAAATCTCCTCGCTTATGGCGGCGCGATCGGCGTGACTGCCAACGGCGTGCTCGAATTGGGCCCCCATCGACTCGACATCCAGGGGACGATCGTCCCCGCCTATACCCTCAACTCGATCATCGGCAACATCCCTCTGTTCGGCTCGTTGCTGCTCGGCGGGGAAGGACAGGGCCTGTTCGCCGCGAACTACCGGGCCACCGGATCAGCCGCCGATCCTCAGGTCTGGGTCAATCCGCTGAGCGCGCTTACCCCTGGCTTCCTGCGCCGGCTCCTCCAACCCAATTTCGGCATCCCGCCACCGGTCCAGGAATCGCTCGGGGCGCAATAACTCAGACTGGGCGTAGAAGCGCGTGCCGCTTGCGGCCGGCGCTGAGCTTGATGATCCCCGCCGGGTCGAAGTCCGCCAGCGAGACCGCCCTCGTCTCGCTCTCGACCACCGTGTCGTTGATGCGGGCGCCGCCGCCGCGGATCAGCCGCCGCGCCTCGCCGTTGGAAGCGGCGAGCCCGGCGCGGCTGAACAGCTCGAAAGCGGGAACGCCGCGGGCGAGCAGGTCGCGCGGCAACGTGATCTGCGGCAGCTCGGTGCCGCTGCCGCCGCTCTCGAAGACGGCATGCGCGGTTTCGGCCGCCGACTCGGCCACCTCTCGGCCGTGGCACAGCGCGGTCGCTTCGGTCGCCAGGATCTTTTTCGCTTCGTTGATCTCGCTGCCCTCAAGCCGCTCGAGCCTTGCGGTCTCATCCGCCGGAAGCTCGGTGAAGAGGCGCAGGAAGCGATCGACATCGGCATCCTCGGTATTGCGCCAGAACTGCCAGTATTCGTAAGCGGACAGCTTCTCGGCATTGAGCCATACGGCACCGCCTAAGCTCTTTCCCATCTTGACGCCGGAGGCGGTCGCGATCAGCGGCGTCGTTAAACCGAAAAGAGCCCGTCCGTCGATCCGCCGTCCGAGCTCGACGCCGCCGACGATATTGCCCCACTGGTCGGAGCCACCGATCTGCAGCTCGCAGTCAAAGCGGCGCGCCAGCTCGACAAAGTCATAGGCCTGGAGGATCGGATAGTTGAATTCGAGAAAGCTGAGTGGCTGGTCGCGCTGAAGCCTCAGTTTTACGCTATCCTGGGTCAGCATCCGGTTGACCGAGAAGTGGCGACCAACCTCGCGGAGGAGCGGAATATAGCGGAGTTCGTCGAGCCAATCGGCATTGTTGACCATTATTGCATCGCCCGGCCCGTCCCCGAACTCGATGAATTTGGCGAAGACGGAGCGGATTCCCGTCATGTTTCGGGCGATCTCGGTGTCGTCGAGCAGCCGCCGCGCTTCATCCTTGCCGGAGGGATCGCCGATGCGCGTGGTGCCGCCGCCCATCAGCACGATCGGCTTGTGCCCGCATTTTTGAAACAGCCGCAGCAGCATGATGCCAACGAGGTTGCCGACGTGCAGACTGTCCGCCGTACAGTCGTAGCCGAGATACCCGGTGACACGACCACCGTGGAGCCGTTCATCGAGCGCCTCGAAATCGGTGCATTGATGGATAAAGCCACGTTTGATAGCGGTCGAAAGAAATGTAGAGCGAGGTGTCGACATGGCTGCATCATCTAACATAGACGCCGGTATAGGGCCACATCACTCCCAGCGTCTTTGGCGCGCGCTGGGGCTGATGAGCGGTACCTCGCTCGACGGCATCGACGTTGCGATGATCGAGACCGATGGTGAAGCGCGCGTCGCGCCCGGCCCTTCGTTGACGATCTCTTACCAGGAGGGGTTTCGCGAAAGACTGCGGTCGGTTCTCGGCGGCGTCGGTCCGGTTGCCGAGGTCGAAGGGGAGCTGACCCGCCTTCACGCCACCGCGGTCGAGCAATTCCTCGGACGCCACCCAGCGATCGCCATCGATATTGTAGGCTTCCACGGCCACACCATTCTGCACCGCCCGGCCGAGCGCCGCACCTGGCAGCTCGGCGATGGCGCGCTGTTGGCGCGTCTTCTCGGGCTAGACGTCGTCGCCGATCTCCGCTCGGCCGACATTGCCACGGGTGGCGAGGGAGCGCCACTCACCCCGCTGTTCCATGCCGCTGGTGCGGCGACGCTGCCAAAACCGCTCGCGATCCTCAACATCGGCGGGGTCGCCAATGTCACCTGGATCGGCGAGGAGGCGGAAATTCTTGCCTTCGACACCGGGCCCGGCAACGCGTTGATAGACGATTGGGTACGGCAGCACACCGGTGCTGGGGCAGACATTGATGGAGCATTCGCCCGCGCTGGACGTGCCTCGGCTGAGCATGTCGGGCGATTTCTCGCAGCCCCTTTCTTTGAACGGCCGCCGCCAAAATCGCTTGATCGGGAGGATTTCCGCGAAATCGTGCCCGAGGACCTTTCGTTGGAGGACGGTGCCGCCACCCTGACCGAGATGACCGCCGCAGCGGTTGCGGCAGCGGCTCCCTATTTCCCGGTGCCGGCGCGCAAATGGTTGGTATGTGGTGGTGGGAGGCGCAACCCAGTGCTTATGGAGGCGCTCGGCCGGCGTCTTGGCACGGCTGTACACCCAGTCGAAGCAGTCGGCTGGGACGGCGACGCAGTAGAGGCGCAAGCCTTTGCCTATCTAGCGGTCCGCTCGGTGCGAGGTCTGCCGCTCTCTCTGCCCTCGACGACCGGTGTTTCCCGGCCGATGTCGGGGGGCCGTCTGTTCACGGCATCGCGCTAGCAATCGAATTGGATAGCTTCCGCAGTTTCTTAATGGGTGACGAGACGGCGTTCGACGGCGGCGGCCTTGATTGCCTTTTGCAGCTTTTCGAACGCACGCACTTCGATCTGACGCACCCGCTCGCGCGAGATGCCGTATTGTTGCGACAGTTCCTCGAGGGTAGTCGGGTTGTCACGCAGCCGTCGTTCGGTCAGGATATGGCGCTCGCGGTCGTTCAGGTGGGTCATCGCTTTTTCGAGCAGATCGCGGCGCAACCCGAGTTCCTGTCGTTCCCCGAGCCGGGTCTCCTGGCTCTCGCTTTCATCGACCAGCCAATCCTGCCACTCGCCCTCGCTGTCGCTCCGGAGCGGCGCATTGAGCGAATGGTCGGGACTCGCCAAGCGGCGGTTCATGCTGATGACATCGGCCTCGGGGACATCGAGCTCGGTGGCGATCTTCTTCAAATTTTCGGGTGAGAGGTCGCCCTCTTCCATCGCCTGCAGCTGACCCTTCAGCTTGCGCAGATTGAAAAAGAGCTTTTTCTGCGCCGCTGTGGTGCCCATTTTGACGAGCGACCAGGAGTGCAGGATGTATTCCTGGATCGCGGCGCGGATCCACCACATGGCATAGGTCGCTAGACGGAAGCCGCGATCTGGATCGAAGCGTTTGACCGCCTGCATCATTCCGACATTGCCCTCGGAGATCAGCTCCGAGAGTGGCAGACCGTAACCGCGATAGCCCATGGCGATCTTGGCGACGAGCCGCAAATGGCTGGTCACCAGCCGGTGCGCCGCCTCCGGGTCCGCATGTTCCTTCCAGCGCTTGGCGAGCATGTACTCCTGCTCCGGCTCCAGCATCGGAAACTTGCGAATTTCCTGAAGATACCGCGTCAGGTTTCCTTCCGAGGAAATGGAAGGTACCGAAAGGGTGGCCATCGACGATCATTGCTCCGAGTTGGCGACAGACAAACGCCAGAGGGGGGCGCCTAGATCCCTTTTCCGAGAAGCCTGCCTTGTACCCTACTAAAATAGTGGGATTTTGTCCAGTTTAAAGTAGCTCTAAATTACCGACGAGTTCGCAAAGGTCCGCGGGTAATGGGCTGGTAAAACTGAGGCGGCCGCGGCCGGCCGGGTGGGTGAAACCGAGCAAACGGGCGTGCAGCGCCTGGCGGGGAAATGCGGCGATCCGGGCCCCAACCGCGCCACTGCGTGCGACGTCGCGTCCGGCGCGCGTGCCATAGACCGGATCGCCGATCAGCGGGTGTCCGCGATGGGCGAGATGTACCCGGATTTGATGCGTTCGGCCGGTCGCAAGACGGCATTCAACGAGGGCCGCCTGAGAGCGGAACGAGCGTTCGACACGATAATGCGTGATCGCCGTCTTTCCCCTGACATCCCGGACAACGGCCATCTTCTTGCGATTCGCGACACTGCGACCGATGTTGCCCGCGATCTCTCCGGCGAGCGGGATTGGTACACCCCAAACAACTGCGGCATAGCTACGGTCCACTCGGCGCAGCATAAAGTCGCGCGAAAGTGCGTGATGCGCCAACTCGGTTTTGGCGACGACCATCAGCCCGCTCGTGCCCTTGTCGAGGCGATGAACGATACCCGGCCGGCGAACCCCGCCGATCCCGGAGAGGCTCGCACCGCAATGGCTGATCAGGGCGTTGACGAGCGTCCCCTCCGGGTTTCCCGGCGCGGGGTGGACAACCAGCCCTGCAGGTTTGTCGATGACGATCAGATGCCCATCCTCGAACTGAATATCCAGCGCAATCGGCTGCGCAATAGGGGCCGCGTCTGTATCATCGGGAAGAAATACGACGAAATTCTGGCCGCAGCGGACCCGCAGCGCGGGGTCGCGCAGCGTTGCCCCTTCGCACGTGACATGGCCGGCATGGATCAGCCGTTTGAGCCGGGTGCGCGAGAGAGCCGGAAGATGGAATGCAAGCGCACGATCGAGGCGTTGCCCCGCCTCGCTGGCGCCGGCAAGGACGACAGCCCGCGTGGCGCCGGCGGGCACGTCGGGTTCAGCTGTCACGACCGGGCTTTTCTGTCGAATATGGCCAAAGGGGTTTCTCCGGACTGAATCGGATGCGCGCTCTCAAAATCCTGGTCGTTGTAATGGGTGTCATGCTGATCGGCGGTTTCGCGCTTCTGGTTGCGATCGTCGCCGGCAGGCTGCCACGCGGCGCCAGTGTCCCTCGCTCTTTCGCCGCCACCGCGATCGACATCCCGCGCGACGCTCGGATCGAGGCAATGACGGCCGGGGCAGACCGCCTCGTCCTGGAATTGGTGCTGCCGGAAGGGCGGCGCCAGCTCGTTGTCGTCGATTTGGGGACGGGCGCGCGCCTCGGCACGATCGAGTTGCGCGCGCCGCCCTGACCTTTGCAGATCGCATGGCGATTCGGCATCACGCGTTTATCCCCGGGCCGCGCTCCATTTGGCGCTTGCGGTTTTCGCGCCAGTGCACGACCGGTTGCGCGATCCGGGAAAAGTCATCTTGAAAGCCGCGCCAAATATTCCGAACTTGTCGGCCGACACGCGCCGTTGGCCCGGGCGGACCTTGATCACGAGCGTCTATGTACCCTTTGCAATTCTCGGTTCCAACGGCCGCTGCTCACAACCACACCGCGCCGACTGATGGTGTCGTCTCACGTCCCGGGCGCGCCGTCGGCCGGCTCCGATGCCCGAGGGCGCTTGCTCTTTTAGACGCAGATTCTCGGCGGTTCCCCACAACGGGAAGCCGCCTTTTTTGATGTTCGAGAGACCGGGGGCAGTGGATATGAGCAAAAAGACCGACGGCGCGAAGCCTGCTGCCAAGCCTCACCCCACCCGCACCGGCCTGGCGAGCGCGGACTGCGATGGTGCGGAGCGCGGAAGGCAAATCGGGGCACGCACCTTGGGTCCCGTATCGGATCTCGAGCGGCATTTACCCTCCGATTGGTGGCGCACTCTATTCAACTCGCTCTATCTCGAAACCGATGGCGACGTGATCGAGAACGACCGCAACACCAGCGAAGAGGTCGACCTCCTGATACGTACCGTCGGGCTCGAGCGCAATGACCGGATCCTCGATTTGTGCTGTGGTCAGGGACGCCACTCGATTGAGCTCGCTCGGCGCGGCTTTCCTCACGTCACCGGGCTCGACCGCTCGCGCTATCTGATTCGTCTCGCGCGCAAGCGGGCTAAGCAGCACAACCTGCAGGTCTCGTTCCACGAAGGCGACGCGCGACGCTTTCGTCTCGGCGAGGGCGAGTTTCATTGCGTCTGCCTGCTGGGCAACTCTTTCGGTTATTTCGAACGACCGGAGGATGATCTCGCCGTGCTCGAAGCGGTCAAACGCGCCCTCGCTTCCGGCGGATCGCTCGTCATGGATCTGATGGACGGCGAGTGGATGCGCCGTCATTTCGATCCGCGGTCGTGGGAATGGATCGACCAGAACCACTTCGTCTGTCGCGAGCGTGACCTCGCCGAGGATGGTGATCGGCTGATCAGCCGCGAGGTCGTGGTCCATGCCGAGCGCGGCGTCATTGCCGATCAATTCTATGCCGAGCGGCTCTATTCGAAAGAGCGCCTCGAGACGCTGCTTACCGGCGCCGGCTTCACCAACGTCCGCTTTCATCCGCTATTGGCCCCGGACTCGCAACGCAATCAAGACCTCGGGATGGTGGCGCACCGGCTGTTTTTGACCTGCGAGGCACCGCGTCACGCGCGGCGGCTGCCGCGCCGTGCTGCGCTGTTTTCCGATGTCACCGTCGTTCTCGGCGATCCGCGCCTCCCCGACCCGGTCAAGCACAATGGACGTTGGAACGAAGAAGATATCAAGACAATCGAGCGGCTCAAAGCTGCTCTGCAAGAGCTGCCCGATTATCGCTTTCGCTTTCTCGACAATCACGCCTCGCTCTATACCGAGTTGCGGGCGAACCGCCCGCATTTTGTCCTGAACTTTTGCGACGAAGGCTTCAACAATGACGCGTTCATGGAAATGCACGTGCCGGCGCTCCTGGAGATGCTCGACATCCCCTATAGCGGCGCCGGCCCTGCCTGCCTCGGTCTCTGCTACAACAAGTCGCTGGTCCGCGGCGTCGCCCAGGCGATCGACGTGCCGGTGCCGGCGGAGACCTATTTCAATTCCGACGACCTGGCAGCCACAATTCCGTCGGTGTTCCCGGCGCTGATCAAACCGAATTTCGGCGACTCGTCGATCGGCATTACCAAAGACGCGGTGGTCCACACCTGGGAAGAGGCGATCACCTGCCTCGGCAGGCTGCGCGAAGAGATGCCGCGCTGCCCGATCCTGATCCAGGAATTTCTGACCGGACCCGAATACTCGATCGGGATCATCGGTAATCCCGGGCTCGACTACCGCGTGCTGCCGCCGCTGGAGGTCGATTATTCCCGTCTCGACCCGGTATTGCCCCGCCTCTTGCCCTATGAATCGAAGTGGATTCCCGATTCGCCTTACTGGTCGCAGATCAGCTATCGTGAGGCGCGGCTCGACGAGGAAACGCGGCGTAAGATCATCGACTATGCGAATATTCTGTTTGAACGGCTCGGCTGCCGCGATTATGCGCGGTTTGATTTCCGCGCCGACGCCGAAGGCGAGATCAAGCTACTCGAGGCCAATCCGAACCCGGGCTGGTGCTGGGACGGCAAGCTCAACCTGATGGCCCAAATGGCGGGACTGCGCTATTCGGACCTCCTGAAGCTGGTCATCGAGGCCGCACAGGACCGAGTCGCAGCCCAGCACCCGGGCCTTGTCATCTCGTTCGCCGAGCGCGGCGCTCAGCATTTCGCCCGCCGCCGCGGGTGACTCGTCGGAGTCTTCCTTGCAGGTCGGCTACACCGGTCGCCTCAGATGCAACTGTTGGCTTTATTCGACCATTCCAGTTGGACGGTGTAGTTACCTATCTTTTTGGTTCTCCATGCGCAAATATCACCAATTTCTCCGTTCACGTCGTCATACCAGCCCTGACCGGGGATGGCATCGGTGATGGCCTCGCTAAGTTCGTGCGAGCTGGTGGAAGTCAATGCATCGAGAACAGTCAAATTGCCGAGGCAACCGGGACAGCCCGGGTACGGCATCACTGCGTAGAAGACCTGGCCCGAGATATCGTTGTGATAGCCGCAGAACGCTTGGCACGAGGCCGACCCGCCCTGGACGACCCGAACACCAGGTGGCACATAGATGAAGTATAGCGTGTTTGGTGTCGGGTGCGGCACCGCGTGATTAGTCGAGATCTCGTGCTGAAGCATGTGCTGTATCGCGGTGTCCGAAACAGAACGTGTCGGCGCTGGGCTAACGATCGTAATTGTCCCGGTGCGCTTCCCGTGACCGATATGATACGCAGGAACGCTATATTCTCCCAGTTGATCGATCAACTCGCTGGTCAGAATAAAATCAAAGAATTGGTTAATCTGGGTAGCGAGGGCACTCTGCGCACCCTGCCAAGCCGTGCCCCAAAACATCGTAAAAACTTCAACGGAACTGAGCAATGGGCCATTGCGATAAGTGAGATGGGGAGCTCCAGCAGGTGCGGCCGCTAAAGCGTCCGCCGTGGGCGTGCCTGCGTCGCCAGCGACATGCAACGGCACGATCCGAATCGGATCTGGGTGAGCATCGTGAATTCGTTTTGCCGGGTGAACGCTGGTGGTTACAGTGCTGTGCGATGGCGCGACCATTTCACGCTCCCATCTGGCTGAAATCTGCAGTAGAATGCCCTAACAGGAAGTGCCACGCAAGGCGCTGTCCTCGCTGAGTGAAGACGGGCTCGGAACTAAATAGCTGGTTTCCTCACCAAATTTGGGTGGTTCCACCGTTGTGGACACGGTTACGCTGCGAACCGGGGGTGTGGCCTCGCCACCTGGTCGGGCAAACCGCAAGGTATCCTAGAAAATGGCGCTGAAGTTGGCACGGCAATGGTTCGTCGGTTTCTGGTCGGCTATAGCTTGCCGAGTTTTGCGCAACCCCTGCGCGGCGTGTCGTACGAGGCAGCTTCGCTCACGATACGGTCGACTTGCGAGGCTATGCTGCCCGCGTACTGTCAGGGGAAATACGGCTTTCACGTCATGGCAAAAGGAGAATCGCGGGCGGGCCCCGATCCTGAAGGGCGCTCGTTTTCCGGTCGCTTGTCCAAAAAGGAGAACCGTGCGTTGTGGCACGCGGCAGAGCGGCTGCTCGGCAGGCTGGCGAGGCAGCAAGAAGAATGCCGTGAGCAAGGAGCAACTGCAGGTATCGGGGAAACCGTGACAGTACGCATAGGTGAGCGGAGGGCGACGCTCCAACATGTCGGCGAAGAGTTGAATTCGGTGTGCCCGCCCGAGTGTGCGGCAGCGGCTGCCGAGCTTTTCGCCGGGCCGAAGCACAGATGCGGCAATACTACCCGCGACCGTTCAAAGAGGATTGAGTAACACTACGGTAACCTCGTTTTTTTGGATCCGTAGGCGTAGGGCCTGCCAACCAACGGAACTCGACGGATTGCCCCGCGAAAAAACGCCGGTCGCTGCTCCACGAGATATTGGCCACATCGTTTCTACCGGGGGAGTCTGGAGCGTGTGCCCAGCGAGTTGCACAACATTGGTTAATGCTCTTTCGGTCAATACAGGGCGTTGCGTCGAGGAAGGGGGAGCCGAGAGGGCTGATTGAATCCGAAGCCTTGCCGTAATCCTCTGCGCTGCATGCTTGGCGACTTGGGCAGCCGCGGGACCCCGGAATGCCTCCAGCCCGCGAACCTCCGCCGGGTCGGGTGGCGCCGACCGAGGTCGAGGGGGACTGCACCAGCTCGCATCTGCGGATCAGCGATACGCCAACGAAAGGGTGCCGAGCACTGTGTTGTTCGACCCGCAGGTAACCGGGGTCCGAGCAGCGAAGGTTCTCATCAACCTCAACCGCCGCGACCGGGCGACGGTTCTCCCGAGTGGCGGTGGCGCCGAAGAGGGGATAAGCCCTCCGCCCCGCGACGGCATCAAAGCCCGACAGCCACCAGAAGCCTACCCCGTGAGCCCTGTCGCCGGTGGATATGTGCTCACTTTGACGGCCTCGAAAACCGGCGCGTACCGCCCCGCTACCCGGTACCGGCTGACGAGCGATCCTCCGGGCACGGATCATTGGTATGGCGACGCGCAGAACGCACGGGGGATTGCCCAAACGAGGATCACGCCATCATCGTTTCGCCCAGCAAGGCCAAAGATCTCCCGCTCTACGAGCCGAAACCGCCGACGATCATCGCCACCGGTACGGCGCTGGACCAGCGGGGAACATTTGCCAGCATGACGAAGGCGCCCTAGTGCCGGCCCCCGTGGTCCGCCCTTGCGCCTTTCTG
>Ga0306921_10004126_pt1 | contig 14860 bp, 18 predicted proteins | sample sta12Cox44000080_FD_203760 | JGI IMG/M metagenome (GOLD analysis project Ga0306921, IMG submission 203760) | Lab enrichment of tropical soil microbial communities from Luquillo Experimental Forest, Puerto Rico - statoxic.12C.oxic.44.000.080 (v2)... | ecosystem: Environmental > Terrestrial >...
GATTTCCGCGCGGTCTCTCTGCTTTCGATGGCGGTGTCGTCTGCGCAATTAGATCCGGAGCATCAAGGTCATCTTCACCGGCAATGCCGACCAGCGTGAACAAGGCGTAGCGCCGGGCATAGGTCAGCGCCGATCCCATCCGGTGCGGGACTGCCGTTTCGCTGACGGTACACACGGGCCAGTCCGACGCAATCCACTCTCCGGAAGCATGCGCCAAAACCGTGCTAAGCCGGACGAGGCCAGCGGATTCATCGATCGAAGTGGTTTGTACTGTCGCGATCTCATGTTGGCTCAACGTCTTGCGCACGATCTCTAAGCCGCTCGACAGGGGCGCATAACGGAATGAGCGCTCAGCCGCGCCAGAAGCATCCGATCGGATGGTGCCCACGAGAGATTTCTCCGGATTGACAAGCTCGGCCTGTGCCTTGGCCAGGGCTGCAGCAATGCTGCCAATCGACTCACTGGAGCGCTGCACGACCACCCTCCGCCTCGAGCAGATCAAAGCTGATAGCGCCCGATTTCGAGCGCTTAGCGCGGATGCCATGGCCGATAGCTTCCTTGGCGTCCTCCGGCATCAACGCCTTCAGCTCAGCTTTCGACCGCTCATGATCCAGGAAGGCTTGCCGTGTGCTGCGGAATAGACCGGCAAATTCGGCCCAGGAATTCGAGCCGCTCATGTCAACGATCCGGATCGCCTCGATCCTTGGCTTCGGTGGTTCGACGCCAAAGAGGCGAGGGGGCTCGCCGCTCTCGACACAGCGCCAGAATTTGCGTTCGGCAGTGACAATGATGTGCTGGTAGAGTGGATCGGCATGGGTGGTGATCTCAACCCATTTGCCGCCCCCGGTGATCACCGAGAGGACCGCACTTCTAGCCGCAACCACCCACATATTGTGCTGCAGCTGCGGCATGTATTTATCGGCCGCGGCTTCTTCCGAGAATGACCAGGGCAGCATGAATTTGGACTCGAACACCGCGCCGGTCGCTTCGACGCGGCCGTCGAGCGTGGCCGCCATCCACCGTAGCGCCGGATGCCGAATGTGCCGCTGGATATCTGTCAGTACTTGACCGGTATTGGCCTCGTACCAGCGCCGGTTGAGGTCCTCGGTGGCAAGTCCCAGCTGGACGATGAGGTTGCCCGACAGGTCCTCCGGGTCGATTTCACCGCGCTTTTCATGCCACAGACGGAGAAGGGCAGCCTCGTCGTTGCCCATGATGATCCGGGCGTCCGAGCCGCCGATGAAGTAGCGGCGAGAACTATTTAAAAGGGGCATAAACTTCTCCATAGAAATATTATTGTTACGTATAAATTATATGCTTGCCGGAGTCAACAGAATTTCTATGGATTAGTAGGCTATGGCATAATCAACCGGGTGATTACCCCCTCACAGTGCAGAGCAGCGCGCGGCCTTCTGGAATGGAGCCAGCAAGAACTCGCGGAGCACGCTCAAGTGGGGGTAGTGACCGTGCATCAGCTCGAAGCAGGCACAAGCGAGCCACGCCGCGCGACAGTCCAAGCGATTCGTCGCGCGTTCGAAATAGCCGGCGTCGAGTTCATCGACGAGAACGGCGGAGGCCCAGGGGTGCGGCTGAAAAAGCGACAGCAGAAGAAAAAGACCTAGGTTGACAACGGCGCCAAATTACAAAACGAACCCAATTTGATTGGTAGGAGTTACGCACTCCGCATCGGGACCTGACGTGGGCTCTAGACACGGCTGGCACAAGCTGCTGCGATGCGGAACTCACTTAATAATCGAGGAGCTTCTCCGATGATCATCGATTCCTAGGTCCACGCTTATGAGACGAGCACTCCAAGGGACCCTGGCATAGTGTGCCGAACTGGCCCGATCACGTTACCGGTGACGAGATGGTGGCGGCGATGGACAAGGCCGGCGTCGACGGGGGTAGGGCACAAGCGGTTTTTGCCCGGCACATAGCGTATCCAGCACATAGCGGACCTGCCTCAGTACACAGAGTACATAAGCGGTCCAGCACGTAAGCGGCTCAACACATCAGGGGCACATTACATAAGGGCTCATTACATAAGCAAATAAGTGGCTGCTGAATTAAAAGCCATGGAAGAAATGCGCAGCGGGACAGGCGCTGTTCCTAGTACGTGCTTTTTCTTCGCTAAGGATCTCGATTTTTGTAAAACAAAGCGCTGTTTTCTCACAGCGCTTTTTTATTTAAACGCGTCTGCACATCAACCAACAGCTAGAGAGACGTCTAGTCGCGCGTGAACGCGCCCTTCGTGCGACAGCAAAATGGCACGAAGTTGCACACCAGGGCTTCATACACGTTAAGGTAGTATAGTTTGAAAAATGAAGTCAAAAACTGCTTGGAAATCAGCTAATTACAAATTGAGCGTGGGTTCATGCGGATGCAATCCATGCGCCCACACACATTTCTTTACCGCTGCCCCAAGACCCGCTTGCGCGTGCAAGGCTGGATCGCCGATGAGCCGAGCCAGTCGGGGAAGCAAGATTATGAAGCCGTGAATTGCCTTGCCTGCGGTGGGGTGCATCTCGTCAATCCAGCCAGCGGAAGAACGATCGGCGAGGACGGCAATATTCCAAACTGATAGGTGAGCGCGTGTGGCGCCTCGCATTGCCAGTGGCGCCTCGCATTGCCCAGACCTGGTCATTTCGTACGGCATATCTGCATCGCAGGGGACCTGACACGTGGAACCAATGTCCGCTTTTGGGGGAATAGCGGACATCACAGTTTCAGAGCGTCATGTCTGCTTTTGACCCAAAGCGGACATTCCCCAGCATCCATCTGACCACTTCCGGCTAGCCGGTCTAACCCGTTACGATGGGTCGTGCTTGGCTGGGGGAAGGCTATGAGGCGACGCGAATTTATTTCGCTAATCGGCGGTTCGGTTGCATGGCCGCTCGCGGCGCGTGCGCAGCAACCTAAACCGCCAACTATTGGATACTTTTATTTAGGATCACCGCTCTCGTGCAGGTCTGTCATTTGAGACCTCTACCCTAAACTGACACCCCGCCTAAAGTAAGCATGAACGCTTTCCAAAATAGAATCAAAAGCTGGTGTAATATGTTAATTTCAACACTCTGCTAGAATCGGGTGCGATGCAGCAAAAGCGACTGGCGATCCGGTCTAAAAGGGCTTGAGAGATCGCGGATGGCCGAACAGGAAGTGGAAGCGGCATGGCGCGCTGAGCTCGAACGCAGCGGCGCGAAAGAACTCCGCGACGCGCTCAACGGCGATGGCTTCACGAACGAATTGAAGAGGCAGGAAGCGTTTCGTTGGCTGGGTGATGAAGCCGAAGCGCAACGGCTCCAGCAGGAGCAAGCCCACCACTATGTCAGGTGGACCTTCTTAGTTGCCGTTGCTGCTGTGATCGCCGGTCTCATCGCGGTGGGATTGGCGCTGTTGCGTTGAGGGATGCAGCAAACGTGCTCGAAATCAGACATCCAAGCTGTGCTCGGCAATGTCCGCCTTTGGGGGAAGAGCGGACATCGCGGCTTCAAAGCGTCACGTCTGCTTTTGACCTAAAGCGGACATGCGGACCAAGTTCAGCAATGGACTAATGCCCGAACGATAATTGCAATGCGTGCGCCGCATGGTATATGAATGATGTTCGCGATTGCGCCTGACCTTGTTTCGGCCTTAACGCCTCACCAAGAACACGCAAAATCCGGATATGCGACCCATGCGAAATGGTTTGTATGGGCACCGACGCCTTTGCGCGTTTTTATAAGGAGGCCATCGATGGCCACAGGTACCGTTAAATTCTTCAATGCCCAAAAGGGTTATGGCTTTATTGTCCAGGACAACGGCGGCCCCGATGTATTCGTTCACATTTCGGCGGTCGAGCGTGCTGGCATGCGTAATCTCAACGAGGGCCAAAAGCTTTCGTTCGACGTGCAGGCCGACCGGCGGAGCGGCAAGTCCGCCGCCGAAAACCTGCGAGCGGTCTAACTTTCATTCCGAAATTAACGCCAGCGTGGAAGCGCTGGCGTTTCTTTAGAACAACGACTATGCGCCCACGCATTCTCTTAAGCATGCTCCATAGCGCGCTGCGAGGAAGCTAGCGGCAGAGGCTCTGCTGGGACGTATTTTGGAGGCTGCCGTTTTACCGATTGCGGGTTGACCGTCAACACGGCCACCGTGCCAGCCGCTTTAGCAAAGGCAATGATCTTCCCTATGGCACTCTCCTGCGGATCGTTGGCGGCCTGAGACGCTGCAATAATCATCTGCCCGGTCTGTGGGTTGAAGGTCACGACAGCAACAATGCCAGCCGCGAGCGCAAGAGCCTCAACCAGCGCAATTAGCTTCCTCACAGGTGTGTCCGTTCAAAGGGGGGACGCCGCATCCGACCGAGGAAGAATAGCGTCAGCGTAGCGTCGCTCAAGTTGCGATCTGTTGATAACTCGTTTGATGGGTTGCCGGGACTCAGCGATCCGGCATCAATGCATTGCGGACCACCAACCAGGACGGGGCGGATCATGGCTAAAAGTAAGAAGCGAGCAAAAGTGCAAAGGCGAGGAAAACTGCAAAGAAAAAAGTCGGCTGCACGCGGTAAGGCACGTAAGGCTGCGCAAGCGAAGACGGTTACCAGGGCCAAGCCCAAACATGCGCCAGTGAAGAAAGCTGCGCGAAAAATGAAACCTGCCGCTCCGGCAGTTGAAACTGTCGCTGCTGAGGTGATCGAGCAACCCGCTCCGGTAACCGTCTCGGAAGTCGAGGAGATACGTAAAGCTAGCTAAACGCAGATGGGCTACGACGACGAAATCCAATGCTCAACGGAAATCGAACGCATCGCTGACCGAAGGCCCAAAAGGCCATCCGAAGTGGGTGGCCTAAGTAGGAGGAAAACAACCGCGTCCTCTGCCACGAAGGCGCGCCTTATAATCCCAACAACACGATCGCAATTGGCACATTGATCCGCGTCAAGCACGCTCTGATTGCGCCGGGATGCGTGATGCAGCAATGAGCCCAAGGCGGCCAGTGCTTTACCGACTGTTCCGTTTCAACACCATGTGTGTTCAGTACTGGGGGTTGGCAGGGCCGCCAAAGGACTGGTATCTTTTTGTTTGAAGGGGCGGCCGCTTGCAAGTTTCACGCCGGCTGCACGGCGCGGTAGGGTGAGCTCCGTTCAAGAACGGCAACGCAAGCAATCACCGAGAGATTTGACGGAGGTGATACGTGCCCGCACCCATCCGTACCCATGACTCGCCGGAAGACCAACTATCCAAGCTGCTGCCGGCGGATGTGACCGCGGCATTTCTCAGCGCCAAGGCGGCGCTTCTCGCGGCCTCCGGTGAGCCCGGCGCGGACATGTACATCTTCTGGACATTCATAGCCATATTGGCGATCTGCCCGTTTTATTTCTGGTTTGTCACGGGTGCTAAAAATTTTCTCCAGATCACATTTCTGTGCGCGAGTTTCATCGTCTTCGCCATCTCGATCGCCAGTAAAGAACTCCTGGCTGCTCTGACGCAAATGAATCCCACGCTTGGCAAGATTGGACCTGTCCTCAACGGTGCCGCCATCGTTCTTCCCATACTCTGGGCATTTTTGATCGCCCGCATTTTTGCTACGGCTTTCAAAAAACGATTGGTTGCCAGCCGGAGAGATTGATGGGATCGCCAAGCCTCCTCCCGATAGCGGTTGTGCTCGCCGCAAGCATAGGTTTTCTCAGCTTCGCTCGTGCGCAAGACCAAAATGCTCGGGCTCGCCGATCCCAATAGAGGACATCTCAAATGTTCACGACGACTATCTGCTTCTTAGTTCGGACAACGGCTCAGATTACTTCGTGATCAACGCACCTTGCGTTCTTGTAGATCGCCAAACCTTCGGCACCAATCTTCATTTCTTCCTCTTCGACAGACTAATCAAGAACAAAGGGCTTCAGACTGGGACCGTATATGTCAGGTCGTATCGTACCTTTTCGAATATCCAGTACGTCAACGTAAAGATGTCGCGTGGAGATGGATGGTACGACTCTGTTTCGGGAGGGAATCCCATCGCCGGCATGTATGACGAACCCTTTGGCGGAACGATCGACGCTTGGAATGATGTGTACGCAACGTCTGGCACCCCGGAGGATTTCAACGCTAAGCTCAATGCGTCGTTTCACGCGTACGGTGAGTCCAACAAAACCATGCCTTCGACCGTGCCCGCCGCCTTTTGGAAGTCAAACCAACCATTCGATCAGACTCACGATGTTATGACCTATTATCTTATTCACTTCGGCGTTAATCCGACCGCCAGCGTAAGCCTGATTCGATTTAACGTGGGTCTTCAGCGGGAAGTGCAGCACATCAAGTTGAGCATTTATTCCAATGTGGAAACATTGTCCGGCGATTATGAATTCGTTCCGAACTAAGCAGGCGGCCTTGCGCTGTCAGATGAGAATTCATCGTCAATTCTTGGATTCAATTGAAGTCCGCTGCCTAGCCGCATTTCGTTGCTGGCCCGGTGCCAGATTGTCTATCCGAGACATGTAGTCGGACGTTCAACGCGAATTAAACGTACAGCTCGTGCGCAGACGGAGCCGTAGGACTAGACTACCAATCACGAATCGGCAAGTGGAATAGCGGGGTGCGTATGCAGTCGGTGCCACGCGGGAACAGCAACATGTCAAAAAATATTTTGGTTTTTTCCGACGGAACAGGCCAGGCCGGTGGACTCACACCGGACCAGAATATAAGCAACATTTACAAGCTATACCGGGCGACGCGCTGCAGCCCCGAAAATAACATCGACCCGCACCAGCAGCTCACCTTTTATGATCCTGGACTCGGATCACAGCCGAACAGTGGAATCTTTTTCGTGACGCGCGCTTGCCGCTGGCTACATGACGTCGTGAGCCAGGCAACAGGGCTGGGAATCACCACGAACATCATTGACTGCTACGCTGCGCTCTTAAGGCTGTGGCAGCCCGGCGATCGCATCTTTCTTTTTGGCTTCAGTCGCGGCGCGTATACTGTGCGCTGTCTTGCATCGGTTCTGTCTTTCTGTGGCATACCGACAACCATGGCGGATGGAAAGACACCGCTCTTCCGCGACGTGAATTCCACGCGGAAGATAGCAAAAGAGGCCGTCAAAAAGGTCTACGCTTTCGTCGGCTCGCCGAAGGACACAGCCTACCTGGAGCAGCGGCGGGAACTGGCATTTCGATTTCGCAAAAAGTATGGATCAGATGTCAACGGCGGGCCCAACGTCAATCCGTTCTTCATTGGTGTATTCGACACAGTCGCGTCATTAGGCAGTTATCGCGTTGGAACCCTCACCGTTGGCGCATTATTGCTATTCCTGGCGGTCGTTAGCTTCATACAGGCATCTTTTATGTTTGCGTTCTGGCCAACCTTTGCTGCCTTAGTCACGCTCTCAATTATTGTTGCAGGCGTCTGGTACGCGATCGCCCACATACAATATGCAATCGGACTTGAAGGCTATACATTCTGGCAGACACTTCATTTCACAGCAGCCAAAATGCAGTTCTACGATAAGCATTTGGATAACGCGGTGTGGTACGCTCGGCACGCTCTGTCGATCGACGAGAACAGGGCGGATTTCGCTCGCGTTGAATGGGGCAGCTCAAGGAACACCGGTCCTCCGAGGCCAGATAATTATCCCGACTGGCTCGACCAAATCTGGTTTGCCGGAGTGCACTCCGACATCGGCGGAGGCTATGCCGAGAACGAGTCGCGGCTGTCGGACATCGCGCTCGAGTGGATGGTTCACGCCGCTGAGAGTCTTCCGGACGCCAGCAGCCCGGATAGCAACGGCATTAAAGTCGACAGACATTACTTGCAACTAAATTCAGACCCGTGCGGTCCGCAGCACGATGCTCGTGAGCCTGGATATTTCTGGGGAGCGTTGAAATGGACCAAGGCGCTGCGAAAAATTGATCCCGATGCAATACTGCACCGATCCGTTTATGAACGGTTTGCTGCCGATAAGGTCCAGCACTTCTACCAGATCAAACTCTATCGTCCGGATAATTTGGTGAACCACGAAAATCTCAAGCAATACTATTCCAACGAGCGAATTGCGGGAGAATAGGCGGCGGCCGAACACTGTGGCCGGCATGGCCAAGCGGTACCTCTGGTTTCCGAACTGAGAGGAGCATCACTGTCAAAACATCAGCCATGAGAGGCTTGCAGGGTTGTTACTTTGGAAAATAAAACCGCATCAAACGATGCTAATATGTAGTGATGCGGCTGGACACAGCGAGTGGACCGTTGGCGAATCCACGGTCTATCTCAAATCACAGGGAGGTAGGCGGCAGTTCTACTTTCTTGAGCCAAGCGGGACTTTGTAAAACTAGGCGCACAGCCATGTATGCAGACGGTCAGAAGGTCAATGAGACCTATGAAGGTAAGGTCGTTGTTTTTGCAGGACGTTGTGGAAATGGACATAGCTATGACGTTTCGGGTCCAATTACGAACGGTGATGGCACAGTGACTTTGGCAGGAATGGCTCCGCAGTTTGATCTAAACTGCAATGCGACGGGTCAGCAGCAAAAACACTTATATTCGATTTGATCCATTAGCGGTTAAGCAGCTCAGTTATTAGATCGGACGCGATCCAATTCGCAAATTTTGTGAGAAATTCCTCAACCCATACCACGCGCTATAAAATTATATTGCGTGTGGAAATCATCTGCCCGCGTGTAACAAGGATGTAACAAATGTAACAATTCTGAATTTGTGACATGGGTCACAGGTTTCCACAGCATCTACATGCTTTAACCGCTTCAGGAATGGTCCTTTGTGAGGATGTGGGACATTCCAATCCTCAAAAACTAAGGCCGCTCAAGCGGCCTTTTCTTTTGGCGCGGACGCCGAAGCGTGCCGCCATACCTCTTCGCAAATTCTGTGGGAAATTCCTCGACCCACACTCACCGACTTCGATCCGATACTTGCAGCGCGAAAGCGCCTCAGGCAAAAATAGTATTGGCGGAGATGCCGATGGTTCAACAGTTGCCTATAGACCAGCAAATTCGGGAATACCTTCTTCAGCAAGGGAGGATTGATGAGGCGCGCCGCGAGCAAGCTCCGATTTCATTCAGACAGGTGCGCAGGGAATGGGAAAGGCGATTGGGCTATTTCATGTTAGCTGGGGTTGCAGTCGTGGTTTTCGCACTCAATCAGTATTTTCATAACAAATCCGGTCAGGTGGTTCTGATAGCTCTCGGAGGTGGGGCTCTCGCAATCCTTGGTGCATTTATCTACGTTAACAGCTTCCTTTGGGTGACGGAGAAGTTAGGTTACAAGGTCGATCCTCGAAGTTTCAAACTAACCATAACGTCAACGGGGATCGTTTTCTTTGCGTTGTGGGCTGCATGGGCTTACGTGGTATTGAGCGGGCGGCGGTAACCGAACAACACTCTCGACCTTAGTCCCCAATGGCCCTCCTTTGCCCGATCTGCAAATCTCCAGCGCAACAGCTTTCCCGTTCCGGCGACGCAATTGGCTTCTATTGCACGACCCACGGTCACTTTAAGGTTGCCGACACCATCGCTGTTGATAAGTACTACACCCTTGCCGAATGGGAAGTTGCGTTGCGTTCGGCAAGCACAAGGCGATGGAAGGGAATGGCCTGTGATAAGGCCAGGGGACTTCTTCAGATAGCTGAGACAAGCCTCTGCACCGTACACGATCGATTTTGTTGGTTGGTGGCTGGGCTAGGCCACACCTTTACATGGGGCCTAATCGGGAGCGAAGTTGCTCTTCCCAACGCCCAGCGGCGTGCGCCCAAAACGCTCGGTCCTCCGCGTTCACCGCGTGCCTCTCAAGCTCGCGGCATTCTTCGATCTGTTTTTTGAAGAACGCTTCTTTGTACATGGCTCGCGCCCGATAGAAAGAGGCCGCCTCATCGCAATTGAGACGGCCCCGATCCAGAGGAGGAAAACGTCCCGTCAGCCCATCCTCATAACCCTCTAATGGGACCGTTAAATCCTATCGCCAATTGTGGGTAGGCAGGGGCCAATCAGGGGCCGCCGATTGAATTATCGGGAGTGTTACAGACCGGCAACTGTCAAAGCCAAGAGGCCAATGAGTGACAACCATCACAATCTGCTGCGAAGACCTAGACTATCGCTTATCGAGTTCTTTGGGACAGGCGCAACAACCACAAGGGAGATTTCGCAGTGACTGGCTCTACTCTCCCCAAGAGACACAGACGGCAATCCCCGTTGCCGCTGGTCGTACTCTTCACGATGGCATCTACGATGGCGAATAGCCAAGGGATCAGCAAACCCGCATCTGTAAACCCTCAACCCAAAGTCAATGCAGGGGCCCCGTTATCTAGAAACGACCTGTCTTCGCTGCAGACGGTACGAACGGACGCTTTCCGGAAAAATAGCAATGGCCCAAAGTCGAGCGGTCGAGCCGACAACAATCCAAATAAATCTGACGGTGCCACCGCTGTAGAGGCGACGCAGGGCACGTTTCGATTTGATACGGGTTCGCAGGGCAAGCGGTATCACATCAAGACCCCTTACGGGGCTCTCGACGTCGGCGGTTGACCTCAAGGAGACGCGCGGCCGGCAGTCGCCGCGCGTAGGGATACTTCACCGTAGATCGCCGAGGCTCGGCAGTTCGGCTACTGCGGGTGTTTCTCGTCGTGGATCAACTGACTGTTGGCGTTCTCTTCTTGGTTTATCTGTTTCTGCTGCGCCCGCGTCAGATACCCGCCGTTGGCTTTCACGTCGGCATGCTCCTGCTGCTTGATAGCGCGGTCGTTGGCGCGGAGCTGCTGCGCTTCCTGCCCAGTGAGCTTGCCGTTCTTAAGGCCTTGGTTGATACGCTCGCGCTGATTATCAACCCGCGTATTGACCTCGTTGCGCCGCGGATGCTTTTCCGCAAATTTGCCGCCAGTCGGGTTCCCGTTGCCTGCCTCGGCGCTCACCGTCCACGCGCTCGCTGCCAATGCCCCTGCTAGAAGATAGCCCACTGCCCTAATCATCTCTCACTCCCCAATCATAACGTGCCCCTATTGGCACGGAATACTTTCAAATTACGGCTGGAATCCGCTCTCGCTATTCATTTGCTGTTCAGTTTGCGGTGGGGTCCTTCGTTTGGATTGGCGACCGAGTTTTGACTGCGCCAATGTTCCGGTGACTACGTTTCATCTGGACCGCCAGTTACGAACACATCGCACTCCCTGCGTTCGGCGGTGGCTCAATAACTCTGGCAGCTTCGCAATATTCAACGCAATCCGCGATAGGATTTGACGTTCCCCCCGTACTGAAGAGGCCGTCTCTCCGAAAGACGGCCTCTTTCTTTTCCGAAATAGACATAGGCGAGTGACTGTCCGTTGTGGTTGCGGACGATGAAGCAAACGTCCAATTCCTCGATAGACCAGGGCGGCGGGAAACGGCGTTCAGGCGACACGTCGCCGTATCACTGTGATGACTATCACAGACCCTTGTCAGCGGAGAGTGTAAACCCCGATCATATTTTATAGCGCGGCCTTTTCATTGTAGGTGAAACGGCCTTGGTGAGTATCACAACGATAATTCTCGTCATGCTTGTGGCTAGCGTGATTGTGGCAGCCATCGTATGGCGCGAGTCGGCGGGACACTGAGGCCATAGTGATAATGAAATGAAGCTGACGCACAAAGATCGCTGGGAGCAAGGTTTCACGGCATTACGTAAATTTCGGAGGCGAAAAGGGCATTGTTGCCCGCCGCAACGTCATGTGGAAGGCAAATATAATCTCGGGTCTTGGGTAATTATACAACGTTATCGCAAAGACGATTTATCTGTAGAACGCAAAAGACGTCTCGACAGGATAGGGTTTGTTTGGAACGGGCGAGACTTTGCTTGGGAACGGGGCTTTGCAGCCTTATTAAACTTCAAGCGAAGAGAGGGACACTGTCGCGTCCGTCATTTACACCGCGAAGGAGATTACAAACTTGGATCGTGGGTTATGGTGCAGCGCAGAAAAAGGAACGTCATGTCGACCAAACGGAGGGCGCGGTTAAACAAAGTCGGCTTTGTGTGGAATGTATATCGGCGCAAATAACCGGATTATCCGCGAGGCAACTCATATCAAGGCGGAGTCAAGCATTAAATTTAGTGACGGACAAATTTGCATCTGGTGAGCGCCACAATAAATCGGAGATAATGTCGGCCCCGACTCAGGTCGGGGGGTCGGGGATGGGGACGCTGAGATCGGGGCCGCATCGCCTGGCTGGCGTTTATGCCGGTCGTATTCTCAAAGGCGAGAAACCGGCTGACATGCCGGTGATACGAGGCACCAAGTTCGATTTCGTCATCAACCTCAAGACCGCGAAAGCTATAGGCCTGACGATCCCGCCTGGAATACTGTCCATCGCCGATGAGGTGATCGAATAACGACGTTCTCTACCGCAGCGCAGAATGTCTGCTTTTGGCACAAAGCGGACATGGCAACCGCACTAATCGATGTCCGCTTTTGGGGGAATAGCGGACATCGGCGGCCGCCAATCCAATGTCTGCTTGTGACCCAAAGCGAACGCCACAATCGGTGTATGTGCTTTCATCAAGTCGAATCAAATAACCGGGCCAGATTAGAGTGGAATGCGTTAGCGTAGCGCCCCAGCGCGGCTTCTGCTTCCTGACCAGATCTCCGAAACCGCGAGTTAGCGCCGGGCCCGGATGGTGAAGCCATGTCCGATATTGATGCAATCATAGTCGGTGCCGGTCACAATGGCCTGACCTGTGCGGCCTATTTGGGCATGGCGGGATTGCGTGTGCGAGTTTTCGAGCGGCGTGGTGTGGTTGGTGGTGCCTGTGTGACCGAGGAATTTCATCCGGGTTTTCGTAACTCGACCGCTGCTTACACCGTGAGTTTATTACAGCCCAAGGTCATTCATGACCTTAACTTGTACGAAAACGGGCTGCGCGTAGTCGAGCGCCGAGTGCAGAATTTCTTGCCGCTGCCCGATGGACGTTATCTGCTTACCGGAGAAGGTCGCACTGAGCACGAAATCACAAAATTTAGCGCCAAAGATGCAGCGCGCTATCCCGCCTATCAGACCCAGATCCGCCGCTTGGTTGAGGTACTGCGGAGACTTTCACTCATCGCGCCGCCCAACCTATTCACGGGCGATTTCAGTACGGCTGTGCACGAACTCTCAAAGTTCGTCACGATTGGCAAGAGGCTATTGCAAGCCAGGAGCCTTGGGGCAGCCTTCCGACTTCTAAGTAAGTCAGCGGGCCATTTGCTCGATACTTGGTTCGAGTCCGACCCGATCAAGGCGGTGCTCGGGTTTGATGCAGTGGTTGGTAACCTCGCGAGTCCTTATGCGGCAGGCTCCGCCTATATGCTGCTGCATCACGCGCTGGGCGAACTCGACAGCAAGCCGGGCGTTTGGGGCTACGCCATCGGCGGCATGGGTGCGATCACGCAGGCGATGGCGCGCGTCGCGGCCAAACATGGCGCCCGCATCGACGTACGCTCGGAGGTCCGCGAAGTCATCGTTGAAAGCGACCGTACTGTGGGCGTGGTATTGAAAGACGGGACGTCCGTTCGAGCACGTGCCGTAATTGCGAACGTCAATCCGCAGTATCTGTTTCAAACGCTTGTGCCACATGAGGCGGTACCACCAGCTGTGGCCAGACGGATGAAGGCATGGAAGGCCGGCTCCGGAACCTTTCGCATGAACGTGGCCCTTTCAAAACTTCCGAATTTTACCTCGCTGCCTGGACCCGGAGATCATCACACCGCTGGAATTATTCTCGCGCCCAGCCTTTCATACATGGAGCGAGCCTATCGCGATTGCGTCGAACGTGGTTGGAGTCGAGCGCCCATCGTTGAAATTGTGATTCCGTCCACGCTTGACGATAGCCTGGCGCCGCCGGGTTCGCATGTGGCGAGCCTGTTCTGTCAGCACGTCAGCCCACAATTTGCGGATGGCTCGACATGGGACCAGCACCGTGAAACCGTCGCCGACTTGATGATCGACACTGTGGAAGCCTATGCGCCCGGTTTCAAGGCAAGTGTAATCGCGAGACAAAGCCTCTCGCCCTGGGATCTAGAGCGCATCTTCGGCTTGCCCAACGGGGATATCTTCCATGGCGCTATGACCCTCGATCAGCTCTTTTCTGCGCGCCCGATGCGCGGATTTGCTGCCTACCGCATGCCGATTGCTGGACTCTATTTGTGTGGCTCGGGCGCGCATCCGGGCGGGGGCGTGACAGGCGCTCCAGGGCACAACGCAGCGCAGGCCGTGATTGCTGATCTGTTGCGAAATTGAAAAATTAAGTATGTCATGCCAAGCAACCTGTCGTTCATCAGAGTTGCAGCGTCATCGTAGAAATTTCCCGCTATTGGCAAACAATGCCTTCGCGTTCCTATCGGATTGGCCGCTCACTGACTGGGCTTGGTCTGTTCGCCGCAAAGCAGATCAAACGAGGCGCCTACATCGCGACCTATCGGGGCCGGCGCATTCCCACAGAGGAATCTGACCGGCGTGAGGCGCGCGGCGCAAGGTACATGTTCGAGCTTAACAAGCGATGGGTGATCGACGGATCGCCGCGATGGAACGTAGCACGCTACATTAACCACTCTTGTCGGCCGAATGCTAAGCCTGTGGGTCGCAAAGGCGGGATTGTGATCGTGGCGTTACGTCGAATCGAACCCGATGAGGAAATTACGTATGACTATGGTCGAGACTATCTGAAGTCCTTTCTAGCAGATGGGGGCTGTCGTTGCGCGGTCTGCCGCAGAAAGAAGGCTCTTTGGGTTCGGAAAACGCACGCGCGTACCAAAACTCGCTAACGCCGACGAGGTTTATCGAATGAGCAACTGTGTTGTTGGCCTCAGGCGGATTTGGGCTGCCAGGCGACGTTGTCGCGCAGCATAGCGTTGAGGGTTGTGATCATCTTGCGCATGA
>Ga0306921_10004128_pt1 | contig 14856 bp, 13 predicted proteins | sample sta12Cox44000080_FD_203760 | JGI IMG/M metagenome (GOLD analysis project Ga0306921, IMG submission 203760) | Lab enrichment of tropical soil microbial communities from Luquillo Experimental Forest, Puerto Rico - statoxic.12C.oxic.44.000.080 (v2)... | ecosystem: Environmental > Terrestrial >...
TTGTTCGGAACGGAGAATCCGTCTTGAAGTTCTTTAGCGACGATTGGCGGCGGTCAGAGAGAGCACGGCGTACGAAGTGGCTGCGTCATTCATAAAGAGCGCGGTCTCCGGACTGATGTGGTTCTCTCTGTTCTTGTTCAGAGAGTAGGCGGGCCAGGAACCTTCCCTCTTGTCCTGGTTCGCGGTGAGCCACGCCAGCCCCCGCTTCAGTTTGACATTTTCGGGCGAAATCCCGGACTGCTGAAAAACAAAGGTAATCAGCCCCGTTGCGTATCCGTCGCTTGTAGTTTCCTGAGACGTTCCATCAGCGCGTTTCCAGCCGCCAGACAGAGAAGAGAGGCTCCAGCCACCGTCAGCCTGCTGCTTTTCCAGAAGCTCGGCAATGATGGCATTCTGCCGATCTGGTTCGAGCAATCCCGGCAGCTGCGCGGCGGCCCACAAGAGCAGGACACGATTAATAGTGATCTGCACGGCAAATTCGCGGTTGAGGTATTCCCGCAATAGCTTGAGGCCGGGTTGGACTTCGGGCGTTGCGCGATAGTTTCCTGGTGCGATACCCACGGCGACGGCGGCCAGCGTGGCTCCGAAGTAGTCCGAATCGTCCGCTTCCCATGGCTCGTTCTTAAAGCGCAGCCAGAGCCACGCGCCTTTCTGCTTGCCGGCGATTTGCTGTTCGGCCCACATGTTCTCAAACGCCGTACGCGCGTCGTGGCTGAGTTGGCCGCTTTGCGCATCACGGCTCGAAAGAATCAGTGCGTTGAGAACGGATTCCGTTCCGCGCGACTCGACCGACTTGTACGGTCCACGGTCCGCATCCTTGTAGAACGGCTCAACTTCCTTCCAGAGGCGCACGCGCTTGGTGACGTTGTCCAGCAGCTGTTGCTCGTTCGGAGATGGGGCTTGCTCGGCAACGGCGGTTCGAAGAGCGGAACGGGAAAGAGCATAAGGAACAGCGGTGTGGCACGATACGCAGAAAGTTTCATGGTCCCGCTGGGCCCTGGGCCATGCCATCCACCACGATTGCCGCCGGTCTAAGTAAGCGGCTGCCGCCTTCGGGTCCCAAGAGTTCGTGATTTTTGTTTCTGGATGGTCGGGGCGAGCCGCCACACCTTCTGAACTGTTGCCGGCAGCCACTCCCGTGCGCCAACCAGCCACGAAGATTCCCACTACCAAGCAAGCCACCAAACTGTCCGTGAGTCGCATGGCGCTCTTCATGAACCCTCCATCTCAGGAGCAACCATCTTTGGTTTGTTCGTCCAGGCTGTCAGGATTCTGTTTCTCGCGTTGGTTGAATCGCAGTGGAAGTTCGCCGCTCTCATGTGCACGCGATTATAGCTTCCAACAAAATGGCGCTCCAACGGATCCGACGATCCTGGCTGGATTGTTATCCCAAAGCCTTGCGTTTAAGATCCCTATTGTGACGGAAGGGGCTACACTCAAGCAATCATCTCATGTGCTCACCGTCAGGTGGGCACGCTAAGCGGGGGAGAAATGCATCGTCTTGCGAGGATGGATGCTCTGCCCAAAATCTGCCCTTGAGGACGTAAAAAGTCGCAACGGAACGTCCTAAGTTCAGCTACATGATGATTAATTCGCTTTTGGTTATTTCCTCACGTCGCCTCATCGGACATAACGAGAAACGCATGACCTTGCCAAAAGGAAAAGGCAGAAAAATCTGTAAGGGGATAGGAGTGCTTCCCAAACTGACGCGGTAGATTGCACATCCTGCATGAGTGGCTGAATAACCGCCGCCACGATCGCGCGTGACCCGACGTCGCGAACGAGCGGCGGCGATAGCCGTCGCAACCAGAGGACGGGAGTCTTCACTCGGACTTTTCCTTTTCCCAGCTAAGAGGCGGATGGAGTGTATACCCGGACCGAACCTCGGCCCGACGTCGGGCTGCTAACGAGCGATTTGCCAGCCTTGGCCGGCGTCCCGGTGGCAGTCCCACTGGTTAAGGTTGCCTCCATCGGCGTGGCTCTGATAAGCACGTCGGGGAACTTGACGCTGTTGATATCTGGCTATGACCTGAAATGTCCCGAATTGTCCCGATTTGACACTTGCCGAGCATTAATCATTCAGTAAAGGTGTGGAGTGCCAGACTATTAGACCTGCGTAGTCGCTTTGCCAACGTCATGCAGGTAAATCAGCCGCCATTCGTGGGAGGATGGCGGCCTTTTGACTAACAGTCACAACAAAAGGCCATAACAGGAGTCCTGCTCGAAGGCAGGACTGGGTCTGAGCTATCGCAGAGCGAGGAGCCTGTGCGAACCTGCTTTTTCGCGTCCGACGCTGAAGCTGAGTGATTCCGCGCGAAAAAATTTCATGACTCCAAGAATTTGAAATGGGGAAAGAGGTGGGAGCGCTGTAATTGGAACACCACATCTGCCAGAACTGCTGGGACAGAGAAAAACCCCTTCCGCCGGCTCATGGGTGTCGAGGACCGTTCTATCACCCTCTGCTGCTTCTGCGGCAAACCCAACTGTGATGGCATCCTTGTCCGCTGGAACGGCACAGCGTTGACATGCCACAGCAAATGTGGCTAGATACGCGGCCATAAGAGCGATATACTCCGGAACACGAGGGCATGGCCGGACGCCCTTGCCGCCGGTCTGATTTCCTACCAAGAGACTCTTGCTTTTCAGTAGCCGGGAATGGCTGGCGTTGATGAGTCGTTCTCGCTCAAAGCTGCTTCAAGCCAGATTGTCGGACTCGACGATAAAGCAGACCCCTTAACTCAACGACCAAGCCAAGAATGAGGAGCGCTGCGAAATCCCGCCAACGCGGCGTTGCTCCGGATCCCTCTAGCTGCGCGCTAGAGCCCAACCGCGATCAACACCGGTAACAGACCGTAAAGGATCAACCACTGCGTCTTGAAAATGCGATGCGAGGTAGAAACAAGGCGCATAAGGAGCCCAGGACCAAAGCGGGAGTAGCAATCGAGCGAAACGTGGCCGTCGATTTACAAAGCGAATTGTCGCAGCGCTGGCTAAGGCTAACCTCAGAGGTAAGATCAGACACAGAAAAGCAGCGATGCTCGCTGTTGGATCCCAAACCCTCACGACAAAGCGCTAACCGGTGATCATAGATCGAGAGCCTTCAGATCACAGCGAATCAGAGGACCAGGTCCGGCCCAGCAAAGTCCTAGCGGGAGTTCGGAAAGATCACTTACGGATGCCGATGCAGCATGTGGTTGGAAATGTCGGGCCAAAACTCGCGGAACATGTTTCTTAGGGCGTCGCGCCCGACAGCGGAGGCGTACCTTGCCGCCAACCTATCACCCGTGTAGTTTTGGTACGAATAGTAGGCACTGGCGGGAAAACCGGGGCCAGACGCAAGAATATCCGACGTGTTGAACGAGTTTGTGCCGTCGAATCGGTGTGAAGCGAAGGCACGAGTGGCGGCATACGTACCGCGCTTCCAGAAGCCTCCTTCGCCAAGTGCACAGTAATGTTCGCCCTTCGAGGTGAGCGATACAAGCGAGATGATCCAGCCACGTCCGTCGGCCTTCTCGGCGGAACCGTGCGAACAGTTCTGCCCAGAACCATTGCCATCCATATCCGACTGTTGGGATCCCCTAACTGCCGTGACGGTGGACGTGCCGCCAACGAAGATGAGCGGCGAATTACCGAAACTGTCTGGGATGGCGGAGTTGAGGTATCGCTTGGATACTGAAGTTGCTGAACTCACCCGCTCAGCCACGATGTCGGAATTCGTCATGCCTGTGACGCTTCGCGTGGGCGGCGACGTGGAACTCTGAACCGATTGGTGCTGGGTCGTATAACTCGGCGCGTCGGGGAGTGCCGCGGGGCCAGTTGAGGCGGGCGTCGTTGTTTCCGAGGTGGACGGTTCAGATGAGGGAAGCGGCACGGCCTCAGACGCGACTGGAGGAATCCGAGCTGGGCTGTACTGCTGAGCGATGGTGCCACCGGTTGCAACGATGAGGAACAGTCCCAAAGCTAACTGCACGAGAACCTCTCGCCACATCTATTCGACGAAGCCTGCGTGAGAGAATTTGTTCCTAACCCAAATCTGCGCCTAGTCTACTCCAATTTGCACCCCGTGCCTTAAGTTTTCAGTGGGACCTGCTGAAGGGCAGTGCGGGGAAAAGGCCCTGCAATCGACAACCAGCCGTACGTGGTCACTCGCCCTTGGAAACACTGGAAATCAATCCTCACCTCTCGCAACATATTGAGTCTTAAGACTCGCTTCCGCAGAAAACATGAGTAGAAATGGGAGAACACTCGATCGGGAGTTGTCTCTGGCTGTCTTGCCGGGGAGTCCTCGATCGCTGCAGATCATAGGAGTCAAGGAAGATTCGTACATTTAGTAAGGTATTAGCGAACTGAAGAGCACAATTGACTCGCTTCCTGAACATTTAGGTCCCTCTAAGAACGTCAGGTGACGAGAAACGGGCTCGGACTAAGCCGCGTTGCGGCGGACGCTTCGCGTGTTGTGGAGCCAACAGTGGAGTTGACCTGAGCGAGCTTGGACCGCAGAGGAGGAACTCTCTGTGACCCATCTACATCGGATCATGGTCGCGAGAAACAGAGTACGGATGATCTGGTAGCTGAAGTTGCCGGCTCGATTCAGATGAAGGTCCGCGATGACGCCAAGCTGCGCGATCAGGTGGCGCACGAACAGTCAGAGCAGATTAGCAATACCGCGCTCGCTATTTACGAGCGTTTGCGGCGTGGAGGCAAGCTCATCCTTTTCGGCAACGGCGGGTCGGCGACGGATGCGAATGATTGGGCCATCGATTGTGTGTTGCCCCCGTCGGGCTATCGTCGGGTCCCTGCCGTGTCGCTGGCGTTAGAACCCGCGAACATTACCGCGGTCGCCAATGACATCGGAACCAATGAGATATTTCTGCGCCAGATCATCGCCCAGGCCCGTCCGGAAGATGTGGCGATTGGAATCTCAACCAGCGGCGGCTCGCGCAATATCATCCTGGCGCTGGAAGAAGCGCGCAAGCGAAAGTTGCTCACGGTTGGTCTTCTGGGTTACGACGGCGGCGAAATCCTGAGGAGGGGTATCACTGACTTTCCTATCGTGGTCCGTTGCGACTACATTCCGCGCATCCAGGAGGTGCAGGCATCGATTTACCACATTATTCGTGAATTGCTTGAGGTACTCGATCATGGCTAGGCTTGAGCTCTATGGAACAAAGCGCTGCCCGTACACCGAGGAAATGCGCGAATGGCTCGAGTGGCTGGGGCGCGATTTTATTGAGTACGACGTTGATTCTGACCCTGGCGCTCGCGCCCGCATGCGCGAAGCTTCCAGCGGCCGTCGCAACGTCCCGCTTCTTTTGGAGGATGGCAAGGTGCTTCAGGAGGGCTGGCAGGGGCGCAGTTGCGTGGTTGATGTCGAGTGATCGGTGGCAAGTGCGTGTTCAATCCGGGTTCGTGGAGTAGTACAGGGTGTAGGCTTTCGCCCATTTGTCTACCGCCTCGCCCGTGCCAACGCTCTCGGCGGATGGGTCCTGAACGACACGGAAGGAGTCGAGATCTTTCTCGAAGGTGCCGAGCAGGATGTGGCGGCATTTGTTTCGGATCTCAAGACGCAACCGCCGCCAGCGGCTACCATCGCCGAGCTCGAGGTTCGTGCCGTCTCACCGCAAGGATTCCGCGACTTCACCATCCGGGATAGCGAGCGCCAGGCTCAGCCCACCACTCGCGTTTCTCCGGATCTCCCTGTATGCGACGACTGTCTCGCCGATTTGCTTGATCCGGCAAACCCGCGCTATTGGTATCCCTACATCAACTGCACCAACTGCGGACCCCGCTACAGCGTCATCCACTCACTGCCTTACGATCGACCCAATACCACCATGAGAGATTGGGTCTTGGACTCCCTCTGCGAAACCGAGTATCGCGATCCTGGCAATCGCCGCTTTCACGCGCAGCCGATTGCGTGTCCCCGGTGCGGCCCCGATTATTATCTTTATCCACCCGAGACCGACACCACTAGGAGTGAACCCAGTATTCGAAAAGCAGCAGACTTGCTTTGCGCTGGCAAAATCCTCGCCCTCAAAGGACTAGGCGGATACCATCTCGCCTGCGATGCGCGAAACACCGCGGCGGTGGGGGCCTTGCGGCGGCGCAAGTATCGCAAGGAAAAACCGTTCGCTCTCATGGCACGAGACCTCGAAGTTGCTCGCGGTCTGGTTGAGCTTTCTGCCGACGCCCAAGCACTAGTCGCGTCAACTGCCCGTCCCATCCTCCTTGCGCGAGGCTTAGTGGGGCTTGCTGAAGTGGCTCCCGACAACGATGAGCTGGGTGTCATGCTGCCTTACACTCCGTTGCAACACTTACTGTTTCGAGCGGGAGCTCCCCCGGTTCTGGTCATGACCAGCGCTAATCGTTCCAGTGAACCTATTGCCTACGAAGACGAGGAAGCACTGGCAAGTCTTGCCGAAATTGCCGACAGCTTTCTCATCGGGCAGCGTCCGATTGCGCGCCGAGTCGACGACTCGATAGCGCGAATCGGGGTTTTTGGCCCTGTCGTCCTCAGGAGAGGGCGTGGCTACGCGCCGGCGCCAGTCGCCAAATTGCCGGCCAAGCGGCGCCCGATTCTCGCTTTGGGCGCCGACCTGAAGAACGCGGTTACTTTAGTGGTCAACGGCCAAGCCTTTGTGAGCCAGCACATCGGCGATTTGGAGCATTTCCAATCCTTCCGCGCCTTTCAGGAAACCGTCCACGACCTGGTGACCATGTACGAAGTCTCGTGGGACGAGCTAACGGTCGTTCACGATTCTCATCCGCAGTATGCGTCGACGGCATTTGCGGCGGAACTGGCGGCACCGAACACGATTGCTGTGCAGCATCACCGCGCCCACGTCGCATCCGTTCTAGCTGAACTCGGCGAGTATGAGAGACGCGTGGTGGGAGTCAGCTTTGACGGAACCGGCTACGGGGACGACGGTACCATTTGGGGCGGCGAGATTTTCGTTGGCAATCTCTGTGACGGGTTCGAGCGCGTCGCCCACCTCCGCACCGCATCGTTACCCGGAGGCGATGCTGCTGCTCAATTTCCCGTCCAGGCAGCCGCCGGATTCCTGGCGCAGATCGACGGTTTGCCGTGCCTCACACAGCCCCCGTTCAATTTTCCCGGTCGCTATCTCAAGGCCGTGCAATTACTAACGAGGAACGTCAGGACCTTCCCAACAACCTCAATTGGCCGGCTGTTTGACACCGCCGCTGCTTTGGCTGGATTTACCCGCGAGATTTCTTTCGAGGGTCAGGCGGCAATGTGGCTCGAACATGAAGCACGAAGGTCTTTCTTAGTCGGGTCTTATCCGTTTCCTTTCGTAAACGGCGAACTCGATTTTCGGCCATCGCTCGAATCCATGATTCAGGACCGGGTGCGTGGCCGCGATGCTCGGGAAATTGCTCGGGCCTTTCACCGGGGAGTCGCGGTGGGTCTGCACGATGCACTGATCCAGATCTGTCAATTTCACAGCATCGATACCATAGTATTGTCTGGAGGTGTCTTCCAGAACGAGTTACTGATGGAGGATCTCAAATCGCTTTTTGCAGGCGAGCCGCTCCAGATCTGTACAAACCATGCGGTGCCACCCAATGACGGAGGCATCAGCCTCGGACAGGCAGCTATCGTGTCGGTCCTCGAGTCCGATGTAGTCCAGTGAGTAGTGCTAGTCGCGCCGTAATGGCAACCGCGCCAGCCTCAGCCGACATAAAGAGTAAGCAGGGAGCCTATGATGAAGAAAACCTTGTTAACGATGACCAACGCCTTAGGAGTGGTAGCCCTTCTGTACGCGGGATATCTTGTGATTCAGTCGATTCCTGAAGTTCGCCGTTACATCAGGATCAGCACGATGTAAGCGGTCGAGCTCGTGACGCCTTGGGATTCTATTTGAGCCCTAATGGGCTCTTAACGCCGAGCCTCATCCGCAATTTGCAGGTTCATTGAGGGCTTTGTCGGCGATCTGCTAATCTCACGTAAACGTCACCAACGGTCCCGCCCCCGGGGACCCGAGTCGAAGAGATTCTCCTGCGGCCGGCCATCCACGGCCGCACCACAATTCCTATTTACATCCGGCCAGCCCGTGAGGGAGAATGTCCGACGCTCCGGCCGTGCCACTGAAGCGTCACTACTTTTCGTGCATGGGCCCTTGGGGATCGATGGACATTTCTTCGCATGATGTTCTTCTCGTCGGTGGAGGAGGCGCAGGCTTGCGCGCCGCCATCGCCGCAGCCGAAGTTAATCCCAACCTCAGCATCGCTGTCGTCTCCAAGGTCTACCCTATGCGGAGCCACACCGTTTCCGCCGAAGGCGGAGCCGCGGGTGTCGCCAAGCCCGACGACAGCCTCGATGAACACGCGCACGACACTATCTCCGGTGGCGACTGGCTCTGCGATCAGGACGCTGTCGAAGCCTTCGTCAAAGAGGCACCCCTAGAGCTACTGCAACTCGAGCGCTGGGGCTGCCCCTGGAACCGTGAGGCCGACGGCCACATCGCCGTTCGCGCATTCGGTGGGATGAAGAAGCGTCGCACTTGGTTTGCTGCCGACAAGACCGGCTTTCACATGCTGCACACGCTTTTCCAGACCTCGATGAAGTTCGATCCCATCACCCGTTACGACGAGTGGTTTGTCACTAAGCTTCTCGTCGATGACGGACGCGTCCAGGGTGTCGTCGCCATCGAGCTGATGTCCGGCCGAATCCAGGCGATCACCGCCAAAGCTGTGATCCTGTGTACAGGTGGCTGTGGCCGCATTTTTCCGTTCACCACCAACGCCAACATCAAGAACGGTGACGGCATGGCGCTTGCTTATCGTGCCGGCGCTCCGCTCAAAGACATGGAGTTCGTGCAGTACCACCCGACCGGCCTTCCGTTCACTGGCATCCTCATCACCGAAGCCGCGCGTGCCGAAGGCGGCTACATGCTGAACAAGGACGGCTACCGTTACCTGCAGGACTACAATCTCGGTACGCCGGAAGCGAAGCCGGTGCTTCGCACGATGGAACTTGGTCCGCGTGATCGCCTGTCGCAGGCGTTCGTCCACGAAGATCGTAAGGGGCGCACCACCAGCACCGAGTATGGTTCGGTAGTTCACCTCGACCTGCGCCACCTCGGCGAGAAGCTAATCAACGCCAAGCTGCCCTTCGTCCGCGAGCTCTGCTTGAAATACCAGAACGTCGACCCTGTGAAGGAGCTGATTCCCGTTCGTCCGGTGGTGCACTACATGATGGGCGGCGTCAGCACGGACATCAACGGCGCGACCCCCATTGCCGGACTATTTGCTGCGGGCGAAGTTGCCTGCGTCAGCATCAATGGCGCGAATCGGCTAGGATCCAACTCACTGCCTGAGTGCCTTGTTTTCGGTGCCCGCGCCGGTCGAGCCGCTGCTCAATACGCGTCGAGTCAACCTGCGCCGAACGGCAAGGCCATTGCTCAGGCCGACGACGAACGCCGCCGCCTCGAGTCCGAATTCCTCAATAAGACAGGCGGCAAGGAGCGCATCGCAACCCTTCGCACCGAAATGCAGGCCAGCATGGAGAAGAGCGCCGGCATCTATCGCGATGAGGCACTTCTGTCTGAAGGCGCCAACAAGCTGCGCGAATTGCAGCAACGCTACTCGGACATCAACCTGGACGATCGCAGCCGGACCTTCAATACGGAATTGGAATCCGCGCTCGAACTCGGATTCATGCTCGACGTCGCCGAATCGATGGTGCAATGCGCTTTGCACCGCACCGAGTCGCGCGGAGCACACCAGCGGATGGACTATCCGGCTCGTGACGATCAGAAGTTTCTCGCGCACTCGCTCGTCGATCGAAATGCTGATGGAACGGCGCGAGTGGGCTATCAGGCGGTCACAATCACGCGTTGGCCGCCGGCAGAGCGCATATACGGCCAGCAGGCCGCGCAACTGGGACACTAAGAGAGTGGCGAACTGAAATGGCAGATACCATCACACTCGAGATTGCGCGTTATTCGCCCGAGCGCGACACCAAGCCGCACTTCGACAGCTTCGAGGTGCCGGTTCGTCGCGAATGGGTCGTCCTCGACGCACTCAACCACATTAAGGACCAAGAGGACGGCACTCTAACCTACCGCTGGTCGTGCCGCATGGGAATCTGCGGCAGTTGCGGGATGATGGTCAACGGCGAGCCCAAGCTCACCTGCGCCACGTTCCTGACGGACTACGCGAAGCCGGGAGCGAAGATTCGCGTCGAACCGCTCCGCTACTTCCCAGTGGTTCGTGACCTGGTTACGGAGTTGACCGACTTCCTTGCGAAGCTCAAGAAGGTCAAGCCGTGGTTGATTCACCCCAATCAGGCGCCGTTGTCGCAGGGCGAGTTTCTCCAGACTCCCGCGCAACTCGATCGCTACAAGCAGTACAGTATGTGCATCAACTGCACGCTGTGCTACGCAGCATGTCCGGTGACCGGGCTGGACCCAATCTTTGTCGGCCCGGCGGCGCTCGCTCTCGCGCAGCGCTACAACATGGACTCCCGCGACGAGGGTTCGGGCGATCGTATCGCCCTACTCGCCCACCCCGACGGCATCTGGGGGTGCACCTTTGTAGGCGAATGTACGCGCGTCTGTCCCAAGCACGTCGATCCCGCGGGGGCAATTCAGCAGTACAAGCTGACCGCGGTGTTCGAGTGGGTCAAGTCGTTCGTCTTGCCCAAGGGGCCCGGGAGCGGCAATGCCGAAGGCAAGGCGGAGGAACACTGAGATGGCCACGCGCTACACTGAATTTCATCCGCGGTGGTACAGGCCGCACGTCTCAGTGTATTGGTGGCTCGGCCAGCGGCAGTATCTCAAGTTCATCCTGCGCGAACTCAGCAGTGTCTTCGTCGCTTATTTCGTGGTCATGACGCTGTTTCAGTTGAGCGCATTCAAAGATGGCCCGGACACTTACGCCGAGTTTCAGCGCACCATGCAGTCTCCGGTGATCGTCGCCGTCAGTGCGGTCGCCTTCGTCTTCGTTCTTTTTCATACGATTACCTGGTTCAACCTTGCTCCCAGCGCGATGCCGGTGCGACTGGGCGGCAAGCGCGTGCCGGCGGCCCTGGTAGCCGCACCGAGCTATGTGATGTGGATCGTGATTTCAGCCATCGTTTCCTGGATGGTGTTGCGATGAGTCGAATCGAGAGGTAGGAATGACAAAACAATCCAACGAGGCGTTCTTCTGGGTTCTCTTCAGCGCCGGCGGAGTCGTTGCCGCGCTGCTGATCCCCGTGCAATTGTTCCTCTTCGGCTTGGCCATTCCGCTGGGATGGGTGCAGCCTCCAACCTACGAGCACCTAATGTCGCTCGTGCGGATGCCCCTGGTTCGCATCTATTTGTTTGTGCTTTGCAGTTTGTCGCTGTTTCATTGGGCGCATCGCTTCCGGTTTACGCTCTACGACGGTCTCCGCGTCAAGCACTTGAACGAAATCATCTTTACGCTGTGTTATGGCGGAGCAGTGATGGGAACAATCGTCGCCGCGTACTTGCTCTGGACGATCGCCTGACGCGCGCCGCAAGGTTGACCGTCTAATCGGTTCGGCATACAAGCTGTACATGCGCCACGCAGGAGGACCCAGTGGAATACAAACTGAAGACCATCTCGACCAGCGGAATCGACGGAGCGCTCTTGAAAGCCCAGCTCTATCGCTCTCTCAACGAACCCGAAGAATCGGAATCCATCTGTCAGGACATCCTGGCAGCCGATCCGGAAAACCAGGCCGCGAAACGGCTGCTTGGGCTGGCGATCACCGACCAATTTTGCGGCACCCTTTCCGATCGCTACGCCGAGGCGGAGGCCACCTTCAAGGCCTTGTCCGACCCATACAAGCGCGAATACTATCTCGGAATCTTGAGCGAACGTCGAGCTAAAGCTCAAGCCCGGGCCGGCCGGCCTTCACATGTCTGGGTGCCGCTATTCGAAGACGCCATGAAGCACTTCGAAGCGGCGGAGACCATCAAGCCCAGCGACAACGAAGAAGCCGTGCTTCGTTGGAATCGCTGCGTGCGCCTGCTTCAGGCGATTCCGCAGACGGCTAGGGAAGAGCCGGTCAGTTTTGAGGATAACGATACATCGCCGCTGGAGTTGGCGCGCCCGTTTGGCAAGTCCTCGCGCTAGCCGAAGTTCGTCAGTAAACGGCCAAAAAGATAGCTAAGTGCTTTTAAATCAGTGTCGCCTATGACGCGGTCTGCACTACATTTTGAATTTGGATGGGTTCTAGTCGTTCCGGCACATGCAGTTGGAGCTGGTGGAACATCTTTTCCTGATTGTCATCCAGTTTGGTAATGCGGCGCAGCCATATCTCTCTGCTATCGATCGTTGGCAAAACGATATCTACGCTGTGCACAGTGGATAAAAACTTGAGGGCTTCAGCCGGCGAATATTCCGAAGCGCTTCGCTTCAGTAGATGTTTCAGCGTCACCAGCGAGGCATAGCCGAGGAAGGCAACGAGTACATGCGCTTTGACTCGTTTTTCCAGTTGATGGAAGAGCGGTCGGATTGCCAGCTCGCTCTTGAGGGTACGAAATGCGGCTTCCACTTCCGTCAGCTGAATATATTTTTTCCAAAGCTCCGCCGGAGAGTCTGCCTTCAGATTGGTGCGTAATAGATAGGCTCCCTCGCGGGCCTCGAGCCATTGCTGTTGTTCCGGTTTCGGTTGCCACCGCAGGCGTGTGCCTTGCTGGTTTTCCTCGATTTTCATCTCATAAAGATCCGCCACCTGCGGATGGCAGGCCTGGATGCGGCCCAGATTGCGCTCCATCTTGAAGCGATCTTTCAGCTTGCCTTCCGCGATCCGTTTCTCCAGCCCAGAGAGAGCTCTTTCGATCTTGTTCACAAAACGGTTGCGAATGGCCTTCTCCTTTTCCTTCCGCCCTGCCGTGCGACACAGAATGTATGTTTCCTCCCCACCAGGAATGGGAATCGGCTTGACCTCCACGTCCGGCCGAATCTTTTCAAAATCATCTTTCAACAACTCCGCCTCGAACTGTTTCAATTTGCGGCGCGCCGTACCCACCAGATACTGTCCGCCATGCCTGCGTACCGCTGCCAGGTTCTCTTCACTGACCACTCCACGATCGAAAATCCAGACTCGTCGCGCTTTCCCGTACTTGCGCTCCACCGTACGTAGAATCACCTCCAGGGTTGTAACATCCGCCCGGTTTCCATCGAACACCTCGTAGCTGAAGGGAAAACCTTCGCAGTTTACGATGACGGCCAGGACCAGCTGCTCGCAGTCGGGACGATGATCGCGCGAGTAGCCGCGCCGCATCATGGGATTGCCCGTCGCTTCTCCTTCCACGTACGTACTGGTCAGGTCATACAACAGGATGTCGAACTGCGCTTGAAACAGCTCCCCGTAGCGCTCTTTCAAATGCTGCTCCAGTTTCGTTTTCAGCGGCAACAGGCGGTCTAGGCAGCGATACAGTCGGGTATCATTGAGCTTTCCTTTTTCGATATGCAGCAGATCTTCTAACGCGGTCGACGGATACCAGTGTTGCTCCACCGCCAGTTCGCTGCCCGGATCGCACAAACGGTTGATCACAAGTACTGCAGTTACACGTGACCAGGGAACCTCCGCATCATCACCATCCATGTGCTGCGCCAAAAAGTCGTCCAGCTGCAGCCGCTTCCACAGCTCCAGTCCCACATAGCAGTCGCCGAATTTGCGTGTGCGCTCCACTCGAACCTTCTTCACCAGCACGCGCGCAACCTGAGCATCATCGGGAACTCCCACTTCACTCGGAAACAGCTTCAGCTGCGTACTCTCGCCCGGTTGGTTAAAGACCTCGATCGTCTTCTGCCACAGGGCATGCGCGGAGCCGTTCAACTCTCCTAAGTAGCACAGCATGCGCTGGCGCGGACCATCCGTCGTACGCAGGGTTTCAACCAACGACCAATAGCTATGCTCGTTGCCGTTTCGAATGCGCCGGTGTTGGCGAAGGAACATCTCACGCCGATCATGCCAGCAGAGAACTTCGCGGCACAAGAGGCTTGGTCTGCACTACATCAGCTTTTCGGAGGTTTTCGACTCACTGCCACAGAAACGAAACAACTTTGCTCACATAAATCGGAACCAAAGTAGAAAACTTGGCAGGTTTAGTGACGAACCTGGGCTAGCGCATTCTGGGAGGATACTTGGTGGCATTTCGCCAGGGCTGGCGTCATCCTGCGCGAAGGCGTCGCCGGTTTTTAGAACGCCGGAGACGAAGAGCCTGCCCTGAGCTCGTCGAAGAGACCCTACCTGGACGAACGGCTACGTCCGAAACGCCTTCTCGACCAGTGCAAACCGCGCCGCACCGATCAATCCCGAGTCGTCGTTGAGAACGATCTTTACCGGTACCGTCTCAAGCAACGATTTCATCCGCCCTTTATCAAGGAATGAATCCATGAACACCGGCCCTTTCAGCTTCGGAACGATTTTTCCGGCAATGCCGGCCACGAAGACGCCGCCAGTACCCATGAACTTGAGGGCGCAATTGCCGGCTTCCGATCCAAAGACGCTAACGAAAATCGAAAGCGTGCGATCGCAGATCGCTGCCCGGTTGCTAAGCGCCAGGTCCGAAATCAGCGCCGGAACATCTCGCGTCTCAGCCAACTGTTCTTTTAGCCACGCCGGCTCTTCTTCCTGACCCGTGTCGCGCAGAAATTCGTAAACGTTCTCGAGCCCCGGACCCGAGAGAATCCGCTCGTAGCTCACATGCTGATGCCCATACTTTTTCATCAGGTACTCGAGCAATTCGATCTCGACATCATTTTTCGGCGCGAACTCCGTATGTCCGCCCTCGCAGGCGAACGGATGATGCCGGAACCCATCCCAGTACAGGCCCGCCTCGCCCAGCCCGGAGCCGGCCGAAACCACAGCCATGT
>Ga0306921_10004129_pt1 | contig 14853 bp, 19 predicted proteins | sample sta12Cox44000080_FD_203760 | JGI IMG/M metagenome (GOLD analysis project Ga0306921, IMG submission 203760) | Lab enrichment of tropical soil microbial communities from Luquillo Experimental Forest, Puerto Rico - statoxic.12C.oxic.44.000.080 (v2)... | ecosystem: Environmental > Terrestrial >...
TGGCGCCAAGCCTGTTGATGATGAGTCTGCAGGCGACGGTGACTAGAACGTCACGGACACCGGGGAGAGCACGAAGCAGCGTTAACACCATCGCGCAGGGAATGCCGGTGATTGCGGCTAGACCTGTAGTGACTGAAGCTCGTGTGGTTCTCTTCTTTCCCACGCGAGGCTATGGGTGCAGCTCGGCACCTGGCATTCCCTGCGCCCTCGCCTCTCGAGGCTTGCGCTCTACAGCAACCCGGGCGCCAGTCGCGCCGCCGGAGCGGCGCTGTGCGTCTCCCGTGCTGTTTGACGATTGAAATCATAAAAACAGGCTCGCTCGCTCTGGTTGCGCCGCCTCCCCGGCGCACCGGCACTTGTCTTTGCCCATCCAAAGAGCGTATTGTTGCAACATTGCAATCTAAGAGAGAATGGCGCGATGTTGCAAGAAAGAGCGTTGAATAGAGCGAAGGCCGGCACCGGCACGCTGTTCGATTTCACGGGCACCTGGGTCAACGAACTGAACTCGACGATGACGATCGCCCAGACCGGGACCGTTCTGAACGGGATGTATCAGAGCGCGGTGAGCGCCGACGGAAGCAGCACGCAAGGCGACCTTTTGGGCTATGCCGATGGAGATCTCATCGCCTTCGTCGTCCACTGGCAGGATTTTCAGGCGATTACAGCCTGGGTAGGCCAGCTCGATCCCAATGCGCGGACCGACACCATCAATACTCTCTGGCAGATGACGAGCCAGGTGCCCACCGGAGACGAATGGGCATCGATCAACGCCGGATCCGATTTTTTCACGAGACAATAAGCAGGAGAAAACTGATGCTGAAGAGCCTGTTCTGCGCGCTCGCCTCATTGCTGCTCGTTGACGCCGCGGACGCGCAGACGATATCGGCGCCGTCGGTCTGGACCAATCAACGCGGTTCGGTGCTGACCATTCTGTTCATGGACTCCGCGGGCAATTTCCAGGGGACGTATGTCAACAATGCCTCCGATACTCAGTGCAAGGGCCTTCCCTACGGGATGCGGGGAAACGTTCAGAGCACCACGGTCAAGTTTGTCGTCACCTTTACGCCTTGCAACACCGTCACGGTTTGGAAAGGCCGCGCCAGCGGGGCCACCCTGAGCACGCGGTTCGAAGCCGCTTACCCGAATAACGGCCGGATCGAGATCTGGCGCGACGCGGACAATTTCACACGGCATTAGCAGGACGCCCCACCGCCTCTTGCACGCCACGCACCGCGAGCGCTAGCCTCCGCAAAAAGGGAGGACCCGCGATGCGTCGTGTTGTTGCGTTGGTTGCATTGACGATGGGAGTGATGGCTATGGCGGGAGCAGCCCAGGCCGAGCCGCGCGCGGCCTATGTGACGCTGGTATTGCAGGCCCTCGCCGCCAAGGTCGAGTGTCCCGGCACCGATGTCGTCTACCAGGACCTCGTGCAGAAGGCGAACGACATGCACCAGCCCGACGGCACCACGGAAGCCGTGCGCAAGGCGATCGCCTTCATGCTCACCGGCGGAAAGATGGGCGAGCGCGGCGACGACGTGCTGGTGCAGGAAATCGCGATCGCCATGCAGTCGACCGACTTCGATCAGAAACGTCTCGGCATGGAAACCTGGTGCGAGACTCAAAAGAGTGCGCTCGCCGGATTCATTCGCTCAAAATAAAATCTAATACGCATCAATTCGTCCTGCCGCAAAGTCGCCGCACAGGTGAATTGGGAACCGATTGATCGCGTGCGCCGGCTATCATGTGTTAACGACTTTGTTGTTGAAAACCGGCCACAATTTGCACTCTTAAAGTTTTTACTTTTCGCAGGTGATTCGAAGCGCGGGCAATTTCGGCGGCGGCCGTATTGAGTCCAACGGAGCGGCCCATGCGCGTTGCAGTGATTGTTGTGGGACTGGTGGTCGTGTCCACGCCATCGCAGGCGTCGAAATCCTGCATGACGCAAGACGAAGCGCGTCAGCAATTTGCGACTTCGCATCTTTATTGGCACGGATCCGGTCACTGCTGGGATGCGATGACGCCGAGCCGACGCGTGGTCCATCGTCTCCGCGAGAATGTCCAGCGCGAGGCTCAGCGCGATGCGCCCGAGCCGAACAATCCCGAGTCGAAGTGGCGCGAAGCGATGTCGGAGATGCTGACGGATGATCCGCCGCCGGCGTTGCGCTCGCCGCCGGAGTCATCCTGGGCATATGATGCGAACGAGGCGCCGTCGCCGGGCGTGAACTGGGAAAATCGCTGGGTCGAGATCGCGCAAATCAACGCGACGTTTGCGAGCGACAAGGCCGACCAGGAGGATGCTTCACCGAATGGCCCGCACAGGATCGAGCCGATGTTCACGCCGATGCGCCTGCTGCTCGCGTTCCTCGCGCTCGCGCTGACGCTTGCGCTGATCGAGACCCTGTTCCGCAGCACGATCTACGAACGGCGGCGTTAGCGCGGCCCATGAAAAAGGCCGCTGGCAGTATGGCCAGCGGCCGTCCGGGTGAAAATGATTGCGGAATGAGAAAGTGTGTTCGCCGCGCGGCCCCCGGCCCGTAAAGAGCTAAGCGCATAAGAGCTGGGCCGGTAAAGATGAGAATCCGGTTCCGCACGCGGAACACGGCGAATTGTTGCACATTGCGCACAGCGCGGAATTGCCGCGGGACGGGTCAGGCGATCGCGGTAATCTCGGCTTCGTCCTTGCCCGCACGCACGACGTCGCCGACGCGCTTGCCCAGCAACGCTCGCGCAAGCGGCGAGACATGCGAGATGGTACCCTTGGCGGGTTCGGCCTCGTCCTCGCCGACAATCCGGAAAGTTTGCTGCCGTCCGTCGTCGCGGACGATCGTGACGGCGTTTCCGAATTGCACCACGTCGACGTCGGGCGCAGGTGCACGCAGTTGCGCGGTGGCGCGACGCGCATTCCAGTAGCGCAGTTCGCGCCCGGCCTTTGCCAGCGCATCGCGATCGCCTTCGGCCTGCGCCTCGCCGTACGCTTGACGGGCCGTTTCCAGCGCCTGCTCGATCAAGGCGAGCCCCTGCTCGGTGACCAGATTGGGATGCTCGGACACCGGCCGGTCGGGCAGCGCCTCGATGTAGGTATCTTCGTTGACAAAGGCCCTGCTCATGGCGAGTATCGCCTGCTCCAGCCGTTCACTTCTGCCGCTCGAGCTTGGTGATGGTCCTTGGCGTGCCCGCGCCCGTCGCAGAATAGGTGACGCGGTCGCCGGCATGGACGTCGTCCAGCGACATCCCCTCCTGCGCTTTGAAGTCCTGCGCGGGGCCGGCCGCAGAACCGGTATTCGCGCCGACGGTTCCGCTCTGGGTCGGCTGTATCGAAATCATGTGATTGAGGCGGTCAATCTTGGTCACCATGCCCTGCTCGGCTAAGGCCGCCGAGGTGAGGAGGGTAAGCAGTGCGGTGCCAGCCAAACCGATCCTTGCGATTGTCATGGCAATCTCCGGTCTTTGCTATGTGGCTCAAGCCGCGGGCGGCGGGATTGGTTCCCGGCGGAACTTTTGGCCGGATCGCCCTGGCAGTCTGCCATCCCGCGGGTCTATCTGCCCGGGTTCATTGATTATAACTTTCGAATATGGCCGTGCCACGGAAAGAGTAAGTTTATTCCGGATCGCCGTTGCCCGACAGGATCTGCGCCGCGCCGCCGAGGCCACGGCGGAACGCTTCATCGAACGTCACGCCCTTGAGCTGCCATCGGTGCAGACGACCCTGTGCATCGAGCTGCCATACGGTGGTCCAGCCGAGTTCCTGGTCGCTCCACACGAGATGCCCGATCAGCGCAAGCTCGCCGCCCTGCCCGGCCGCGACCGCGGCAACGGCAGCGGGCGCGATCGCGCTAACCTCTTCCATTGCGACGCCCGCCTTTGCCAGTAACGCCGCGCTCGGCAACACGATGGCGATGCCCCGCTTGCTGGCCGCGGCCAGGAGAGACTCCCGTTGCATGTCGGATTGCTTCTCGTCCGATGTCACGATGTATTTCCGGGTCCCCTGCTCCATTTCGACGAAGACTGCGAGCACCGGACGCCGCACCAGCCAGGGTTTCAGGCTCAACGCCGCCAGAACTGCATCGATCTTGACCGGATCGAAATCGACGATGAGATCGTAGGGCCGGTCGCGCGTGCCCTGCTCGTCGCGCTTCGGCGTGCCGGACATCTGGTCGTGATAATCGTAGCGGTTCACGAAATCGCTCGCCCGCGATTTGTAAGGCTCCAGCCTCTGATCGCCTGCGAGACTGAGCGCACCCGAGACCTTGATCAGCACGTCTTCGAGACATGCGGCGAAACCTGTCGCACGATTGACCTCGCCCTGACCGGTGACGATGGTCTGGACTCGATAAAGGTTGTCCGCAGCGTTCGCCGCTGCATTGAGGGAGCACCCCAGTAGCGCGATAAGCGATAGCATGATGATGCGGGAAAACATGGGATGGCCCACTTGTCCCGGCGGCGCGCCGGGGCCGCCGACTTTATGCGGGAGACTCAAATCTCCAAAATGTCAGGCACGCTGCCAAATCGCCGCAGCACAGTAGTGTGCGTTTCCGGGTAGCCGGTGCGGACCAGGGCGACCGCGCCGGCATGGCCAAAGATCTTCCAAAAACCTTTGGCGCGCTCGATCGCAGCTTCTGGACCGGCGCACTTGAACGGCTCGCCCACGACCAGACCGTGATCGGTCAGGTCGATCGGCAATGCGATAAATTGAGCGATTTCTCCCATCGGCTTGCCTTTCTTGTTGCGAGCAAGACAACGCTGATTTGCGCCCTTTTGTTTGACCAAGATCAAGTGCTGTTGGACAGCTTGCGACAAATTAATGGTGCGCGGCAACAGGATTTACCACTTTGCCAATGGTTGCATCGTCGCGCGAGACCCAACATGATGCGCGTCCGGCATGAGCTGGCTAGGCGCCAGGAATCGTTCGTGGAGGAAAGACATGTTGGAGCGCGCGCTCTGGCTGCAAGCGTCAACGATCGCGCATCGCGAGGAGCTTGCTGCTTATCACCACTCTCGTCGCCGCTCACGCCTTCGCACTCTCAGACACGCATTCTTGCGGTTCATAAAGCGCGTCGGTGATTTCTTCGCGGCTGGCGGCCCACTTTCTTGACGGTCGAGTTCCCTGAAACTCCCGGTGCATCTTCCGCTGATCCGTCTTGACACGTCTCCTCTACAGGAGGAGATTCCACGGTGTCGCCTTGGGCGACCACATCCGCGCAAGTCCTTTAACAAGGAGGTTCGATGACGCCACCTCCGAAGAGAACGCCGCCAACTGCCATGGTGCACGTTCGGACCTTGGCATAGCGGCAACCCCACGAACGACACGCCGGGCAAAGGTTTAGCGGGCCGCATCAGTGAGGCATGGCCCCTTACCTTCCCGGCGGTGTTATTTTGTGCCCTGCCCCGTGATGGAAGGGCGTACCTCCCTCATTGCCGGTGAAACACCAACGCGCGCAGCTCGATGCTCTCACGGGGGGCTGCATCTTTTGGCGTGGTCGGATCGACGAAGGCGGTGTGCGGTCCAAATCGCGTGCGGCCATCGGTCGCAGAGTCGTAGCATTTCAAGAGCAACGCCTCGTCTGATGTCATTTCGGGGAAATAGAACCAGCGATGGTTCGGGTTGAACTTCACCGAATAGGTCTCGCCATTGCGGTTCGGATAGATCAGGTCGGAGGCAACGAGATCCTGCGGCGATACCGTAGTCCCGTCACACATCGCCAGCGGTGCATCGCGCACCGGCCCGCGGATCGGACGCCACAGATTGATCACCTGCACGCGACCCCTTAGGAGTTCGTCGGCTTCACGCGGGAGATGCTCGCGCACCCGGTTTGCCCCAGAGTCAGCGGTCTGATCGACATGGACGCGCGTCGCCGGCTGACGCGGCCCCGCGCCGCGGACGTCACGCGCACCCTCGACGCGCCGACGCACGGTGTGGTCGAAGATGAAGACGCGGTCGGCCTTCAACGTCGCGCGCATGAAGGCCTCTGCGGTGGGATAGTAGACGCGCCGGATCTCGTCCTCGTCGTAAAAGTTCTTCACGATGGTCGGATGCCTCACCAGTTCAAAACCCTCGCGGTCCAGCGAAAAGCTTTTCGCGACGGCGCGGCCGTCGAAGATCGGCACCAGGTGCGGCTCAGGCAGGTTGGTCGATTGCGGCTCGCCCGGCGGCGGATCATAGGCATAGGTGCGCGGCTTGCCTGGGACAGGCGCGAGATAGTTGAGGTCGGCAGTAACGAAGGGAAGCGATTCGATTTTTGTTTCTCGCAGGCCCATAAGCTAAACTCCCCGGATTAAACGGTCGGGTAAGATGTTTGCGGCCTCGGAGCTCCCGGCAAGCGGGCGCAGCCAAATAGCAAGTTTGCTAACGTCTGATGGGGCAAAGTTGGAAAAATCTTGTCTTCGGCCAACAGCAAGAGTAACCGGTATTTCACGTCGTTTGCCCACCCCTCGGGCGGACCGACCAGGGAGGAGACGGCAGCGTGGCTGATTTGAGTTTACTTTCTTCTGCGGAGCTTGCCCGGCGCATCGCGATCTTGCGCGACAATATCCGGCAGATCACCGAGCAGGCCGTTTCGCAGTCCGGCGCCGCGGACGAGGAGCGCAATGCCGAGCGCCTCTCGCGTCAGAACGACGAACTGGAGGTGCTCTTGAAAGAGCAGGAAAACCGACTCAAGAAATGACCGTCTTTGGCCCGGAAGTGCCCGCGCCCTGCCGTCCTTTTGCACTCTTGCCGCCGCATTTCTCCGTCTTCCTTGCATGCGAAACGGAGAGAATCCCGATGAGAAGGTCGCTAGCGATTGTAGCGCTTTGCCTTGCGCTGACGCCCGAGATTGCGAACGCTGGCGAACGGCCAGCCGACGCGGCGCTTGGTGCAGTCTCCGGTGCCCTGGTGTTCGGGCCGATCGGTGCCGTTGCAGGTGCTGTCGTGGGCTACACGGCCGGCCCATCAATCTCTCACGGCCTGCGGCGTGGGGGAGCACCGCGGCAGGCGCGCCGGCCAAACTATGAGGCTCGCGCAGCGATTGGCGACACCCAGCCCGCGCCGCGGGAGACCGCCCCCGCGAGCCAATCTGCGCCGGTCGCGGCAGCGCCAATACCCGCACCCTCACCGGCGCAACCGCCGGCTGGCACTACGGCCTCCGTCACACCACCGGTCCAGCCGCTGGAATAACGCCAGCGAGGGTTTGATGGGGTCAGCTTTGGTGCGGCCCCCGCATGAGCTTCATCGCGTTCTCGATGTGGCGCCACTCTTCCGCCTCTTCAGTCTCGCCTTTGCTCTCACAGGCCAGCGCTTTCTGTGCCGCCTGGGCGATCGCTTCAAAGCCGTGCTTCTCCAGCATCTGCCGCGCGATGGTATGAACCTGAATTTCGGAAATCATGCCGCTCTCCCAATATTCCCCTGGGGAGCACAGACAACGCCGTCCGCCGGCCGAACGTTCCCGCCAGCGATGCTGCACCGCCGCACGACAGGCGATGTGCCAAACAAGCCGCAATGTCATCCAAGTTCCCCGCTACGACTAAGGCGAATCGAAGGACGGTGATTCGGCTGCAGAACCGCGATCAGCGAGGACATCGACATGGCATTCTTCAGGCGTGAGCTTAGTCCGGTTGAGCGGTTCGAGGCTGCGCTGAAAGCCAGGCAGTCCGAGCGCGAGAAGTTGGCAGAGCATTTGCAGAGCACGGAGGCCGCACTTGCGGAGAAGCGAGCGGCAGCCGAAAAGCTAGCGGTGGCCGGCGCCGCCAATTCGAGACTGGAGCGCGCCGAGGCACGGATGCGCGAGGTCGAGGATCGCGCCCGCACCTTGCGCGCCGCCCTTGCGGAGACCGACGAGCAGATCCTCTCCATCGAGCGCGCGCTTGGCGAAGCCAAGGCGCAGCGCGATCGCGAGTTGCTCGCGGACCAGATCGAGGCGATGGCGACGGCCATCGAGCAGGCTGCGCCGGGATTTGGCGCGGGCGCAGCCGCGCTCGTCGATGCGGTCACCAAGAGTGGCGCGCAAATTACGGAAGCAACGCGATTTGCGTCGAGCGTGGACGCGGTGCGGCGTGAGGTACAGTCCGCTGTGGACCTTGTCTGTTGGGACCTCAGGACGATTGCGGTGCGTACCCGCGCCGGCAACGCGAATATCGCGCTAGCCGCGCCACCAGAAGCTGAGCAGCCGCCGCTCGCCGAGATCGATCGGCAGATGATCTACACGCTCAATCCGCTGAAGTGGCAGGAGGGTAGCGAGGTCAAGAAGGTGCCGGCCTTCGCCCTGGTTGGCTTGCCCAAAACGTTGTTGCCGGTCGCGCTGCAGCACCAGCACGTAGACTATCTTAATGCGCGGCGCGTGCAGACGTTGATGCATGTCCATGGCAGCGGCGAAACCAAAACTCCCCCTATCGAGGACGATCCGCAACTCATCGATCTCGACGCGCTGGCCGCGGGCGCACAGGCGAGCGCCGAGGCCGCCGTAGCCTGACCTGATATGAGCCGAAAACCGGTCAAATCATGCGGCGAATTGCCAGTGTTCCGAGGCGGAGTCATTTAAGCCGTCGAGATCGCATTTGCGGGACAAAGGCTTACCAGGACGGCCCCGCAAAAGGCGCGCGCCAATAGGGCGTGAGACCGCGTGAGCGCGCATAGCCGAACTCGTTCGCTGGAGCGCGTCGTCGGAACTTGATTCCTCCTTGCGGTTCGCCGCTCAACAGGACCACGAAATCCGTTCCCTTGCCCGTCTCTGAGCTCACCGCCTCATCCGTGACAATCAGGGAAGAGCGCGGCCCGATTTCGGTGATGCGATCCAAAGTGTCCTGCGGGATGACGATCCGGTCCAGTGCGGCCCTTGCATTGTCCGGCTCCGTCAATTTCGGCTCGGCGTTGCGGCTGGCGCCCCGGGGAGCCCCGCCATGCGGCTCCGCCGTGCCGCCGAGCGAATGTCCGTCGTCCAATGAAACAACACTCCATCGAATGTTTGCGTCGCCGCTCTTACGCTCCACAGCAGTGAAGACATGCGTGCCAATCGGACGATCGGCATCCAGGATTGTGACCGGACCATCAAAGATGGGCTCAAACCCTTGCCGGACATACAGCCGCTGGGTCTTGCGGCTGATCAACACCGATACCGGCTCAAGCTCGCGGGCGGCTTGTCGCGCCGCCTCGGCGGCTACGGCCCGCGCAGTCTCCGCGACGTCTGCTGCTTCACGCGCTGCCGTGCGGGCATCGATCCTCGATTGCAGCTCCGCCTTGGCGGCGGCCAATTGCACTTCCAGTTCGGCGATGCTGGCAACCACCTTCGCTTTGGCGCCCTCAGCCTGCTCCTTTGCCTCGGCCGAGACAGCGGAGCCAAGCGAGGCTTCCGCAGCCGCCAATTGCACCTCGGCTCTGATTTTCAGATTTTCCGCAGTACGGACCGGCACCATTGCCCGCGCCACCTCACGAAAGGCCACCGCGACGGCGCGTTTCGCCTCATCGGCCTTCCTGGTCGCTTCCCCCGCCTCTGCCATACGGGCCACGGCCAGAGCGCCGTTACCTGATTTCGACTGGAAAAGAACTGGATGGGCTATCTCCACGGGCGCCACATCGGTGGGCGCAACGATCACCCGCAAGCCCAGCCGCGTTTCGTCGAACAGACGCGCGGCGAACTCGTAGGGCATCCGAACGCAACCATGGGAGGCTGGATATCCCGGCAAGGGACCACCGTGCAGCGCAATGCCTGACCATGTGATCCGCTGCATATGGGGCATGAAGGCATCGTCGTACAGATTCGAGTAATGCTCCGCCTCCTTTTGGATGACAGTGAAGATCCCGGCGGGCGTCTCACGTCCCTTTTGGCCGCTCGATATCGGCGCTCGCAGGATCCAACCGCGGACGTCATAGACTGTGATCCGCTGATTGCGGAGGGAAACGATGGCCATGATCGGCTCGCCGGCGGTTCTCGACTGGATGGACTCGACCGAGCCCTCGCTGCCACCGCTCCTGGCGTCCGCATGATCTCCCGCAGCGATCAGCGCAGCCAGACCCACAATCGCAAGACAAGCGGGCCGCGTCCATGTCAGTCTGTACTTCACAAAACGAGACGTCATGTGCGTCGGTCTAATCGGGGTTATCCCGTATTCTCCTCAGAGAGTAACGCCATTCGGTCGAACCTGCCACCGCGGAAATCCCGGATGCCCGCGGATCGTTAATAGCTTGAGATGCCGGACCGCGCGCGTCGCGACCTAAGTTGCCGGACCCGTGATTTGCAAGATCATGCCCAGACGAGGTGGGCGTTGGCTTTGCTCGGCTTCGAACTTCGGTTCACTCATATTGCACGTCGACGAGCGGACGCGCCGCACCACAACCTGCAGGAACGCGGAACAGCCGGTTCCAAGGGAACTACAACGGTCTTGGTCGGTTTCTTTTGTAAGGGGTTGTGAGGTTTGGAAATGAGCGAATATGTAGAAGCTCGTTACGCAAAGCTCGTGTTGCGGGAAGCACGCCTGGCGAATGAGGACATGGCCTCAAAGCTGGTCAACGACTTGCTACGTGACTTGGGCTCACTTCAAAGACCGAACACCGCTCGTGCGCAGGCGGTTACATCAATACGTCTGCTTGCGCTTAGTCTCGATCAACCTCACACCCCTCACGTCCGCGAGTGGGAAGCGGCATACCAGGCTGCCGAAGCTTGGTGCCAAAATGCGTATCATTGAAACGGCCCGTTAACCGCGCTTTCGGCCGGAGGGCGTCGCAACCGCAGCATCACGACCTCTTGGCGAGCCTTTCCAGCCAGTTTTTCACCGACTGAACTGCTGAGTTTGTCGCGAGGAACGACGATCTGGCCGTCGCCTGGCATCAAGCCGAGCCTTTTGATCTTTCAGCCTGGCTGCTCGTGATTCATACTCCGCTGCCATTGCCCTTAGTCTGTTTGCGGCCTCGCGATGCTCACGAATTTGATCAGCGGTCCGGCGACAACGAGCAGCGTGCTCCAAAAGCGCGGTCTTTTCTCTGTCCATTGGCGTTTAACAAGCCAATCGCCGTCGGGGTTGCCTATCTCTCCAAAAAAATAATGGCGCGCCGCGGGATCGCACAGGGAATTAAGATTAACTTCCGAGGCCCCGTCAGGCGACACAGAGGCTTAGCTGCCGCACACTTCTCGCACAGCTCTCAATGAAGTCCTTGATATGCTCGAGCACCGCAACGCTTTCCATATCGCATCGGGTCTGGATCTCGACAGCTATCTCTCGAGAAACGTCCTTCGACCAATGCTCAAGCGTGTTGAACGCGATGACGCGGACCGGATTGTTGAACCGTCCCGTCATGAGATCGACGACGATGGATTCAAGGTCCGCGCGTTCAATTTCTGTCTCGCGATAAACACTGCCCCGCACACTAAAGCTATCGACCACGAGATAAGCGGTCTCATCAGCCCCGTACGGCACCACACCCGGCATCCAGCCACTCTTGGGCATACGTACCTCCCGTAACAGTAGTAACGTATACAAAGCCTGAGCCTGGTTTGAGTTCCAGGAAGCCAGCACCATCAATTAGTAGACGCTTCAGTCAGTGAAATGCGGGAAATGGTGCGGCGATACCAACAGTGAACATGGCTATGATTTCACATCGCAAGAAGCGGATCGCATCCAGCCACGGGCAGCATTTTCGTCTTTGGCTCCCGCGAGCTTTTGGATCGTTCAGTACACGTCGGTCAGGCTGCTTCTCTCAAGAGCCATGAAGCAGCATAGCTTCATTCATGACCAGCGCCCCTGCCGCGGCCCGATCCAGAAACGGACATCGCCACGGTCAAGTTCTCATCCGAATGCGGGACCGAGAAGGCCGTGACGACGGACTCGAACCGGAATAACATGCGCGCATTGGAGGCGGCCATGTTCAATCCCACGCAAGTTGTCATCCAAGCATTTGTCCACGAACTGAAAGACATGTACGGCCAGATCTATGGAGTCCTCGAACCAGCCTATCCCGACATCATTGGTTTCGTTGGACGTCTCTCTTTGGAGAATATTGCCAATAGTGATGCGGCCTATCATGACATGAATCACACCATTATGGTGACGCTGGTCGGCCAGGAGATTTTACTCGGCAAGCACACCAGCGAGGGCGGCGTCACCCCACGCGATTGGCTCCATTTCATGATTTCCCTCCTATGCCACGACATCGGTTATGTCCGAGGCGTATGTCGGGGCGACAGCAACGGACATTATGTCTGTAATGAGAAAGGCGATCTCGTGCCGATATCGGCAGGCTCGACCGATGCATCCTTGACCCCCTATCATGTCACGCGATCGAAGCTCTTCGTTCGCGAGCGCTTCGGCAAGGTGAGCTTGACCCACATCGACACGCGGGAGATCGAAGCGAACATCGAGCACACGCGTTTTCCGGTACCGGAGCTCGAACAGCATACCAGCACGGCGGACTATCCCGGTCTCCTTCGTGCGGCTGATCTGATCGGTCAATTGGCCGACATCAATTATCTGCGCAAGACGTCGGCGTTGTTTGCGGAATTTCGGGAAACTGGCGCTGCCGAGAAGCTCGGATATCAAACTCCTGATGATTTAAGGACGGCGTACCCGGCTTTCTTCTGGCAAGCGGTCCGTCCCTATATCGGCGATGCACTCAGGTATCTGCGAGTCACGCAGGAAGGCAAGCAGTGGATCGCCAATCTCTACGCACACGTGTTTTCGGAAGAACATCGGGGAGCGACGGGGGCATACTAAAAGGGGGTCCCGCCCACGGCGGGCGAGCGGTGATAGCGCTAGTCTACAGCGTGGCCGCCGATCGGATACCTGGGCTGGGCCACTCATGTGAATTGGCGATGCGCACGCGATTGGGCACGCGCACGTGATTGGCATCCTCTCAAGTCGGCCGCTGGGGGACCACGACCGCGGGTAAAGTCCCAGACAAGCAATCCCCCCGGCACTGGCACACCAGCAAAACTTTCCGTACACTTCGTTCACGTCATTCGATGATGACGAATTCGCCTCGCCGCCAAGAATTAAAAAATCAGGGAGAGCCCAATGCGCGGTCGGATGCATTTTGCTGTTATTGGATTGGCCCTGGTGATGTCGCTTCCTGGCGTCGCGGCCGGTCAAACGGAGCCCCCCGCCCTGACAGGTTCCGTTGGTTCTGCCGATCAAGCGCTCATGGAGGGTGTGCTGGTCAGCGCAAGGAAAATTGGGACATCCATAACAATCACCGTCGTGAGCGACAAAGACGGTCGGTTCAGCTTCCCGGCAAGCAAAATCCGCCTGGGCGAGTATTCGCTCGCCATACGCGCGATCGGTTATGAACTCGAGGAGCCAAAGAGAATTGATATCTCCGGTGAAAATTCAAGTGCGATTAAACTGAATTTGCGTAAGACCGCTGACCTCGCCTCGCAATTATCCAATGGTGAATGGCTCATAAGCATGCCGGGCACCGACGCTCAAAAGAGCCAACTCCTCAACTGCGTCGGCTGTCACAGTCTTGAGCGCATCGCACGCTCAAAATACGACTCCGATGCCTTCCTTACGCAAATCATGCCGCGCATGCAGGGCTACGTGAATCAAAGCATCCCCGCGCATCCCCAGTTGCGGCGCGCGGAACGTCTCATGGAAGAACGTGACGATCAGCGTGTCCAAGTCTATCGGGCGGGCGCGGATTTCCTGAGCACGATCAACCAGAGCGCCGGTCCCTGGAGCTACGCATTCAAGACCAATGCGCGGCCCAGTGGACGAGCGACGCGGGTGATCTACACCGAATACGACCTGCCGCGCGAAACGATTTCACCTCATGACGTGATTGTCGATCCGGACGGCATCGTCTGGTTTTCGAGCTTCGGTGAACAGAACCTCGGGAGGCTCGATCCAAAGACCGGCCAGGTAACCGAATTTCCGATCCCGGAGCATAAGCCGGGATTTCCGACCGGCGGCCTCGGATTGCGCGCCGACAAGGAAGGCAACCTATGGCTTGGAAACATGTATCAGGCCACGATCGTGAAGTTTGATCGCATGTCCAAAACGTTCAAATTCTGGCCGTTGCCGACAGAACAAAACATCGATGCGGCACAAGTGAATATGGTGAGTGCCCAGAGCTCGCACGTCGACGGAAAAGTGTGGGCCCAGAACAACGGCTTTGCGGGCGTTCACCGGCTCGATCTTGCCACCGGTGCGATCGAAACCTGGCAGCCGTTCAGGGATGGCCCCAAAGGCGTCTTCCACAACATCTACGATGTGATCCCGGATTCGAAGAACAACGTCTATTTCACCGACTTTCGTCAGCGTCACATCGGACGCATCGACGCAAAAACGGGCGAGCTGAAGCTTTTTGAAATTCCGACGCCGGGTTCTGCGCCGCGCCGCGGCAGCATGGATGCTCAAGACAGGCTTTGGTTCGGGGAATATCGAGGCAACCGAATCGGAATGTTCGATACCAGGACCGAGCAATTCAAGGAATGGAATCTCGGGACGCCCTGGTCGGCGCCCTACGACGTGGTGCTCGACAAGAATGAAGAGGCATGGACCGGGTCAATGATCACGGACCAGGTAACGCGGCTTGATACGCGGACTGGCGAAATGGTCGATTATCTTTTGCCGCGATCGACAAACATCCGGAGGGTCTTCGTTGACAACTCGACGACGCCGGTGACCTTTTGGATTGGCAGCAATCACGGCGCCTCGATCGTAAAGCTGGAGCCGCTGGATTAAGGGTCAGAGGCCGACCTTTTTGTCCTGTGATGCCATGGCCCTTCCAGGTCCGGAAACGAGCCACGCGCCGCCATGTCCGCATCGGCCCCAGTCCGAAATCATCCTGTGACAGTTGCCGAGCGTTCCCGATGTTTTGCGGGCGCTCGACCCCAAGCCTCGTTGTAGACGGTGAGGGTTTCCGTGGCGGTTCGCTGACAGGAAAGCCACTCG
>Ga0306921_10004130_pt1 | contig 14852 bp, 14 predicted proteins | sample sta12Cox44000080_FD_203760 | JGI IMG/M metagenome (GOLD analysis project Ga0306921, IMG submission 203760) | Lab enrichment of tropical soil microbial communities from Luquillo Experimental Forest, Puerto Rico - statoxic.12C.oxic.44.000.080 (v2)... | ecosystem: Environmental > Terrestrial >...
GAAGGAGTCTACATAGTCGTTGATGTTACTCATGGCGTCTCACCAGCGGCCGCCTCCTCTCCTTCAATAGCCCTGCGGCGCTCGGCAATGCTTTGCATCTTCCTCTTCCAAGCAGTAGTCCCCATTACCTCTCGCCTAGCGCCACGCTCCTCCTTCTCCAATGCCTCTAGTTGAGCCGATCGTTCAGCAGCCGACTTCTTAGGCACTGGCTCAGGTTCTGTAGGCTTCTCTCTAAATCTTTCTCTAAGAACATCTGCCAAAGGAGTCGGTATCTTCTCTCCTCTCTTAGCTCCCCCAACAGCCGCCTTAACTTCCTCCTGAGCCTTCTCCCACTTATCAGCTGGTACCTCTTTGGGCTGTGTTGGCACCCCTCCTACCCCCGGCTCACCCTCGCCTAGAGTGGGAACCTTGCCAGCCTTCTCAAGGCTATGCCTGCGCTGGAAAGCAGCATAGATAGCTTGGATCTGCCACACTGGAGGCTCGCTTCCACCATAGTCCTCCTTGAGCCGAGTATGAATCGATTCCCAAGTCTTCTTCTCTTGGTCGGTCGAAGGCTTCTGAGAGAGTTCTGGAACAGCACTCCTGACCCAGCCGAACAGGCTGGTGGTCGGCCGCGTTGCGACGAGGGCATCCATGCCAATCTCTAATCTCTCATCAGGCGTAAGCGGCCTTTGCAGGTCAATCTTCCGCATCCTGATAAGCTCTCTAGTAGCACCTCGCCAAGTGAGGTACATATTGCGATTGTGCTTCTCATCCCAATGGAGAGCGTTCAACTGAGCCTGTATTCCCTTGTCATGTGCTATTGCCTCAATGTGATCGTTATCCTCCCTAACCTGCTCCCTCTGAACCTGTTCTCTAGTTAGGTTCAAAAGCTTCATCTGCTCAGTAGCCAGCCCCTTCGTCGCCCATTCGCCAGAAGACATTATCTTCATGAACTCATCACGGTCGGCGGAATTGCCAGAGAAGGCTAGCTCACGAAGGCGATAGGTGTAGTTCGTATTCTCTGGTGTTATCCGGAAACCCTGCTGTGCGTTCCTTATAGCCCACTTCTGTATCCTATCATACAGTTCCGGATCATCATTCTGTACTCGTTTCGCTATGCTTCTGACATCTGGAGGAGCGCTATCGAAGTTGATAACCGACATGCCATTCGGCAACTTAGCGGTAAGGAGATAGTTCACCATCTTATGTGAATCTTCATAGCCTTGAAGTCGATCCATCTGATTATGCTGCGCCTGCTCTCCTAACATTGCCCGCCTAAAGTCAGCTTGAAGTTCATACTTAAATTCAGGAAACTTCGCCGCAATAGACGCGTTACCATTCTCGATCCTCTTCTCAATTGTCTCATCCGCTGGTGGCCGATACTGATCGACCGAATAACCCTTATCATACTTCAGGATCCCATCATCACCAATGGTACCCTTCACACCAAGATCCTGCATCGCCACCCCAGCCGCCTCTTTTACCTTCTGAAATGCCTCCTCGAAACCGGGATCATCCTTCGACATCGGCTGACCATTCTTGTAGGGCCAAACCTTCATGGTATCGCCGGACATACCAGTCGACTTCGTATCGTAATGGCGCTTCATACTTCCAATATAGACATCGCCACTAGCAACTCGCCAGCCGGGGTTGGCAGCGGCTTCCTTGGATCCTTTAGGATACGCTAGGAAGTTGTCAGGTCTATCCTTGTAGGCTGGCGCGCCCTGCATTACGCCGAGATGCTCTGTGCCGGTGTAATGGTTATCTTTAAGATATTGCACATACAAATCGAGTTGCTCCTTGAAGGACATAGCCTTCATCTCAGTCCAAGTAACCTTGGCATCAGGATGCCTATGTGCCGGATCCTTCACAGGCAGCTGGAAGAAACCTGCATAGCCAGCCGAATTCGGCGCAGCGTTATACCACTTCGCAGCGGTCTCGCCAGATAGCATCCTAGCCATATTCTCGGAAGTAAATGTAGTACCCGGCTTATCCCAACCCTCCCTCTTTCTAATTGGTGCCAGTAGATCCTCAAACCCTGCTGGCCCACCAAGACCGGGAACGCCGACCTCTAGAGAGGGATTGTTATTGTGCATGCGCTTAAATACATCTCGCCAAGGCCTCTCGACCTGCTCAAGCCTTTGCACAGTATACGGATCGGCAGTGGGCGGGAGGCCCTTGAGCGCTAGCGCAGCACCCCTAGTTGCGATCTGCTCTTTCATTGCCTGATGGATTTGGCCCAGCAAGGTGCGTCTAATTACAGGATCCTTGTCAAGTTTTGGGTCAATATCCGTGTAATACTTGTATAGTTCATACGCCTGTTGGGCACCATTCTCTTCATTGTTTAAAGCTGTTCGAATTGACTTCTCTATAACATCGCTTCGTGCTCTTTCTGCTGCCCTAACAGGCTCGTTGATCTCCCTTTGCATGCCAGTGACAGGATCATTTGTTACATAGGCACCAGTAGAAGCATTCGCAGCGGCCTCCTCGGCTAGGTCACTTATTACTTTAACGTTAGCTCCTGTCTCAGAGATGGTCGTAGCTGCATCATCAGTGATGAGCTTATGCCTATCTTGCCTATCCTGCTTATCAGCCTTAGTTGCTTCGGTCGCCGCATGGGTGGCCGCTATCTCCTCGTCTCGCTCTATGCGTCGAGCCAGGAAATCGCCAACTTTTCTCTTAACGGCAGGGTTCTGTATTGCGGCATCGGCGTCCTTAAAGATACCGGCCACTTCGTTATTATAGACTACCCGCGCTCCGGCAGCATCATGTTTCTCAGATTGAAGGTACTTAGCTTTAGCATCACTAAGCCGCTGGCCAGTGCCAATAATGCGCTGGTTGGCCTCTGCATCGTTAGCGAAGTCTTGTAGCTCAAACCCCCGCTCGGCCAGCGTCTTACCGACCCTGCCTAATTCGGTCGCCTGCTCTTCTTTAGCCTTGGCAACCCCGACACCAAATGCTGCTGGCTCCACGTCAACATGAAGTTGAGGCGGAACACCACCTTTCTCAGGCGGGCTAACCGATGGCGTAAAGAGTTCTTCCTGAGGCAACGTTTATCTCCTATCCGGGATAGGTACTCGTTTGAGGAGTATCATCAGGGCTTGTCATGTCGCCACTTATGGATGTGGCCCTACCAACATCATTGCCAGCATAATGCACGGGCTGATATATACTCGCTGCTGTAGCATCTTGTCCGGTCGCTCCCGGACCGAATATACCAAATCCCGGAACGCCTCTTGCACCAGCACCTGCGGCGATATTAACCATCCCGCCCGCCGCCCCTAAGAGCGAAGTCGTAGCCTTCGTATCAGCTTCTGCCCTTGCATAGTTGCCAGCCATAGTATCTAGCTGGGCATTCATGGTATCGCCCTGCGCTACTACCCTCGCCTTCCACGCGGCAAGCTGAGCATTGTTCCTAGCCATGGCCTGATCTTGCTCAGCGATGGCGAAGTGACTATCATAAATCGCCTTCATCGAGCCTGAGGTGGGATCGAGATTAGAAGCTCGAACCTTGGCTTCCCTTGCCTTACCCATTTCGAGCCGAGCAGCCTTCTGTGCGTCGAATTCGCCCGCATGAATATCGTAGGTCGCCTGCTCTTCTGCATACTGCGCGTTGCGCAAAGCAATAGCTCTCTTATACATGTACATCTGCTGCTGGTCTGCGCCCGCCTGCTCGGCTCCCATCGCGCCCATTATTCCAGAGGTCGCGGTCAATCCCATCCCAACGAGTGTTAGTGCCGGTGCCATCACGCGCTCCTTATCTCAAACTCGATCATCCCATGCACCATCCCGCGCGGCTTCATTCCCAGCCACTTCAGCCACTTTACGCTATGAGTATTACTCGGCAGGACGTGGCCATAGATCACATTGTAGATCTTGAACAGTCGCTTCAACATTATCTGCGCGTGGCGAAGGAAAACGAATGGATGCTCCTTCGCCACCGAAGTGGTAAGCATCCAGATGTAAGCCTCATCATCAAAGATCGATTTCGGTATCAACCCAAACACAACCGCCACCTCGCCATTAATCCTTCCCTCCCATACCAAAGGCGAATGCCTAATCCATTCCTCCAGAACCGGCCTCGCCTTCGGATCATCACCAGCCTCACTAATTGGTATCACCTCGTCATAGTTAACTGTTACGACTTGCCTTATCTCAACCTTCAACGGACTGTATCTCCAATGATGATTTCTGGTATCACCCCCAAGATAGTGGCGGGTAAGGGATCCGAAACCTGAATGCATACTTGCCCTTCGGTGTTCCATGACGGATCCATTATGATGCGCTCGTCACCAGTGATGAGAGCCTGGGGGTTGTTGAGCAAAGTCGATTTGTATAGCTCCTTAGCAGGTACTAACGTGTTGAAGGTGGTACCAATATAGACGCCTCGGGTATCGGCAGCTCTAACTGTAACTGCGGCGAGCTTCTTTCGTTTTCCTTGAATGGTCCCTCCCTCTCCGGTGTTGCCAGTGTCGAGTCGCATGGTTTGGAGTTGGCAGGTAAATCCAAGTCCAGCGGTAACCTTAGTTGCAGGGTTGGCGAGGGTAATGGTTCCATTAATCACCTGTTGTGGTGCGACAACGCCGCCATCGGCGAGGATGGAGACGGTTTGTCCTTCAAGATGGTCGAGGCCGGAGAAGGTGGTGAAGGGTTGAGCTAACGACCAGTCGCCCGAGTCCTGTACGGATGCTTGAACCACGTTAACGCCTAGGTGCTGATCCTTAATTGGTTGGGTAACGCTTACAGAAACTTGTATTGGAGATATATAACCAGTTATTACAGCAATCCCGCCTCCCCCGCGGATCACCCAGCCAATCATGGACGAATTGAACACAGGCGCGTCGGTAGAGAAGGTGGTATTGCCACTAACAGCAGCCGGGTATAGATTGGCCGCTGGGGTCGGAAGTACAGTCTGAACTCCACAATCCACACACCATGAGTCTTCGGCTCCATACCAGAACTCGCGCTCCTGCATTCGCTCGATATACTGAACCCACCTACCCCCTATCGCTCGCTTAACGACGAAGTAAGGAACATCAACCAATTCGACCTTATCGATCGGATCGGCCTCGCCCACAACTGCAACCGACACAAAGTCACCGAAGGTCTCATGTCGTGACCAACCATAAATCTCCTGTTCCTTCATGAAGGTTAGGCTGAGAAGGATCCCATCATCCCTTATCGCCCAAACCTGCTTGTGAGGTTCCTCTGCCCAACCCCATTCGTCTATGAGATAATCACTAAATAGATGATTTGATAGAACAGAAATATCAGTACCAGTATAAATAGCAGCATAGAGATTGTACGAGAGGTCCCTGACATGCTGGTTCTTCGCCTGTACATAGAGGATGTCATAGTTAGAGACGATGGGCTGTAGGTCGCTTGCGCCATTGTAGGCTTGAGGAGCAGCAGTAATGGTGCCGGGTGTAACCGCACCACCCCCGCTAGCTGGGCTACCGCCACCATTTATCACCCATGCGCCCCTAGCGGTTAAGGTAACCAGCCCGCCTTGCATCGACTTGAAGGACTTGATGGCGTTGACCTGATCCGAGACGAGTGTACCTTCGATTGAGTTATCAGGGAGCGAGGGCACGGTGATGTTGAAGTTATTGAAGACCCCCGGCTGGCTCATCCAGAAGGTCATGGGGTTTTGGTATGATGAGCCGAAGACTAGCCGAGACTGAAAATAAGCCGCGACGCCTGGGTAGTTGCCATTGGCGAACGGATTGTTAAAGATCTGTGGAGAGGTGGTGAAGTCGGGGACGATGTTGGAGTCAATAAATTCGTTCGTGTTGGTGTAGCCGACAAAGCCGAAAGCAACATTGGCTGGAACCTGCCCGGCCAATGACACCTCGGCCTTATACACGTTATACTGGACAGCGTTGGTAACCGGCGTCCATCCGACTGATATAGTACCGGCTACGTTGCCAATATCAACAGCGTTGTTGACATAGGCTGGCGGGGACTGGAGAGACTCCTGACCATTAGCGTCAACTGAAGTAATTATATAGGCGTAGTTAGCATTGGCAGTAGCCCCAGCCGGTGGTGGTGTTGCAAAGCCCCATGTAGACGCAGGCGGATCGATGGTTGGAGCAAAGTTAATTGCAGTTAGGACCCAGTTGGTTGGGGTAACGCGCTGGAGATTGTATGGGGGATAGCGAGGGTGGGTTAGGGTTAAGACGCTCGCCGACTGAGTGTATTTAAGCAGACCGAGATCGGCTGCGGCGTAGGGCGAGGATATGATGTAAACCCGAGCGATGGTCCCGCCACCGGCGTAAATGCCGAAAGTTGCGCTGTTTGTCACATTATTGTTAACGTCGCTAAGGTAAACGTTGCTTCCACTAAGTGCTGAAACCTTATAGAACTTATTGTTATACCCTGTTGCTCCAGTCACTCCATTGATGAAGAGCCAATCCCCCACGTTGAAGTTCTGGCCGGGAGCGGACACATATGCTGGTAGTGAATTCGACGCACCATTCAAGGCGAAGGCTGGTTCGAGGACCGCACCGCCGTTGGATACAAATCGAATGTAATGATCCCCAAACTCTAAGACGTAGCTATTTGCTACCGAGAACTGAAAGGGAATAAGTCTGACCTTGCTCTGGCCAAGTGTTTGGATAACGAACCTAGTTCCGGATCTAGTCGACGCTCCGGACCGATAATCGACAAAGAAGTTCCTCATCGTCGCCGCGCCTTGCTTGTACTTGGCCATATCGACGCGAGCGGTCATCGTAGGCGCGAGTTCGCCAGCAGCGAATGAGGGCTGGATTACGTTTAACGACACGCATATTCGCCAAAGTATCTTAGGCGTCCCTTGAGATAGGCGTTACGAGCTTCTTCTGGTGTGTCGAATTTCCCGAGTTCGATCTTCTGTCCGTCCATCTTGAGACGAACTCGATACTTTCGGCCATGCTTTTCCCAACCTCGACCTGGCACGCGGTTCATAAGGTTTTGAGATTGAGTGGCTCTTCTCAGATTAGTGATGGCATTGTTGAAACCGTTTCGATCAATGTGATCTAAGCCAGTAACAAGCTCGCCATATACGTATAGCCATGCAACAGTGTGGAGCAGCCAGTGTTGTCTATCTATCCAGATCATCCAGTACCTGCCTGATAGGTATCCAGCAAAGGCGCCGGTACGCAGCCAGGTAAAGTCACCACTCTCCGGGTCGTAGTGTAAGAGTGATTTTACTCTTTCTTGTGTGATCGGCTTTTTCATGCACAGTGCCCTTCTAGCCCAAAATATCAGTACGCACTCAACATAGGTCCCCAATCGAAGATGATGTTGGGGCTCCAGCCATAATCATTCGCATAGGAGATGCCGCGCACGCGTATCCAGTCGGGCGTGACATCGTTTATCGTTAGCCCCTCATTCCCGTCCCCCTGCCTCGCGGTGACGATGAAGGCATTGGCTTCTTGTATCTTGAGGTTAGCAAGAGCCTTGTCTCCGGTAAGGGGTATGGCAAGTCGACCGGCCAACGCGGCGACCACAGCTTGATCGAACTGTGAATCCCATACGTCAGGATTAGTGACACGTCGGCAGTAGGCAAGGATCGCATCTTCCTGATTGGTAAGGATGACCTTAATGTCATTGCCGTTCATGTCCTGATCTACCCCGACCTTGTATCTAACCGGCGGGCCTTGCCAGTAGGCAGGAACCCCGCCGGTCGTGGCTGTGGTAATGGGGATGCCAGAGGCAAAACCAGTTGTGAATTGGGGCACTACCCACAATGGCTTCAGGCAATCGGAGGGGTAAGCGTACTCGTAGGCCCAAGGCGGCGGGGGCTGCGTCCCCTTAGACCAGTGAGTGCCTCCAGTTGCCGGGTTCTCTGGCGTCCCCGGTGCGGCCAATAACAGGGTCAGGGTCTGATAGTTGGTCGCACAGTTCCATGGAGCCAACCGAATCAATTCGTCCCGCAACGCGTGGTAGAGGAGGTTGCAGTTGATGGCCTCATTCGAATTCTCGGTCAACGAAGCGATCTGTGACCGAGTGCCTATGGCCGCGAGTGCGCGGTTGCAAATGTCAGCTTCGCTCGTCACAGATCACTCCTAATGTCGACCTTGTGTTCCACAGGGATGGACAGAAGCATCTGGATGCCCAGGACCCTCATGCCCTTGATCCTTAGGCCCGACCGGATGCTTGTAATTATGAACGTCCCTGGCCTCTGTGCATCCACCGCTCGTAGCGCGAGCAGCCTGCGGTTTGTGAGTGTCGGGGCCGAACTCGCCGATTATGTCTCTTGCCATCACATCCTCCTCTCTGGCGGGGTATAGGTGTAACTCGACCTGCCCGATGACTGAGATTCTCTCTGCGACTGAGATTGATGCGCCACGGCATCTTCCTTATCCTTGGCCTCCTTAGCGGCTTGGTTATCCTTAGCCACTGCGTCGGCCATCTCCTTCGCCCGCTCTTTATCCTCCTTTTCGTCGACCTCCTTCTGCTTCAATTCGAGACCACGGAGCTCGCGGGTTAAGGAGCCGACCAGATGCGATAGGTTAGTCGTATCCTTGAGATCCTTTAGCGACGCAACGATATAGAATACCCGCTCGACATCGGCGGGGGTCTTATACTCCATATCCTTCTTCTTCCACTCTTCCTTCAACTGCTCGACTGCCGACTTGGCCTTTCCATTACCTTCAGCCATTAGTGTCTCCCTTGTGTTCCAGATGGATAGTTACAATTCCGCTCCTCCTTAGGAGCCTTGTATCCCCGACCTTTGTGAAGGTCGGCTTTCTTGAAGGGAGTCGAGACGCCAATCTGAGCTGCTCCTTCTTCAGAGACGGCCCGAGATTTCGGCTCGGTCTTGCCTTCATGAACTTGCCTGCTAGCGTGACCTTGTTTCATTTCATGCTCTCCTTTAGTTTGTCCTTATAGTACTCATGTAGTGCTCCCCCTTGCCCCTGTTCGTCCTTGATGTCTTGCGCCGCTATCTTCACCGCCCGCTCGATTTCGTCTCGAAGTTCCTGTGGCATGTTGATGCCGAACCCACGATAGTACTCATAGATTTCGGTTAACGAATGAGCATAATGGATCACATGGCGAATGTGAGAAGGGATACGTGACTCAACCAGCCTCTCGATCCTGGCTAAGTTCTCAGCCTCGTCCTGCTCCGACATCGGCCTGAACTCCCTTCTTTCGCTTCTTTCTGAGGATACCAGTCTTCGCATCAGCGGCATTGAAGTCTTTGGCGACATCTTGTGGTACTCCTACTCTCTTGGCGAAGGCGGGATTGTGTGCTGCGGCTGCCATAAGCCGAGCTTGCTTTCCTGATGTACTTGGCATAGAACCTCCTAGAATGTTGCTCGGCCTGCGTAGATGATCTTGAGCCGAATGTGGGTGGGTTGGACGTTGTTGTGGGCCCAGTTGCCACCAGCGAATGAGGTTAGATTATCGTTGGCACCTGGGCTCGATCCAGCGAGGAGATTAGCACCGGAGTAGGTGACGGCGGTTCCTTGACCAGTGTCGTAATAGCCGCCGGTGTAGCCAGTAACGGTACCCTGTGTCGCTATATTTAGTGGATCGATGGTGTAGTGAGTGTGGGTTTGATCGGTGATAAAGTAGCCGTGTTGGTGATAGGCCATCTCATTTGCCGAAATCACGTGTTGCTGTTCGCCACCATAGTTGCCCACCGCGGAGGCCGATACGCCACCTGCTGCACTAGCCGTCATTCTGCCAGTGCCGTTTTGTGGATCTAATCCAGCGACGACTAGGCCACGAGAGTCGGGGAGGTTAAAAGTTGTGCTCCCATCTCCATTGCCATATGGACATAATCGAATTGTGCTTCCATTCCCCGTTGGTGCGGCACTAAGTTGAATCCAAGGGTTCGTCGGATGAAGGCTGACTACCGTTGTACCCGCTGGTATAACTCCAGGTGCCTCAGCGGGTATTCCAACTCTAATGCCTGTCGTCGCTGCTAGGCCATCCGGTCTAGAAGGAAGAATTACCCAGATATTTCCAGTTTGTATCTGAGCACTAGCATATAGTGGGCACACAGCGTTGAACAACTCAGGAAAGCCAGTTCTCGAAACTGCCTGCCCCAGCTCCATGAAATAGTACTGTGGAGCTTGCAAGCCAGCAAAGTCGAACTCGGCTCCAACAGGGACGTAGCCTGCGGCGTTGATACCTAGGAAGTTCTGCGCTGAGACGAGGTTAGCTGAGAGGCAGAACGGTTGCATAAACGAGGAGATTGTAGCGCCACCTGACACGGTCAACGCAACGGTCACGTTGCCAGCCCCATCGAAGGTAACGAATTGGCCCGATCGATTGGCGACAGGAGGAAGGGTATGATTCAAACCAGTCGGATCGGACAGCGGGAACAACACCGCATTATCGACGAGGTTCGAATTCTGCTGCGTCAACATCGTTATGTAGTCCAGCGCAGCCTCGATCACCGGCTGGTACAGCGTCGACTGATTGGCGAGGGATGTCGATTGGGTTCCGGGCAGATCCCTGGCAATGGTCAATGTCGAGCCGACAGGGATGGGCGAGCCGGACAGGGGGTAAGTGACCGTCCCACCAATCTCGGTCGGGTTTGGGGCGATGGGAGCGTTGAGTTGAACCGAGTACTGGCCCTTGGGGATTAGCGTTACACCACCATTCTGGTCGGTGTAAGTGACATCCAGATAGCTCGCCGCCACCGCAGGGAATGGGAACGTGAACGTAGTCGTCGCCCCATTACCTTGATAGACGATGCTATTGGTAAGCGTCGAGACAGTCATGGACTAGATCCTTCTAGCCGCCTTCATAGGTACGGTGTCTGCATCGAAGTTCGCCGGAAGACCCTCGATCGGATGGTCATAGTCGAGCTTTGCCAACATCTTCTTCGCTTCATCATCGAGCGGTTCCATGTCACGAGTTGGAGGACCGATGAAGACCAAGTCCCGAGGGAACGCAGGGTTGGCCTTGGTCGAGACGATAATCTCGCCCGGATAGTTGCAGGACGAGGGATCTTCCGAGTTCAAGTAAGCTGGTACCTCGTACTGTTTCCTAGCCATTCGGTTGGTAAGGTTGTCTTGCTCCTTCGATTCCCAATAAACCGTATCGGCAAGTCGAATGTAGTGTGGAGCGGTCAACCTAAATCTAGCCATTATGCTCTCCTTCTTCTCCTGAGGATCTCCGGCCATGCAGAGGCCTGCCCGCCTAGCTTGCCTCCAGGCCCGACGAGTCTGATAGTGCTGGGGCCATAGGTTAGATAGCTGCCCGTGTTGGGTACTAGCACCCTACTACGCTTGAGGGTCATAGCTGGACCGGTGAGGGCATAGGTGCCACCGGCGATTGACATCGGTGCGCGCCCGGTCTTGAACGTGATCGACTGACCAGCAATGGAATAAAGCGTGCCAGACAGAACTATACCTCTGCCTTTGGCGAAGTTCATGGCTGGGCCGGTAAGGGCATAGGATCCACTGGCCAAGCTGATGGCCGGGTGTACGTTCTTGGCTAGAGTTATCGGCTCACCAGTCAGCGTGTAGGTACCACCGACCAGCGTGGACGTGTGTCCGCGCTTAGCTACAATGGATTGCCCAGTGAGGGTGTAGAAACCGATGTTGAGGCTAAGTGTATGCGCAATGTTAGAAGCGAGGCTTGGGCCGGTAATGGTGTAACTGCCCCCCGCTATCGACATCACCCGAGCAATCTTGAAAGCCATCGACGCACCAGTAAGCGTGTAGGGGCCGATAGCAATGGGCAACGAATGACCACCAATCTTAGAGAGGCCCATGGGCGGGCCACTCAGGGAATAGAGGCCGATCGCAATTGGCGGCGCATATGTTCGTCTGACTGTGATCTGGCCGCCCTGGGTGCTGTAGAACCCAACTGTAAGGCTAACAATCTTAGCTCTAAACAACGGAATAGGCTCGCCCACCAGCGTATAGGATCCATAACCGAGTTGCATGTTCCGGTTGGACTTAATTACAGTTGCTGGGCCAACAACACCATAGATACCTGGAGGAGTCGCAAAGAGCGTGCGTGGGCCGGACTTAAAGCTCATCCCCTGCCCGGCAACCGAATACACGCCACCCGCCAAAGTCATGTGGCGCGACTTATAGTCGAGAATGCTAGAAAATCCTGTTAAGGAATATGAGCCTGTATCGACGGCAGCAAAGTAGCGCGCTGAGAACATATTGATTGCTCGGCCGCTAAGAGTGTAGGCTGCGTAGCCGAGCAACATAGCACGAGCAGACTTTGTAGCTGGTGATATACCGCTAAGTGCATAGGCGCCACCATCAAGAGGCATCTGATAGTGTCCTATCCTAGTAAAGCCCAGCGGAGGGCCGGATAGGGTATAAGGGCCATTATCCAAGGCCATAAATCGGGCGCGCCTAAAGGTGACCTGATAGCCGGTGATCCCATAACTACCATAATTCAAGGCCGCCGTGCGCCGGAAGGTGACCTGCACGCCAGTAACGCTGTAAGAGACGGGGGTGGGAACTACTATGTGGTCTACATTTAGAGTGGCGATTAACCAGCCATAAGAACCAGTACCCGCCGGAGTCTGTTGTCCTGAGCCAGTAGTAACTTGGTTAGCAATCGACCAAGCATACGAGCCGGAGCCGAGTGGAATGTTCCTGGTCGCGCCGGACGTGCTAGATGTAACCTGAGTGGCAGGCGACCAAGCGTAGTGGCCCACGTCAAGATAAAGAGGAGGCCTGCCACTAATGACGCTGGTAGAGACATATGCAGGGCCGGTCCAGGCATAGGTAGCATAGGCAACAGGAAACGGGTGAGGAGTGCCTGCACCGCCGGTGGCATAGTAATTCAAAGTGGTGTTAGGCCCGCCGGAGTAACTGAAGGGAACGTAGGCGAGGTTAATTGGAGTGCTACCCTGAACTGAAGTAGTAACCAAGTTAGCAATCTTGAATGAATAAGCTCCCGCCTGATCGCTGTGTATGGTTCTATTCGGTCGACTAAGTATCATCGCTGGAGGAGAGGCGCCCGGATTGACAAGATAGCTCCCACTTGCAAGGTTGATACCTGTGGACGTAATGCGCGGCGTGTTAGAATAAAGGCTCTGAACGGAGGCACCACGGTAGACTCGGAAGTCGAACGTGTTACCGAATGCAGAATTGGCTGGATCGATCTTTACGCCAAATTCGATCTCAGTGTAATCCCCGCGAGGGATGGTGAGCGAGTTCGTTGCGCCGGAGCTATCGTAGATGCCATTTACAAAGACCCCAGAAGGCAAAGATAATTGCGCAGTTGTGATAGCAGTCTCATCGGCGGAGGACGAGGCAGTCGCAGAGGGAAGGATGCCCGAGGTACCGCCGATCGCTACGTAGGCACCGGCATTCTTGGAGACGAAGAGATTCTCGGTGGAGGCCGCGGCCGAGCCGGAAGTGCCGGTGGTCTGGAGGGTAAATCGAATTCGGAAATCAGCACCGGGAGCCCGAGTCCATGCTGCGTTTAGGGCAGCACCCCATGTAGCGGCGGTGTTGACGGCTGCGGTATCAATTCGAAAGCGTGCTTGTAACTGCTCATAGCTAGCGGGCATAGCTACTTCTTAGTATGTACAAAGCGGACGGATGGGCCGGGAACTGCGACTGGGTTGATGACGAGCGAGTAGGCTTTAGGCGCTGAGGCATTGGTGGTGCTATCAGTCGCGGTGACAGAGAACGAGTAGGTGGTAGCGGTAGTGGGGGTGCCACTAAGCAATCCATTGCTGGCCAAGGTTAGTCCTGATCCGGTAAGCGCATTAGAAGGAGTCATGGCGAAGGTATAGGGGGCGGTGCCGCCACTAGCGGTGATGTTCTGGCTGTAGGCCACGTTGACAGTGCCGCTCGGCAATGTGCTAGGGGAAACGGTTATGGTAGGCGCTGCGGAGACAGCTATTGAGTATGGCTGCGATCCGACCAGAGGTGTGCTGGCACTATCCTGCGCCTGAACGGTGAACGAGTATGAGCCAGCCGACGTTGGTATACCATCGAGCACAGCGGTGGCTGTATGGAACACGAGGCCTGGTGGAACAGCGCCACTAGAGATTGACCAAGTGTATGGCGCAATACCGCCCGAGGCAGAGAAGTTCTGGGTAGGATAGGTAGTGCCAACTGTTCCGGTGCCAGGTATTGTACCCGGAGAAACAGTAACGACACCGCCGCCCGGATCGGCCATGGCGAAGCCGTTGCGGATGTAGGAATTGACCGCTGGTGCCGTGAGATTGTATTGCCAATTATAGCGTGACTGGCCATTCGAGGACCAAGTGTCCCCGTTGACAGCTAGATTATGACCGCCGGCGGCGTTCGCGAATGTCTCGGTTGTTGCGCCAGCGCCAAGACCGATCGATTCGGCATATTTTCCGACTGTATTGTTACCCATGCGATTGCTGGTCGACCAGCCGCCGTGCAACGGATATGAGCCAACCCCAGGCACTCCGGTGTTATTGCCAGGGCCATCGACCCAGTTGGTGTTATCAAGAGTCATCAACGACACCTCACTGACCGTAGCGTTAACGCTGGTCAGACCGCTTGGCGGTGTTCCTGATATATTCAAGACATCACTAACCTGATAACTCCCGGCAGGTGCTGGAACGTTATAGCCCATATCGACCCCGCCGCCGTACCATGCGCAGTTTGCGGCATTTCCGTCGGTGTCAGTGCTGACTTTTGCAGTGAAGACGCCTCCGTTGACCGTTATGTTCGCATAACAAGAAGCCCCTCCGTGCGGATTGGTCATCCGCACGTGATAATAAGTCCCATTGCTTCCGATTCCCGTGCACGAGCTAAAAGCACGGACCGAGCCAGTCCCGGTATAGATTCCTTGAGGCAGAGTTGGATACGATGAACCTGTATCGGAATAATAGATGATGTTGCCATTGACCGTTGCAGTCCATCCTCCAGGAATATTTATTGTCTGATTCCCGTCACCATTTGTGCAGTTGG
>Ga0306921_10004131_pt1 | contig 14851 bp, 13 predicted proteins | sample sta12Cox44000080_FD_203760 | JGI IMG/M metagenome (GOLD analysis project Ga0306921, IMG submission 203760) | Lab enrichment of tropical soil microbial communities from Luquillo Experimental Forest, Puerto Rico - statoxic.12C.oxic.44.000.080 (v2)... | ecosystem: Environmental > Terrestrial >...
CCCGACGTCCGGAAGTAGGCCGCCCCCCGCATGGCCCCGCGCGGCCCCGCCGTGATCCTGCTGGCCGCGCTGGCGGCCGTCCTCGGCGCGTGCGCGCACGACGGCGACGCCATCCGCGGCTCGGGCACGATCGAGATGGACGAGGTGGACGTCGCCTCGCTCGTGGGCGGGCGCCTGGAGCGGCTGAACGTGATCGAGGGCGACACCGTGCGCGCCGGCGACACGCTCGCGGTGCTCAACCGCCGCGAGGTCTCGGCCGACCTGGAGGCGCAGGCCGCGGAGGCCCAGCGCGCGCAGTCGCAGGCCAAGGACCTGCAGCAGGGCTCGCGCCCAGCGGAGCTGGTGATCGCGCGCGAGGCCGTGCGCGCGGCGAACGCCGACTTGGCGCTGGCGCAGGCCGAGTACGAGCGCACCGAGAGGCTGGTGAAGAACGGCGTCGCCGCACCTGCGGACCTGGACCGCGACCGCGCCCAGCGCGACGCGGCTCAGGCGCGCGCGTCGTCCGCGGCCGAGCAGCTGCGGCTCCAGGAGGAGGGCTACCGCCGCCAGCAGGTGGCGGCGGCGAAGCAGGGGGCCACGGCGGCATTGGCGCAGCTCGCGGGTGCCCAGAGCCGCGCGGACGAGCTGGTGATCACCGCGCCGCGCTCGGGCGTGGTGATGCTCGTCAACTATCGCGCCGGCGAGCTGGTGCCGGCTTCCATGCCGGTCGTGACGCTGGGCGACCCCGACTCGCTGTGGATGCGCGTGTACGTCGCGGCGCCGCTGCTCACGAAGGTGCGGCTCGGCGCGCCAGTCGAGGTGCGGCCCGTCGGCGCCAGGCAGCCGTTCCACGGTCGCGTGGTGAGCATCTCCACCCAGGCGGAGTTCACGCCGCGCGCGGCGCTCACGGAGGAGGAGCAGGCGAATCTCGTCTTCGGCGTGAAGCTCGTGCTCGACCGCACCGGCGGCGTCTTGAAGCCCGGGCTGCCCGCGGACGCGCGGATACTTTCGATCTCCGGCGCCTCCGGCGCCGGGGGGGCGGGGGGGCCTGCTGGCGCCGGCGGCGGCGGAGCGGGGCGCGCCGGGTCCGCGACCGCGAACGGCCCGAGCGGGCGATGAACACGGAAGACCGGCGCGTCGTCGTCGAGCTGCGCGACCTGGTCAAGCGGTTCGGCAACGTGACCGCGGTGGCCGGCGTGTCGTTCACGATCAACGCCGGCGAGATCTTCGGCATCCTGGGCCCGAACGGCTCCGGCAAGACCACCACGATCCGCATGCTCTGCGGGCTGATCAGCCCGACCTCGGGCTCCGCGCTCGTGGCCGGCGCCGACGTGGCGCGCGAGCCCGAGCGCGTGAAGTCGCGCATCGGCTACATGTCGCAGGCGTTCGGCCTCTACCGCGACCTCACCGTGGACGAGAACCTGGCGTTCTACGGCGGCGTCTACGGCCTCGGCGCGGAGTTCGCGGCGCGGCTCTCCTGGGCGAAGCAGGCGATGCGTCTGGGGGAGTTGGGCGGGAGGCTCTCGGGCGTGCTCTCGGGCGGCCAGAAGCAGCGCCTGGCGCTGGCGTGCGCGATGATGCACGCACCCGAGGTGGTGTTCCTGGACGAGCCCACGGCCGGCGTGGACCCGGCGGCGCGACGGCTCTTCTGGACCATCATCCGCGAGCGCGCCGCCGAGGGCGTGACCATGATCGTGACCACGCACTACATGGACGAGGCCGAGCGCTTCGACCGGCTGGCGTTCCTGTCCCGGGGCCACCTCGTCGCGCTCGGCTCGCCGGCCGAAGTGAAGCACCAGTTCGGCGAATCGCACTCGCTCGAGGACATCTTCGTCGATCTGCAGGAGAAGGATTCGTGAACGCCGAGCGCCTGGTCGCGATGGTGAAGAAGGAGTTCGTGCAGATGCGGCGCGACCCGGCGACGCTGAGGCTGATGCTCGCCGTGCCGGTCATCCAGCTCCTGGTCTTCGGCTTCGCCGTGCGCACCGACGTGCGCAACCTGCCCACGGTGGTCTTCGACCAGAGCCGCACGCAGGAGAGCCGCGCGTTCGTGCAGGCGCTCGTCGCCACCGACAACTTCGCCGTCAAGCGCGAGGTGCGCTCCTACGCCGAGGCGATCGAAGCCGTGGACGCCGGCCAGGCGCGCGCGGCCGTGGTCATGCCGCCGGACTACGCGCGCAATCTGAAGCGCGGCGACACCGCGCCGGTGCAGGTGCTGGTGGACGCCAGCGACCCCACCGCTTCGCAGAGCGCGATCGCGGCGGCCCAGCTCGTGGGCCAGCGCACGAACATGACGCTGGTCGCGGCGCGCACCAGCGCGGGCGGGAACCCGCTCACGAACCTGCCCGTGGACGTGCGCGTGCGGCCGCTCTACAACCCGGCGCTCGCGAACGCCATCTTCATCGTGCCGGGACTGATCGGCATGATCCTCTCCAACACGCTCATCATCATCACCGCGCTCACGGTGGTCCGCGAGCGCGAGACCGGCACGCTCGAGCAGTTGATCGTCACGCCGCTCGCCAAGTGGGAGATCATGCTCGGCAAGATCGCGCCCTACGTGCTCGTCGGCTACGTCCAGCTCACCACGGTGCTCGTGGTCGGCCACTGGGTGTTCCACGTGCCGATCCGAGGTCCCTTGCCGGCGCTCTACGGCGCGTCGCTTCTGTTCATCATCGCCAGCCTTGGCCTCGGGCTGTTCATCTCCACGCTCGGCCGCAACCAGGCCCAGGTCATGCAGATCGCGTTCCTGTTCCTGCTCCCGAACATCCTGCTCTCGGGGTTCATGTGGCCGCGCGAGGCCATGCCCGCCGCCGCCCGCTGGGTGGGCATGATCCTGCCGCTCACGCACTACCTGCGGCTGGTGCGCGGCATCGTTCTCAAGGGGAACGGCCTCACCGAGCTGTGGCCGCAGCTGCTGGCGCTGGCGGCGTTCGCGCTCGTGTTCTTCGCGTTCGCGACGCGGCGCTTCTCGAAGACGTTGGAGTAGGCGGGCTCCGGCCGTCGCCGACGGGGGCGCGGCCGCCCGCCGAGCGGGGGCGCGGCCGCCGCCGGGCGGGGGGCGCAAGCCGGGGGCGGCCGGAGGCCGCCCTCATCGAAAGGCATGCTCATGCGGCTGGTGCGTCGGGACGAGGTGCAGCCGCTGCCGCCGGCCGTGGCGCGGACGGCGCCCGATCCCTACCGCGTGCTCTTCCCGCTCGGCGTCGCGGCCGCGCTGGCCGGGCTCGTGCCGTGGATCCTCGTGGCGGTGCGCGTGCCGCTCGCCTGGCCCGGGCCCGTGCACGCGGCGCTCATGGTGCAGGGCTTCGAGCTGGCGTTCGTCTCCGGCTTCCTGCTCACCGCCATGCCCGCGTTCACGCACGGCCCGCGCTGCACGCCCGTCGAGCTCGGGGTCGTGACCGCGCTCGTCGCCGCGCACGTCGTGCTGCGCGCGCTCGACGTCCCGGCCGCGGCGTGGGCGTTCCTCGCCGCACTCGTGGCGCTGGGCTTCGTGGTCGCACGCCGCGTGCGCGCCGGCGAGGCGGCGCCGCCGGAGGAGTTCCTGCTCGCGGGCGCGGGGATCGCGATGGGGCTCGCGGGCGCGGTGGTGCAGGTGCTCGTGTCGCTGTCCCTCATGCCCGAGGCGGCCGAGCGCGCCGGCGTGCGCTGCGTCTCGCTCGGCATGCTGCCCGCCCTCGTGCTGGGATTGGGCGGCCTGCTCGTGCCCACGTTCGCGCGCATGAGCGACCCGCTCTCGATCGCGGGTGTCGCACGCGCCGGCGAGCGCGTGCGGCGGCGCGTGTTCGTCGTCGCGGTCGCCGCGCTGCTCGTGGTCGCCGTGAACCTCGACTTCGCCGGGCGCGTCGGGGCAGCAGGATGGTGCCGCGCGCTCGCGGCGCTCGCCAGCACGCAGCTCGCCTGGAAGCTCTGGCGGCTCCCTGGCCGGCGCGACCGGCTGTCGTGGTCGATCTGGACCGCGGGCTGGTGCGTGGCGCTGGGCTTCACCGCCGCCGCGGTGTGGCCGCTCCACCGCGTCGAGGCCTGGCACGTGGCGTTCGCCGGCGGCTACGCGCTGCTGACGCTCGGGATCGGCACCCGCGTCGTCGTCTCGCACGGCGGCCACGCCATGAGCGAGGAGGACGTGGTGCTCTCGGCGCTCGCGGTGCAGGCGCTCGTCGCGGCCGCGCTCGTACGCTCGCTGGGGCCGGTGCTGGACCCCACGCACGCGACCCAGCACCACGCAGTGGCGGCGGCGCTCGCGATCGTCGCGCTCGGCGGCTGGCTGCTCGCCGCCTGGCCCCGGCTCCGCCGCACGCGGCCGCGGCTCATCCGGCTGGAGCGCGAGGAGAAGAGCTAGCTGATCTGCTCGTCGGCGTGGTGCTTGATGATGCGCGCCTCGGCGATGAACACCACCTCCTCGGCCACGTTCGTGGCCAGGTCGGCGATGCGCTCGAGGTTCCGGCCCACGAGCACGAGCGTCATCGAGCGTTCCACCTGCTGCGGGTCGGCGATCATGCGCCGCATCAGCTCGGCGAACATCTGGCGGTTGAGATCGTCGACCTCGTCGTCCCGCCGCACGAGCAGCCGCGCCGACTCCGCGTCGCCGCGCACGAATGCGTCCAGCGCGTCGCGCAGCATGCCGATCGACTTCTCGGCCAGCGCCGGCAGGTCCGCGAGCGGCTTCACCGGCGCCCGGCCGGCCAGCTGCTTGGCGCAGCCGGCGATGTTCACCGCGTGATCGCCCACCCGCTCGAGGTCGTTCGAGATCTTGAGCGCAGAGGTGATGAGCCTCAGGTCGCTCGCAAGCGGCTGCTGGAGCGCCAGCAGCTGGATGCAGGCCTCCTCGATGTCGATCTCCATCCGGTCGATCGTGGCGTCGTCGGCGAACACTTCGTCCGCAAGCTTGGTGTCGCGGCTCATGAGCGATTCCAGTGCCTTGCGGATGATCTCCTCCGCGCGGCCGCTCATGAGCAGGAGGTCGTTCTTGAGCGCCTCGATCTGCTCTTCGAAATGCCTCTGCATCTTCAGGGGTTCTCCCGGATGGCGACGGCGGGCCCTGCTCCTATCCGAACCGGCCGGTGATGTAGTCCTCGGTGAGCTTCTCACGCGGGCTCGTGAACATGCGCCGCGTGTCGTCGTCCTCGACCAGGCGGCCCTGCATGAGGAACGCGGTGCGATCCGAGATGCGGGCGGCCTGCTGCATGTTGTGCGTCACGACCACGATGGTATAGCGGCCTTTGAGCTCCAGCACCAGCTCCTCGACGCGGGCCGTGGAGGTGGGGTCCAGCGCCGATGCGGGCTCGTCCATGAGCAGCACCTCGGGCTCGACGGCGAGGCAGCGCGCGATGCACAGCCGCTGCTGCTGCCCGCCCGAGAGCTGGAGTGCGGAGCCCTCGAGCCGATCCTTCACCTCGTCCCACAGTGCGGCGCGTCGCAGACTGGTCTCGACGCGGCCGTCGAGCTCGGTGCGCTTTCGGATGCCGAGCAGGCGCAGGCCGAACGCCACGTTGTCGTACACCGACTGCGGGAACGGGTTCGGGCGCTGGAACACCATGCCTACGCGGCGCCGCAGCGCCACCACGTCCAGCCCGGGTGCGTTCACGTCGACCGCGCCCACGCGCAGCGTGCCGCCGGTGCGCACGCCCGGGATCAGGTCGTTCATGCGGTTGAACGCCCGGAGCAGCGTGCTCTTGCCGCAGCCGGAGGGGCCGATGATCGCGGTCACGCGGTGCTCGGGGATGTCGAGCGAGATGCCGTGCAGGGCCTGGTGCGTGCCGTAGTGGAGGTCGAAGCCGCGCGCCACGAGGTGCGGCGCCGGGGCGGGTTCGCCCTGGTCGCCGTCGGCAGCCTCGCCGCCGGGCCGCGCCGCGGCCTCGGCGCCGGCGGCCCGGTTGGGCGGCAGCGCGGTGCGGATGCGGGGCGCTTCCTCCGACACTCGTGGTCCTCCCGTCGTCGCCGGCGGCTCAGTCCCGGCGCTCGCCTGCGCGCGCCCGGCCCCCTGCGGGTACCCCGCGTTCGCCGCCGTCATCGGATCCGCCGGGTGGCCGCGCGCATGAGCGCGGATAGCACGGTCACGAGCGCCAGCAACACGAGCGCGCCGGTCCAGGCCTGGGCGTTCCAGTCGGGATAGGGCGCGCGAGCATAATCGTAGATCATCACCGGCAGCGTGGCGATCGGCTTGTCGACGCGCAGCGACCAGAATCGGTTGCCGAGCGCGGTGAACAGCAACGGCGCCGTCTCGCCGCTCGCGCGCGCCACCGCGAGCAGCGCGGCGGTGGTCACGCCGGCGCGGGCCGCGGGCAGCACCACCTGGAGCGTCGCCACCCACCGCGGCGCGCCGAGCGCGAGCGCCGCCTGGCGGTACGAGTTCGGCACCAGCCGGACGACCTCCTCGGTCGAGCGCACGATCGTCGGCAGCATGAGCACAGCGAGCCCGACGCCGCCGGCGAGCGCCGAGAAGTGGCCCATCGGCACCACGAGCAGCGCGAACACCGCCACGCCGACCACGATCGACGGCGCGCCCGAGAGCACGTCCGCCGTGTAGCGCACCGCCGAAGCCAGCCGCTCGCGGCTGTATTCCGCAAGATAGACGCCGGCCGCCACGCCCAGCGGCACCGCGATCGCAGCCGCAATGCCGACCACGATCAGCGTGCCCACGATCGCGTTCGCCATGCCGCCCCCGGGCTCGCCCACCGGCTTGGGCATGTGGGTGAAGAACGCGGGCGAGAGCGCGGGCAGGCCGCGCACAAGCAGATGGATGACCAGCAGCGCCAGCGGCAGCACGACGATCGCCGCGGCGAGCACGCACCCGCCGATGACGGCGCGGTTCGCCGCGCGGCGCGTCCAGTGGACCCCGGCCGCGAGCTGGCCCTCAGGCCGCTCCTGCGACATCGCGGCGCCCTCCCGTCGCGGCCCGCACGATGAGCCGGGCGACCGCGTTAACCAGCAGCGTGACGCCGAACAGCACGAGCGCCACCTCGAACAACGCGGCCAGGTGCATCTTGCCCACCGCCTCGGTGAACTCGTTGGCGATGACGCTCGCCATCGTCGCCCCGGGCGCGAGCAGCGACCACGACAGGCGGTTCGAGTTGCCAATCACCATGGTCACGGCCATGGTCTCGCCAAGCGCCCGTCCCAGCGCCAGGATCACCGCGCCGAGGATGCCGGGGCGCGCCGCGTCGAGCGTCACGCCGATCGCCTCGGCGCGGGTGGCGCCGAGCGCCAGCGCGGCGCCGCGCAGCGTGTCCGGGAGCGCGAGCAGGATCTCGCGCGAGACGGACGTCACCGTGGGCACGACCATGACCGCGAGCACGAGCCCCGCGGGCAGCACGCCCAGGCCGAACGGGAAGCCCTGGAAGAGCGGCAGGAACCCGAGGTGGTGGATCAGCCACGGCTCCAGGCCCGAGCGCAGCACCGGGGCGAGGACGAACACGCCCCAGAGGCCGTAGACGATGCTCGGGATCGAGGCCAGCAGCTCGATCATGAACGAGACCACGGACGCGGGCCGCGGCGGCGCGATCTCCGCCAGGAACACCGCGGCGCCGACGCCGAACGGCACCGCCAGCAGCAGCGCGATCGCGGACGTCACCAGCGTGCCGACGATGTAGGGGAGCGCCCCGAACTTCTCCGCGACCGGGTCCCACGCCGTGCCGCCCAGGAACGGGAGGCCGTAGGCGTGCAGCGCCGGCCGCGCGCCGCTCCACGTCTCGAGGATGAGCAGAACGACCGCGCCCAGCACGAACAGCGACGCCAGCCGCAGCCCAAGCGCAAACGCCTGGTCCGCGCCGAAACGACGGGTCGCGGGAAGGCCGCGCTCGCGCGTCACCGCGATCGCGGCCTCCCCTGCCACACCGGGGGACGTCATCAGGCCCCCTTCATACCCTTGCTCACGGCTTGGCGGCCACGAGGAGCTTTTTGCCGCCGCCCGTGAGCAGGCCCAGCGTCTTCTCGTTCACCTTGACGATCGCGTCCGGCAGCCGGGCGTAGTCGAGCGCGTCGGCGTACGGCTGGCCGTCGTGGATCGCCCAGTCGAGGAAGCGGGCCAGCGTCAGGCCGCGCGCCTGGTCCTTCGCGTCCTGGTAGACGATCAGGAACGTCAGCCCCGAGATCGGCCACGCATCGGGCGACGGCGAGTTGACGATCGGCGTGCGCACGTCCTTCGCGAGCTGCGCGGCGACGCCGGTCATCGCCGCGGTCACCGAGGCCGCAGACGGATCCACGTACTTGCCCGCCTTGTTCTGCACCATGGCCATGGACAGCTGGTTCTGCTTCGCGTACGCCAGCTCAACGTAGCCGATCGCGCCAGGCGTCTGCTTGATCACCCCCGCGACGCCGTCGTTGCCCTTGCCGCCCACGCCCACGGGCCAGCTCACGGCGGTACCCGAGCCCGCGAGGTCCTTCCACTTGCTGCTCACCGCCGACAGGTAGAGCGTGAAGATGTTCGTGGTGCCGCTGCCGTCCGAGCGGTGCACCGCCAGGATCGGCGCGGCCGGCAGCGTCACGCCCGGGTTCGCCGCGGCGAGCTTCTTGTCGTTCCACGTCGTGATCGCGCCCAGGTAGATCGCGGACACGAGGTCGGGTGTGAGCTGGATCTTGCCGTCGAAGCCCGGCAGGTTGTACGCGAGCACCACGGCGCCGCCGACCGTGGGCACGTGCACCACACGACGCGGCATGTCCTTGAGCGCGGCGTCGGAGAGCGCCGCGTCGCTGGCGCCGAAGTCCACGGTGCCGGCCTTCACCTGCTGGATGCCGGCGCCGCTGCCGATGGACTGGTAGTTGATCGCGACGCCCGTCTTCTCGTGATAGACGTCGAACCACTTGGAATAGATCGGATACGGGAACGTGGCGCCGGCGCCGGTCAGCTGCTGTGCGTTCGCGGCCGTGGCGGCCACGGCGGCGAGCACGAGCGCCCCGAGCCACGGGCGGATGGCGGATCGCATGTTCGTATCTCCTTTCGTGTGGATCACGATTGCGGCTTCGAGAATCTCCAGTAGAACGTCAGGCGCGCCTGGAGGTCGTGGTGCGGCGGCACGATGCCGGTGCCCTTGGCGACGTACTGCATCGACTCGATGTTCGGCATGATGTGGATGTCCTTGTACGGCTGCCAGTCGATGCCGGCGATGTAGAAATTCTGGTCCACGCGGTTCGCGGTGCGGGAGTTGGGCCTGAAGATGTCCCACCGCACGAACGCGCCGAGCACGTCCTTGGGCTGGACGCGCATGAAGAACGTCTGGCCACGAAGCTCCTTGTACGGCCCGACCGGCGTGTGCTGGACCTGGTTCGTCACCACCCAGCCGATCGCACCGTGGTACGGGGTGTCGTAGCCCAGCATCGTCTGCCACGTGAACCGGTCCTGGCCGCCGAAGATGTTCTCGTAGTCCACGTACGGCTCGAAGTGCCAGTCCTTCCAGCGCACCGGCGCGGAGCCGGAGATGCGCTTCTGGCGGTTGGTCTCGGTCTTCTGCCCCTGGCCGTTGCCGATGAGGGCCGTGTAGCCGAACACGTGGTTGTCGTCGACGAAGCCCTTCGCCTCGAGCCCCATGTCGGCCGACGGCGAGTAGCCGCGGAAGTCCGGCAGCACCTTCTCGATCGAGCGATAGGCCCAGAACTCCTCGGTGACGTCGAAGAACGGCACCGACACCAGGCCGGCGTAGACGTCCATGCGCGGCAGGACGCTCTTCGCCTGGACATAGAGCGCTTTGAGCGCGACGCCGAACTTGCCGTCCGAGGTCAGTGACTTGCCGTCGGCCTCGAGGCGCACGCGGGTCGAAAAGCGGGCCGAGAGATCGTTGTCGAGCTGCAGGTAGACCCGGCGGAACTGCATGCCGTTCAGGTCCTTGGTGATGGGCTGGTTGTTGAGGCCGTCGATCTGCACCTTGCCGGAGTCGGCGCCGGCGGCGTTGTAGCCGTGATGCGGGTCCCCGGCGGCGTTGTAGTAGTAGTCGGCCATCAGGTAGCCGCTGATCCGGCCGCGAGGGTAGTCGGGTGTCGTGGGCGTGACCTGCGCGGACACGTTTCCGGCGAGCGCGAGGGCCATCAGGATCGCAAGCGGAACTGGCAAGGTCCGTTTCAAGGCATCCTCCTGTTGAGGTGCTGGTTCTGTCCCGAGCCCGGTCGGGCGCTCCCCGCCACGTCCCCGGTGCTCACGGACACAGCCTTGCCCAGCGCGAGTTTCGGCAACCACTCCCCGGCATTAACGCGGCGTAACAAAGTTGCCGGAGTTGCAGCAGTGCCCACGCGGGCATCACCGGAGCCGGTCCCGGCCGCGCAGCGACCGGCGGGCCCTGTCTCCGGTACTCAGACCCGTCTCAGGCGCCGAGCCTCGTGCGAGCGCCGGCGCGCGTCGTCCATCGCCGCCCGGTAGTTCAAGCCCGCCGCCGCGAGCGCCGCCGCCCAGGTGCCGAACATGCGGCGCGCCCGTGCGTAGAGCGCGGGCTCATCGAGGTGGACGCGGAACAGCTGGCCGCTGATACCGCGATCGCGGATGCGCTCGAGCACGGTCGCCTGCGACATCTCGAGCGGCCGGCCACGCCGGCGTCGCTGGGTCATCTCGGTCGGTTCGGGAGGTAGGGTTTCGATGGACATGGCAGGGAGGACACCATCCCCCCCATTGCGCCGACGTTTCCGGGACGTGACGGTGGCGCAAGAAGCTGCCCGCAGGTCAGGTCCGTTCACGTATCGGCTAATCCCGCATGCTGAGGATCTTGAAACGCCCCCTGCGCGCAACGATCGCCTTCACGAAATCCCACCTCACCGTGTCCGCGCCCGCGGGCAGGACCGCGATCGTGAGTTTCGAGTAGAGCTTGAAGTTGCGGTACTGGAGCGTCGAATCGCAGGTGATGCCCACGTACTGGTAGTCGTGGCCGCCCCAGTCGGTCATCGCGAGCCCGCAGCCCTTGCGATTGCGGGTCACCTGAAAGAACCAGGCGTCCTGCCAGTGAGCTCCCGTGGCGGGGCGGCTCTGCGGGAACTCAGGCCACAGCACGTCGCGGAACTCGTCGAACCGAACGCACAGCTTTTCGAGCGAGTCGCGCTGCTGGTTCTGGATGAGACGAGTGGCGATGCGGCCGAAATCATCGAGGCTGTGGGCCCCGCCGATGAAGGGCTTGTTCACCCGCGTGGCGCTCAACCGGCGCCCGATCATCTCGGAATTGGCCTCCGGGTCCACGGGTGGCGTGTAGCCGGGCGAGTCCTTGACCGACACGAGGTGATGATGCCCGGTGCTGTCAAGACCCGCCTTCGTCGCGGGCGCGCTTGTCATCGCGGCATGGGGAGAGGCAGCGACGGCCAGCAGGGCGAGACCGAGGACAACGGTGCGAATCGAGACTTGCTTTGAGGCTTGGGTCGACATGGGCGTCCTCAGTATCCCCACGAGAACTCGATGGAGAACGATCGTCGGGTGTGGTAGCTCGAGGCCAGGCGACCGCCTTGCAGCTGACGCACCTCCTGGTCGAGCAGGTTCTTGGCGGCCAGCTTCACCCGGCTATGCCAGCGGGTCCTCCAGTTCGCAGCCGCGTCCAGCGTTGTGTGCGCCTGTTCGTAGATATCGGGCAGCGGTAACACGCCCAAGGCGAAGAGGCGCCGGCCGGTCGTGGCGAGCATGAGCGTCATGTCCACGTTGTTCTTCGGCGTCACGTAGCCCAGAGCGACGTTCCCGGTGTAAGCGGCCTGGCCCTCCAAGGGGTGCTCCGTGGTGCCGAGTTCCGAGCCCGCATTCATCGGTTTCAGCCGCACCTTGGAACGGACGATCGAGGCGTTCGAGTTGAGCGAGAAGCCTTTGAGAGACTTCCACGCGCGTTCGAGCCCCAAGCGCGCCTCCATCTCGACGCCCTGATTGGATCCACCGGCCTGGTTGTCGGGCCACAGGATCATGCCCTCGCCCGTGTTGGCCAGCAGGACGTGCTCGATGGGATCGTGCAGGCCCTTGTAGAAGTACCCGATCGCCAGCACCTCGGAGAGCCCGGGGAACGTCTCGACGCGGACGTCGTAGTTGTCGATCGTGGCGCGGTTCAGATTCGGGTTCCCCGCGGTCATGTAGCCGCCGTAGAACTCCTCCTGCCCGCGCGTCGGCGAGAGCTCGGTCAGGTCTGGTCGCGAAAGCGTATGGCTCGCCGCGAGCCGCAGGCTCGCCGCCTCGCTGAGGCTCCAAGAGAGATTGGCCGAAGGCAGCCAGTCGCTTTTGTCCAGTTTGCCCTCAGCAGTGACCTGGCTGGGGGCGTACCGCGCGGTCGTCTGCACGTCCTGATAGCCGCGCTCGTTGCGCACGCCGACATTTGCGCGCCCATGGTGGCCGAGAGGCACGTCAACGCTCAGGTAGCCGGCCTCGATGCGCTGATGGGCTTTGTAGTTGTCCAACGAGTCCGTGGTCTCTTCCACGTACGCCGTGTTGATCGTGCTGTCAAAGGTCGCGGGCGCGAAGACCTGCTCGGCCGGCGCCTCGGTGTCGACGAAAGTGCCGTGGTAGATCGAGAACCGCCGGTAGGTGTTCACGCGCTCCTTCGTCTGACGGTCGTAGCCCAGCGTGACCCGCCCCTGCCCGAGGCCCATAAGGCGATAGGGCAGGCTGCCGTTCACCGTCGTGCCCCAACCGTCGTCGTGCAGCTCGCCGAACTGGCGCGTCCCCGCGGCGGCGAGCAGCCAGTGCGCCACGTCACCGGGGAAGTACCAGCGTTCCTCGTAACGCACCTCCCGGCGATCCGGCTGCAGCCGGCTGGCTTGCGAGCGTCCGAGCCGCCAATCGAGCTTCGAGTTCAGGAGCTTCGGGAACTCATGCTCGCCTTCGATCGTCCCCGAGAGCAGGTCGCGCTGCACGTACATCAGCCGTGCGTCTCGGTAGTAGTAGTAGGTACCGCTCGTCGACTCGATGCGATTGTGGTCCTGGCCGGTGTAGGTGCGTACCTCGTCGTCCGCGCTGTTGTTGTAGAACCCGCGCAGGTGGATGGAATGCGCGGGCGAGAGTCGGTAGCTCAGGCCCATGACGCCGCCGAGTTGGGCCGACGCGACGCTGCGTTGCGCGCGGTAGTCGTAAACCGTGTCCGTCTCCGACCTGAAGAGGCGCTGAATCTCATCGCGTTGCGAGAACGAGCGAGCGAACGTCCACGAGCTGATGACGCCCACGGATCGGTGAAAGAGCTTGAACTCGTCACCGTAGGTCATCGCCGAGTTGAAGTTGGGTCGGGCGTGCACCTTTTCCGGCGACCAGACATTGCTGAAGGACTGCCCCAGAAACGCCAGCGTGCTCTTCTCGAACCCGAACTCGGGCTTCCCCGGGCTCCAGATCAGCGCGCGGTCGCCCGCGGTGACGCCAATCTCCTCGGGAAGGGCGCGCGAACCGGCGCCATACCCGAACGCATCGGCGGGGCTCCCGGCGTAGGTCGTGCGGTCGTGGAAGGTCAGCCCGTCCACGGCCGCGGCACCGATCAAGAGCGACCAGGTGCGCTGTCCGGGGAAATCGCGCGTCTGCACCTGCACGTCGCCGCCGCCGAACTCGCCCGGACGGTCCGCCGTGTAGGTCTTCTGAACGGTCACGTGATCGAGCAGTTTGGCGGGCAGCATGTCCAGGGGAACGACACGCTTGTTCTGTTCCGGGCTCACGAGGCGCACTCCATCGAGCTCGGTCGAGCTGTAGCGCTCGCCGAGACCGCGAACGAAGACGTACTTATCGTCGGAGACGGACAGCCCAGTCACACGCCGGAGCACCTCTGCCGCATTGCTGTCCGGCGTCTTGCGAACCTGTTCGGCGCTCACGGCGTCACCGACCGTTGTGGCCTTCTTGCGAGCCGCCAGCAACGACGCATCCGTGTCGTGCCTCACCCGCGATTCGACGACGACCTCCTTGACCTGGATCGCCTCTGGCGTCAAAGCCGTATTGACCGTGACCAACTCGCCTGCCTTCACCACGACGTCCGCGATTCGCTTGAGCGCATAGGACAGGGCGCGGACCTCGAGTGTGTAGGTGCCGGGCGCCGCCTCCAGCAGGAAGCTGCCGTCCGCGTTGGTCAGTCCGCCAACCTTCCGCATCGTGGTGTCGGCGGGCAGCAGCACGACCTGCACGAACCCCATCGGCTCGCCGGAGTCGGTGGCATGGACGAGTCCGCCGACCTTGCCGGCCGTCGCGGCGATGACGGAAGGGACGCAGCAGAGCGAGAGCGCCAGGGCGAGCAGGCCGCGGGCGAGATCGAGTGGCGGCGGCACCACACGTGCGGTTGCACGCTTCGTCATTTCGAGCTCCGCGAAGGACGAGGAAGGACTCGGCTAGAAACTCGGCTCGGCGGCGGGGGCGTGAGCCCCCGCCGCCTCGCTCCGGTTCCTGGATCCGAGCGCCGTCAGTTGACGCGCGTCATCATGCCGCTGGTCTGCTGCCCAGCCGCGGTCACGCGATAGAAGTACATGCCGCTCGGGACCGCGCGACCGACTTGCCATTCGATCGCGTGCGGCCCTGCGGACATCTCGCCGTCTGCGACCGTCTGCACCCGACGGCCATCCGCCGAGTAGATCTCGACCTTCACCGGACCCGCCTTGGCCAGCGTGAACCTGAAATTCACACGGCTGTTGAACGGATTGGGAGCGCTCTGTGCAACGAAGACGCGGCCCGTCGCGAGCGGAACGTCCAGGGTGGCCGTCTCACCCGGCAGACACGAGCAGTGATGCGCCCACGTGGCGTTGTCGTCGACGTGGAGGGCGCCGACCTTCTCGTATGCGATGATGCTGTTCCAGATCGTGCCCGACGCACCACGGCGCCAGTTCACGCCCATCGTCGGGCCCGGGTAGATGGCGCCGAGACGGTGGTCGCCAATGAACGTCATGTTCGCGAGCTTTGTGCGATTGTAGATGTAGTTGTTTTCGGGCAGCACACCGCCGGAACACATGCTCATGTTGCAGGTCTGCGCCTCGAAGT
>Ga0306921_10004134_pt1 | contig 14844 bp, 16 predicted proteins | sample sta12Cox44000080_FD_203760 | JGI IMG/M metagenome (GOLD analysis project Ga0306921, IMG submission 203760) | Lab enrichment of tropical soil microbial communities from Luquillo Experimental Forest, Puerto Rico - statoxic.12C.oxic.44.000.080 (v2)... | ecosystem: Environmental > Terrestrial >...
AAAATCTAAGTTATAGAAAACACAGTATCCGGTCCAAAATAATGTGGAAGTTGGGTTAGCGACGTGATGCCACCAAACTAGCCCAGACGTCGCCTGGGAACCGGGGTATCATGAGCCGGGAGCACCTGCAAGGGCCTAGGACCTTTCCGGCTTCTGAGATATCTTTAGCGGTCTCTGCGGTTCGGTCATGTGGGTTGGATCGAGAATTTCTCTGATTTGTTCCTCGCTCAGGTAACCCTTCGACCGGGCAATATCAATAATGGTTCTCCCCGTGGCGACCGATTCCTTCGCGATCTCCGCTGCCTTGGCGTACCCAATGTAGGGATTGAGTGCCGTCGCCAGTGAGACCGTGCTCTGCGCGTAGAACTCGCAGCGCTTCCGGTTCGCGGTGATGCCTTTGATACAGAATTCGGTTAGCTGGTGGAGAGTGTTGGTTATGATGGTGATCGAGGTGAGCACGCTGTGTGCCATCGTCGGCATCATGACGTTGAGTTCGAGTTGGCCGGCTTGCACTGCCAGCGCGACGGCGGTGTCGTAGCCGATTACCTGGAACGACACCATGGCGGCCAGCTCAGCCATTACCGGGTTGATCTTTCCCGGCATGATCGACGAGCCCGGCTGCAGCGCCGGCAGATTGATCTCTGCCAATCCCGTGTTTGGTCCGGACGATAGCAGCCGAAGGTCGTTGGAAATGCGGATGACCTCCAGTGCCAGGTTGCGTAGGGCGGAGCTGACTGACGACATGGCGAGATTGGACTGCATGGCATAACGCATGTCGTCCACCGGTTTGAGCGTCTGACCGGAGATGCGAGAAAGATTCGCAATGGCCCTTTCCCGATAGTCGGGATGGGTATTAATGCCCGTACCCACTGCGGAACCGCCCAGTCCGACCTCGCGCAACAGTTCAGCTTGCTCTTGGATGGAGCGCTGGGCTCGCCGGATGGCTCCGCCATAAGCGGTGAATTCCTGGCCGAGGCGGATCGGAACTGCATCCATGAGGTGCGTGCGTCCCGACTTCAGGATGTCGTAGAACTCGTGGCCCTTCTTTTCCAGCGAAACAGTCAGACGATCCAGCGCGGCGTACAAGGGCTCCAGTTCGAGCAGCGTGGCCAGCCGCATGGCGGTGGGAAAGACGTCGTTGGTGGACTGGCCGTAGTTGACGTGATCGTTGGGATGCGCCTGGCTGTACTCCCCCAACTTGCCGCCCAGCAACTCGGACGCACGATTGGCGATCACCTCGTTGCTGTTCATGTGGAAGCTGACGCCGGCTCCCGCCTGAAACACATCCACCACGAAGTGTTCGTGCCACTTGCCCTCCTGGATTTCCCGGGCAGCAGTAATGATTGCCTCCGCGGTCGGGGCATCGACCAGCCCGAGTTCCCGATTGGCCTCGGCAGCCGCTTCCTTGATCATGGCGATCGCGCGGATCAGTGCCACGTGCGCTCGCAGGCCGCTGATGGGATAGTTCTCCACCGCGCGGGCTGTTTGTATGCCGTAATAAACGTCAGCCGGAACTTCTCTAGTGCCGAGGGAGTCTTTCTCGGTTCGGGTGGATGACTTCGACATGACTGCCGCCTCCAGCAGACAGATGATTTCCGAGGCTGTCTCGCTTCAACCTCGTTGGCAACGCCCTCTCGCCGACAAAAAGCAATCGGGCTCGCATGTTGCAGCCCTGCAGGCGCCTGCAGCCAGGAGGCGAAAGATCAGGAAATCGTACACTCATGCGCGCACTTAGGGGTTGGGTGGCTGACCCTGTTTACGTCCCAAACAGCAGACGCTGCAACACTGGGCCAAGCACCAGCGCAGGCAGATAGCTCAGGGCGGTCATGATGATCAGGCAGACAGTCAGGAGAACTCCGAACGACAGCGAATCTGTCGAAAGCGTTCCCACCGAAACAGGCGTGTTCTTCTGGCGTGCGAACACTCCCGCCAAGGCCAACGCGGGAACGGCGAGTCCGAACCTCCCAGCCATCATGGCGAAGGCGGTCGTAACGTTGTAGAAGACAGTATTGGCGCTCAGGCCGCCGAACGCCTGCCCATCGTTTGCAAAACAAGAGGCATAAGCAAACAAAATGGTAGTCAGGCCGTGAGGGCCTCCGTTTGTCGTCAAGCCGGAAAGTCCAGTCTTTGTCTGTACGGCTATCGCGGTCAAAGGCAGCACCACGAGCGGGGCCAAGAGGGCGTACAACATGATCAACTTGCTTTCGGGTGGGCCTATCTTTTTTCCCAGGTATTCGGGTGTCCGTCCTACCATGAGCCCGGCGAGGAAAACTGCGATCACCGCTGCCATGACCATGCTGTAGAGTCCTGTCCCCAGCCCTCCGAAAATCACTTCGCCTAGCAGCATGTTGGCCAGAAGAATCATTCCGGCGAGCGAGGTGAGGCTGTCGTCCGCTGCGTTCGTCGACCCCGTAGCCGTATTGGAGGTCACGGCTGCCGTTAGAACAGAACCGCCGATGCCGAAGCGGACCTCTTTCCCTTCCATGTTGCCGCCTGATTGAGACCAGCAGTACCTGGAATCAACCCTCGACAGCAGCGGGTTCCCTCGCTGCTCAAAATAATCGACGAACAAAAGGCCAACACTGAAAAGCAGAATCATCACCCAATAGAAAATCCATCCCTGTCGTGGCTGGCGGACCATCCTGCCAAACGTGTTGGTCAGTGCGGCGGGCAGGAGCACGATTGCCAGCATTTCGAAAAAATTGGAAAAGGGTGTCGGGTTTTCATAAGGATGGGCGCCGTTGGCATTGAAAAAACCACCCCCGTTCGTGCCCAGGTTCTTGATGATTTCCAGCGCCGCCACAGGTCCCTGCGCGATGACCCGCTTTCCTCCCTCGACCGTGTTCAAAACCACATAAGGATTGAAGTTCATGGGCACCCCCTGCCCGACCAGCAGCACCGCCCCAAGCAGCGCCCCCGGCAGGAGAATCCATAGAAGAGCCCGCGTTAAGTCAACCCAGAAGTTGCCGAGCTTATCCGATTCCTGACGCGCTATTCCGCGAATGAAGGCCACTCCAACCGCCAAACCGGCGGCGCCGGCCAGGAAGTTTGCAGCACAAAGACCGGCCATCTGGCTGAAATAGCTCATGGTAGTTTCGCCGCCATACGCCTGCCATGTGGTTGTGGTGGAGAAACTGATGGCCGTGTTCATCGCCAAGTCCGGAGTCAGTGGTGTGGTCTGGTACGCCGGGTAAAACCAAGGGAGGTAGTGTTGCAACCTGAGGATGACGTACAGGAACAACGTGCTGACAAGCCCAAAAAGGGCAAAGCAGGTGGCGTATTCAACGAACGTCATCTCGCGATGGCGGTCGACTCGCGTGATGCGATAGACGAGCTTTTCGGCAGGGAGAAGCCAGCGATCCAGTGCTGTGCGCTTGGCCGAAAAAACTCTTTCCATGTATCCACCGAGCGGTTTGACAAGGCTAGTGACGATCGCCAGAAATAACAGGAATTCGAGGAGATTATGGAGGTTCAAGGAGCCTTTCGCTCACGGTTCCGGTCGGGAGGCGGGTCGAGCCGCAGCGAGGTGAGACCCGCATCGGGTACAGACGAGCAGTTTACTCGAAGCATGCTATTGTCCTGCCATTCGCTCCCGCAATCGCGGGCGTCTCCGAAGTTACTCCTCACCGATTGGCTATTCGTCGCAAACAACAGTCAAAAACCGGGCCGTAACGAACCGGTGCTGAAGATAAACTGCAAGCGAGCAAACAAATCGTGGGTGGCCGTGGCGGCGATCTCGTACATTTCGACCAACGTGATCCTAAGACTGCGGTCGCGAAACTAGCAAGCAGTATGCGCATGTAATCGAAGCCTAGGGCGTAATCGCAATCACCCTCAGAGGACTGCCGGATCCGCCGGCAATTTTCAGCGGCGCCGCAATGACAATGGCGCCGGTCGGTGGAAGCAGGTCAAGATTGCACAGGCTCGCCAAACCAAACTTTCCACTGCCGTGCATCAGGTAGTGGTTGGGGAACGGCGGGTCGAAGGTGGCGGCTTGGCCGGCATCGGTTCCGACCGTCTCTACCCCGACCCCTAGCACGTCGCGCTCCTGGGCAAGGAACGCAGACGTTTCCTTCGCGAATCCGGGGGTGTGCGGTCCATTCTCTTTGGCGTTGATGTAATCCTGGGGAGCCGTCTTCTTCGACCAGTCTGTGCGCAGCAGGACCCACGCTGCTGCGGGAATCCTTCCGTGCTCTTGCTCCCACTGGCGAACATGATCAGGCGTCAGCAAGCAGTCTGGATTTTTCGCCGCTTCCGCGCTGATGTCGATCACGCATGCCGGCCCCACGAACTTCTTCGGAGGAATGCGATCGACGGTATTGTCAGGAAGATCTTTGCCGGAGACCCAATGGACCGGGGCATCGAAATGCGTGCCCGTATGTTCGCCGGTCTCGAAGCCGTTCCAGTACCAGGCCGGTCCGCGATCGTCGTATCGGGATAACTCCCATAGCTTGAACGCCGGGGTGTTATTCCAATGTGGCGGCAGGGGTAGCAAAGGCGTCTGCGGGCTCAAGGGCTGAGTCAGATCCACGATCCGCAACCTTCCAGTGTTGAGTTCTTGCAGCAACATACTCAGCACGCTAGACATTAGGCCTTCCTCCACGCAACCGATCCGTCCTGCCTTTGTTTAGTGCTGTTTCAACGACTGAATGTACCTGCGAAATTGAAAGCGATTCTCGAGCAGGGACAAGTCGGTGACGTACCCAGACGGACCGGTGGCTTCAACCTTTGCAACTATGGTTGTCAGTTCCTTGCGATTAGAGGGTTCACAGACCGCGATTTGAAAATTCCCGATGTCGCGCACGGTGACCACTCGCGGGATGCCCGCGGATCGAGCCATCCCTTCCAAATTGGTGCCAGTGCTCGTAGCCGTGGGAAAACCACCCACCGAGAGCAAGCTTTCGTTGTCGAAAACAACGTGGGTCAGATTCCTCGGGCGATAACGTGCCATCGTGGTCAGGCTCCCCAGGTTCATTAAAAGCGAGCCGTCACCGTCAAAGACAACCACGCGTTGTTCGGGCAAGCACAACGCCAGGCCCAGGCCAATCGAAGACGCCAGCCCCATCCCGTGTTGAAGATAGAACGCATTGGGGCGGTGTCCCAGAGATTGCAGTTCAGCCGCGACTGCTCCCATGATGGTGACGACAAGGCAGTCTTCGAGTTCCGAATACACCGAGCGCAGACAGTCAAGGCGGAGCATTACTCCTCCCACATGAGGTCGCGGGTCAAAAGAATGGCGACCGGCTGCAAACTGCTTTCCGCCAGAGTTTGCGCATGGCGAATTTGCTTCTTGAGGGTCTCGCCGCTATCCAGCAAGAAATATGGGATCCCCAAGGCCCGCAAAACCGCTTCGGTCACGTTGCCGCCCTGCGTCTGCCACGGATCTCTTTCCCCGAAGGAACCGCGATAACTGATTAGCATCAGAAGCGGGATCTTGTAGAGCTGCGCCAATGAAACAATGCCGTTGATCGACGCCAGAAAGCCATGATTCTGCATCAGCATCGCCGATTTCACACCGGCAAAGTGTGCTCCCGCGGAGATGCCGACCGCCTCCTCTTCCTTGGCCAATCGCACCAAGGTCATCTGCGGATCGTCATCCGCCATCCGGATCAGGTGCACGAGCCATGTCTCGGGCAGCGCTGAAACCAACCGAATATCGCACTCCTTCAGCGCTTCGTAGATCAGTCTCGAGTTGGCGAGGGATACTGGCATCTTGCGGGGTTGGCTTTGATTCGCACTGCCGGAAAGAGCAACATATTCTAACTTACGAGCGGATTGGCGCTCTTGACGAGCAGTGCAGCGCAGTATAGCTTGGCGAAGTTCGTCACCCAAGACTGTACTGCCCTTTCCGGACCGGCCAGGAGCAAGGTTGCAGGTTAAGTCCCAAAGCGTTCTCAAAGGCGAGAATCCATCCGGAAGATCATCCGACTTTCCGCTCGAAACTCTTCGTGCCTCGTTCCCGGCTTTGAACCGAAAACCGGACTTTATGTTCTTCGATAATGCAGCCGGGGCGCAGGTGCCGCAAGTCGTGCTCGACGCCGTCAATCACCACCTGCTCGAGTGCAATGTGCAGCGAGGCGGCCGGTACGCAAAGAGTTGTGCAGTAGACGAGACCATCCGGCGCGCCCGGCAAAGCGTGGCGGACCTGGTGAACGCACGCGATTCGAGCGAAATCGCGTTTGGCATGAACGCCACGTCCTTCATTCGCCTGGTGAGTTTGGCGATCGGACAGACGCTGGGCAGGCGGAACGAGATCGTCGTCACCGACATGGACCACGAGGCCAACGTCGCTACTTGGCTGGCTCTGGAGCGAAATGGGGCGAAGATCGTGTGGTGGAAGATGCAGGCGAATGGGCACCTGCACGTTGACGATCTGGTACCTCTGGTATCGCCGGCAACGCGCCTGGTGGCTTGTACTCTCGCTTCCAATGCGATTGGGTCCATTGTAGACGTGGCTGGGGCCGCACGGGTGGCGCATGCCGTCGGCGCCGAGATCTTCCTCGACTCCGTGCATTTTGGCCCCCACGGCCTGATCGATGTGCAGGCCTTCGACTGCGACTACCTGGTGTGTTCAGGCTACAAGATGTTTGCTCCCCACATGGGATTTCTTTGGGGACGCCGCGAACTACTGCAACGCCTGCCGACGTTCCGCGAAGATTTCATCCCCGATGAACCGCCAGGAAAAATCGAGGCAGGCACTTTCATCTACGAAAATGTGGCCGGTATGGACGCTGCCGTGCAATACCTGGAAAGCCTGACCAGAATCGGTCCGGAACCAAGGCGTACTCGCCTGGCACGCGCTCTCGCATCCATTCGCGCTTATGAAGAAACCCTATCGATGGCGATGATCAGAGTCCTAAACGACTTGGGGGCAGCGATCTATGGCGTTAGCAACCAGGATCGAGTACGGGAGCGCCTGCCGACCCTGTGCTTCAACTTGCCGAACATGTCCCCGGCCAAAGTCGCTGAAGAGCTGGCAAAGCGAGGTATCGGCGTGCGCGATGGCCACATGTATTCGCCGCGGCTTATGCGGCGCTTGGGGCTGTCCCCAGAAACGGGCGCGGTCCGGGCGTCGCTCGTGCACTACAACACGCTGGCTGAAGTACAGAAGTTTCGCGGCGCATTGGCCGAGATCAGAAACTCATGCTGACCGACTCGCAAATCAACGAAGTTCGCTCCCGCTTCCGCATTTTCGATCGCAAGATCTACCTCAATACCTGCTCGCAAGGTGCGTTGTCCGACGCCGTGCAAGCCGGCTTTGAGGACTACATCGCAAGCTGGCATGAACAAGGCTCGCCGTGGGAGCACTGGGTCGAGCACTATGAAGCCGCGCGTACCGTGTTCGCGCGATTCATCAACGCCACTCCCGACGAAGTTGCCATTGTGACCAGCGTTTCGGCGGGCATCAACAGCATCGCCAGCGCCCTGAATTTCCGCGAACGGCAGAAAGTCGTCATGGGCGAATTCGAGTTTCCCACCATGGGTCACGTCTGGTTGGGACAACGTGCCCGGGGAGCCGACGTGCAGTTTGTAAGCGCTGAACGCAACTCCATCCCCCTCGCCCATTATCAAGCGGTAATCGACCGCCAGACGCTCATCGTGCCCCTCACCCATGTTTGTTTCAAGAACGGATTTCGTTCTGAAGTAAGCGCCATCACCCAAATCGCCCACGGCTGTGGTGCTTTCGTGATGCTCGATGACTACCAAGACTGCGGCACCCGCCCAGTAAACGTGAAGGCCATGGACCTGGACTTCTATCTGACCGGGACTCTCAAGTATCTGCTTGGACCTCCTGGGCTCGCATTTCTATACGTTCGCAAAGCGCTTATCTCAGCTTTGGCCCCTTCGGTCACCGGATGGTTCGCGCAGGCAAATCCGTTTGCCTACAATCCGCAACATTTCGAACTTTCTCCGACCGCTCGCAGATTCGAGTCAGGAACCCCGTCCGTGCCGAATGTGTACGGGGCCGTGCCGGGCTGCCAACTCTTGCAGCAAATCGGCATGGACAACGTCGCAGGCCACATCAGACGCTTGACGCAACAGCTCCTGCGATCGGCCAACGAATTGGGTATCCTTGCCAAAACGCCCGCCGACAGCGCCGGACCACTCGTCGTACTGCAATCGAGAGATTCCCGCTTGTTAGTGCAGAAGCTGGCGGAAGGCGGAATTGTTGCCTCGAATCGCCACGACGGATTGCGGATCTCCTTCCATGTGTACAACACAATGGACGATGTAAAGGCGGTGACCGATATTCTAAAGAAGAATATCCATCTCATGGTGCTCGCCCAGGCCGTTGCCAGCCATGACTGAGCGGCAAAGCACAGCGATTGCCGGCGAGAAGCATTCATCGCAGCAGGTGGGCGGTCTTCTCCGCCGTCTCAGCCAAAGACAGCTCACCATGATGGCCATCGGCGGCGCCATCGGGGTCGGACTGTTTCTCGGCAGCAGCGTGACCATCCGTCTGGCCGGACCCGCAGTGATCGTTTCTTATCTGTTGGGAGCCGGAATCGCTCTGATCATGTCCTATGCTTTGGCGGAGATGGCGGTTGTCCACCCCGTGGCCGGGGCATTCGGCGTTTACGCTGCAACCTACCTCAATCGCTGGGCGGGATTTTCCGTGCGCGCTACTTACGCTGCGGCCCAGATTGTCGCGATCGGCGCGGAAGTGACCGCGGCTGGCATCTACATTTCCTTCTGGTTTTCCAACGTTCCGCAGTGGATATGGGTCGTTTCCGTCTCAGCCGCTCTGGTGGCCCTCAACGCCATGAAGGTCAACCGTCTGGGTGAGTTCGAATATTGGTTTGCCATGATTAAGGTGGCTGCCATCCTCGCCTTCATCGTTGTGGGATGCTACTTGATTTTTGGCGATGGCTCCCGCGGCGCCACTGGCTGGGCCAACCTGACTCAACACGGTGGGTTCCTGCCGGCGGGATGGAAGGGGGTCTGGCTGGCGCTTACCATAACCCAGACCAGTTATATGGGACTGGAAATCATCGCCGTAACCGCAGGCGAGGCGGAGCATCCGGAAGCTACCATTCCCCGTGCCATGCGCAGCATAGTCTGGCGGCTGATTCTATTCTATGTGGCGGCGATTGCGATCATGGTGGCCATGGTGCCGTGGGACCGGGCCAGCAGTTCGTCCACCGTTTCCAGTAGCCCGTTCGTTACTGCGTTCGTTGCCGCACACGTCCCCTTCGCTGCGGCCATCATGAATTTCGTGGTGCTGACCGCGGCCCTTTCCAGCGTGAATACCAACCTCTATCTGTCAACCCGAATGCTTTTCTCTCTGGGTCAAGGAGGTTATGCCCCACGGTGGATGAGCAAGGTTAGCCGCAACGGTGTCCCGCATCGCGCGCTCCTGGCCTCAACCGCCGGGATTATCGCCGCCATCCTATTGGCCATCCTTGCCCCGAAGAATGCTTTCCTCATGTTGTATGGATCCGCCGTGGCGGGGATGCTGTTTGTCTGGTTGGTAATTCTCAACACGCATCTTCGATTTCGGAAAGCTCTCACGCCCGAACGCTTGTTGCGGTTGCCTATGCGTTTGCCAGTCCATCCCTGGTTTACTGTGGCTGGGGTTCTATTCATCATCGCCATTGCTGTTACAACCTTCTTCGTCGACGGATTGCAATGGTCCGTCCCTGTATTCGCTGTTTTTCTAGTCTTGATCTCGCTCCTGTATCTACGCCTCAGGCATCGGGAAGCCTCAGGAGTGGAAGGAAATGCCTGAAGCGATCGAAGAGACGTATTCTGCGCTGCGAGGGCGATTCAGAGGCGATCTGCTCCGGCCTGGGCATCCTCGATACGAAGATGCGCGTGCCATTTGGAACGCCATGGTCGCAAAAAAGCCGGGACTCATCGCCCGCTGCCTGGACGTCGGCGACGTGCAAAACGCCGTGCGAACCGCCTCGGCCGCCGGAATTCTCACCGCGGTCCGGTGCGGCGGTCATAGCCTCGCTGGTTTCAGTACCTGCGACGGCGGTCTCGTAATCGACCTCTCGAGGATGCGCCAGGTCGCTGTGGATTCCGACGCACGCCGCGCGCGTTTCGCGGGCGGCTGCCTGCTCGGATCGATTGACAACACGACGCAGCAAGCGGGCCTGGTTTTTCCCTCCGGCGTCGTCTCGCACACCGGAGCTTCTGGATTGGTATTGGGCGGAGGCACTGGATGGCTTACTCGACGATTCGGGCTGTCCTGCGACAACGTCGAAGGCTTTACCCTCGTCACCGCCGATGGTTGTGTCGGGCGTTGCAGCTCGGGCGAGAACCCGGACCTGTTTTGGGCCCTGCGCGGAGGCGGCGGCAACTTTGGCATTGTCACGGAGTTCGAAGTGAGACTTCACCCGCTCACTTCAGTGACGCTCGCGCAAGGACTCTCTTGCGAGGCCGAAACTCGCCGACTCCTTGAATTCTGGAGAGACTTCATGGCGGAGGCGCCGATTGATCTCAAGTGCAATATTGATCTGCGGCTTGCCCCGAACAAGAAGGAAGTACCTGGTGACCTTCGGGGACGCCCGGTGGCGAGTAGCTCCTTGGTGTGGACCGGCTCTCCCGAGTCCGGAAGAAAATATTTGCAGCCCCTCCTTTCCAGGTGTCGTCGGGATTCTGTCAGCCACCGCATTGTTTCCTTCATTGATCTGCAAACCATGGCGGATGCCTGCTTCCCCCACGGCCAGCGTTATTACACAAAATCGGGCTACTTCACTTATCTCGACGATGTCACGATCGATCGCCTGCTGGAAGGGGTTGCTTCGCTCCCCTCGGCCGAAACCCAAATCGAGCTCGCCTATCTCGGTGGCGCTGCGTCGCAGGTACCCGCCAACGAAACTGCATTCGGTGACCGCAGCGCTCCTTTCATCGTGAACCTACTGGCGAACTGGTCGGAAGACTGCGCAGATAGCGGCCACATCGCTTGGGTTCGCGGCATATTCAACAGGCTCCGCCCTGCAATGAAGCCCGGCGCTTACGTAAACTTCATGAGCGGCGATGAGCAGGATCGCGTCCCTGAGGCCTACCGTGAACGATGGGACCGCATGGTTGCTATCAAAACGCACCACGATCCGCACAACTTCTTCCGGCTGAATCAGAATGTTCCGCCCCTAGAAACTAGCAACCCATAGGCCTGCGGTGCCTGGGATAACCTGACGGCTACTACCAGAGCGCCCAGGGCAAGGGCCCCGGTGTACCGAGCGTATCTATGGGCGCTCGGATACAGCCGTATGATTATCCGTGCCGACGCCGCTGGGCCGAGGATCAGATTACTTCTGGTTTCGAATTCGGGCTTGAGGCCCTCGAACAAACTGGCGGCGTTAACTTCGGCGCTGCGCCAGATGCTTGCAGAGCGTCGAGCAAGCTACCACCCGTACACAGGAAGCGCGGAGCGCCGGGACACGAGTCGCTACTGGTGTCGCTGTGCGGGATCAAAACGATCCTCGAAGAGCTATTCAAAGCCGGCAGCGGGTTCGACAGCGTCGTCGCCATTCGATCTGTGCGGCATGCGATCGAGGCCTGACATCCAGACTTGGTGCAGCAGCTCGCCGCTGTGCGAAATGACGAACGCCTTACTTGCTTAAACGAAGAATACGCGCGATCAGCGTCGCAGGAAGACCTGTAGAGGAGTCGGGCCGGTGCTTCAGGAAGCCTACGCTTGTGCGAAAGCCTCTGTTCCGCGCGTGCTACCGCCCCGATGTGTGCAGGTTTCGGGTATTCATGGCCGCGCTAGCGGTTTTCTGGTGGCAAGGTTCGCGTAGACCGTGACCAGCGGCAAGCGCCAATGGAGTTTTCAATGCAATGTCAGAAGTGCGCCTCAATACGCCGTTAGGGTTCTTCGAGGATGGCTTCAGCGTCGATGGTAATTTCAACCAGATCGCCGACGACAAACCCGCCGCGATCCAGACTCGAGTTCCAGCTTGCGCCGAAGTCGTAGCGGTTGATCGCGGTCGTGGCCACGAAGCCTGCGCGGGTTTTGGGACCGTGATCGACGCCGTTCTCCCACCAAGGCGTTTGCCATTGACCGAGATAGGTAACGCGGAGTTCGCAGGGGCGGGTGAGGCCACGAATGGTCAAATCCCCGAGGACTGAGTAGTCGTGGTCGCCGAGCAACTTCACGTCGCGGCTGCGAAAAGTGATGGTCGGATAATGTTCAACGTCGAGGAAATCAGCGCTGCGCAGATGCGCGTCGCGATCCGGCTCGCCGGTCCACAGCGTGCGGGCATCGATTTCGATTTCAACCGCGGAGCTCTGCGGGCTTGCGGGATCGAAGGTCAGCCGGCCGTGGATATTTTTGAAGTGCCCGCGGACGTACGTGATCATCATGTGACGTACACAGAATTCCGCGGCCGTATGCCCGGGTTCGAAGAACCATGACGCCAAAAGAAGTCCACTCTCCTTTTCGGTAATTTTAGCGCACCGCGGTGCTTGAACTCAGTTCGGTCAACAAGGCCGCCCAGGACTCGCGTTCGCGGCCCTCACTCACCAGAGGCTGCAACCTGGCGACCCATTGTTGGAGATCTCGATAAAATCCCTTGTCGGATTCCGCGCGCTGCAACAGCTCCTGAAGGGCAGCGGTGTCGCCGACAGGAAAGTATCCCGGATAGTCCGTCCCCAGGATGCCAACCGAGCCGGGAATGTGCGAGGAAAGGACGGGAACGGATACCGCGATGGCTTCGCTGATGACGTTGGCTCCCCCTTCCTGGCGGGACGTAAGCACAAGCATGTGAGAGCGAGCCAACAGGTCGACCGCATCTTCATGTGCTAGAGGTCCCAGCCATTGGTAGCGCGGATTCGTGCGCTGCTCCGCTTCGACTTGCGCGGCAAAATCCGGGTCGAGCATGGCGCCAGCGTGTTTCACCCGGATCCTGGAAGAAGCAAGCAAGCCTTGTACGGCGTAGGCCGCTCGCAGAGGGTCCTTGACAGGCCGAAGGTGCGCCAGTTCACAAACCTGGAAACAGCTCTCCTCGCGCGGTGGGGATGGGAAGGGGAGCACAGCCGATTGGTAAATAATGCGCACTTTTCGCCGCGCACTTTCGGGGAGGACCTCGACGCCAAGTGCTTGCAAGACTACGATCCTGGACGCTAACTCTAACGAAAAAATAGCTTCCGCACTGTTCTCCATGTCGCCATAGAGATCGGTGCCTGTCAGAGCGACAATGAGCGGGGCGAGCAGACGCTCGTTGCGGAAACGCTGAATGGCAGGAAAGCTGCGCCGCGCGTGCAATGCGATCAGCACGTCGCATTCTTCTCCGTTCCAGTTCTCGCGGACGTTGACATGATGTCCCAGTTCGATCAGGAGCCGCGCCCAGCGATCTGCGGTGGTCCGATTCCCGGTATGGACCTGTCCGCGGGCGGGTGTAATTATTGCGATCTTCACTCGTTCGCCCGACAGGTGCGGAATCCTGCCCAAACGTCGCTGCGATCCGGAGTGTAGAAGTTCCGCCAGGTATTGCGAAGCAAGCGCGGCTGCGTCGGCCAGGCGCCACCGCGTAGCACCTTGTGAGTGCCAAACCAGGGCTGCGAGTATTCGCGGTACGGATCGATCTCGAATCCGGGGTATGGCCTGAAGTCGCTGGCTGTCCATTCCCATACATTGCCAATCATCTGACGGCAGCCGAAGGCGCTGTCACCTGCCGAAAGTGCGCTGACATCCACAGTACCCATGGCTTGCCAGCCCAGATTTGCGAGCTGAGCTCCAGGTGCGTCATCGCCCCAGGGAAAGCGGCGCTTTGCTCCTGCGAGCTCACTGCCCGAATTCTCGCGTTCGGCCGAGGCGGCGACTTCCCATTCCAGCTCGGTAGGCAACCGGCGTCCCGCCCAGCGGCAGTATGCCTGCGCTTCCCACCAATTCACATGCAGCACGGGACGATCCGGTTCCAGCGGCACCCACGTATCGAAATTGCGCCGCCGCCACCGTCCCGCAGCCTCGCGCTTCCAATAGGTGGGATGCTCGGCACCTGCACTTTCACGCCAGCTCCAGCCCGGCTCGCTCCAGAATTCTTCCCGGCTGTAGCCTTTACCCTCAACAAACTCGGCGAATTCCGCCTGCGTCACTGCCGCGCGTGCGATCGCAAATGGCGGCACTTCAACCAGGTATGCCCATTTCTCATTGTCAAAGACAAATGGCTCCTCGCGGACCGCTCCCAGCAGAAAGCGCCCTCCCGGAATCTCCGCGTCTCCTCGCAGCGGTACCGCACCACCGGGACTCTTTGGCTCGAGGCCCGAAAAGACTGGTGCTCTCCACCCATGCGTCTGCCGCGCGTACGTGAACGCTTCCGTGTGCATGTCCTCGTGGAAGACGCCCAGCTTAATGAAATAACGCTCGTCCTGGGTGAGGTTTCCTCGCTCGATACGTTCTAGGACGCGGTCGCGCACCGTCGTCATATAGGCAAGCGTTTCTGCGCGCGAAGGCAGCGGAAGGCTCCAACGTGTATCGTGCGCGATGGCCGCTGAATCATAGAGCGCATCACCGTCCGCCCGAATCGGTGCCTCTCCGCCCACGTGCCGCAGCGCCCATTTCTCCTGGAACCACGTCACATGGCCGATTTCCCACAGCAACGGATTCACGATCCGCAGTTGCGGTCCCATCAGTTGCTCGTCGGACAGATCCGACACGACTTCCAGTGTCTTTTGTCGAGCCTCCCGCACCCACGCGGCGAGCTCCGCGTCGCGCTTCACCGCATCATCGGCCACAGCTCCTTGGGGAATTGCCACGCTCACCTTCCTGCTGTCGACTCTTACGAGAAATGCTAACCGAGCAACAGGCCTCCAGCAACCCAAGTGCCCTGTACAGCGGCGGCTACTAGCGCCGCCATCTTCCAATGACTGTGTCGCGCGATGACCAGCAAGAAC
>Ga0306921_10004137_pt1 | contig 14842 bp, 12 predicted proteins | sample sta12Cox44000080_FD_203760 | JGI IMG/M metagenome (GOLD analysis project Ga0306921, IMG submission 203760) | Lab enrichment of tropical soil microbial communities from Luquillo Experimental Forest, Puerto Rico - statoxic.12C.oxic.44.000.080 (v2)... | ecosystem: Environmental > Terrestrial >...
AAGTCTGGCGCGTCGTGACCGCGCTGCGCCACGAGCCCGCCGCGCTGGTCCTGTCCCGGCAGGCCCTGCCGACGCTGGACCGGACCAGCTACGCGGCGGCGTCCGGAGTGGCCAGGGGCGGCTACGTGCTGGCCGAGGCGGGCAGCGGGACACCGGACGTCATCTTGCTCGCCACGGGGTCCGAGGTGCACCTGGCGCTGGCCGCGCGGGAGGAACTCGAGGCCGGCGGGGTTGGCGCCCGCGTGGTCAGCATGCCCTGCTGGGAGCTGTTCGACCGCCAGCCCGAGCAGTACCGCGACGAGGTGCTCCCCCCGTCGGTACGGGCGCGCGTCGCGGTAGAGCAGGCGTCGACCCTCGGCTGGGACCGCTACGTGGGCGACGGCGGCACCGTGATCGGGATGCACACCTTCGGGGCGTCGGCGCCGCTGAAGCAACTGCTCGCCAAGTTCGGCTTCACCCCGGACCAGGTAGCGCAGGCCGCGCGCGATCGCCTGGCCGCGGCCCGCCAGTGACAGCGCCTCCCGGGCGAGCAGGCGCTCAGGCGGGCTCGTGTTCGCGGACGCGCTGGCTGATCACCGTGGACACGCCGTCGCCGCGCATCGTGACGCCGTAGAGGGCATCCGCCGCCTCCATGGTGCGCCGCTGGTGGGTGATGACGATCAGCTGGGAGCTCTCCCGCAGTTCGTCGAAGACGCCCAGCAGCCGCTGCAGGTTGGTGTCGTCGAGGGCGGCCTCCACCTCGTCGAGCACGTAGAACGGTGACGGGCGGGCCTTGAAGATCGCGAACAGGTAGGCGATCGCGGTCAGCGACCGCTCCCCGCCCGACAGCAGGGACAGCCGCTTGACCTTCTTGCCCGGCGGCCGCGCCTCGATCTCGATGCCGGTGGTCAGCATGTCGTCGGGCTCGGTCAGCAGCAGCCGTCCCGAACCACCCGGGAACAGCCGGGCGAACAGCCCCTCGAACTCGCGCGCCGTGTCGGCGTAGGCGGACGCGAACACCTCCTGCACCCGGTCGTCGACCTCCTTGACGACGGTGAGCAGGTCGCGGCGGGTCTTCTTGAGGTCCTCGAGCTGGGTCGCGAGGAACTGGTGCCGCTCCTGCAGCGCCGCGTACTCCTCGAGGGCCAGCGGGTTCACCCTGCCGAGCCTGACGAGCTGCCGTTCGGTGGCCTCGGCGCGCGCTTGCTGTTCCGCGCGGACGTACGGCACCCCGGCGGCCTCGGCCGCGCCCGGCGCCTGCGCCGGATCCTCGGTCGCGGCCCTGTCCTGTTCCGCGTCCTCATCCGCATCCGAACGCACCGCCTCGGTCACCGCCCGCAGCGCTTCCGCCAGCGTCTCGGGCACGTCCTGGGCGGCCGCCTTGCGCGCACCGGAAGCGGCCTCGGCGGCGACCGGTACCGGCGCCTGCGGACCGTACTCGGTGACGAGGACGTCCGGCTGGACGCCGTACTCGTCGGCCGCGTGCTGCTCGAGTTGCTCTAGGCGCAGCCGGTGCTCGGCGCGCGCGATCTCCGTGCCATGCGCGGTGTTCACGACCTTGTCCAGTTCGGCGGACACGGCGGTGACGCGGCCGCGGACCGCTTTGAGCGACTCCGCGCCGCCGGTGTTCGCCGCCTGCGCTTCCTGGCGGCGCGCGTCGGCGAGCGCCAGCGACGACTCCGCGGCGGCCACCGCGACGGCGGCGCCGGACGCGACGGCCCGGGCGACGGCGGCCTGCGCGGCGCGCTGGCGGCGCCTGGCGGCCGCCCGCTCGCGGGCGGCTCGTTCGGCGGCGGCGGCCGCGGTCAGCGAGTCGGCACGCCCGCCGATGGCGCGCAGCCGCTCCTCCACGGTGCGCACCTCGAGCCGGGCCTCCATCTCGGCGTTGCGCGCGGTGGTGCAGCGCTGCGCCATCTCCTCGCGCTCTTCGTCGGCGATCTGGTCCTCGAACTCCGGGTCGCTGGCGTGCAGTTCCCCGGCCTCCGCCTCCGCGAGCTCGCTCTTCAGCTGCGCGAGTTTGGCCTGGTCCTTCTCGGCGGACCGGCGGGCGGCACCCATCGCCGCGTCCAGCCGCTTGGCCTCGTCGGCCGCCGCCCGCGCGGCGCCGGCGAGCCGCCCCAGCCGGCCCGAGATCTCCGCCGTCGCGGCGTCGGCCGCCTGCATCCGGCCGCGTGTCTCCTCGAGCACCTGCCGGGCGGCCTCCTGCGCGTCCTGCGCCTCCGTCAGGGCCTCGGCCGCGGCCTCGCAGGCCAGTTCCGCCGCCGTCAGCCGCGCCGCCGCCTCGTCGGCGGCGGCCCGCACGTCGAGCAGCGACTGCGGCTTCGCCGACCCGCCCTGCGCCCAGTGCCCGCCCAGCAAATCGCCGGCCGCCGTAACGGCACGAAGTTCCGGATTGTCCCGAACGATCGCGGCTGCCTCGTGAAGGTCACCCACCACCACGACGTCGGCCAGCAGCTTCCGGAGTGCTCCGGCGAGCTCAGCGGGAGCTGTTACGAGGCCGAGCGCCCACCGGGCACCCTCGGGAAGGGCACCCATCTCAGCCGGCCGGGCGGGGCTCGCGATGACGAGGCCTACCGTGCCGGCGTCGGCGGCGTGGACCGCGGTGAGGACCTCGACCGCCGCGTCCAGGCCATCGACGGTGAGCGCTTCGGCGGCGGCGCCGAGGGCGGCGGCGATAGCCGCCTGATAGCCGTCGGCCACCACCAGGCGCGCGGCGAACGAGCCCAGCACTCCGGCGAAACGCTCCGGGTCGGCGAGCACCGCCGCGGTCGCGTCCACCCCCTGGCGCAGCGTCTCCTGGAGCGCCTCGACGCGCGCCCGGAGCGCCGCCACCTCGCTGTTGGCAGCGCGTTCGGCCGTGCGAGCCGCTCCCGTCCGTTCGGAATGCTGGTCGTGAACCTCAGTTGCCCGCTCTAGCTCAGCGGCCAGCCCGCTGCGATCGGAATCGCCGCCGTCGGCCACGTCCTGGACATCGCTGTACTCGAGGCGAGCGCGCTCGGCCCGGGCGCGGGCCTGCTCGGCGGCGGCGGCGAGCCGGTCGATCTCCTCCTGCGTGGCGGCGCTGCGGCTCTCCGCGGCGTCGACCATGCCGCGCAGCCGGGCGAGGCGCTCCGCGCGCCCGGCGGCGGCGCGGGCGGCGTCAGCCAGCTTGCGCTCGGTGGCGGCGAGCGCCGCCTCGGCGGCGGAACGTTCGGCGACGACTTCGGCGAGCGACTCACGCCCCTGCGCCAGCCGCTCGGTCAGCCCGGTTTCCTCCGCGCGCAACTCGGCCGCCTGCCGCTCGAGCTCATCGGGGTCGCGGCCGGGGCGCTCCGGCTCGGGGTCGCCCGCCAGCAGCCGGGCCCGCTCGGTGGCCAGCCCCTCGACGCCGCGGATCCGCTCGGTCAGCGAGGACAGGGCGAACCAGGTCTGCTGCGCCAGGGTCAGCTCCGCGCTGCTGGCCTGAGCCGCGCGGTCGAGCTCTTCCTCCTGCTGGCGCGCCGCCGCCAGGTCGGCCTCCAGGGCCGTCCGGCGGGCGCGGATCGCCGCCTCGTCGGCCTCTTCCTGGTGCAGCCGGTCGCGGAGGGTCACGTAGTCGTCGGCGAGCAGCCGCAGCCGCGCGTCGCGCAGCTCGGCCTGGATGGTGGCCGCCTTGCGGGCGACCTCGGCCTGCCTGCCCAGCGGCTTCAGCCGCCGGTTCAGCTCGGCGGTCAGGTCGACGAGCCTGGTCAGGTTGACCTGCATCGCCTCGAGCTTGCGCAGCGCCTTCTCCTTGCGCTTGCGGTGCTTGAGGACGCCGGCCGCCTCCTCGATCAGCGCCCGCCGCGCTTCGGGCCCGGCGTGCAAGATCGCGTCGAGCTGTCCCTGTCCCACGATGACGTGCATCTCGCGGCCGAGGCCGCTGTCGGACAGCAGGTCCTGGACGTCGAGCAGCCGGCAGGAGTCGCCATTGATCGAGTACTCGCTCTGCCCCGAGCGGAACATCAGGCGGCTGATCGTCACCTCGGCGTAGTCGATCGGGAGGGAGCCGTCGCTGTTGTCGATCGTGAGGGTCACTTCGGCGCGGCCGAGGGGGGCGCGGGAGGTCGTGCCCGCGAAGACGACGTCTTCCATCTTGCCGCCGCGCAGGCTCTTGGCCCCCTGCTCGCCCATCACCCAGGAAAGGGCGTCGACAATGTTGGATTTGCCCGATCCGTTCGGCCCGACGACGCAGGTGATGCCGGGCTCGAGGCGCAGCGACGTGGCCGAGGCGAACGACTTGAAACCGCGCAGGGTGAGGGACTTCAGGTACACGTGCCCTCTCCTCCCCCGGCCTGGTCGTAGCTAACGGGGCCCTAGACGAACGACCGCCACCCGGAACACTACCGTCCAGCGGGGGCTGTCCGCCGGAAACGCCACGACCGGGAGAAATCCTCTCGAACAACAGCTGACCTACCAATGACCATCAGCGCAAAAAGGTCACAGAAGGTCACAGGCACCTAATGACGAAAGCGCTTATATCAGCATAGCGTGAACTTGGACATAGCACCCATAAACAACGAATAGGGACGCCGGGCAGGCGTCCCTGGTTCGTTCTTCGGTTTTTCTTGTGCCGTGTCGCGCCCACGCCGTGTGCGGGCGGAGCCGCGCTACCCGAGATCGTCAGGTAAGCGCAGGCTCACGGCCCAGAACGAGCATGTCCTCGTCGTGGCCGACGCCAGCAGCGAGCGCGTCGTTCTCTTCCTGGAGCCGCATAAGCTCGGTTTCCAGGTCGCGAACACGCTGCTGGAGACGGCGCATTTCAGAGACCATGCGCGGATCGGGGCCGCCAACGTGGCCGAATAGAGCCTTCGCCATGGTAAAAGGTCCTCCACACTGAGTGACCAGGGTGGGCACAGATGTATAATCCGCACGCCCGTGCGTGCCAAACACCAGTTACAGGGTCTCACCCTAGCCATTTGAGGTCAAGTTGAGAGGCGCCCGCAACCCGTTATGCGCCTTATCGTACCAAAGATCCACTGGCTAAACAAACCGGGACCGCTGACCAACCCCAGATCTGGGGTCGATCAGCTCTGCTGATGCTACCAGTGGGCACGTCGCGGGCGGGGCTGACAGTGCGGACAACTGTAGGCGGAGCGGTTCATGAACGCGTCCCGCCGGATCGGGGTGCCGCACCGGCTGCACGGCTCCCCGGCACGCCCATAGGCTTGCAGCGACCGGTCGAAGTAGCCGCTTTCGCCGTTCACGTTGACGTAGAGCGCGTCGAAGGACGTGCCGCCGGCCTTGAGCGCCTCGGTCAGCACGTCGTGGACCGCCCCGAGCAGCCGCGACACCTCGCCGCGCCTGAGCGTCTCGGTCGGCCGCGCCCAGTGCAGCCGGGCTTGCCACAGCGCCTCGTCGGCGTAGATGTTGCCGATGCCGCTGACCAGGGACTGGTCGAGCAGCGCGCGCTTGACGCCGGTATGACGGCGAACCAGCCGGGCGGTGAATTCTCGGGGGTCGAAGGCCTGCTCGAGCGGATCGGGCGCGATATGCGCGATCGGCGCCGGGACGCCGTGATCGAACGGGACCAGCATCAGGTGACCGAACGTCCGCTGATCGGTGAAGCGCAAGTCCGGGCCGCCGTCGGTGAACGTGAACCACGCGCGCACGTGCGGCGACAGCGGACGGTCCGGTTCACCGACGAGCATCTGGCCGCTCATGCCAAGGTGCGCGAGCAGCGCTTCGTCCTCATCGAGGGCGAGCCAGAGGTACTTGCCCCTGCGTTCGGCGCGCTTGAAGTCGCGGCCGACCATGGCGGCGGCGAAGCCGAGCGGTCCCGCGGGGTCACGGCGCACGGCGCGCGGATGGAGCACCTGGACGTTCGCGACCGTGCGGCCGACGACGAAGCGTTCCAGACCCGCGCGGACGGTCTCGACCTCGGGCAGTTCAGGCATGGATCCGGCCGTCCGCTAGGCGTCCGGCGCGCGCGAGCCGTCCGCGCCGGGCTCGTCCGGTGCCGGCTCAGCCGACCCGGCGAGCTTGCGCGCCTCGGCCTCGGCGGTGATCGCCCGCCACGCCGCCTCGGCGGCCAGCTGTTCGGCGGCCTTCTTCGACCGTCCCTCGCCCGAACCGAGTTCCCTGCTGCCCACGCGGACCACCGCGCGGAACAGCTTCTGGTGATCCGGGCCGCTGTCCTTGACCACGTACTCGGGCACGCCGAGCCCGTGCAGGGCGGTCAGCTCCTGCAGCGACGTCTTCCAGTCCAGCCCGGCGCCGAGACCGGCCGCAGCGCGTATCACCGGATCGAAAAGCCGGTGCACGAGCGCACTCGCCGCGTCCAGCCCGCAGTCGATGTACGTCGCCCCGATGACGGCTTCGAGGGTGTCCGCCAGGATCGACGGCTTGTCCCTGCCGCCGGTCCCCTCTTCGCCCCGGCCGAGCCGGACGTAGGCGCCGAGCTGGAGTTCCCTCGCGACCTCGGCGAGCGCGCCCATCTGGACCACCGCGGCGCGCAACTTCGCGAGGTGACCCTCGGGCAGGTTCGGATGACCGTTGTACAGCGTGTCGGTCACCACGAGCCCGAGCACCGAGTCCCCGAGGAACTCGAGCCGTTCGTTGGTCGGCAGGCCGCCGTTCTCATAGGCATACGAACGGTGGGTCAGCGCACGCTCCAGTGTCGCGTCGCTGATAGGTACGCCTAGCGTCCCCGATAGTTCGGCCGGGTCTCTGCCTTCAGTGACGTCCCCGTCGCTCCGTCGACCGCTCACCGGCGCTCCCTACATAAACACTCAGGCCGGCGTGATGACCTGCCGCCGCCGGTAAGTGCCACAAGTCGGGCACGCAGCGTGCGGCAGCTTCTGGCTGTGGCACTGCGGACACTCCACCAGCGTCGGAGCGGACGTCTTCCACTGCGCGCGCCGGGAGCGCGTGTTGCTGCGGGACATCCTCCGCTTGGGAACAGCCACTTCAGCTCTCCTGTCGGTCTTCTACTCGGTCAGAAACATCAAGCTGGCGAAGCAGACCCCACCGGGGATCTATGTCCTCACCGTGCCCGTGGCGCGGGCCCGCGTCGGCGAGCCGTGCGCCGCACTCGACGCAGAGCCCAGGGCAGTCTTCCCGGCACAGCGGCGAAAGCGGCAACGCGAGCACCACCGCGTCACGGAACGCCGGTTCCAGGTCAAGCAGGTCACCGTCGAGGAATCGCTCCTCGTCGGCCTCGTCTTCACCGGGGTCCGGCAGGTAGCGGTACAGCTCCTGGAAGCTGACCTCCACGGTGGAGGTCACCGGGTCCAGGCACCGTGCGCACTCGCCTGTCAGCGGGGCGACCGCCGAGCCGGTGACGAGCACCCCCTCGGAAACCGCCTCGAACCGCAGATCAAGGACCACGTCCGCGCCGGCAGGCACCAAGACCAGCCCCGATCCGAGATCGTCCGGCGCGCGCGCCGTCCGCTTCTCGGCACGGAACGAGCCTGGCTGCCGGCCGAGCGACCGCAAGTCGAACACGAAGTCACCGCTGCCACGGCCATGGCTGTCGGAGTTCTTCGAACTCTGGCCCGAACCCTGGCCGTGCGCACCGGGCACTCCGCGCGCGACAGATTTTCCGTTATCGTTGGACATCACAGTTTATCGTCTAGGCATTAGCGGAACCGACCGATTAGCCTACCGGCGACGCGCATTATTCCCAACTCGGCAAGTTACTCTTCGGCGAGGCGGGGGCGCAGCTGGTCCAGGACGGGCTCGGGGACCAGGCCGCTGACGTCGCCGCCGTACTTGGCGATCTCCTTGACCAGGCTGGAGCTCAGGAACGAGTACAGCGGGTTGGTCGTCATGAACAGCGTCTCGACCTTGGCCAGCCGGTAGTTCATCTGCGCCATCTGCATCTCGTACTCGAAGTCGCTGACCGCCCGCAGGCCCTTGACCACGGCGGTGATGCCGTTCGCCGCGCAGAAGTCGACGAGCAGCCCGTGGAAACGCTCGATCCGGACGTTTCCGTAGCCTTTGGTGACCTCGCGCAGCATGTCGACTCGCTCGTCAACCGTGAACAGGCTGCGCTTCGTGATGTTGATGAGCACCGCCACGACGACCTCGTCGTACAGGCCCGATGCCCTGCTGATGATGTCGAGGTGGCCGTTCGTGACCGGGTCGAACGAACCAGGGCAGACCACTCGCCGCACTCGGGATCACTCCTTATGCCCTGGCAGCAGCGCGTCCTCCGCGGGCTGCCCCGCGGCCGCCCCGCTGCCGTGCCAGCCGTACCAAAAGGTCGCCTCACCGTACCTTCGCGACTTCGCGGGCAGATAGCCGGGGGGCCACTCAAGCGGGCCGGAGCGGGTGGCGCGCTCCACCACGATCAGCGCGTCCGCCGCCAGCCAGCCCGCCGCCAGCAACGTCAGCACCCGGCTGACCGCAGCCGGGGTCACCGCGTACGGGGGGTCGGCGAACACCAGGTCGTAGCGGTCCGCCACGCTCGGGGGACGGGCCAGCAAGCGCTCGGCGCGGTCGGTGACCATGGTTGCGCCGCCCATGCCGACCGCCGCGACGTTCGCCTTGATCACCGCCGCCGCGCGGGCGTCGGACTCGACGAGCAGCACGTGCGCCGCGCCCCGCGACAGCGCCTCGAGCCCCACCGCCCCCGAGCCCGCGTACAGATCCAGCACGCGCTTGCCATCAAGCGAGCCGAGCTCGGAGAGCACCGAGGCGAACAAGCCTTCCCTGGCCCGGTCGCTCGTCGGCCTGGTCGACGTGCCGGGCGGGACGGCGAGCCGCCGCCCGCCGGCCGCGCCGGCGATAACGCGTGTCACCTCTTGAGTGTCCCTCCTTCGTCCGTGTCCCCGATCCCGCCCTCAGTTTGTCAGCCCAGCTCATACGGCCGTTGACGGTCATAAATCAACGCTTGTAGAGTTCATTGAGTGTTGACTTCAATGGGTGTTGAGTTAAGGAGACCGGCGTGTGGGCGATGGTCGCCAAGGAGTTCCGTGAGCTGAGGCGGGACCGGCGAACGATGGCGATGATGATCGTGCTGCCAGTCCTGCTGCTCGTCGTCTTCGGCTACGCCGCCAACTTCACCGTGCACAACATCCCGGCATACGTCGCTGGCCCGAGCGCCAGCCAGGCCGCCGCGCTGCTGCGCCCGCCCGTGTTCCGCGTCACCGAGGTCGATCCCGCGGGAGACGCGGCCACCGCGCAGGAGCGGCTGCGGGACGGCAAGGATGTCATTGCGGTGGTGACCGGCGGCGCCAAGCCCGTCGTCTTGATGGACGGGACGCAGCTGTTCTCGGTGCAGACGGCGGAAAGGGCGCTGGCGCAGGTCGCGCAAGGGGCAGGCGTGCCGCCACCCCAGGTACAGATCCTCTACAACCCGGACCTGACGACCTCCTGGGTCATGGTGCCCGGGCTCGCGGGCCTGATCCTGGTCTTCATCGGCACCCTGATCACCAGCCTCGGCGTCGTCAGGGAGCGGCAGTCGGGCACGCTGGAACAGCTCGCGGTGATGCCGTTCCGCGCCTGGGACGTCATCGTGGGCAAGATCGTCCCGTACCTGATCCTGGCCGCCATCGACCTGGTGCTCATCGTCGTCATCGGGATGGGCGTCTTTCACGTGCCGTTCGCCGGCAGTGTCGCGGTCTTCGCGCTGGGCGCCGCGCTGTTCCTGCTGGTGACCCTGGGCATGGGAATCCTGATCTCCACCGTCTCGCAGAATCAGGGCCAGGCCATCCAGCTGGCGTTCATGGTCGTGATGCCCCAGGTCCTGCTGTCCGGCCTGATCTTCCCGATCTCCGCCATGGCGGCGGGCGTCCGGTGGATCTCGTACCTGCTTCCGCTTACCTACTTCATCGAGGTCAGCAGGGGCGTGATGCTGAAGGCCACGCCGATCAGCGCCCTGTGGGGACCGCTCGGGCTGCTGGCCCTGCTCGCCGTCGTCGTCCTCGGCCTGGCGGTCGTCAGGTTCCGCCGGGACCTGGCACCGGCAAGCCGGAAAGCCCAGACGCGGCCGCGCACGGAGGAGCCAGCCGCGGCATGAAATGGGGACTGCAGGACGTGCACCTGACGCGCGGGCCTAACGTAGCGCTCGCCGGCGTCACCGTACCGGTGGATCCGGGCCGCCTCACGGTGGTCGTCGGCGGCGACGGCGCCGGCAAGACAAGCTGCCTTGAGGTGCTCGCCGGGCTCGCCGAGCCCAGTTCCGGGGCGGTGTACCGCCCCGGGCTAGAGCGCATCGGCTACGTGCCGGCCACCGTGGGGCTCTACGCGGACCTGACCGTCCAGGAGAACCTGGACTTCATCGCCCGCGCGTACCGGCTCTCCGCCAGGGAGCGCGACCGGAAAGCGGACGAGCTCCTCCAGGTGACCGGGCTCAGCGGCGCGCGTCACCGCCTCGCCGGCCAGCTATCCGGTGGCATGCGGCGCAAGCTGGCCGTCTCCATGGCCCTGCTGCACGCTCCCGAGCTGCTGATCCTCGACGAGCCCACGACTGGCGTCGACCCGGTGAGCCGGGTAGAGCTCTGGCGGCTCATCGCCAGGGCCGTCGCGGACGGCACGGCCGTCGCGGTCGCTACGACCTACGTCAACGAGGCGTCGCGCGGGGCGTGCGTTGTCCTGCTCGAGGCGGGCGCGGTGGTCGCCAGCGGCTCGCCCGAGGAAATCCTGAACAGCGTGCCCGGCACGCTCGGTACCACCCAGGCGCCCGCGCGCCCGACGGCCCTGTCCTGGCGGCGGGGAGCGAGCTGGCGAGTGTGGGAACCGACGGGCACCCTCCCGGCCGGCGTCCGCCCGGTGCGGCCCGACTTCCAGGACGCGGTCGTCGCCGCCACGCTCGCCACGGAGCGCGCCGAACACGGGAGGCATGCCTGATGGACGCTCTTGCCGAGGCTCGTCAGGTCTCGCGGCGTTTCGGCGGGTTTACCGCCGTGTCCGCCGTGGACCTCCGGATCGCACGCGGTGAGGTCGTCGGCTTGCTCGGCGCGAACGGGGCCGGGAAAACGACCCTGATCCGCCTGCTGCTCGGGCTGCTGCGCCCCAGCGACGGCAGCGTCCGCTTGTTCGGTTCGGCACCGTCGATCGCGACGCGAAGACGCGTCGGCTATGTCCCGCAGACGCTCGGCCTGTACGCCGGCCTGACGGTCGCCGAGAACTGGGCCTTCACTGCCGCGGCGTTCCGCAACCACGGCGCCGCGATCCCGCAGGACATCCGCGGCTACGGCGACGAGCTGGTCGGCAGCCTGCCGCTCGGCGCGCAGCGCCAGGTCGCGTTCGCGGTCGCCCTTTCGCACCGGCCGGAGCTGCTGATCCTCGACGAGCCCACCTCGGGGGTCGGCCCGCTCGGCAGCGCGCGGCTGTGGGAAGGCATCCGGCAAGCGGCCGACGGAGGCGCTGGAGCGCTGGTGACGACCCACAACATGGAAGAAGCCGAACAATGCGATCGCCTCGTGGTGATGGCGGACGGCAAGGTCGTCGCGACCGGCGCGGCCGACGAGATCACCGCGGGCCGGACGGTGGCCGAGGTGCGCTGCGCCGACCTGAACCGCGCGTTCACCCTGCTCGACGACGGCGGCTTTGCCGTCCAGGCCAGCGGAACGACGCTGCGCGCTGTCGGGCCGGTGACCGCCATCGCCGACTCGCTCTCCCATGGCGGCGTCGACGCGACCGTGCGCGCCGTCCCCGCCAACCTGGAGGAGACGTTCGTGGCGATCGTCGCGAGGCCTGTCGCGGCATGAGCCGGACCGGTAGGCGTCCCGGGACCCCGGATACTCGCGACACGATACTGGCCGCCGCCCGCCGCGGGTTCGCGGAGCGGGGTTACGACGCGACATCCCTACGCAGCATCGCCACCGCGGCGAACGTGGACCCCGCGCTGGTCATCCACTACTTCGGCAGCAAGGAAGGGCTGTTCATCACGGCGACCGGCATGCCAGCGGCCCTTCCCGGGCTGTTCCGGAGCCTCGGCACGCTCCCGCGCCAGGACTTCGTCCAGGCCCTCGTGCGCGGCTACCTGGAGCTGGTCGACAGCGATTCCAGCCGCAACGCCATCATCGCCCTCGTCCGGTCGGCGGTTTCCAACGACAAGGCCGCCGCCATGTTGCGCGAGTTCCTGACCGCGGAACTGCTCCCCATCATCACCAGGCTCACCGGCCGGCCGGACGCGCAGCTGAGAGCATCCCTGATCATCGCGCACCTGATCGGGATCGCCGTGCTGCGCCATGTCCTCCGGGTCGAGCCGCTCGCCAAAGCCACTCCAGGGGAAATCGTCGGGCTGGCGGCCCCCGTCATCGAGCAGTACCTCCGGTAACCAGCGCGGACGAGCCGGCCGTGGACCGGGACGCCGTCAGGCTTTGTCGAGGAACTCAGCCCGCTGCGGACCGAGCAGATCGTCGATCGCGTTCCTGAGCGCGGGATGCGCGGCCAGCTGGGGATCGGCCTCGACCACGGCCGAGGCTTCCTGCCGGGCGAACGCGATCAGGTCCTCATCGGACAGCAGCCGGAGCATCTTGAGACTGCTCTGCCGGCCGGCCTGGGCGGCACCGAGCACGTCGCCCTCCCTGCGCTGCTCCAGGTCCAGCCGGGACAGCCGGAACCCGTCCGCCGTGGCGGCGATGGCGTCCAGCCGCTCCCGGGACTGGCTGGCCTCCGGCGCCTCGGTCACCAGCAGGCAAAGGCCGGCGGCGTCGCCCCGGCCCACCCGGCCGCGAAGCTGATGCAGCTGGGAGACGCCGAAGCGCTCGGCGTCCATGACCACCATGACCGTCGCGTTGGGCACGTCCACGCCGACCTCGATCACGGTCGTCGCGACGAGCACGTCGACCTCGCCGGCCGCGAACGCCGTCATCACGCGGTCCTTCTCGTCGGGGCTCAGCCGTCCGTGCAGGATGCCAACCCGCAGCCCGGACAGCGGGCCGTCGGCCAGCGCGGGCGCCATGTCGAGGACCGCCAGCGGCGGGCGGCGGGCGGCGAAATCGGCCGCGCCCCCGGTGCCCCCGTCGGCGCCGACGATGAGGTCCGCCACGTCCCCCTCGTCCCCTGCCTCCTCGTCCTCTGCCTCGTCCGGCGCCTCGCCGCCGATGCGCGGGCACACCACGTAGCCCTGCCGGCCGGCCTCGACCTCCTCGCGCACCCGTTCCCACGCTCGTTCCAGGAACCGCGGCCGCTCCAGGACCGGCACCACGTGCGTGGTGATGGGCGACCGGCCGACGGGCAGCTCGGACAGCGTGGAGACCTCCAGGTCACCGAACACGGTCATCGCCACCGTCCGCGGTATCGGCGTCGCGGTCATCACCAGCACGTGCGGGCGGGCGCCCGCGGCCTTGTCGCGGAGCGCGTCCCGCTGCTCGACCCCGAACCGGTGCTGCTCGTCGATGACCACCAGGCCGAGGTCGGCGAACTGCACGCGGTCCTCGAGCAGGGCGTGCGTGCCGATCAGGATTCCGGCGTCGCCGGTGAAGACGTCCGAAAGGGCGCTGCGCCGAGCGGCCTTGCCGGTCGAGCCCGTGAGCAGCGCCACCCGGGTCGCGTGTTCGGCGCCGCCGAGCAGCCCGGCGGACGCGAGCGGCCCGAGCAGCTGGGTGATCGACCGGTAGTGCTGCTGCGCGAGCACCTCGGTGGGCGCGAGCAGCGCGGCCTGGCCGCCGGCGTCCACCACCTGGAGCATGGCGCGCACCGCGACCACGGTCTTCCCGGAGCCGACCTCTCCCTGGAGCAGCCGGTTCATCGGGTACGCGCATGACAGGTCCCGGGCGATCACCTCCCCGACGAACCGCTGCCCCTCGGTGAGCGTGAACGGGAGGCGCTTGTCGAACTCCGCGGCGATGCCGTCCGGCACCGGTGGCCGCGGCATGGCCGGCATCGCCGCGGCCGCGAGCCGCCGCTGGGCGAGCGCCGCCTGCAAGGCGAACGCCTCGTCCCATTTCAGCCGCGTCCGGGCCGGCCCGAGGTCCGCCTTGTCCTGCGGCCGGTGGATGGCGCGTATCGCCATCTCGCGCGGCCACAGGCCGTGCCGCTGCCGTACCTCCTCCGGCAGCGGGTCCTCCGTCGCGTCCAGGGTGTCGAGCACCACCTGGACCGCCTTGGAGATCTGCCAGGAACTCAGCTTGGCGCTCGCCGGGTAGACCGGGATCATCTCGGTCGCGTACTCGGCGGCCAGCTCTTCGGTGACTCTGTCGTCGGCCAGCGACTCGGGCAGCAGCTCATACTCCGGGTGCACGAGCTGACGGTGGCCGCGGAAGGTGGACACCGTCCCCGCGAACAGCCCGAGCTTGCCAGGCTGCAGCACCCGCACGTGGAACGTCGCCCTGGCGAAGAACGTCAGCGTCAGCCGGGCGGTCCCGTCGGTGACGGTCACCTCCGCGCGCTCCCGCAGGCCGCCCTTCTGCGGATGGTTTCTCCAGCGCTGCATCGGCACGAGCCGCGCGGTCGCCACCCGCGCGAGCACGGTGACGTGGTCGCCTTCGCGCAGCGCGGCGAGCCCGCTCAGTTCGCCCCTGGTGTAGTAGCGACGCGGGTAGTGCCTGAGCAGGTCACCGACCGTGTGCAGGCCGAAGACCTTCTCAAGCGCGTCGCTCGCCTTCCTGCCCAGCGGCCGGATCAGCGGATCGCGGAGCGTGGTCACAGTTTGCAGCATAAGAGCGCCGGCCGACATTCTGGCACCGAACAAGTCCCTTTGGCCGCGCGGTTCGCGCGGCGGGGCCGCATTCGGGTATGCTCTGCAGGCTGCCTCGTTCCGGCTGGTGTGCATCACCCCGGGCACGGGCGCCGACAGACTCTACCAACCCGATCAATGGAGCGAACCGTGGCTTCCGTCTGCGACATCTGCGGTAAGGGGCCGGGCTTCGGCAACAACGTCTCGCACTCGCACGTCCGAACCCGCCGCCGCTGGAACCCCAACATCCAGACCGTTCGCGCTGTCGTGTCGGGGACGCCCAAGCGCCTGAAC
>Ga0306921_10004141_pt1 | contig 14831 bp, 14 predicted proteins | sample sta12Cox44000080_FD_203760 | JGI IMG/M metagenome (GOLD analysis project Ga0306921, IMG submission 203760) | Lab enrichment of tropical soil microbial communities from Luquillo Experimental Forest, Puerto Rico - statoxic.12C.oxic.44.000.080 (v2)... | ecosystem: Environmental > Terrestrial >...
ATGAAACGGAGTCTAGTCTCCGTTCTCGGTTCCCCTGTGTCTTTGCGCTTCTGTGATGAACGAGTTGCTGCGGAAAACGAAAAACCAGCCCGCGGGCTGGGTCTCACCTTTAAATCCTTCGAAGCTCAGTCGCCGTGGGGACTCTCGCTGCCCTTGTCCGCTGCGGGAGCGGCCGATTCCACGTAGTTGTTCACAAGGTCCTTCAGCTCCTTGCTCGGCTTGAAGAAGGGGATCTTCTTGGCCGGCACTTCAACACGGTCGCCGGTCTTGGGGTTACGGCCGACACGGGGCTTGCGCTGACGCGTGCGGAAGCTCCCGAAACCACGAATCTCAATCTTGTCGCCAGCGCGCAGCGAGCGTACCACGCTCTCAAAGATTGTTTCGACAATGACTTCGCTGTCCTTGCGTGTCAGCTCCGCCAGGCGGGACACCTCGTCGATCAGATCGGCCTTTGTCATCGCTGTTCGCCCCTGAGCGCCGCGTGCAAGCGGCACATCAGGGATACTCTCAGATTCCCGGATTGTTGGCAAGTCCAATTTATTGTTGCACTTCCGTGCGACCTGAACAACTATCGCCTATTTCCACAAGTAGTAGAACTGGGCGTTCGTCTGCATCAGCTTCGCCGGATCGGGCAGATACTCCGACGCATCGCCGAACAGCAGGTCGAGCACGCTCTTGCGGTCTTTTTCTGGACGCACGATCGTTGGTTCGCCCTTGATACCAACCGATTTAGCTGTGTCCTCGATCGCGGCGCGGAAGTCACCGATCTGGTCAATGAGCTTCAGGGGCATAGCCTGTTCGCCGGTCCACACCTTGCCGTCAGCCAGCGGCTTGATGTCCTCGACCTTCATCCGCCGTCCCTTGGCAACGGAGTCGATGAACTGCCCATGCATGTTGTCGATCAAGCCCTGCATATACGCGCGTTCGGCCGGACTCATGTCGCGCACCGGAGAGCCCGTGTCCTTGAACTCGCCGGCTTTCAGCACAATGGCCTTAAGCTTCGCCCACTTTATCAGCTCTTCGTAGTTGTACCACTCGGCGATCACGCCAATGGAGCCCACGATCGACGCTTCATCCGCGAAGATCTTATTCGTTGCCGACGACACGTAGTACGCGCCGCTCGCACCCACAGTTTCAATCGAGGCAACGATGCGCTTCTTTTTCACATCACGGATGCGCAGCACTTCGCGGTAGATCTCTTCCGACGCAGCTGCCCCGCCGCCCGGTGAGTTGACATGAATAATGATGGCCCTGATCGAGCTGTCATCACCATACTTGCGCAACTGTTCAACCAGTTCCTTGGGCGAAAGGATCACGCCTTCCAGGTCGACAACAGCGATCTTTTCCCCAAAACTGCGGAAAGACGAACTCTTTTGTTCGGAGCGCACCGTGAAATACACGAGCGCGAACACCGCGAGGAGAAAGAGGAAAAACGCTCCACCGCCCAGCACCACCCAGAGAAACGCGCGCGAACGAGGCGGTTTGGACATACGAGACGGTTAGTGTAACACCGAAAATCGACGCCGCTAACGACTAGCTCATGGTGAATGGGAGGCCGTTCTGCTTTACTGCCGTGCTCAAGATGCTATCGGTCACCGCGGTTCGGCGACACATATCCGTAAGCTAGTTACCAGCTGCTCGTTGCTCCTCTCAATGAAATATCGCCGCGAAAAACGCACCGAGCTTGGCAAAGAAGCCGCGCTTTTCCTCCGTCTGCTGGCCGTTGGATGTAACTTCTGACTTCACAGGCTTGACCTTTTTCGCTGAGGTTGTCGGCGGAGGCAGAACTAGCGGATCGAGATTGACCGGCTTGGTCTCCATATGGAGGTGGGCCACGTTCTCGGTAAGATCGACCGGATCGCTCGCACGATAGATAAACGGCGCATCTACCACCATATGAGTCTCCGGCGGCGGCGGGTCCGCCTTTGCCGCCTCCGGCTTGGGCTCTGATGGTGGAGGCGGCGCGAGCTTCGCAACCTGGGTTGGCGGAGGTGGAGGACAGCCGCAGCTTTCCCGTGTCGGCGTCGCGCCGGCGATATTCCCCCCCTTGAACAGCACTGCTTCGTTAGCCTTTACCTGGTACGACGCATCGCCCATGCCTTCCGAGACAACCACCGCCGACGAGTTCGATCCCAGCGATTGCACGCACGTATCGCCCTTAGCACTGACGCGGACGGCGAGATGCAATTGTCCGGGGCCGGGCAGCAGCAGGCGGAAATCAGGAGTGAGCAGGTTGTCGGCCGCCGCGCCGATCGGATAGTCCATCTCGACGTTGCCCGCGTTCATGCTGAACATAAGCTGGCGGCCATTCTGTGAAGTCGTCACCGCCAGGCTGGTTCCGCGGCAGATGAGCATGCTGCCGCCGCGTTCCAGTTTCAAGGTTGCGGCCTGGTCACCGGCGGCGAGCGACGAGCCGCTTAAAACCTTAGTCCCAGAATTCGCCAGCACAACGCCACCTTTGACGCTCGCATCGGACGCATACAACTCACCGACATTCTGCTGTGCCGGCAACGACAACACGGCACTGGCAAGTAGAAACGCGACCCCAAAAATCTGAGGAGACACAGCCAAGCCGACGAGTTGCGACGTTCGAGGTGGCTGCGCCATGGGCATGGAAGGTGTAAGACGATGATACGCCGGCTTCCGAGAGCCCGCGGAAAAACTCTTTTCTGCCGCAGTTTTGCGTTAGGGCACGACTTTTGGTCGCGCCGTAACAGCTTGAAAATACACCCGGGCTTTGAGCGGCTGCTGAAAAAGTCGCTTTTGCGACAGCTTCGTTTCAAGGCAGGACTTTAGTCATGAGTCCTGCCGCAACGCTTTCGAATAGGACAAGGGCTTTAGCCAGTGAGGCAGTTTCCATCGCAGGAAGGGACTTTTTCAGCACCTTCTTTACGACAGCGACGTTTCTCAAGCTGGCTTCGCGGTATGCGGGCCCTTGGTTGAAGCCATAACGCGTTAGAGTTAGTCTAACCAGCGGATGCATGGCAAACAACGGCAAAGACGCCCGGCACTATCCCCGCCTCGTCCTGGGCGAGACGGTCAGTGTCGCCCTCGAAACCTTTCGCAGCAATAAGGTCCGCTTTACCCTTACGGCGCTGGGAATGGTAATCGGCACGGCCTCGCTCATCCTGGTCGTGACCATCGGCCTTACCGGCAAGCAATACGTTCTGCAACAAATTCAGTCAATCGGCGCCAACATGATCTTCGCCGAGTACGAGGGCGGAGCGATCTATAGTGCCGAAGCCGCGAACGATTACATGACGATCGAGGACCTGAACGCCGTGCGCCAGCAGGTTCCCAACATCACAGCATCTTCGCCAATGATCGAAATTCATGACAAAATCACCGTGCCCGGCGGCAAAGAGCGCGATGTGCTCGTGCTCGGCGTCGCAGCGGAATACTACTGGGTACGCAACCTGCAGGTGCTCACCGGCCGTTTTCTCGAAGACAGCGATACCCAGTCGCGTGGCAAGGTCGCGGCCATCACGCAAAACCTCGCCAACACGATGTTCGGCTCGACCGAGGCCGCCGTGGGGCAAACCATTAAGCTGAGCGGCCTGCCCTTCGTGGTGATCGGCACCTTTCGCGAACGTGTGGATACCTTCGGTCAATCGGAAATTTCCGACGATACCATTCTCATTCCGCACACCGTGGCGCGTTTTTTCACGCCGACCGACACGGTAAGACAATTGTTCTTTTCCGTGACCGATCCGTCAGATATTCCTGACGCGACCGCGAAAATTCAGCAGATCTTGCAGTCGCGCCATCGCCCCGAGTCGGTCTACAAGGTCGACAACCTCCAGCAACTATTGACAGTCGCCGGAAAAATCGCCAATGCGCTGACGACCATCTTGTTGCTCATCGCCGTACTCACGCTGCTGGTCAGCGGCGTCGGCATCATGAACATCATGCTGGCGACGGTCAATGCGCGCATCCGCGAAATCGGAATTCGCAAGGCGGTGGGTGCCACCAAGGCCGAGATCCTGGCGCAATTTCTTACCGAGGCGGTATTGATTTCGCTGATCGGCGGACTCGTGGGCATCGCCATCGGCATGGCGCTGCCCATCTCGGTGCGCATGCTGACGAACTACCGTATCCCCATCTCCGGCTGGTCGATCATCATCGCCGTGATGGTGTCATCGCTCATCGGAGTGATGTTCGGCACCATGCCCGCCGCGCGTGCTGCCCGGCTCGATCCGGTCGAGAGCCTGCGCTGGGAATAGCCTGCCCCCCACGGGCCCCTACACAATTCGAAATCGCTGCTCCACAAAACAACAAGCCCGAGCAGTTTCGCTCGGGCTTATTCAGTTCGCTGGGAGTCCCGCGATCGCGTCCCGTTTCTGGCGTTCTGCGCGGCCTTCAAACAAAGTGGCTCAGCGAATCTTGTCACCGTGCGCCGGGTTTACGGCGCAGTTCCGGAGAGCCGGCCCCTTACATCACTAGGGCGATGCTCTCCAGTTCCCGCTGGAAAACCTCCAGCGTGCTACCCATCATGCCGACCCGGCTTACTGCGTGGCGGGCGGCTTCAGCCGAAACACCGTAACCGTGTCCGGCTAAAAAGAGTTGGACTAACTCGGCGGCATCCTTGGAGTCAAACCCCAGTAGCAGTTCGCTCCTCAGCGCCGCCAACTCCGGAACTGAAAACTTTTCTGCCATCGAGCTCACCTCCGACCCTTGCGGGCTTTGTTTCTTTAGACGGGCGATCGAACAATAAGTTGCAGCAATCAAAGTGCCAATGTCCGTCTTTATTGCCACTTCGACAACTTTTGTTGAATCGAACACCCGCGTGGGTGGTTAGTTGCTACCGAGAAGTGTCAAAGGTTGGTCACAATTGGGTGTGATCGGCGAGGCAGTCGGAGGTCGATACCCGGAAAACCTTAGGTTTTGCCAACCAGGAACCGTGTGCTACTACCTCGGTGGGATACGCGGGTTCGGGGTCAGTAGGGTTGGGCGGGATTTCCCGCGCCGCCTTGCTGAAAAACACGCGGCTGGCAAGCTGGCACCTCAGAGTGTCTCGATTGTGGCCTCGTGCTCGAGCAAAATGGGAATGCCGTTCCGAATCGGGTAGACCCGTTTGCACTCGTTGCACTTCAGGCTTTCCTCGCCACGCAGCACCAGGGGCTTGCGGCACACCGGGCATACCAGGATTTCGAGCAGGTCGGGGCTGATCATGACGGGAGATTGTAACAGGGAATTCTCTTCGCCTTTCGCTAAGCGGGTCTCTCCCCGTCTCTCCCCGCGCGCTAGACTAGAACTTTGCACCCATTCTCCGGAGGCCTCATGCCACCAGTCATACTCGACGGAACCAAAATCGCCGCCCAGATTCGCGCCGAGGTCGGCCAGGAGGTCAAGCGGCTTACCGCCGGGGGGCTGCGTCCTGGTCTCGCCGTCGTGTTGGTTGGGCACAACCCGGCGTCAGAGATCTACGTCCGCGGCAAAATGAAGGCCTGCGAAGAGTTGGGCATCCTGAGCGAAAAGCACACGCCGCCCGATTCGGTCACGACCGAAGAACTGCTGGTGCTAGTTGATGACCTAAACCACCGCGACGACATCGACGGCATCCTGGTGCAACTGCCGCTACCGGCGCAAGTGGACTCCAAAAAGGTGTTGCTGGCTGTCTCGCCGCAGAAAGATGTAGACGGCTTCCACCCCATGAACGTCGGCTATCTTTCGACGCAGCGTGCTGGGCTGGTGCCGTGCACGCCTGCCGGAGTAATCGAAATTCTCAGGCGCAGCAACATTCAAATTGCCGGCGCGGAAGCCGTCGTGGTCGGACGCAGCGACATCGTCGGCAAGCCGGTCGCGATGCTGCTAATCAACGGCAATGCGACAGTCACCGTCTGCCACTCAAAAACGCACGATTTGCCTGCCGTCTGCCGCCGCGCCGATATTCTCGTCGCCGCTATTGGTCGCACGGGCATGATTACTCGCGATTACGTGAAGCCGGGTGCGGCTGTGATCGATGTTGGCATGAACAAGATCACCGATCCTGCTGAGTTCGCGAAGTTCTTCGCGGGTGACGGCAAGCGCGAGGCAGCGTTTGCCAAGAATGGCTCGACGCTTATCGGTGATGTTGACCCCAAAGTTGCCGAGGTCGCGGGTGCGATCACTCCGGTGCCGGGGGGCGTTGGGCCGCTCACCATCGCGATGCTGATGAGCAATACGGTAAAGGCCGCGAAGCTGCGCCGGGGTCATAAGGTCGCGGCCGCCGTCGCACGATAGTCGGTACTCCCACGCGCACGATTGTCGCAACAATTTTTTTGGCGAATTTTGCAGGTCAGGGTATATTCCATTCCCATTACCCGGAGGATGGCATGAACTTCGCGCGTAGCGCGTTGCCCCGAACTGGTGGGCAACCCGAGGGCCTGAAGCTCACAATCACGGCATACCATTAGAACGGGTAACCCGGACCGCATGCGCAACAGTTTTTGATCGATTCTGATCGAGTTCGACCGATCGGGTGGCTTGTCAAAAAGCCTACGTGGCCCACATTTCCCCGATTTTGGGAAACGTGGGGTACGAGGCCTTCGTGACTGCCTCTCTCTCAGCTAACTGCGTCCTATGGAATGGCTACCTACTAGCCCTGCACTTTCTCACAGAAGGATGAGGGAGGGAGCCTTGTCGTCCGGAGAGACCGTGGCCGGACCCAAACGCCCATCCTCGTACGACTTTCGATCTGTTATGGTCCTGTTTGCTTGCGGCTGTGTGCCCCCCTTCCCGCCAGTAGCCGAGTCGCGCCTCGAGAATCCCTCGTAAGTCCGTTTTCCACGATATTTTACTTCGCAAGTTCGTTGATTTCAGCAGGAGCGCAGGGTCAGTCAGGCAATTATAGGCACCCCTTTGTGCTCGATTCCTAACTGGCTAATGGCAGCTGGCTAAGCTGGCTAGTGGCAGCTTGCGACTGGGCCAGTGGGTGCTATAATCCGCACGCTTTTGGGAGGAACGCTCGTGCGTAAAGCAACATTGATCGCAGTACTCGGCCTCGTTGCGCTCGCCGTAGCCCAGGACCAGGATTTCAGCAAAGTTCAAATCAAGGTAACCAAGGTTTCCGGCGACATCTACATGCTGCAAGGTGCGGGCGGAAACATTGCCGCGTCGGTGGGCGAGGACGGCATCGTCATCGTTGATGACCAGTACGCTCCACTGGCCGACAAGATCGCTGCCGCGCTGAAAGGCATCGGCGCCACCGACAAGCCGGTTCGCTTCGTCATCAATACGCACTATCACGGCGACCACACTGGCGGAAATGCCCCATTCGCTTCCGGCGGTTCAACCGTCATCGCGCAAGACAACGTGCGCAAGCGGCTTGCAACTGGCGGCAAGGCAGGAATTCCAAAGACGATGGAAAGAGATCAGCCGGCAGCTCCCAAGGCCGGCCTGCCCATCATCACCTTCGAAAACGACGTGACGGTGCACCTCAACGGCGAGGACATCCGCGCACTGCACTTTCCCGCTGGACACACCGACGGCGATGCGATCGTTTTCTTCCCCAAGGCCAACGTCGTGCACATGGGCGACGACTTCGTGACCTACGGGTATCCGTTCATCGACGTCATCGCGGGAGGAAGCGTGCAAGGCATTATCGCCGCGTGCGACAAGGTCGCCTCCCAGTTGGCCAACGACGTGACGGTCATTCCCGGCCACGGTCAGCTCGCTACCCTCAGTGAAGTGCGTGAGTATTCCGCCATGCTGAAAGAAACCAGCGCCGCCGTGCAGGCTGCGATCAATCAAGGCAAGACCGTCGATCAGATGAAGAAAGAAAAGATTCTGGCGCAGTGGGACGCGAAGTACGGCAAGGGATCCATCACGCCGGACCTGTTCATCGATACACTCTATAATTCCCTGACCAATAACAAGAACGCTCCCTTCGTGAAGCACAACTAGTCTCTCAGTGCGTGATAGAGGCCCCGACGTCCGTGCGTCCGCGTCGCCACGAACCTGCTGACTAGACTTTCGCGATTCTTTCGAACACCGCCGTGGCGTTTCTATTGCTGCTGGGCACTGCCGCTGGCTGGGGAGTTCGAACCCTGACCCATCTGGCACGATAGTCGCCCCTTGGCTCTCTCGTTCATCCGGAATTCACAAAACCCGGCCCAGGGGGGATGTATTGCACCTAAGCGTGACCAAATTCCTTTTTGCAAGTAATTTCTTTGAGTCCTCGGGTTGACCATCTCCATCGAATACCGTAAAGTCACTCCATCATGTTGTGCGGACGTCAGAGCATATGTTGTCGGATGACCTGCTGTTGTTGCGGGCCCCGCATGTTCTGGCGCCGTTGAGGAAGAGGATCACCAGCTAGCAATTCTGTAAACGGTTTATCCCCAACCCACGCGTCAGACCCTCCTCTGACGCGTGGGTTTTCTTTTCGGAGCGAAAGGTGGACGATGAGCACCGAAGTCAAAGAAACCAAAGCGCAGCGAATCGAGCGCTTGAAGCGCGAGAAGAACGCCTGGGAGTGCCTCGACGAGATTCGCTCCTTCGCCCGCCAAGGGCACGCCTCGATTCCACCCGAGTGGTTGGGCACGTATTTCCGCTTCTGGGGGGTTTACACGCAGGGCGACGGAGTGGGCGCGATTGGCGGCACCGGCGGCGAAGGCAAAGCGGTTCCATACTTCATGGTGCGGATGCGTATTCCCAACGGACTGCTGCTCTCGCACCAGGCGCACACCATCGCGGACGTCATCCGCAAGTACGCCCGCGACAAGGCCGACATCACAGTTCGGCAGAACATTCAACTTCATTGGGTGAGCATCGAAGATCTGCCGGATGTTCTCGAGAACCTGTGGCGGGCAGGTCTTACCACCATGGGATCCTGCGGCGACGACGTGCGCAACATCGTGGGATGCCCGCTGGCCGGCGTTGACGGCGACGAGATCTACGACGCATCGCATCTTGTTGCGGAGGCCAATTGCCAGTTTGTCGGCAACGCCGAGTTCTATAACCTTCCGCGCAAGTTCAAGATCTGCATTACGGGATGCAGCGTGTGGTGCTCTTATCCGGAGATCAACGACGTTGGCTTGACCGCCGTGCGCCGGGCGGACGGCGAGTTGGGCTTCTCGCTGCGCGTGGCCGGCGGGCTTTCTACCGATCCACACTTGGGCCAGCGGTTGAACGCCTTTCTCCTGCCGAACCAGGTTCTACCGGTGCTCAAAGGCGTTGCTGCGATCTTCCGCGACAGCGACGTGCTGCGCGAGAACCGCGAACGTGCCCGCCTCAAATTTCTGTTTCTGAAACATGGTTGGTCGCCGCAGCGCTTTCTCGACGAGCTGTATCAGCGCATCGGCTTCGAGCTCGCTCGCGCGGTGCCCGAAGACATCCCCGATGACGTGTATCGCGACCACGTCGGCGTGCATGCCCAGAAGCAGCCCGGATACTTCTATGTCGGGGCGTCGGTGTTGCGTGGCCGCATCACATCAGACCAACTTCACACTGCGGCCAACCTCGCCGAACGCTGCGCCGGAGGCGAGCTTCGTACGACCAACATGCAGAACCTGCTGATCGTTAATGTGCCACAACAACATGTCGCGCGCGTTGCCGACGGCTTGACACTGGCAGGGCTGCCAGTGGAAGGCTCGCCCTTTCGCCGTGGCATTATCGCCTGCACCGGCACCGAGTTCTGCAAAGTGGCCATCACAGAGACGAAGTCGTTCGCACGATGGCTCGCCGAAGAACTCGACGAACGCCTGCCCGGCTTCGAGCAGCACCTCAAACTTCACATTACCGGATGCCCAAACAGCTGCGGCCAGCACTGGATCGCTGATCTCGGTCTTGAAGGCAAGAAGATCAAGCAGGACGGCAAGCTGGTCGACGCCTACTACTTCTGCGTTGGTGGCGCGGTCGGGAAACACCAGTCGATTGCGCGTCCCGTGGGCTATCGCTGCGTGGCAGGCGAGGTTCCGGACGCCATCGAGCGCCTGCTCGGCAACTATCAACTCTTGCGCGAACCGGGGGAGAACTTGCGGCAGTTCTTCGTGCGGCATTCGACGGATGAGATTCGCGCATTTCTTGCGGGAGGACTGGCTCCGGCCGAAGCGCGTGATTTGTCGCCCGGCCGCGTGCCTCATGGAGTCGAAGGATGAGCGCCTCCCCGGCATTATTCCCGATTTTCGTGAAGCTCGCGGGCCGGCACTGCGTGGTCGTCGGCGGAGGCACGATAGCCGAGTCGAAGGTGGGTAGCCTGCTTGCTTCAGGGGCCGTCGTCTCGGTCGTCTCGCCTACTCTGACCACGAACCTGCACCGGCGTCATCTTCAAGGCTCTCTGACCTGGATCCCGCGATGCTTTGACCCGACCGATCTCGACGGCGCCTTCCTGGTGATCGCAGCAACCTCCGTCGACAGTGTGAACGAACTCGTTTATCGCGAAGCCGACCGCCGCGGAATTCTGTGCAATGCAGTCGATCAGCCCCCTCGCTGCCACTTCTATTTCCCCGCAGTCGTACGTCGTGGCGCGTTACAGATCGCCATATCAACTGGCGGACTCAGCCCGTCGCTGGCGGCGAGATTGCGCGCGGAATTCGAGAAGGAATTCGGGCCCGAATACGAAGCTTGGCTTCTTTGGTTAGGCAAGGTTCGCGAGTCACTAATCGAGCGACAGCTCGACTTCACGACGCGTAAACGCCTTCTCGCCTACCTCGCGCGCCGCGATTCGTTTGAACGATGGCGAGTTGCCAATTTGCGCAAACGCGCTCTACGAGAGGCAGCATGATGGGCAAGGTCTATCTCGTCGGCGCCGGGCCGGGGGATCCCGAACTGCTGACGGTCAAAGCGCTCCGTGTCCTCAAGTCTGCCGACGTGGTGCTGCACGATGCATTGGTCGACGAAGGAATTCTGGCGCTAGTACGCCCCCACGCATTACTCGTCGATGTCGGCAAGCGCGCGGGCGACAAGCATATCGCACAAGAAGGCATCAGTGGCATGCTGGTGGATTTTGCCCGCTCCGCCGCAACCGTGGTGCGCCTCAAGGGTGGCGATCCGCTGATCTTCGGTCGCACCGCCGAAGAGATAGCGGCTCTTCGCCGTGCGGAAATCGAGTTCGAAATCGTCCCCGGAATCACCGCCGCCGTCGCAGCATCGGCGCAGGCGCAGATTCCGCTCACCGATCGCGACGGTCCTCGAAGCGTCGTCTTTCTGACCGCGCAGCACGCAACTGGCAGAGGCCCGACAGAAATCGCACGCTTCGCGGCGGCAGGATCGACACTTGCCATTTACATGCCCAATGGCCACTATAGCGAGATCGCGAAACAAGTGATCGCCGCCGGGCTGCCGCCGCAGACCCCATGCCTCATCGTGTCGAACGCAACTCGTCCGAACCAGCAACTTCACTGGATTGAGGTTGCACAACTGCAGTTCTTGTCGCTACCTGCGTCACCGGCGCTGTTGATCATCGGATCCGTTGCCCGACGCCGCGAAGACATGATCTCGGCGATTTCAGCCGTCTGTGCCGCCAACGAAACCGATTTCAAAACTGTCCATCCAGAGCTTTGACCAGGAGAACAAAACCTATGCCACAAGCATCTCACGAACACCACAAGCCGAAAGGGATCCAGCTCACTACCGACTGGTGGGCCGTCTCCACCGCGCTCGCACTTGCGCTGCTGGTGCGCATCGGGTTTATTCGCAAGATTCCGTGGTAACCACATCCGCCAAGACTCGCATAAGGAGCAGACACCATGGCTGAAGGAATACTCCCACTCCCACAGGTTGATGCCGCGCGGCCGGTTCATCGGCTGATCAAACTGATTCCAGGCATACTCTTGCTTGCGGCGATCGGCTACCTCGGCAAGTTCATCGAGCAGTCGATCTCGGCCCGCGCCAAGGCGGATCACCTGCACATTCCCAACATCGAGTACGTGCTGTGGGCCATCCTGATCGGTCTCGCCGTTTCGAACACCGTTGGCATTCCAGCGGTATTCCAGCCCGGCGTCGCGACCTACGAGTTCTGGCTCAAGGCCGGCATCGTGCTGCTGGGTTCGCGCTTCCTGCTCGGCGATGTAGTGAAGCTCGGCGGATTGAGCCTCACGCTCGTCCTCCTCGAACTGGCCGTCGCGTTTTTCCTCATGACGCTGCTCGGCCGTTGGTTCAAACTCAAGCCAAAACTCACCAGCCTGCTCGCTGTCGGCTCCGCTGTTTGCGGAGTGTCGGCCATCATCGCCACCAAGGGAGCGATCGATGCCGACGACGAAGACTCGTCCTACGCCATCGCGGCGATTCTCGCTATCGGCGCTATCAGCCTGTTCACCTTCCCGCTCATCGGACACTGGCTACACTTGAGCGATCGCGCCTTTGGCCTGTGGGCCGGCCTCGCCGTCGATAACACGGCCGAAGCGACGGCTGCAGGTGCGCTGTACTCCGACGCTGCGGCTAAGATCGCAGTGCTGGCGAAGACCACGCGCAACGCAATGATCGGTTTCGTCGTGCTCGGATATGCCATCTACTGGGCAAGCCGCGGCCAGGCGCGGGCCGTCGGGAACAAGGCCGCATTCTTGTGGCAGAAGTTCCCCAAGTTTGTGCTCGGATTTCTGCTGCTCTCCGTCCTCGCCACAGCTGCCGTGTTCAACCAAGAGCAGCTCGGCAGTCTGGCGAACCTGTCGCGCTGGGCGTTCCTGCTGACCTTCGCCGGAGTCGGCTTGCGTACCAACATTCGCGAACTGAAGGCGCAAGGTCTGCGGCCGTTCGCAGTAGGAGCAATCGCAGAAACCTCGATCGCGCTGGTCACGCTGGCGATGGTGCTGATAGCCGCGAAAGCGTTCAACCTGTAGCAGCGTAAACGAAGATGGCGCGCGGATCGAGCTCCGTCGGCCAGTCATTGCTCGATGATCCAACTGCGATGCCGGTTAACTGCCGTTCGCCCTGTTCCGGCTCTCGATCTTCGCCCAGGTATCACGCAACGCCACAGTGCGGTTGAATACCAGCCGCTCCGAAGTCGTATCCGGATCGACACAGAAATACCCCAGGCGCTCGAACTGGAAGCGGTCGCCCGCCTCCGCTTTCGCCAGTGCACGCTCCAGCTTACAGTTGTGCAGCACTTCCAGCGAATTCGGATTCAAGTTGTCGAGAAACGTCTTGCCCTCCTCCACGGCATTGGGGTCTTCCTTGAGAAACAGGTTCTCGTACAGTCGCACTTCCGCATCGACAGCGTGATCGGCAGAGACCCAGTGGATCGTCGCCTTCACCTTGCGTCCGTCAGGAGCATTCCCACTGCGCGTCTCCGGATCGTACGTGCAATGTACTTCTGTGATCGCGCCGGTTGCGTCCTTCACCACGTGGGCGCACTTGATGAAGTAGCCGCCGCGCAGGCGCACTTCGCGACCCGGCGACAAGCGAAAAAACTTCTTCGGCGGATCCTCGCGGAAGTCGTCCTGCTCGATGTACAGCTCGCGCGAGAACACCACATCACGCGAGCCCGCGCTCGGGTTCTCAGGATTGTTCACGACCTGCAGGTGCTCGACCAGCCCTTCAGGGTAGTTGTCGATGATGACGCGCAGCGCCCGCAGCACCGCCATCGCCCGTTGCGCCTTGCGATTCAAATCTTCGCGGACGTAGTGCTCCAGCATCGCCAGTTCGATGATGCCGTTGGTCTTTGATGCGCCGATCGCCGCGCAGAAGTTGCGCAGCGCCTTCGGCGTATATCCCCGTCGCCGAATGCCTGAAATTGTCGGCATGCGCGGATCGTCCCATCCGCTGACGTGGCCTTCCTGCATCAGTTGCAGCAACTTGCGCTTGCTGAGCAGGGTGTAGGTTACATTCAGCCGATCGAACTCGATCTGCTGCGACGGAAAGATCCCCAACTGCTCGATGAACCAGTTGTACAGCGGACGATGGTCCTCGAACTCCAGCGTGCAAATCGAATGCGTGATGTGCTCGATCGAGTCCGACTGCCCATGAGCGTAGTCATACATCGGATAGATGCACCACTTATCGCCCGTCCGATGATGGGTAGCGCGCAGAATGCGGTACATCACCGGATCGCGCAGGTTCAGGTTTGGCGACGCCATGTCGATCTTGGCGCGTAGCGTGCGCGAGCCGTCAAGGAAATCGCCCGCACGCATGCGCTCGAACAGGTCAAGATTCTCTTCCACGCTGCGGTTGCGACAAGGGCTTTCCTTGCCCGGCTCGGTGAGCGAACCGCGATATTGGCGCACTTCTTCGGCACTCAAATCGTCGACGTAAGCCTTGCCCGCCTTGATGAGCTGAACCGCCCACTCATAGAGCTGATCGAAGTAGTCCGACGCGTAGTACAAACCTTGCCACTCGTACCCCAGCCAGTGCACATCGCGAAGGATCGAATCGACATACTCCTGTTCTTCCTTCTCAGGATTGGTGTCGTCGAAACGCAGGTTCGTGTGGCCGCCAAACTCCGACGCTAGGCCAAAGTTGAGGTACGTCGACTTCGCATGGCCGAGGTGCAAATACCCGTTTGGCTCGGGAGGGAAGCGCGTCTGCACCCGTCCGCCGAACTTGTTCGACTCCAGGTCGGCAACGATGATGTCGCGAATAAAATTCGAAGCCTTGGGCGTATCCGCCGGAGCCTTGCTCGTTGGCTCCATTTCGCGGTCAATACTATTCATGAGTTCTGGTGTCCTCGCATCAGGCGGGCACAGCAGGGCGAAGCAAGCGCCAGCCGCTAAAAGCTCTATTTTACTGTGTTTGGATCGAGATGCCCTCGCCCGCCGGCAGCCGGGGTTTAACCGGACAATTAACCGATCGCGGCAAGCAAACCGGATCGGTAATGCCACGATCCTGACATGACAAACGAATCGCAAAAGAACAATACCCCGGATCAGCGTGTGGTCAGCTGGGGGCGTGCTCTGATCCTCGCTGGCGTCGTTAAC
>Ga0306921_10004145_pt1 | contig 14826 bp, 8 predicted proteins | sample sta12Cox44000080_FD_203760 | JGI IMG/M metagenome (GOLD analysis project Ga0306921, IMG submission 203760) | Lab enrichment of tropical soil microbial communities from Luquillo Experimental Forest, Puerto Rico - statoxic.12C.oxic.44.000.080 (v2)... | ecosystem: Environmental > Terrestrial > Soil...
GAAGGGCGAGCGGGTCAGCTAAACCTATCTCAGTAAGAACCTGGACCACGTTCTCGACCAAGTGACGGACGACCAGCAGTTGGTGATCCCGCGCCACCACGGTGAGTGAGATGCAGGCTTCCTGCCGCGACAGACGTGGCTGTTCTGATCGACTGGCCTTCGGAAGGCTCGATGAGACCGGTCGGCATTTTGACGGTGGTGCTTTTGCCAGCCCATTGGGGCCGAGGTAGCCGAGAATTTCGCCGGGCTGAATCGAAAAGCTGACGCCGCGGACCGCGGGCACAAGAGCTGGCAGACCACGGTAGGCTACATAAAGGTAATCGCGATGTTCGTGACGCTCACTGTTCTTTCTTTGGCTGTACTCGCCGCTATAGTAGTTATGGACTGCGGGCCGTCCGTGATAGCGTAGGGAAGAAGCACTCCAAGGAGATGTATGCCAACTCGCCCACGATGGATTTGTTCGGTCTTGGCACTGGTAGCGGCGTTCGCTCCGCTAATGAGTCGCGCCGCGGACCGGCCCGATCCTAAGATGAGATCCGTAACGCTGCCCGAAGAAATCCATTGGAGTAAGGGAGCCAGAGCCGATACGGCCGTCATTCAAGGAGATCCGGCGAAGCCGGGCATCTATATCCAGCTCATCCGGTGGCACCCGGGTGGCGGAACTCGTCCGCACTATCACCCAGACGACCGCTACATCTGGGTGCTTTCTGGCACATGGTGGGTCGGCTCGGGACCGAAGTACGATCCCACCGCTAGCTATCCGTTGAGCGCCGGAACCTTCATTGTGGACCATGCCAATGAGATTCATTGGGATTTTGCAAAAGACGAGGATTGCGTCGTCTACATTGTGGGCATGGGGCCAACGAAAACCGTGCAGGCCGAGGCTAAGTGATCGGACGAGTGGCGTTCCAGGTTGATTGGCAGCCTTCCTCCGGACTAGCGGCAGCGCCAAAAGGAACGCGAGTGGCGACCCCAGCGCAATAGCCACGAGCTGAGCCAGGGGGCAAATCGTCTGGAACGACGGCGGAGAGATGCGACGTTGCCGGCCGATCTACTTCCAGAAGGAGATGCTGAACGATCCTCAGCGGTTCAATCTCTACGCCTACGTTCGGAACAACCCGCTCCGCTACGTCGACCCAAAGGGCGAAGCGATTGAGTTGACGGGCACTGACGAGGAACGGGCGAAGAAGCTCGCAGCGATTCAGTCGAAGCTTGGCGACGCTGGAAAATACCTGTACGACAACCTATACAAGGGCAAGCACTACGTGGGGATCTACACGAATGGGCCAGATGGGAAGGGCCCCGCGTTCGCTTCGATCAATGACGCAACAAAAGCCCTGTCGCGAATCATCACCAATAACGCGGTCGCGACTATCCAGGGCACAAGAAGGGTGCAAGGCCGTCAACTTGGGAGAGGCATTCCGGTGCGCGTCCTGGTGATAAGAAACCGCCAAACTACGTGCCCTACCGGGAATACGAAGAACCATCAATAGGTTACGGAACCGAATGCTAAAGCTCACTGGTTCTCACTATGTTCGCGTAATTGAGGTAAGCGCTTCGAAATGAATGTGTGGCGCAAAGAAGCCAACCGAGCTGAAAAACTGTTTGCGTCGCTCGTGAATCGTTGTTTCGAGCAAATTTCAAAATGGCTTAGCAGTCCTTTGAGAGCCACTCTTTTTTTGCGCGAACAATGCGCGAACATCGCCAGCTGCTCTGGGTATGGTCGGAGCCGCCGGCCTCGACGCATCCAAACGTAGAGATATGCTAGGGCTAAGGCAACAGCACCATCGGCGCGCGCCAGAAAGCAAACTTCCGCGCGGTAGGGTCGAGCACGCTCACCTGGCATGTGTAGCGGCCTGGCTGCAACTTCTCGAGAGGTACGCTGAACCGTAGCGGCACGGCCTTGGTTTTCGGATTCAGGCCGTCGGTCACTTCGAGCGGCTCGGTCTCGAACGCCTTCACCGTGCCGCGATAGAAGCTGACCCGAGCCATCACCGGTTGCGTGGTTTCGGCGAGAGGCTGGTACGTTTCGAGATAGACGTAGAGGTTCTGGTCCTTTCGGAACACGCGTGTCACGCTGGGGACCAGCTTTTGGCCGTCCTCGATCAGCGGATGCTGCGCCAGCAGCTTCTTGTCCTTTTCCGCTGTGGCCACGGCCGTTTCCAGCTTCTGCCGCTGATTGCTCAACACCACCGAGCTGATCGGCAGGTACTTCTGTTCCGCGGTTAGGTCGGGCACGACGAATTTGCTTTCGAACGTACCCATCTTTCCAGTCTCGTTCTCCCGCGCCAGGAATTTCACCGTGTAGGTTCCCGGCGCGAGCGAAAAGCCGGTATCGTAGGCCAGCGTTGTTTTTGTCAGTTGCTGGGTGGTCTCGCCCTTCAACTTGATTTCAATGTTGTCGCGTACATTGCCCACCAGCGTGCCCTTTTGGTCCTTCACCTGTCCGATGAAATCGAGGCGCGTCGTGTCAGCGCCGCCATGGCGGGCGAGCTCGATCTCCGATCCCGGAATTTTCACCGCCAGCGGAACGAAGTACCGGTCGCGCGCCAGCCGGAAATAGTCCACTTCCATGGCGAGACTCATGTCGGTAACGGGATCGCCCAGCATCAAGGCTTCCGCCAGTTGCCGCTCCTTGTCCGCATCGCTGAACCTGTTGAACTGTTTGCCGGCGAAGTACCCCTGGCGGTAGTCGAGCTTGGCGATCTTGCTGGCGACCGCCTTCTCTCTCACCGAAATTCCGATGCGGCGGAACCGGCCGTCGAGCGCCTCGTTAGTCGAGTAGTAGCCAATGATGTAGTAGCTGGCGATGTCCTTCTGTGCCTGCACGATTCCGAGCGCCAGGTCGTTTGCATCGAGAAGCGCCTTGCCACCGGTGTCGCCGGCCAGCGTGGTGAGGGTTTCTTGCTGGTTTTGGAATTTGCTCTGGGCGGTACGCGCCGAGCTACCCGAGTACATAGCTTGGCCGCCCGGCGACCCCTGCGTCGCGTCGCCGAGCGGCGCTGTAGCCACCAGGCCACGCGCGTCGATAGGGTAAAACGATACGTTGGCGCGGATCGCGGCATTGATGGTTGCTTGCAATTGTGCCTGGTTGTCCACGCCATTGCGTGTCATCCCGCTGGCAAAGTAGATGAGTGCCTTCTTTTCATTGAGCGACCCGAGCATCCGAACGGCGGTCTCCAGTGCCGAAAGCTGGCGGTCGGTATTGAAGATCGCGAATTCGGTATCGTCCTGCTGGAAGGCGCCACCGGTGTCAGCAGTGCTGTCGTCGTTGTCTTGGGCGGCGAGGCCCTGGCCTTCCCCGACGACCAGCTTTTTGATGTCCCGCTCGAGCTTGTCCCGGTCATCGGTAAAGTCTTCCACGACTTTCACGTCGCTCGAAAAGGTCATCATGGCCATGAGGTCCGAGCGCGTCATTTGTGTCCGCAAGAATTTCAACGCCGCATTCTGCGCGCGAATCTGGTCCTGAATCGGCATAGAAGTCATGTCAAAGAATAGGACCAGTAGCCGGCGGTCGCGATATCTGATGTCGCCGGGTTTTTCCGGTGCAATGGCAACCGAGGTGACCGGTTGTACCGCGGGCTGGACCGGAGCGTTGACCGCCACCGCTTCCACTGACGGGTTGGGCGCTGGTGCGGGCTCCGCCGGCTCTTCGAGCGTCTGGAATTCAAAAACGCTGATCTTTTGCGGCCTGCCGTCTTCTATGACCTGGAAATCGGACGGCTTCAGGCCGGTGAGCGGCTTTCCATCTCTGCTCCTGATCACCACGTCTTCGACCACCAGTTGCGTGGTCGTGCCGAAGCTGGCAGCTCCCCGGGAACCGACCGGAGTGTTGCGTCCGGTCTGGGGGCCTTGCTGGGCGAGAGCCGTCAGCCAGATCAACAATGTCGCGGTGAGCGCTCGCATAGTCTAGAACCGGAACCTCAAGGTCGCTTGAATGGTGCGCATCCCGTTGGCGCTGGTCGGCAGCCCGAACTGAGCGCTCCCGAAAGTCGTGTTCCACGAAGTGTAGGTGACGTGGTTCAGCGCATTGGTGGAATCGACCCTCAGGTCGAAGCTGCGCCGGTCGCTCACGCGGAAGACACGCCCGGCCGAGGCGTTCAGGCTGAACAGCCCGGGCCCGGTGATGATGTTGCGCCCGGCACTGCCCCACTCACCCGCTGGCACCGGACCGAACGCGCTCGGGTTGAACCCATAACCCGGAGCAACCGGGCCGAGCGAGCCGCCCAGATACTCGGCGCGCACCGTGCCTACGAAACCGGTTCCCGTGGCGAGGCGGTTCAGTACGATGGGCGTCTGTGGCAGCCCGCTGCCTACCACAATCGCGGTCGTGAAATTCCAATCCTTGGCAAGCGCCCCCTTCCAGCCGCTCAGCAAGCCCCCGCCGCGCGTACCCTCGCCGGTGCTCCATTGCAGGTTCATATTCAGGGCGTGAGTCCGGTTGAAGCTGGAGAGCGACCGCTCCGCGGTCAAATCCAGCCAGTTCTGAGCACACGGACTTGCGGCCGTGCAGGCTCCAGCGGCACCGCCCCGGCCGCCCAGGTTCTGGGCGTCGTCGATGGCTTTGGAGAACGTATATGTAACGTTGCCCGCCAGGCCGCTCCGGAGCCGCCGCTGCAGTTGACCGCTGATGGCGTTGTAATTCGAGTTTCCATTGGAGGTTACATAGACATACCCCGCCGGATAAGGGCTCGTCTCGCCGCCTGCCGGAAAGGTGTTCGGCAGAAACTGCTGCATCTGGTGCGTTCCCTTGTTGCCGTTGTAAGTGATCGTGGCCACGATCGATGCCGGCAAATTCTGCTGGATCGAAAGCTGCCAGTAATGAAGGTAGCCGATCCGGAAATCCGGGTCGAGCGCAAAGGTCTGCGGCGTCGAGTTGATAGCGGGAATCAGGAACGCGTTCGCCATCGAGTAGGGGTTCCCGAGAGAATTGGATTGCGTCACGCTGAATGAAAGCGGAGACTGCTGCGACATCTGTGCCGCCAGCGCCTGGTAGACCGAGGTATTGTAGTAAAGACCATAGCCGGCGCGAACCACCGTCGAGGCCTTCGCAAACGGGCGCCACGCCGCGCCAATGCGCGGCTGGAATTCGCGGAAATTGGGACGCACCAACGAACTGGGGTAACCGGCTTCGCCCGCTAGGGTGCAACCCGGAACGCTCGTGGCGCAAATCGTTGGGGCTGGCGTAAAATTCGGGCCTACGCTCAAATTAACCAGGCGGTTGTACAACTCCGTCACCGGCGCCTGAAAATCCCACCGCAGCCCGGCGTTCAGCGAAAGCCTAGAGTTGATCCGCCAATCATCGTTCACAAACGCATCCAGCCACGACTGGCGGAAGTATTTGTCGGCGTTGCCATAGGCGATTGAGCTTGTGCCAGGAAAACCGAGAAGGAAATCTGCGAAATCGAATCCCGTATAGGCGCTCGTGAACGTGAAAGTGCCGCGCGGATTCTGCTGTGCAATCTGGTTAAAGTCCAGCCGTCGGTAATCGAAGCCAAACCTCCAGTTGTGCCGGCCGCGGACCCAGATCAGATTCTCCCCGGCTTGATTCGTCGTGTTGTGGGTGAGTGCAAAGTTAGCGTCGCTCAGACCGGCGAAACCACTCGCAAACGATAGACTGGGCGGGCCCCAGGATTGCGAGGACTGGTCGTTGCCCGCGATGCCCGCCAGGCCTGACACGTTCCGCACGTTGGCAAAATACGGCGTAATGTCCACGGCCTGCCGGCTGAAGTTGTAGCGGAGGTTGCTGATCAGTCTGGCCGTGAAGTGATACGCGTAGTTCATGCTCGCGTTGTACCCGGTCGCGTGATTGGTGTCGATGAACCCAAACAGATTGGGCGTTGTGGTAGCGCCACTCTGCCAGGAAAAGTTGCCGTTTAACTGGTTTTTGGCATTGATCGTATGATTGAGCCGCGAATTGACATTGTTCTGATTGCTGATCCCGACGATCGGAATCTGGTAGTTGTAGCGCGGGTTGCTGATGAAGTCAGGCGTTGGGTAAAAGCTGAGTAAGGCTTGCGCCTGTGGGCTGACCCGGTTCTGCGGAATGACGTTATTCGAAAACGGAGCGCCGCTGAGCGGATCGATGATCGCGACCGGCAGGCCGGTCTGCGGGTTGAGAGAATGCGAAAAGTCTCCGATCCGTTCGGCCGCCGAAGGCATGAGGGCCGATACCGTATCCGCGTTGCGGCTGCGGGTCAACTGGTAGTTAATGGTAAAGAACGTGTTCTGACCGCTCACCAGGTGCGGGATCTTGAGCGGGCCGCCGAACATGCCCGTCGAGCGGAAGTGGGCATTCGCGGACTTCGGTGTGTCTTGGCCGGTCAGGGAGTAGGGGCGCGCATCCAAAGCGGAGTTGTCCAGAATCAACGCCACGTTGCCGCGGTACTCCGGCCGACGATTGCGGCGGCCATTGCCAAAGGCGGCGAAATTCGCGGGGCTGCCACGCCCGTTCCGGCCCGGACCTCCGAAGCCGCGGCCTCCGCGTCCACCGCCGCCAAACCCGCGGGGCCCGCCCAAGCCACCACCTCCGGGGCCGACGCCCGGCCCGCCGGGACCACCCGGCCCGCCGCCGGGTCCCCCGCTACCGGCGATCAGCGCGCCGTCCGATCCGTCGAATCCGCCCGGACCGCCGGGACCAAAGCCGCCCCCGCGTCCGAACCAATCATTCTGTTGGGGCAGATTCAAGCCGCTGCTGACGCTGCCATTGACGACAAACGAATCCGAAGCGCTCTGGTTGAGGTCGGTGCTCGCCAGCTCGTTGCCCGCGCTGCCGGCAACTCCGTCTTCATTGTCGAGCGCGTTCGCATCCGAGGCTCGGTTCACGGCCAGTCGCTGAAATCCGTTTTGACCATTGGTAGACCGCGCCTGCCGCATCGAAGGCCGTTCTCCGCCGCCTTGGCGTCCCTGGCGCCCGCCAAACCCGCTCCGATTGGGCGGTTCCTTGTCTGCCGCGGCCGCTGGCACGGGCGCTGCTGACTTCTTCTGTGGCACCGACTCGGCCAGTTGTTGCTCGATCGCGCCGAGCGACAAGACTCCTAGATCCCATTCCGGACTCGCCGCGCCCGGCGCGACTCCTACCTCGCGCGAAAGGTTCGAAAATCCGAACATCTCCACTTGAATGGTCCAGGTGCCGTCCGCCAAATCCGGGAACGCATAGGCCCCCTGATCGTCGGTCGTGGTGACGAGTTTCTTGTCCCCTCGAATCGCACTGACGGTGGCGCCCGGCACCGGCAGACCTCCCGATCGGACGATTCCGTGATGCCCGGAGGCGTCAAGCAGGCCGCCCGAGGAGAGCCCGGCGGCCAGCACCCAGTACCCGATCAAAGAAATACGATTCCGACGCATGAAATGAATCTCACTGATAATGAGTTAGGCGGGCGCCGCACCCGTAATGTTACGTTCTTAAGACGACGCGAATTATCAATCGGTTGTGAAAAAAAATAACGGAACTTTATCAAATGAGAATACCGGACCCGCCGGTCCGCGGTAAACCGGGCTTCGATACTCAAGTGACGAGGCCCAACAGGAGAGACGTCATGCGCCGCATTCGATCCGTTCTGTTTCTGGGGTTTTGTGCTTTCCCCCTGGCGTTTGCACAGGACAACCCGCCCGAGACTCCCGCGCCTGCAACCGACACGCCCGCGCCGCCCCGCATTCCGATCACACCACAGAATGGCGAACCGCAGCCTTATGAAAAAGTAATCACCAAGGATGCCAAGACCCAGAAAGGCGTCTTCACGGTTCATCAGATCAAAGAACGGTATTTCTACGAAATTCCCAAAACCGAGCTCGACAAAGAGTTCCTCTGGAATACTCAGACCGCGCAAACCGCCCTCGGCCTCGGCTACGGCGGCAGCCAGCTGGCGACTCACGTCGTCCGCTGGGAACTGCGCGGCAATCGCGTGCTTCTCAGGGAGATCCATTATGGAATTGCCGCGGACCCCAAGCAGCCGATCGAACACGCGGTGAAGGCCGCCAACCACGACCCGATCATTCAATCGTTCCCCGTCGCCGCCTTCGCCGGCGACGGCTCGCCGGTCATCGACGTCAGCCGCTTATTCACGGCCGACGTCGCCGAATTTAGCGCGCGTCAGCGCTTGGGCGCCACCGGGTTTGATGCCTCGCGCAGTTTCATAGACCGCGTGACTCCCTACCCGCGAAACATCGAAACGGAGGTCACGGTCACCTACACGCGCAACCAGCCCCCGGTTGGTGCCGGCACCGTGCCGCAGACCGTGGTGCCGGGCGCGATGCGTCTGGGGACTGCAACCGTCGTGCTCCATCACAGCATGGTCAAGCTGCCCGAAAACCCGATGACGCCGCGCTTCTTTGACGAGCGGGTGGGATACTTCACCACCAGCACGATGAGTTACACCCACGATCCGTACCGCGCCGAGCGGGTCCGCTACATCGCTCGATGGCGTCTGGAAAAGAAAAATCCGTTAGCCGCGGTCTCCGAACCCGTAAAGCCCATCGTCTATTATATAGACTCCGCCACGCCGTCGAACCTGGTTCCCTGGGTGAAAAAGGGCGTGGAAGACTGGCAGGCAGCGTTCGAAGCCGCGGGCTTCAAGAACGCGATCGTGGCCAAACCCGCTCCCACCGCCGACCAGGATCCGGAATTCGACCCCGAGGATGTGCGCTACTCGGTGATCCGCTGGCTGCCTTCGACCATCGAAAACGCGCAGGGCCCGTACATATCCGACCCGCGGACCGGCGAGATCCTCAACGCCGACATCCAGGTCTTTCACAACATCATGAACCTGGTGCGGGACTGGTATTTCGTGCAGGTCGGGCCGCTTGATGCCCGCGCGCAGAAGCTGCCTCTTCCCGATGAACTGATGGGCCGGCTGATCGAGCACGTGATTGCCCACGAAGTTGGGCACACCCTCGGCTTTCAGCACAACATGAAGGCCAGCTCGATGTATCCGCAAGCCAAAGTACGCGATCGCGACTGGGTCCACCGCATGGGCCACACGCCGTCCATCATGGATTATTCGCGCTTCAACTACGTGGCCCAGCCGGAAGACAAAATCGACGTCGCCGACCTGGTGCCGGGCGTCGGTCCCTATGACATCTGGGCCACGCACTGGGGCTACGCCTCGATTGCGAATGCACAGACTTCCGACGCCGAAAAGCCGACGCTTGACGCTTGGGCGCGCGCGCAGGATCAAACGCCGTGGTATCGGTTTTCGACCGCCAACTCTGCTGGCTCCGATCCCGGTGAGGAGACCGAGGCCGTCGGCGATGCCGATGCCATCCGGTCCACCGCGCTTGGGGTGAAGAACCTCGAGCGCGTGGCCAAGCTCCTGATGCCGGCCACCGCGTACAAGCTCGGAGACCCCTACGAAGACTTAGCCGAGTTGTACGGGCGCATGCTGGGACAATGGACGCTCGAGATGGGGCACGTCGCGCAGATCGTGGGTGGGTTCGACAGTCAGCAAAAGGCCATCGGTCAGAAAGGGCGGATCTTCACGCCGGTGGGGAAGATCCGGCAGCAAGAGGCGGTGAAGTTTCTGCTCGACAATGCGTTCGTGACGCCGAAATGGGCCGTCGATGCCGAGATTCTGCGCCGCATCGAGCCGGTAGGTGTCCTCAGCCGCATTCGCAACGCGCAGACAACGGTCATGAATAGCTTGCTCAGCAGCCCGCGCTTCGCGCGTCTGATCGAGCAAGAAGCCCTCGACGGCCCGCGGGCCTACACAGCCTCGGAGCTTCTGGCCTCCGTGCGCCGAGGTCTGTGGAAGGAACTCAATGGGCCGCAGGTGGCGATCGACGCTTACCGCCGCAACCTGCAGGATGCGTACCTAGACTTGGTCAACTCGCGGCTGAACGGCACCCCCTCGGCGCTCCCGTTGAACCTGCCGCCGGAGCTCCCAGTGCTGCTGCGCACCAGCTCCGACGAGAAGGTCTTCTACCGCAGCGAATTGCGCGAATTGAACACGTCGCTCGCCGGCGCCCTGCCGCGGGCAAAGGACCGCGAAACGCGCGCGCACCTTCAAGGCGCCCGCGATCAGATCGCCCGCATTCTCGATCCGAAGTTCGCCACCGCGCAAGGCGGCAGCGCCGCGGTGCCGGTGCGAACGGCGGCGCAGGCCCTCGAGCCGTTTACCACCCCGCCCGATCAGCTCAGCTGCTGGCCGGACTACATCATTGTGCCGTAGCCGGTGGAAATTCGGCCATTCAACTCAACGTTTCCGCGCTATAGCGGGCGATAAGACCAGTTCGCACGGCGTGCCGGTAGATGTGCGCAAAGAACCAGCCGGCCAGCAGGATGTCGACAGCCGCTAGAGCGCCGCTGGCTGCGAGCACCGCTATCGAAACCGGGCGGCCGGCGAGGATCGCCCGCAAGCTCTCGAACACATAAGCAGGCGGCAGCAGGCGGGACACCGCCTGCATCCACACCGGCAGCGTCGCCAGCGGATAAAGGACTCCGGCGAAGGGTGAAATGAGGGCTGGAATCGGCCAGATGAACCACTCCGTCGCCGGACCGAACCGCAACACGATGGCGGTAGCGGTCACACCCAACGCAATGCCAAACAGAAACAGTACCAGCAGAAACGGGACCAGCAGAACTCCATAGGTCAGGAAATTGAGGCCGAAGATCGTGGTCGCCAGCAGCAGCATTGCCACCAGTCCGAGCGCGCTGGTCGCGATGCTGGTGAGCACGAGGCCGGCAACATACTCCGGCAGCGCGAGCGGGGTCGCGAAGAAATTGAGAAAATTTCGCGACCAGACCTCCTCGAAGAAGGCCGTAGTCACCCCCTGCATCACACGGATAAAAAAATCCCACAGCAAGACCGCGCCCAGCAGGGCTGGCACGAAGTTGAAACCGGAAGCCGCTACGCTATTCAAATAGCGGGTGAGAAAGCCCCACAGCACCATGTCGATCGCCACCCAGGCGAACATCGGCACTACGCGCGCAGGGCTGCCGCGCAGCAGATAATACTGTCGCAGTACGATTGCGGCTATGCGATGGAAGGTCATGCCCTTACGCCTGCTCCAGGGTAAGTGGTTCCCGCGCCAAAGTGATGAAAAGCTCTTCCAGATTGTCTTTGCCGTAATCGGAGGGCAATTGCCGCGGGTTGCCTGCGAGCAGAATCTTGCCGTGCGAGAGGAATAGCACCCGGTCGCAAACCTCATCCACTTCGTACATGTTGTGCGAAGTCCACAACACGCCGGTGTGACCCTCGGCCGCGAACTCGCGAATCCGCGCCCGGATATCGCGCGCCGTGGCCGGGTCGAGCGAAGCCGTGGGCTCATCGAGCAGCAGCAGGTTCGGCGCGTTGAGCATCGCCTTCGCCAAGCTGACACGCGTTTGCTCGCCCGAGGAGAGCGCGCCGCACTTCACGTCGCGGAAGCCTTCGAGGTCGAACTGCCGTAACAGCGTGGCGATGCGCTCGGCGAGGTTCCGCACTCCGTAGAGCAGCCCGAATATCCGCAGGTTCTGCGCCACCGTCAGGTTCCCGGGTAGCGGAGTGTAGGCGGCGGCGAAGTTGGTGCGTTCGAGAGCGTGCGAACGATCGGTCGCCAGATCGATGCCCTCAATCCGAATGGCGCCGGCGGTCGGCTCGAGTACTCCGAGGATCATACTGATCGTTGTCGTTTTCCCCGCGCCATTCGGACCGAGCAGCCCGACGATCTCCTTCCGCCGCACCTCGAAGGAAACGTCGTCGACGGCCAGCACGCCCCCATATTGCTTGCGCAGACCGGTGACCGACAACACGATGGCGGTTTCCATGCTCCTGAGGTTTTCCACGGGCGGTACCTGCTTCTATAATCGCTGCTTCCGATCTCTTCGTGGAAGTGCTGGACGCCTTAGTTCACAGTCAGGATCCAGTTTGAGTTTCACCGACGGGGCATTAACCGCGGTCGCGCGCTGCCGTAGGGACGATCAGTTTTGATTTTTGACAACAAATTTCGCCGCGGGTCCGGTGTCTGGTCGACCAGAATCTCGCTGAGGGTCGAGTCCTCTACTCCGACCCCTCGCGCCCTTGCGGTTTCTTTTGGCTTTTCGCGGTCACAAAGCGCCCCCGCCATCGGTAGCAAATCCCGCAGCGCATCGGCTTGAATCTGAGAGAGCCTCACTAAGACGGCCTGGATAATCGAGGTTTCGCGCTGCCCAACGCCTACTTCGACTCGCTCGGTATTCCGAGATTGACTGGCGGCCGATCGCTCAACCCGCCGAACCGCCGTATACGGACCTGTACGGAAGGTGGTATAGGAGGGAAAGCGGGCGACTGCCTAACGATGTTGATTGGCAAAGCAAAGGGAACAGCTAATCCCCGAAGCTGCCCACTTCCTCGCGCTCTTCGGCTGCCGGCTTGGGCGAAGGTGCGGTGCCCCCTATCTGCACCAGCTCCGGAGCGGGCTGCTCTTTCAGCACGTGCTGCTTGTAGAGCTTCATCATGCGCTGGTTCTCGGCTTGCTGCAGTTGCGCGTCACGCTTGCGCTTCTTTTCTTCGCGTGCCGTTTTCGCAATACCCAGGCGGTCGAGGTCGTGCTGCACGTCGTTGGTCACAATCTCTTCACGCAGCGTCAGCGAGTGCTCTTTCGACGCCAGCGGCACGTGCTTGTTGCCGGCAAAAATCTCGTGACGGCCGTGCTCTTCATACCACTTCGTGAGCGTCGCGGTCATGTGCATCTTCTCGATGATGTTCCGCCAGCCAATGCCCGTGTTGTACGCGCAGAAGGAAATCTCGCCTTCCTGCGTGGCGTAGGGGATGATGCACTGCTCGGTGCGCCGGAAGTCGTAGTTGAAAAGATCCTGGAACCACATGCCGGCGATGAACAGGAAATTCCAACGGTCGTTGCGGCGCTTGTCGATGTCCGCGCGGGTCCGCGACTTGCCCACGTTACCGTAGCTCTTTCCGGTAGCGCCGAAAGTCTTGTCGAGCTTCTTGTACCAATCGGCCAGCTTAAACTCTGTTGGCGATTGGAACGGATCGTAATTCCGCGCTGCCGCCAGGGCCATGCCAATGATCGACAGCCACTTGCCACGCGCTGCGTCGTTAATACGCGCCACGTCCTTGGCTAGCCGGTCGGCGTTGATGAACGCGGTGACCGGCACCTTCTCCTTGGTCTCCTTGTCGACCATCACCGCCATGCCAACGCCACAGTTCGGGTGGCAGCCGCAGCTCAATTGTCCCCAGCCGTATTGCGGCCCGTGCACGAGGTCGCTCCAGTCGGAAAACGTCGAAATAAACGAAATCGGGAACCAGTCGCGTGCCGGCACACCCAAGCCGGTCTGGTTCTTCACGTCGTGCGCTAGGTGCGACAGCGTATAGCGCTGCGCCGCACGGCGTTCGTCGGTGACGCCTTCATCGCGGCCGGTGAACGAAACGGGCTGGAACGAAAGGAACGGAATCTTCTTCGGATTGTCTAGGGCGAACTGGATGATTCGGCCGACCTGTTCGTTGTTGATCCCGTTGACGATGGTGATGACCGGGATGATGTCGACGCCGTTCGAATACAGATTCTCGATCGCGCGCAGCTTCACGTCGAACAGGTTTCCGACAGCGCGGTGCGAGTTGGCGGCGTTGCCGATGCCGTCGAACTGAAGATACGCGTAGCGCAGTCCGGCATCTGCAGCCTTTTTGCAAAACTCGGGGCTCTTCGCGAACTCGATGCCGTTGGTGGCCGCCTGCACCGAGGTGTAGCCCACTTCGCGCGAATACGCGCAAGCATCCAGGAAGTAAGGCGAGAGCGTCGGCTCGCCGCCCGAGAACTGTACTGACATCTGGCGCTTCGGCTTGATGGTGATCGCGTTGTCGAGCAGCGTCTTGATGTCCTCCCAGCTGAGCTCGTGCACGAAGCCCACCTGGTTGGCGTCCATGAAGCACGGGTCGCACATCATGTTGCAGCGATTGGTCAGGTCGACGGTGAGCACCGAACCGCGCCCGTGTGTGATGGTGCTGGAGCCATGATGATGAAGGCCGGCGTCGTTGTGCGCGCGGATGTCGCGGCCGGGAAAAACGTCTTCCAGGTGCTTGAAGAACGCTGTGTCGATCGCCATCACGTCTTCAAAATGTCCGTGGATGGGGCAGTCCTTCACCATCAGGATCTTTCCGTCGCGTTCGGTGACTTGCGCTTTGATCTCGCCCGGCTTCTGCGTATAAAGAATGTCGAGCGGCGTCCTGCCATCGAGAATTTCTTGGCGGACTTCGGGGATGCAGCGCGGGCAGAGCGAATCGGTCTCGCGCGGCCAGCCGAGCGGTGGCTTGGTCTTCTCCCACGATTTGAGCAGCGGTTTGTCGGACCAGGCTGGCGTGAAGCCGGGATTCTGAGAAATCTGGTTCAGCTTATCGAATACGGCCCAGGCCGCCCCAGCGGCGTAGGTGAAGGCTTTCTCGGCGTACTTAATAGGCTTATGCATGCTCGTTTAGCTCCAGATATAAATCCATGGCGCACACCTCCCGCACCGGGAGTCCACGCCATTGTTTACTGTTAGCAAGTATACGGACGGGCCCTGGAAGGGCGATATGGCTTGCCATTAAACTGTTGAATTTATTGGTTGTACGGTGAGTGGCGGATTTGAACGGAGGATTCCGGAGGTCGAGCGGACGACACGTGTACCGATATGAAGGACAACGATTTAACCGAAGCGAGCGGCAGAAGTGATGGAGCCGCGATAGATCGCGCTTGATCGCCCTTGGCATGTTCGCGCGCAGTCATCGTCGGGATGCGTCATTCTAAAGAAAGGCATGCGTAAAACGGTGATTCGCTGGTTAGGATGGCTGGCCTGGTGCTTGCCGGCGGCCGCGCAGGTGCCTCTGCCGCTCATGCCGTGGCCCGAGCGTGTGGAAGTCCGCCCGGGCTCTCTGG
>Ga0306921_10004151_pt1 | contig 14818 bp, 12 predicted proteins | sample sta12Cox44000080_FD_203760 | JGI IMG/M metagenome (GOLD analysis project Ga0306921, IMG submission 203760) | Lab enrichment of tropical soil microbial communities from Luquillo Experimental Forest, Puerto Rico - statoxic.12C.oxic.44.000.080 (v2)... | ecosystem: Environmental > Terrestrial >...
GTCGAGAAGGGGAGTGAGCACCCGGTGCTCTCTGGCGGCGCGCTGGCCAGGGCGAAAGTCCGACGCGTCATCCGCGTTTACGCCATAGGCGACTGCGGCGATATCGCGTTCCAACGCGAGCGCATCCAACACGGAAAACAGTTCGTCCTTGCAGTGGTAGCACCGGTTTCGGTCATTCACCCGGTAGGCGGGATTCTCTAACTCGTGCGTCGCGACAAATTCGTGTCGTACCTTCGCGGCACGGAGAAAAATCGCGACCTGTTCGCGGTCATACTCCGAATAGCTTTCCGAAATCGCCGTCACCGACAGCGCCCGTTCGCCCAGCACCTGATGCGCCGCCCAAGCCAGATACGCCGAATCGATGCCGCCCGAAAGCGCCACGATCATTGACGATCGATCGGCAAGCTTCGCGAAAAGCAGCTGTTCCTTCCCCGCCGCGACCTTTGCCGAGCCCGCGCTCGCATGGATTTGCACCAATGCTTTCATCGATTTTGAGTATATCCCAATGGCTTTGCTCCGCGGTATTCAGGAGTCACGATAACGGGCTGCCGCCGCGTCTGGTCCAGCTGCTAAACTGCTTACGTGTCCACTCGCGAACTTCCCGCAGGGATCGCGGAGCTCTCCAAGGCCGAACTCCACGTTCATCTGGAAGGCTCCGTCCGCCCGGCGATAGCTACTGCGCTTGCCAAACGGCATGGTATAACGCTCACCGAAGCCGACGTTCAGCAGCGCTATGCCTACACCAATTTCAACCAATTTATTGACGCTTTCAAATGGGTCACTTCGTTTTTGCGAGAGCCCGCCGATTTCGCCCTCATCGCCTCCGATTTTGCCCAACAACTGATCGTGCAAAATGTGACCTACGCCGAGGTCACGCTCTCCGTCGGTGTGATGCTTCTTCGCCACCAGAATCCCCAGGCAAACTTCGAAGCCATACTCGCCGCCACAGAGCCGTTTGAATCGAAAGGCCTTCGCCTGAACTGGATTTTTGACGCCGTCCGCCAATTTGGCCCCGACCGCGCCGCGGAGGTCGTCGATTGGGCCAGGCTTTGCCACTCTCCGCGGATCGTCGCCTTCGGTATCGGCGGCGACGAGCTGCAGGTCGAAACCAAGCAGTTCCGTCGTGTCTACGCCCGTGCCGCCGAAGCCGGTCTTCGTCGCTTGATGCATGCCGGCGAGGTCGGTGGCCCGGAAAAAATCCGAGAGGCGATCGAACTGCTCGGTGTGGAGCGTGTCGGGCACGGCATCGCCGCCTTCCGCGACCCGGCGCTGATGGACTTGCTGGCCGAGCGCCGCATTGTTCTCGAAGTGTGCCCGGCCAGCAACTTCCGCACCGGTGCGCTTGCGTCACAACTCAGGAATCCCAAACCGTCGATTCGCGACCATCCCCTGCCCCAATTCGTGCGCCATGGCATTGCCGTTGTTCTTTCGACCGACGATCCTTCAATGTTTCACACGTCGCTGCGCGAGGAGTACGCGCACGCCCATGCCATGGGTCTGCGCGATTCCGAACTGGCTCAAATGGTGGAGAACGGCTTCACCTATTCGTTCCTCGCGCGCCAAGAAAGACACAAGCTGCACTTTCGGCCAGCCTGATCCCTGCACACCCTCTGTTATACTGACTCTATGAAAGCGCATGTTTGGGTTATGCCGAAACGCACGGTCCTCGACCCGCAAGGGCAAACCATACAGCACGCCCTATCGGGTCTGGGCTATTCGCAGGTGTCGGATGTTCGCCAAGGTAAGTTTTTCGTTCTCAATCTCGACGGCTGGAACCGCGATGAGGCGCAGAAGCAGCTCGAGCGCATCTCCAAAGAAGTGCTCGCCAATCCGGTCATCGAGGAATACCGATTCGAAATCGTGGAATAGGACCAGGTGAATATGACGTCACTTTCCCGCCCCCGTCCGCGTTTAGGTTACGCGACGTATCATCTTTTGGCTGCCGCGGCTCTGTTCCTTTTCATCGTCAGCTGCGGCAAGAGTTCGAACGAAGTCACCGACCCGCAACTTAAACCCATCCAGGAGATGTTGAATGCGCAGTTGCCGGTTGGTTCCGACGAAGGCACCGTGCACCAATTTCTGTCCGCCCGCGGCTATCCGACCCAACCGACCGGAAAGCCCGGTACGTTGGTCGCCCTTATCCGCCATATCGATACCGAAAAACTGGAGCCCGTAACCGCGCTCGTCACCTTTTACTTTGACGCCAACGGACGGCTTAACACGACCGAAATCGAGCGCACCTTCAATCGCAGGCCTCCCATGGAAGCCAGCAAACCCGCAAATACCTCGGACCCTCTGAACGCCACCAGTCCTGCCGACACCAGCAATCCCTCAAACGCCAGCAATCCCTAACCCCTTCTTATCCGACCCGTTTTGTCGCCGGGGCTTGTGCTAACCTGAGGACTCTCACTCGCGAGAGGGAATTTTATGTGCGGCATTGTCGGCTACATCGGCTCCAAAAAGGTGGTTCCCGTCATTATCGAGGGGTTGCGCAAGCTCGAGTACCGCGGTTACGATTCGGCGGGTATCGCCGTCGTCGACGGTGATGGCAAACTCCAAATCCGCCGAGCCCCTGGGAAGCTGCGCAACTTGGAGGAGACCATCCAGCAGTCCCCGATCGAAGGAACCTACGGTATCGGCCATACGCGGTGGGCCACCCACGGCCGCCCCACCGAAGAAAATGCCCACCCCCATCGCGATTGCAGCGGGCAATACGTGGTCGTTCACAACGGCATCATCGAAAACTATCTGGAACTCAAGGAGAAACTTCAGCGCGAGGGCCACCAGTTCGCCACCGAAACCGACACCGAAATCGTCGCCCACCTCGTCGAGAAGTATGCGAAAAATCTGCCCTTCGAGGAAGCGGTACGAAGAACGCTGAAGGATCTTCGGGGCATTTATTCGCTGGTGTTCCTTTCCGCTAAGGACCCCCAGAAACTCATTGCCGCGCGCATCGGTCCGCCTTCGGTTATCGGGCTCGGGAAAGGCGAGTATTTCGTCGCCAGCGACATTCCCGCGCTCCTCGAGCACACCCGCGAAATCTTCTTTCTCGCCGACGGCGACATCGCCCTTCTCACGCCTCAAGGCGTGTGCGTGACCGATGTGGAGGGAAAACCGGTCGAACGTCCATCGCACCATGTGGCCTGGGACCCCATCATGGCCGAAAAGGGCGGCTACAAGCACTTCATGCAGAAGGAGATTTTCGAACAACCCCGCGCCGTCCGCGACACCCTCCTCGGCCGCATTTCGCAGGACACCGGCAAGGTTTTCCTCGATGAAATGCAAATCACGGAGGAACAGTTCCGCCGGTTCGAAAGTGTTCGCATCGTTGCCTGCGGCACCAGCTGGCATGCCGGGCTGGCTGGCAAGTTCATGATCGAACGTCTCGCGCGTATTCCCGTCGAAGTCGATTACGGTAGCGAGTTCCGTTACCGCGATCCGATCCTCAACGACAAAACCCTGACGGTCTGTATCAGCCAGTCCGGCGAGACGGCCGATACGCTGGCTGCCCAGCGCGAAGCCAAACAGAAGGGCTCCCCCACGCTCGCCATCTGCAACGTCATGGGCTCCATGATTACGCGTGAGGCTGCGGGCAGCATTCTTACGCACGCGGGCCCGGAAATCGGCGTAGCCTCCACCAAAGCCTTCACCTCTCAAATCACAGCTTTGCTCCTGCTGGCCTCCTACCTGGGTCAGGTCCGCGAAAAACTGCTCCCGGCCGAAGCCAAGAAACTGATGCTCGAACTGACACAAATTCCCCACAAGATGGAAATGGTGCTGCAGGCCGAAGAAGCCGGCTTGTTCGAGAATCTGGCTCGCCAATTCTTCCGTCAATCGGATTTTCTCTACCTCGGGCGTGGCATCCATTATCCCATTGCGCTCGAAGGTGCCCTGAAGCTCAAGGAAATTTCCTATATCCACGCAGAAGGCTATCCTTCCGGCGAAATGAAACACGGTCCCAACGCGCTCATCGACGAAAATCTTCCGGTAGTCGTTCTGGCCACTCGCGATGAGTTCGACCCCGCTTCCATGACTCTTTACGAAAAAAGCGTCTCCAATATCAAAGAGGTGAAGGCTCGCGATGGCATCGTCATCGCGGTGGTCACTAAAGGCGACCACCAGGCACGCGAAGCCACCGATTTCATCGTCGAATTGCCGCCCGCCCCGGAGATGCTCTCCGTTCTTCTGGAGATTATCCCGTTGCAGTTGCTCGCCTATCACATCGCTGTGCGTCGGGGTTGCGACGTCGACCAGCCGCGCAACCTTGCAAAATCCGTTACCGTCGAATAAAACGACTTTCTCTGCTTCTATCCGTAATCTCGTTCCAGGGAGCCTCCCGATGAAGCCGGTTATCAAGCAGCTTGCGCTCGTCATCTTTCCGGGACTGCTGTTTTTCACGTCGCCCGCTCAGGCACAACAGCCGCTCCCCCAGCGTGCGATTGCCGTCACCATTGACGACCTGCCCGCCGGCGCTGCCAATTTCATGTCGGCCCAAGACATTCTCGCGATGACGTCGAAACTCGTTGGTACCCTACATGACCAGCAGATTCCCGCGGTCGGCTTTGTGAACGAACAGAAGTTGTACAAGCCGGGCGAGGTCGATGATCGCATCAAGGCGCTGAGTCTCTGGCTCGACCATGGGCTCGAGTTGGGTAATCACACCTTCGCTCACACTTCCCTAAACCGTGTCACGCTCCAAGCTTGGGAGGAGGAAGTCGTTCGCGGCGAGACGGTCACGCGTATGCTGATGGCCCAGTATAAGATGCCGCTCCGCTATTTCCGCCATCCGTACCTCGATACCGGTCGCGATTTGCAGACTCGCCGCGACGCCGAAGCCTTCCTGTCCTCTCGCGGCTATCAGATCGCTCCGGTGACCATGGATGGCTGGGACTGGATGTACGCGACGGTTTACGACGATGCTCGCAGTCGCGGTGACGCGGCGCTTCAGAAAACGCTCGTCGATTCTTATCTCGAACACCTCACCGCAGTCTTCGACTGTTACGAAAAACTCTCGAAGGACCTCTTTGCCTACGAGCCAAAGCAAATCCTCCTGATGCACGCCAATTGGATCGAAGCCGATCACATCGGCGACGTCCTGGACCTGCTTCGTAAACGTGGCTATAAATTCATTTCCCTCGAAGAGGCTCTTGGAGACGGTGCCTACAGCTCACCCGACCTTTATGTTGGCGAGGGCACGGGATGGATCGACCATTGGTTAATTACCCGCGGCAAGCCCGCCTTCAACGAGCCGACGTTTCCTCAATGGGTCATTGACCGTGCGAATGAACTGCGCCACCAAATGGGCGCCCCGCCTGCCGGCACGGCCTACTGAGGCGACGCGCCAACAATCGCTGACTTTCGCTTCTCCTAATTTCCGCTACAATATCTTCATGCGGCAGCGACTCTGGTTGTTCCCGCTCATTCTTTTTCTGCTCCTCGCTCATCCCGCCTGCCTTTATCCGCAGACCGCGACCCTGAAACAAATCCATGCCGAGGGCTTGAAAAGTTTGTCCGAGCAACAAGTAGCCGATCTTTGCGGTCTTTCTATCGGCTCGCAGGTGGGGCGCAACGATCTTCAGGAAGCCGCCAACCTGCTCCTGCGCAGCGGGCTTTTCGCCAAGGTCAACTACAAATTCGATACCCACAACGATGACGTCACGGTGACCTTTCACCTCGAGGAAAATCCGCGTCTCCCCGTGTCCTACGACAATTTTCCCTGGTTTGCGGATGCTGAACTCACCGATGCCGTCCGCAAGGCTCTGCCTTTCTACGACGGCACCTTGCCCGAGGGTGGCACTGTCGTTGATCTGGCCGGAAATGCCCTGGCCTCGTTTATGGACGCTCATGGCCTCAAGGCGGAAGTCGAACACTTTGTCCTCGTCAATCCCCTTATCGACAGTTCCGAACAACAGTTTCAGCTGCAGGGAGTCACTCAGAGAATCGCCAGCATCGATTTCAGCGACCCCACGCTAAAAGACAATCTGGCCGTCCAGCAGCATCTGTCCGAGATCCGTGGAAAGCCCTACTCCCGCCTGGCCATCGATGTTTTCCTCGCTGAATCGATCCGCCCGGTCTATCTGCAGTTGGGCTATCTGCGCGCGAAAATCGGCCCGGCTGAGGTTCGCTTGTCGGGAAATCCGAATCAGAAGTTTCCCGAAGACATCCCCGTGTACGTGCCGTGCGTTCCCGGTTCTGTTTATCACTGGAAAGAGGCGCAGTGGAATGGAAACAATGCGCTCTCTTCCGAAACGCTCAAGCGCACCGTGGGGCTAAATCCCGGCGATCTTGCCGACGGCATGAAAATCGAAGGGGGTTGGGACCGCATTCGCGAAGCCTACGGCCATCTGGGTTACCTGGATGCCAAGCTTTCTCCGGTCCCGAGCTACGATGACCAGGGCCACACCGTCTCCTATACCGTCGGGGTGGTGGAAGGAAAGCAGTACCACTATCACGACATGGTCATTACCGGCATGTCCGCGGCCGGAGAGCGCATGATGCGCGATGCGTGGCCTTTAAAGCCCGGCGAGGTTATGGACAAAACCGCCTTCGAACAGTACCTGCTTCGCCTCGAAGCGCACCGCGAGAGCATATTCCACGAACTCCCCGTTCACTATGACAGTGTCGGCCACTGGCTTCAGACCGACACCGACAAAGGCACGGTCGACGTTCTCCTTGATTTCAAATAAGGATGGATCGTTAGGAACTCTCGCTGCTGATCGCCGGTCGGACTTTTCCGAATTGCCGATGACTGTTCTTACCGCGGCAGCTGGGGCTTCCCTGCATTCGTCCATGCCGTCAGCCAATAGGAGCCCACGTCTGTCGATGCATCCGACAACTGCTTGATGAGGGAGGCCGCCGTCAAATTGTAGAAACGGTCGTAGTATTCGTCCGTATAGGAGCTTAGTCCTCGTTTCGCGCGCCGATCATCCAGAAGGATCGATTCCACCAGGCTGTGCGCGTTCAGGCACATATCAAAGGCATAGTCGGTAGGGTCCGGAATAAAGGACGCGTCGTGCGGGTTCATTGGGAAAAACGACCCATAGCGATCAATCAGAATCGTATTGAAGCGGTCATTGACGCCGCTTTGTCCGGTCATCTTTCCATCAAAGTTTTCCGTGGTATTGAACGGATCGTGCGCCTCCGCCACATAATCGGCCAGAAATGCCGCGTCCAGCTTGGCTTCGTCCCACCGGCTGGCCCGAAGATCTTCCGTTAGCTTGGCGCTATAAACGCCAATCTGCCAGGGCAACAGCCCGGTCGCTTCGATTTTTGTCTTGCCGTATTTCGCCAGAGCGGCCTTGTAGTTGCGCGGCAAGGCCTCAAACGGGAACTTGCCGTAGCGATCCAGTTCGATGAAATGGTTCTGCCGCTCGTTGGGGTGCTTGTCGAGCAAGTTCAGCGGGTCGTTGACGTGCTGGATCAGGTAGTTGCGATTGGCCTCGAAGAAAGGCCGCAGTTCGAAGGGCAACGTGTCTACGGCGTGATTGACAATCAACCGCTGCGCGTTGTTGCCCCAGGCCCAGGCACCATCGGGCAAAAGGAAGCAAATCGCGAGAAGCACGGCCAGACTCTGCAGTGCACGGCGTCGAGGCGTCTGGCGGCGAGCTTTCATTCGCAAGGGTTAAACCTTCGGCGCTGGATTCAGCGAGCTCCGGTGACGGCTATACGCAAAGTAAATCACAAGTCCGATGATCAACCAAACCAGGAAGCGTATCCAGGTAATTACCGTCAATCCGGTCATCAGTCCGCCGCACAAAACCACGGAAATGAGCGGAAACCAGGGCACAAAGGGAACGCGGAAGGCTCTCGGGCGGTGCGGTTGTTTCCGCCGCAGCAGAATCACGCCAAGCGACACCAACACAAACGCAAACAGGGTCCCAATGTTCGACAAGTCCGCTGCGTCGCTCACCGCAAAAATCCCGGCGGGTAGCCCTACCGCAAAGCCTGCAATCCACGTGGAAATGTGCGGCGTCTTGTACCGCGAATGCACTTTCGAAAATATCTTGGGAAACAAACCGTCGCGAGACATCGCGTACCAGATGCGCGCTTGTCCGTATTGATAAACCAGCAGCGACGAAATCATTCCCATCAGCGCGCCGATCACGATTACCGATTGCGAGGTCCGGCCGGCGCCCAGATGCTGCAAGGCATAGGCCACCGGCGCGTCCATTGCGGGTCCGGAAACAAAGGTGTCATAACGCATCATCCCCAGCAGGACTACCGACACACCGATATACAAAACGGTGCATACGATCAGCGATCCGATAATCCCGATAGGCAAATCACGTTGTGGGTTCTTGGCCTCTTCCGCGGCCGTCGACACAGAATCGAAACCGATATACGTAAAGAACACGATCGCGCCTCCGGTGACGATCCCGCCGAAGCCGGAGGGCGCGAACGGCCTCCAGTTCGCCGGATGCACCAGCATTCCCCCGACCACCAAAAACACCAGGATCGCCCCGATCTTGATCGCCACCATTACGTTGTTGGCTTCCGCAGACTCCTTTACGCCGCGCACCAGCAGCGCGGTAAGCAAGAACACGATCAAAAACGCGGGGACATTGAAGTACGCCCCGGTCCAGTGCCCCGATTCCCAAACCGGCGTCGACCATTTATCCCCAATCGAAATGCCGAACGCCGCTAATTGCGACTTCGTGTACGCCCCGAAACCAATGGCTACCACCACATTGCTGACCACGTATTCCAGGATCAAGTCCCATCCGACGATCCACGCAAAAATTTCACCCAGCGTTGCATACGAATACGTATAGGCGCTCCCCGCGATGGGAATCATCGAAGCCAGTTCCGCGTAACACAGCCCCGCGAAGCTGCACGCGATGGCTACGAGCAAAAATGAGATTGCGATCGAGGGTCCTGCGGGTGGCCGGCCATGCATCAGAACCGCCGCGGTTCCTCCTCCGCGAAGAAAATTAACTAGGATATCGAGCACCTGCGCATGCAGAATCGAGGGCGCCTGGAAATATTCGCCCGCAGCCGCCGTTCCCGTCAGCACAAAAATCCCGGAGCCGATGATGGCGCCGATTCCGAGCGCCGTCAGGCTGACCCAGCCCAGCGTTTTCTTCAATTTTCTTTCGGGGTGTTCTGCATCTGCGATCAACTGATCGATGTTCTTACACCGGAAGAGTTGTGCGTCCACCCATACGCTCCGCTCGCGTCCGCACGCGTGAAGACCCTGACGACAGCCGGACACGCTATGTAGGAATGATAGCCACTCACTCTATCGCGAGTCCGGTCGCGGTGCAACTTCCCGGCGTTCAAGGCCGTTCTCAAATCACAACTGCTGCAATTGTGCGTACCGCTCGATGAACTTCTTCGTACCGCGGCCGGGAAAGCTGACGCTAAGACGGCGGTCATCGTCTTCGCCTTCCACGCCAACCACCGTTCCCACTCCGTATTCCGGGTGCCGCACTTTCTGCCCCAAGAGCGGGTCGGCATTCGCGCCACGCTTGATCTTTGGAATACGAAACGAGTTCGTCGCTGTCGTGGACTGCCGCGGCGTGTTGCGCGGTCCCGAAGGTGGCAACGTTCCACGAACGCGCCGCAAGAACTCTTCCGCCGAGTACGAATATTCCGGATCGGGTTCATAGCGACGTGATTGGCCGATCTCCCCCAGCGAACCGCGCGCCGTTTCTATCAGTTCGCTGGGAATCTCTCCCAGAAACCGGCTAGGCAACGATGCCCGCATCTGCTGTTCATTGCCAAAAATGCGCCGATACAGGGCGCGCGTTAGGGTCAGCGATTTCTTTGCCCGCGTCATCCCTACGTACACCAGCCGTCTTTCCTCTTCGATACCCTTGTCTTCGTTGAGCGACCGGCTGTGCGGACAGATTCCCTCCTCCATCCCGGTCAAGAAGACGTGGTCGAACTCCAATCCTTTCGTGCTGTGCAGCGTAATCAGCGTCACTCCGGGCTTGTCCTCGTACGCGTCCGCATCGCTCACCAGCGCCGCTGCGTCCAGAAAGTCCGTAAAGGTTTCGCCCTCATCCTGGCTTTCCGCCACTGCCCGCACCAACTCTTCGAGGTTTTCCATCCTCGACACATCCTCCGGGGTATTCCGGTCGCGCAACATCGGCATGTAGCCGGTCTCTTCCAGCAGGTGGCGCAGAAAGTCGGCGGGTTCTTTCTCCCTGTAGCTATGCCCCAGGCGCTCGATGAGTTCGCGGAATGCCCGTAAAGGAGCTATGGCCCGCGTGGACGCCGGGTTGGTCATCAACGACTCGATGGCTTCCCACAGCGACAAGCCTTCTCGTTCCGCAATGTCCCGCAACGTGTCGACCGTCGTTTTCCCGATGCCTCTTGCCGGCACATTCAGCACCCGCAGCAGCGAAATATCGTCTTCCGCGTGCAAAGCGAGTCGCACGTAGGCGAGCGTGTCTTTCACCTCCGCGCGGTTATAAAAACTGAATCCGCCCACCAGGCGATACCTCAGCCCGCGGCGCCGAAACACCTCTTCAAACGCGCGCGACTGAAAATTCGTGCGGTACTCCACCGCGCAGGTCTGGTCCGGATCGTCATTGATCAGGCTTTCCAGTTCACCGGCAATGAACTCCGCCTCCGCCTGGGCATCCCGTGCCTCGTAGTACCGGAGCTTCGCCCCTGCGGCGGTTTCCGCCCGCAGATTCTTGCCCAGCCGGTCCGGATTGTTCGCTACCACCGCCGCCGCTGCATCGAGGATCGTCTGTGTCGAGCGGTAGTTCCGCTCCAGCCGTATGACCTTCGCCGAGGGAAAATCCTCGGAAAAACTGAGGAGTATGGATACATCCGCCCCGCGCCACCGGTAAATCGACTGGTCCTCATCCCCCACAACGCAGACGTTGTTTCGCTCGTTCCTCAGCAGGCGTAGCAAGTCGTACTGCACGCGGTTGGTGTCCTGGTATTCATCCACGTGGATGTACGCAAAACGATTCCGCCAACGCTCCCGCACCTCCCGTGAATCGCGTAGCACCCCAGCCGATCGCAGCAAGAGGTCGTCAAAATCGACGGCGTTGCTGTGCTTCAGCAATTGTTCATATCCCGCGTAAATATCCGCCACCTTGCGCGTGTCGGGCCCGAACGAATCCGCACGCACTTGCTGCGGGTTTTGTCCATGATTCTTGGCGTAGCTGATGCGGCTCAAAACATTTCGTGGCGTGAGCGCGTCATCATCCATGTTCAAGCGCGCCATGACCAGCTTTACTGCCGACAATTGGTCATCCTCATCAAAAACCGCGAAATTCGTCGCCAATCCTGCGCTCGCCGCCTCGCGCCGCAGCAACCGAGCACAAAGGGAATGAAAGGTCGAGATCCACACCCTTGCCGGAGGCACACCCGCGCGCAACAGTAAATCCGTCACGCGGTTTTGCATCTCTTCCGCGGCCTTGTTCGTAAAGGTGACCGCGAGGATGGCTTCGGGCGGAGTGCCCCTGGCGACCAGGTTGGCCATTCGAAACGTAATCGCGCGTGTTTTCCCCGTTCCCGCACCCGCCAGGATCAATACCGGGCCTTCCGTGGTTTCTGCGGCGAGACGCTGCTCTGGGTTGAGCTGCTCTAGGAAATTCTGCATGGGTTCCATTCGTTTCAGGAAATATTTGGACAATTCATGGTAGCCGACCGCGACGGACTGGGCAAACGCAAACCATGCGAACCGTGGAACCTAAGGCCACAAAAATCAATTTGACGAACTGTGACTCAAAGCAATGTCAAAGAACGAGACGGGCTGGTGCGTGTCCATGGCGGCCAGGTTCGGAACGTACAGTCTCGCCGTTTGCAACAGCTCCACCTCTCCGCGAATATCGAAATACAACAGTCCCTCGACCGTGCTGTGGGCCCCGATCACACTTGACGGCACCGCCGCATTTTGGCAGGCATCTCGAAAACTCGTCCAATTCGAATCGCGTGTTGCCTTGGGCTTGCTGATGGAGGGAATGGGCAAGGGAGAACGCTTGGACGTGGGGTCCTTGGTAGTTTGCTTCAGCAGCACCGTATCGGCCACGTCGTCGGGTGATAAGGGCTCCAGTTCTTGCCGGTTGTCCTCGCTCACCTCTACGATCAATCGAACCTGCTGCAGGTCCACCTTTACGCCCTTGTCGTTATCGTTGCGAAAGCTCACCTGCAACGCCACCACACCGCCCGAAAACGGCGACCTCTTCGGGAATTTCTCTTTGTAGCGGCTTGCCGTGGTCCACGGGTCTACCGCGACACTGATCCCTTCGTGCGAATCCATGTAGGGGGCGCGCAACGCCTTTGGCGGTTGCGGGTCGCTTTGCGACAGAATGGCGGCGCTCATCATGAACAGGAAGGCCAGGAGCTTTGGCATAAGGCTATAATAAACTGTTTGCATCTACTGGCCTTCGATTCCGGTGGGCGAGTCCGGGTTGCCCTTTTCCCGGCGGAAGGCGATCCCTCTTGGATCAAGTCGGAGTGAAAGCGCAGTGTATTTCCTTTACAGCGTATTGATGGGCCTGGCCGTGCTGCTGACCTCGCCGTATTGGATTTTTCAGGGAATTCGGCACCGCAAATATCTTTCGAATCTCCGCGAGCGCTTCGGCTTCTTGCTTCCCGAGCTGGCAAAACTCCCGGCGCAACGTCCGCGCGCGATCTGGATTCACGCCGTTTCCGTCGGGGAAGCTCTCTCCGGAGTCCCGCTCGCCAAGCGTTTGAAAAAAGCCTATCCGCAACACCCGCTGATCGTTTCCACCACGACGCAAACCGGCTACGCGCTAGCTGCGGAGCGCATGCCCTTCGCCGATGCGGTCATCTATTTCCCGTTCGACTGGATGTTCGCGGTGCGTCGGGTAATGGACGCTGTTAATCCGGCGCTGGTCTTGGTTCTCGAAACTGAAATCTGGCCCAATTTCCTGCGCGCCGCGGGTCGACGCAAAATCCCCGTCATTTTCATCAGCGGACGCATTTCGGACCGCTCCTTCGCCCGCTATCAGAAAACTTTCGGCGCTTTCGGCTTCTTCCTGCGCCCGCTGTTTTCTTCCGCGCTCTCCAGCGCTGCGGCTTTCCTCATGCAGACCGACACCGACGCCCAGCGCATCCGTGCCTTGGGTGCGCCGGCCGACCGCGTCGCGGTCAGCGGCAATCTCAAATACGACATGGTCCTTCCCGAACCCACGCCGCTTTCGTCTTGGCTCGAGCAGGAATGCAAGCGGCGTCAGCGCTGGCCGGTCATTGTTGCCGGTAGTGTGGTCGCCACCGAAGAACCCCTGACCCTCATCGCCTTCGGCGTGGTCCAGGGGGATTTTCCCAGGGCTCTGCTGGTCCTCGCGCCGCGCAAGCCCGAACGCTTTGCGCCCGCCGCGGAATTCATCGCTGAATCCCATCGCAAATTCGTTCGTCGCTCCGAGCTGCCCGTCGCAGGACCGGGTATCACGCCAACACCAGCCGCAAATTCCGAAGGCGGTATTCCTGACGACGCCACCGTGCTGCTGCTCGACAGTATCGGCGAATTGGCGTCACTCTACCGCATGGCCGATGGTGCGTTTGTGGGCGGTTCCCTGGTGAACGCCGGAGGCCACAACATTCTGGAGCCTGCAGCCTTCGGCAGGGTCCCGGTCTTCGGCCCCTACATGGAAAATTTTTCCGCCATCGCCTCGCGTTTTCTCGAAGCCGGTGCCGCCGTTCAGGTCGGCAGTCCGGAAGACGCGGGCGTCGCGTGGATCGAGTTGCTGCAGGATCGCGACAAAATGAAACGCATGGGCGATACCGCGCAACGCCTCGTCGAGACCAGTCGCGGCGCGCTCGATCGCGCCGTAAGCGAAGTGGCCAAACAACTCGCAGGTGCAGCTTGATGACTCTTCCACCCCTGCTCCGGGTCCTCCTCTGGCCTCTCTCTTGGCTGTACGGACAGATCACCCGATTTCGCGTGTGGCTCTACGAGAAACACATCCTCAAACAAAAGCATCTGGGCAAACCCGTAATCAGCATTGGCAATCTCACCGTCGGGGGCACCGGCAAGACGCCCTTGGTGATGTGGGTCGCCGAACGCCTGCTGGCAGATGGACATCGCGTCGGCATTCTCAGCCGGGGATACAAAGGCCCTGCCGGCACCAGCGATGAAATCGAGTTGATGAAGCAGCGACTCCAAAACCGCGTGCTCTTCGGCGTCGGGCCGGATCGTTATCAGCGCGGCACGCTTTTGGAATCCGACGTCGATGTTTTCTTGCTTGACGACGGTTTTCAGCATCTCGAACTCGCTCGCGACCTTGACATTCTGCTCATCGATGCATCGCAACCGCTTGCACGACAAACCCTGCTCCCTACCGGACGCCTCCGGGAGCCCGTGTCTGCCGTGACACGCGCCGACCTTCTCGTCTTCACGCGCACCGAAACGGTTGCCGGCAGCACCGCGGCCATCGACAAGTTCCAAGGTTTTCCCGTATTTTCGGCGGCCACCCGCTTGCTCGGCTTTCGCCGTCTCGGCTCGGATCTTGAGACGGTGTCTCGGCAAGAACTGGGCGAGGGGCCTTTCTACGCGTTTTGCGGCATTGGTAACCCTCGCGCCTTTTTTCAGGATCTGCAGAACTGGAACCTGCCGCTGGCCGACCGGTGCGAGTTTCCCGATCACCATCGTTACGACTCCCGCGACGTTCGTGAACTCGAGGAAGCCGCTCGCCGTGCCGGGGCCAAGGCCCTGGTGGCCACCGAAAAGGACGCCCAAAATCTCAATGACCTTCACTTCTCCGCTATGCCGGTTTACGTCACGCAAATTGATCTCGACATCGCCAAAGGCGACGCGCTGATCTCCTTCGTACGTCAGAAGATTTCATCGCGGGTGTGTGCCGCATGAGAATTGTGATTCGCGCAACGAACT
>Ga0306921_10004155_pt1 | contig 14807 bp, 12 predicted proteins | sample sta12Cox44000080_FD_203760 | JGI IMG/M metagenome (GOLD analysis project Ga0306921, IMG submission 203760) | Lab enrichment of tropical soil microbial communities from Luquillo Experimental Forest, Puerto Rico - statoxic.12C.oxic.44.000.080 (v2)... | ecosystem: Environmental > Terrestrial >...
TTTTTACTGATGTTTTCATTGCTTTCGACTCCGAGTAGACCCACCCTTTTTTATGTACGCGCCCGGAGAATCCAATGAACAGAAATATGTCGATTGTGGACGGCAATGAGGCGGCCGCTTCGGTCGCATTCCGCCTGAACGAAGTGATTGCGATATACCCAATCACGCCGTCGTCGCCGATGGGTGAATGGTCTGACCAGTGGAATTCAGAAGGCAGGAAGAACATCTGGGGAGCGATCCCGGATGTCATCGAGATGCAGAGCGAAGGAGGAGCTGCTGGTGCATTGCACGGCGCGCTGCAAGCCGGCGCATTAGCAACCACATTTACGGCCTCGCAGGGACTTCTGCTGATGATCCCCAATATGTACAAGATTGCGGGAGAGCTGACGGCGGCGGTAATCCATGTGGCCGCGCGAACCCTGGCTACGCACGCGCTGTCTATCTTTGGAGATCATAGCGACGTGATGTCGACCCGTGGAACCGGGTTTGCGCTTCTCTCGTCCAATTCGGTGCAAGAGGCGTGTGACCTGGCCTGTATCGCGCAGGCTGCGACGCTCGAGGCGCATGTTCCGTTCCTTCATTTCTTCGACGGATTCCGCACTTCACACGAAGTGAACATGATTACACCGTTGAACGACGATGATCTGCGAGCGATTGTCGACGATAAATATGTACGGCAGCATCGCGAACGATCAATGTCACCGGATCGACCGAGCCTGCGTGGTACTGCACAGAATCCGGATGTGTTCTTTCAGGCGCGCGAAGCATGCAATCCGTTTTACCGGGCTTGCCCCACGATTGTGCAAGACGTAATGGATCGATTCGCGAAGCGCACTGGCCGCGCCTATAAATTGTTCGACTACTACGGGCCGGCGGATGCGGAACGGCTGATTATCTTGATGGGATCGGGAGCCGGTGCCGCGGAAGAAGCTGTGGACACACTCATAAAGCGTGGTGAAAAAGTAGCGTTGCTGAAAGTGCGGTTGTTCCGTCCGTTTTCGGCGGAAGCGTTTCTTGGGGCTATTCCCGCCAGCGTAAAAGGAATCGCGGTGTTGGATCGCACCAAAGAACCCGGTAGTTTGGGTGAACCGTTGTACCAGGACGTCCTCACCACCTATATGGAACGCTACGCAGCGAATCCGGTGTCGGCCATCCCGCGAATCATTGGCGGAAGGTACGGACTTTCGTCGAAGGAATTTACGCCAGCGATGGTGAAAACGGTGTTCGACGAGCTGAAGAAGCCGGAAGCGAAGAACCACTTCACCGTGGGCATCAAGGATGACGTGACGCATACCAGCCTGAACTATGATGTAGACTTTTCAACCGAAGATCCGCGCACCGTACGGGCGCTGTTCTATGGATTGGGCTCGGACGGCACAGTCGGAGCTAACAAGAACTCGATCAAGATCATTGGCAAGAGCACAGACAACTTCGCACAGGGCTACTTCGTATACGACTCGAAAAAGGCAGGAGCCGTCACGGTCTCGCACTTGCGATTTGGGCCAGATCCCATTCGTTCTAGTTATCTAATCAGGAAAGCAAACTTTGTGGCTTGTCACCAGGTTCAATTTCTTGACCGGATAGACGTTTTGTCGGCGGCTGATGCGGGCGCAACATTCCTGTTGAATACACCGTTTGGGCCGAACGAAATCTGGAATCATGTCCCGCGACATGTCCAGGAAACGATTATCAAGAAGAAGTTGAAGTTCTATGTGATCGATGGTTATGCGGTAGCGCGCGAAGCTGGTATGGGCAGCCGAATCAATACGATCATGCAGACCTGTTTCTTCGCAATCAGCGGTGTGTTGCCGAAGGACGAAGCCATCGCGGCAATTAAGAAGTCGATTGTGGATACCTACGGAAAACGCGGCGAAGCGGTCGTGCAGAAGAATTACGCAGCCGTGGATCAGGCCTTGGCGCATCTGCATGAAGTGAAGGTGCCAGCTCAAGTCACGACGGTGTTCGACATGCTTCCTGCGGTGTCGGCACAAGCGCCCCAGTTTGTGCGCAGCGTGTTGGGCACCATCATTACCGGGAATGGCGACAATCTGCCGGTCAGTGCTATGCCCGTGGATGGAACCTTCCCCACAGGGACGGCCATGTGGGAGAAACGGAACATTGCAAAAGAAATTCCCGTTTGGGATACAGATCTATGCATCCAGTGCGGGAAATGCGTGCTAGTTTGCCCGCACGCGGTCATTCGCGCAAAGATCTACGACTCCTCGTTACTGAAGGATGCGCCGGCGACATTTAAGAGCTCCAAGCCGCGGTGGCGCGAATTTGAAACGTTGAAGTACACGCTGCAGGTGGCGCCGGAAGATTGCACAGGTTGCAAGCTGTGCGTGGAAGTATGCCCGGCAAAGAGCAAGAGCGAAGTGAAGCACAAAGCCATCAACATGCAAGAGCAAGATCCGCTGCGCAAGCCGGAAGCGCTTAATTGGGAATTCTTCCTGAACTTGCCGGAATTCGATCGCAACAAGCTTTCGCACACGCAAGTAAAGGATTCGCAGTTGCTCGAACCTCTGTTCGAATTCTCTGGTGCTTGCGCAGGCTGTGGCGAAACACCTTATATCAAGCTGCTGACACAGTTGTTCGGTGACAGGCTGCTGGTAGCGAATGCGACGGGGTGCTCGTCCATTTATGGCGGAAACTTGCCGACGACCCCGTACACGAAGAATGAGGATGGGCGCGGGCCGACATGGTCGAATTCTTTGTTCGAAGACAACGCCGAGTTTGGTCTTGGCATGCGTCTGGCCGTGGATCAACAAAACCAATATGCCCGGGAATTGTTGACGCGGTTCGACGGAAAACTCGGCGACGTCCTGGTGAGGGGACTGCTGGAAGCCGACCAGACCAAGGAAGTGGAAATTGAAGAGCAACGCAAGCGCGTAGTTGAACTGAAGAAACTGCTTACCGGGCAAAGTTCACCGGAGGCGTTGGCTCTTCTTACCGTGGCGGACAGTCTGGTTAAGAAGAGCGTGTGGCTGGTTGGTGGCGATGGCTGGGCATATGACATCGGCTTTGGTGGACTCGATCACGTTTTGGGATCGGGCCGAAATGTCAACGTGCTTGTGGTGGACACGGAAGTCTACTCCAACACAGGCGGACAGATGTCGAAGGCCACGCCGCGCGGTGCGGTAGCAAAGTTCGCGACTGGTGGAAAGCATACTGGAAAGAAAGATCTGGCGATGGAAGCGGTCAGCTACGGATACGTTTACGTCGCGCGCGTAGCGATGGGCTCGAGCGATACTCACACGGTGAAGGCGTTTACGGAAGCGGAAGCGCACGACGGACCTTCGCTGATCATCGCGTATAGCCATTGCATCGCACACGGATACGACATGTCGATGGGGCTGGACCAGCAGAAAAAAGCGGTGCTCTCCGGCTACTGGCCGCTAATGCGTTACAACCCAGGGCTGCGTGCGGAAGGCAAGAATCCATTCCAACTGGATTCGAAGGCGCCCAGCATTCCCCTGAAGGCTTATGCCTATCAGGAGGCACGCTACACGATGTTGGTGCGGAGCGATCCCGCCGCAGCGCGCGAGTTACTGAAGATGGCGCAGGACGACGTGGAACGCCAGTGGCGCGTGTACTCAAACCGGGCAGCGATGCCTGGGCGAGCAGACTCTCCACACGTCGCGCCGGTTGCTCCGTCTGAGCCTGAAGATGCTATGACTAGCAAGAAGGGGGGAGAAGACGAATGAGCGATCTGTCAACGAAATATCTGGGGCTAAACTTCAAATCGCCACTGCTGGCTTCGGCTTCACCTTTGTGCGAATCGGTGGACAATATCAAGCGGCTGGAGGACCACGGAATTGCCGGCGTTGTCCTGCCCTCACTGTTTGAAGAGCAATTGGAACTGGAAAGCCTCGCCCTGGATTCGGACCTGACTCGTGGAGCAGAGAGCTTTCCGGAATCCGCGGGTTTTTTCCCGGAATTGCAGACTTACAATTTGGGGCCCGACGGTTATCTTGAGCTAATTCGTCACGCGAAAGAAGCAGTAAAGATTCCGATCATCGCCAGTATCAATGGCACCTCTGACGGTGGATGGTTGCAGTACGCTCGATTGATGGAAGAGGCGGGCGCCGATGCGATCGAACTGAATATTTATTCGATCGTAACGGATCCGGCTGTAAGCGGCGCAGAAGTTGAAAAAAACTACATCGAGCTGGTGCGCCATCTGAAGAGGAATCTCCGAATCCCCATGGCGGTGAAGCTGTCGCCATTCTTCAGCGCGCCGGCCAACATGGGCGTGCGGTTCGACGAAGCGCGCGCCGACGGAATCGTTCTCTTCAACCGCTTCTACCAACCTGATTTTGACATCGAGCAACTTGTTGTATCTCCTAGTTTGGCTTTGAGCCGGCCGGAAGAACTGCTGCTTCGGATACATTGGGCAGCGATCCTTTACGGACATGTGAAGGCAGACCTCGGAATTTCCGGGGGAGTCCACACTTCCCGAGACGTCATCAAGTGCGTACTTGCGGGAGCGAAAGTGGCGTTCATGACTTCAGCATTGCTCAGGAACGGCGTGCAGCATGCTGCTCACGTGTTGAGGGAGTTGAGTCGCTGGTTGGAAGAGCACGAGTATGCGTCTGTCCAGCAGATGTGTGGAAGCATGAGCCATGGATCGGTGGCTGATCCGACGGCCTTCGAACGCGGAAACTACATGAAGGTTCTGAGTTCGTACGCGCTGCGTGCAAACGTATTCAACGATTAATCTAATTTGCCCGAGAATTTAAGCCGCCTAGCCTGGATTATTCACGAATTTACTGGCGAAAAAAGAAAAGGTTGTTCCTCGCCAAAATCTCGAACAAAAAACAGCACCGCCGCAAGATCGAATCAAAGATTGGCCCCTTCATCGCATCTTTACTGCTGCGGAGGTTCCAAAGATAGGGAAGGCGTCGGCCGATTTTTTTCCTTTTGGACTTGCGACCAGATCCTTTCTATTCGTCATCCGCTGGAACTGGGATCCACGATTTGTCCGGATTGAATCGTTCCATCTTTATGAACTCATTGAGAGTAGATGGCCCGAAATCCTTCTGATAGACAACACCATCTTGGCTGACCAGGAAACTCTTCACCCCGGTTTCGCCGTACTCAGCTGGTACCGCCACCAGAGCGAAACCCCCGATCATCGCGCCTTCAACCACATAGTCGATTTCGCCGAGCGGGGCGGCGGGTCCCTGCCCCTTCAGAACTTTGAAAAAATAGCCGTGGTACGGCTGCGGATTGGCAGAGTAGCCCTCTTCGATCGCACGGGCGATCTCTTCGCCCACCGGACCGCCCCAGCTGCCGTCCGCGTTTTGCCATGCCAGACCATCCTGTTTGCCAGGGGTGCTTATGACGCGCTGGGCGTACTGGTTCACGTCGTAGCCTTCCCGCTTCTGGTACGCGTATTCGTATTGCGCTTCAACGTAGCCGCGACAGATGTCTATGGCGTCGAGTTCGTTGCTGCCAATGCGGCGGTAGAGGAGTTCTTGGCGCCCGACTTTCGCGTCGAAGTGCCATTTGTCGCCGACCTTCACAATCGGCACGGGGAACGGCCAGTCCTCGTTGCCAACGAGGAGAAATGCTCGGTTTCCCGTCTTTGGATCGGCAGAAATGCTTTTCTTTTCACGAGCCTCGGCAGCAAAGTCAGAAGCTCGCTGCCGATCTTGCGGGTATTCACCGGAGAGAACGATGTCGTCGCCATCGGGACCGAAAATCTCTTCGAGAACACCCACGTCAAACTTTTGGGCCGCATCAACTAGCGCATCTGCAGCCTGCTGTGGTGTATCGAAAGTCTTGGCGTTGACACCGACAGAGGCTGGCGCCGATTTTGAGGCAGATTGTTGTGCCACGAGGGGTACAGCAGGGACAAGCAGAAGCGCACACGCCGCTGCGCCCACAACCCGCAGAAACTTGGAATGAATTCGATTTGCAAATATGGATTTCATAGCGCTGCCCCCGATCATTTCTCTTCCGACATCGGCGCCACTTATCTCCGCCGCCCGCCACCGCCACGACTACCACCGCCCCTAGAGCCCATGCTCGAGGCACCGCGGCTGCCGCTGGCTCGCGCGTTAGATCCGTTGTATCCTCTCGAGCCTCTCGATCCCCCTCCGAAGGCGTCTCGGTTTCCGCCACCGCTGCGCGAAAGATCCCGGCCCCCTATGCTGTTCGCTCCGCCCCCTCGGGGCCGGTTACCCGCCCCAACTCCGCCACCGGGCCGATTGCTGACGCCGCCTCCAGCCCGATTGCTCGCCAGATTGCCGCCCTGTCGGCCAATTTGTTGTCTGGCGCTAGCCTGCCGGCTGGCAAGAGAATCGCCACGCGTTGTGCCCCCAAATCTGTCTGCGGTTGCCCGGTCCCGATACGGAGCGCCGCCGCGATGTTGCGGGTTGTGTTTCCAATTAGAGTTCCCGCCCCGGCCTCCGCCCCCGATATTGTCGCGGCTACCACCGCCGCGAGCTGGCAGGTTTGACACGCGATTGCCGCCTCCAATATTCGAGTTGCGGTTGAAGTTGTTGTTGTTATTGATGGTGATGTTGTTGTTGCCGCCCCAACCGCAGCCCCACCCCCAACCGCCGCTCCAAAATGCCCCCATCATCACGCCGACGCCAAACGAAATGGCCAACCCTGCGGCATAGTATCCGGGTGGCGGATAGTAAATGGGAGGGTAGGGGTAGACCGGGGCACCATACACCACCACCGGATCGTACGAAGGCACATAAACGACCTGCGGATTGGCCTGCTCGACAACGATCACGCTCTTGTTCTCGACGACCTTGGTCTCCACAGTCTGTTGCTCAGTCGATTTCAAATTGCCTTTGTCCTGGGCCTTTTTGCGCATGCGCTGCACAGCATCCATCACGTCGTTTTGCTGCGACAGGAAGGCATTGCCCAGATCAGTGGTCCACTGGATGTCATCCGCCAAGCGCTTCACCACGTCAGGGAGGCCAGCCAGGGCCTGAACACTTGGATCCCACGGCTGTTTGGCAACCGCATCGGCGAGTGCCTTGTCCTTCAGCCCTGGATTCTTCGCTAGCCACTGCTGTAGCTGAATGAGTTCGAGAGGATATGTGGATGCAGCGAGGGTCTGGGCTAGCAATGGGTCAGGATAGAGGGCAATAGGAGCCACAAGAGAGTCCAGTTGGTCCGGCGGTATTTTCACAGCATCCAGCTGAGCTGACGAGTTTGCCTGTGATTGTGACTGAGACGCAAAAAGTACATCCACATGGATGAGAAGCGAGGAACAAACAACCGCCATGCAGTTTCGTGTCATCCCACGAAGAAATCTCGATCGAACTGTTTTTCTTGTCATGGCAGGACTCTCCCCGAAGTGTCAACAGTCGCAAGCCCGGCCGTCCTTTGACTTTTCCCGTGCCGGTTTGACTCACGAGAATTGGCCGCACGATAGTTTCGAGAGATGGCGCAAAGCGAGAAAAACAGCTCGCCCGGAAAGAGCGGAAGCCTTTCAAACTTGGCACGAGACGTCATCGTGCTTCCCGACAGCCCATCCCACCTTTGGAGAAGAACCGCCCACCTGACCCTAACAGCTCCAGACCAACGCGTCTTTCGTAACTCAAATACTAGCCAAATCAATTCGCAGCAGCAACTAGGGAAACCTCTAGCCGTTGAAGTTCACCCGGACTTGGCGACGCCATTCCGATGTGCGGCACGCCACCACCTAAATCCCAAGTGATTAGGTCTCCTGGACCGTAGTCAACGGCGAAGGTAGAGATGCGAAGCGTTTCGCCCTTGCGACCAAAAAAGACCATGAGATTGGGCACGCGCCGATGATCGATGTTTGTGTCGGTGTGGAGAGTCTGCCAACAGAATGAAGCAACTCACCTGTAACACTCATTTACCCGGCAGCCGTTTGAAAGCGGCCCTCTGCCCCGAAAGGCACACGAGCGTGGATGGTAGTTCCTGCTAATGGCTTCGAATCAATCACAATCGTCCCACTGACCAGCCGAACTCGCTCCAGCATGCTCGTAAGGCCCAGACCTCGGCTTCGCATTGCCGATTCGACGTCGAATCCTTTGCCAGAATCACTAACGATGAGATGAATCTCACCTGAGTTCTCCGCGAGTTGTACTTCGACCCGTTTTACCCCGCTGTGCTTGGCGGCGTTGTGCAGAGCTTCCTGTAGGACTCGAAAGAGGCATAACGAGATCTCCTGTGGCAGTCTTGGCAGATCATGGCTCTTAAAGTTGATTTCCATCTTTCGCCGCCCGCCGAATTCCCTGCACCAGCTCTTCATACCTCTGGCGAGACCTAGAGAATCCGGTATTAAGGAGTACAGCTCATGCGATAAGGCGTAGACATTCGACGATATATCTGACGTCATTTGTTGCAATTCCTGCACATGACCTCGAACTTCGGAGGGCAAATCTTTGCGCCTTTTTCGCAGCTGGCCGAGTCCGATTGCCACCAGAGCAAGGCGTTGGTTGATGTCGTCGTGAAGCTCTCTCGCGATCCGGACGCGTTCTTGCTCCTGCGATTCGATCAACTTTCGACTCATATCTGAGAGTGCCTCTTCCATCTGCTTGCGACGGGTAATGTCCTCTGCAAGGATGAGAATCCCTCCCACAGCGCCTTCAGCGGTCTTCCAAGGACGAACCTCCCAGCGTGCCCAATGAGTGCCGTCTTGCCCATCCCAACGGTCTTCGTCGGCTCGCAGGGTTTCTCCTTGAAGGGCGCGACGGTGAACCTCTTTCCAACGCTCGGGCATGTCTGGAAAAATCTCATAGTGGGAACACCCTAGTATCTCCGCTCTACCGGGTAAGTAATCAGAACACCAGCGGTCGCTGACTTGCAGATAACGCATGTCACGGTCGAGCATCGCGACCGCCGCTGGCACGTTCTTAACGAAGACTCTCAGCAGTTCCTCCCGTGATCGCAGTAATGAACCCTGCGCTTCTAACGTGCGGTTCATTTCCAAAAGCGCTTCTTCTACCCGCTTACGATCAGTGATGTCGTGCAGAATAGAGGCGACTCGATCAACCCCGTTAGCACCTTCGATCGGAAAGTATGAGAGCAATAAGTCCCTCTCCCCAACCGTAGGGTACGAGAATTTCATTTCGTACCTGACCACCTTACCTTGAAAACATTCATCCAGTTTGGGCTTGATGACCGTCTCAAATATTTCCTGGTTCAATACCTCAGTGACGAAATGCCCCACAACTTGCTCCCTCGTCAGATTCCGCATCTTCAAATACTGACGGTTCGCAAGTACGAGGCGGTACTGTCGGTCGATGACCCCGATCATGTCGTCCGCACCTTCCACCGCCTCCTCGTACTCTCGCAATCTGTCTTCAGCCATCTTGCGCTCGGTAATGTCGAGCGATATGCCTAGCGAACGCTCTGCTTCTCCGTTTGCGGCGTATTGGAACCGTCCTCGTGAACGCAACCAGTGAGTTGTCCCGTCCCGCCAAACAATCCGAACATCCTCGGCAAACTCCTCGCGTTTCTCTTTGGCTACCTGTAATGCGTGCTCCACACGTTTGCGGTCGTCCTCATGTACGCGATCCCAGAATTCCTTACGCGATCCCGAGGTCTCATCGGGTGTCATCCCGAGTTGCGCATGCGCCGTGCCGAACCAGACATCCTCACCAGTTTTAAGATCGTAATCCCAACCTCCGGCTGAGCCAGCTTCAAGCGCGAGACGAAGCCTCTCGTTTGCTTTGCTGAGTTCCAGTTCTGCGAGTTTGTGGTCGGTTGTATCTATATTGACGCCAACCATTCGCCCAGGCTGACCAGATTCATTCATGTAAACTTGCCAGCGTCCAGCTATCCAATGAACACTCCCGTCAGGCCAGACTACGCGCCATTCTCCCTTTGTCGGCTGTCCCGTCTTCAACGCCCAGTTATCCAACTCGATCACTCTTGCCCGATCATCGGGGTGAACCAGATTTTCGAAAGCGGTTTGTGTTCCCCCAAAACCTCCCGGTGGCAAACCGTACATCGCCTCCAGTTCCGGTGTCCAAGTATTTACCCCCGTTTGAATATTCCATTCAAAAATTCCTATGCGAGCGGCTTGCTGCGCCAATCGCAGCCGTTCCTCGCTGGCACGTAGAGCCTTTTCCGCGCGTTGACGTTCGGTAATGTCTCTAATAACGACGGTGAAGAACCTCTTGCCGTCAGATTCAACCTTGGAGATGGAACCTTCGATAGGAAATTCTTCGCCAGTGGCGCGCAGCCCCCATAGTATGCCCAGATCATGCAGCATGCGATTGGTGACCCCACTCTCGGCAAAACGACGGGCACGCGTGCCGTGTCCGCCGCGGAAGCGTTGCGGAAGGAAGCGTTCGACGGAACTCCCGATTGCTTCATTCGTCGGACAGGCGAATATTTTTTCCGCAGCGGCATTAAACAGCACGATCCGCTGGGCATCATCGACGGCGATGATCGCGTCCATAGCCGATCCGATGATGCCCGCCAACAGGTCCGCGCTTTCGCGTACACTCTGGTCTAATTGCTCACGTTCGTTGAGTTTCATCACCGTGCCATGCTTACTGTCCTTCCTGATTCCATGACCCTAGCTGTGTACCGATGCTCGCTACGTTAGCGCGAAGAGGGAGGATTCGGATGGCGAAGTGGTCGGCACTGTCTTCACCAATCCGCATCTTAGTCACCACAGAGCAAAGAAACTCAACTCTAGCAAGTCAATATAGACACAACAAGCTCCAAGTGCAGAGAACTGCGAGCAAACGCTCGAAACGTGCGTGGCAGTAGCTCCAGTAGCCTCGGAAGGTACACCAAATTGTGAGGTAGGCTATATTTCGCCATTCTTAGAACACTTTTGCGGAGCTCGAGCGCATTTCGAAAGATGCCTGTTTCGCACGTGCTGAACTCGCTCTGCCGGAAATCGGCATCGATCGCCTCGTGATTGCCTATCGCTGAATTTGTCCCAAGTACGTCCCAGTACCTATGTTTCGACGCAACAACCAGGACACCGACCTGTGGGTGATGAATCCATCCGACCCTAAGACAGACCATATACTGACAAGATTGACCGGTGGTGGATGGGAGCCGCAGGACTGGTCACCCGATGACAAGAAGATCCTTCTCATGGAAGGGATTTCCGTCAACGAGACGTATCTCTGGCTGGTGGACACGTGGACCGGAGAAAAAACCGAGTTGACGCCCAGAAAAACGGAGACTCAAGCCGCCTACGGCAGCGCGCGATTCAGCAAGGACGGTAAGGCCGTTTACGTCACGACGGACAAGGACTCGGAGTTCCAGCGTCTTGCCCATATCGACTTCGCAACTGGGAAGATGAAGGTCGCGACGACAGATCTTTCCTGGGACGTCGACGAATTCCAACAGTCCTGGGATAGTAAGTGGATAGCCTAGTTGAGCAACGAAGATGGGATCAGCAAACTCCACCTCCTCGATTCAACCACATGGAAAGAGCAGCCTGTGCCGAAGCTTCTTGTCGGATTCATGGGTGGCTTGATCTGGCACCGGAACAACCAGGACCTGGCCTTTGGCTTAACGACCCCCAAAGATACCGGCGACTGTTATTCGCTAAATATAAGCACTGGAAAAGTAGATCGCTGGACAACGAGTGAGACGGCTGTGAACACCTCCGGACTTCACGACGCGGAATTAGTCCGCTGGAAGACGTTTGACGGCCGGACGATATCGGGATTCCTGTACCGTCCACCACCGAAATTCAGCGGCAAGCATCCAGTGCTGATCGTGTTTAGCTTGGTCTCCAAATCCGAGTGCCCGAGCAGAGCCTGGGCGGTCTTCAGAGATTCGCCGTTTGCATGCAGGAGTGTCGCGTGGCTGTGCCGGAACAAGTGCCAGGAGATTCGCGGCTGCCCGATGCGGTCGCACGCCGGTGCGAGCTCCCGGTTGTACAGGTTTTTGTCGCTTAGCGGAGTGCTGGTGGGTGTCCGAAACACCAGTTCCTCGGGGCTCTTCGGATTCATCCGAGCGCGGTGACTTTCGAGCACATGTCGGAGGGACGAACTGATGGGAATCGACCGCCGGCTGCTCTTGGTCTTTGGCGATACGAAATCACCCGAGGAATAGTTCTCCGCCACCTCGAGGGTGGCGCCGGGAAGGTCGATGCGCTTCCAACGCAGCGCGGATCTCGCCGATCCTCATGCCGGTCAGAACCGCAACCGCCACAACGGTCGCACAGGGTTCGGTCAGCACAGTGAGCAACATGCGAACCTGGTCCGCCGAGTAGAAACGCCGCTCTTTCTTCGAATCGCCCTCGCGAATGACGATCCCATGAGCAGGATTTCTTTCGAGGTAACCGCGCTTGACGGCGGAACGAAGCACCGTTGCAAACGTAGCTCGCACACTGCGGAGAGTCGCGCTGGCATGCCCCTTTTGCTTCAAGTTCGACAAACACGCCTCAATCTGCGCGACACCGATGTTGCGCAATGGCAACTCGCCCAGCGTCGGCAAGATGTGTTTTTCGAGCTGATAGGAGTAAATGCGCATCGACGATTTCTTCAGCGCCAGTTCCGCGTTCGGTTTCCATTCGAGACCACTCTCGCGCTGCACCCGGCTTCCGACAAAAATCCTGCGGGAAAAGTCGAATTGGGCTTTACCGTTCCCGATGTCGAAGCGTTTTACCGAGACATGAGCGCCAAGGGCGTGCTGTTCACCATGCCTCCCAAGAAGCAAGATTTCGGCGGCGTTCTGGCGCAGTTTGTAGATTCCGAGAGGGCACATTTCAGCGTTGGCGCGGAGGCGGCATAGCACACGAGCATTGCGCAAAGTCCCTATTCGCGACGTAGCAGACAAGTCCCTCCCATGACTTGTGCAGCGGTTTTGAAACTCAAAGGATTCTTCGCATCAGCACATTGCTTTCGCCCAGCGGGGCGACGATCTGGAACCCCTCCTTCTCGAACATGGATACAGTTCCTCGGTAGTCGGCGTAAGCTCCCCAGCGCTTGATTGGATAGGCTTCGACCACGCCGCCTCCCTGTTTTTGGATGGCGGCGAGCGCTGCCTTTAGAGCAGTACGTGCCACTCCGCGACGGCGATATTTCTTGGGAACGACAAAACAGGTTATTCTCCACAGCATTTTGTCGCTTGCAGATGCCAGTTTGCGGTACTTGGGGTTGTTGTCGATGCGGGGCAATTCCTCCATCAGCCCATATTGGCACCAACCGACAGGCGCTCCATGCGAGTAGACAAGGATTCCGTGTGAACGTCCTTGCTCCACAAGTTCTCTCTTGTCGTTGTGGTTACGCCTGATCCAGATGACACGGGGAGTTTTCTTCTCGCCACCACTGCGGTGATTGTATATACACCAACATGGATACGCGCCCGGTGCCGGATGGGTCTCGAAAAGGCGTTCGAAGTCGCTCCATGTTCGTTTGGATAATTGCTTGGTCGAGAATTCCGAGACTGAGGACGCCGTAAGCTGCGAAGTGTAGTTTCTAGGATTCGGACGCATCATCAAACTCGTTGCAGGATCGCTTCCATATCAGCTAATGACCTTGCCCGCGGCGAGCATCTGTTTCATCTTCTCGACTCGGCGAGCACGAGTGTCGTCCTTCTTGGCTTTCGAATACCAGATGATGAATTCTTTTTTGTGAGCGAATGACAAGCGGTCGAGCTTCTGAGTGAGCTTCGCGCCCAGCGCCTTCTGCAATGGTGCGGGAATCTCGATCTCCCGCTTCTCGGCGTCTGGCTCAATGGCGATGCTTACGACATCTCCAGCCTTGACACCCGCGCTACGCCGCGCCTCGGCATTAACAACAATGTACTGTTGACCGCCCCGGTTTCCGACCGTGCTGCGCCAAGTGTAGCCATTGATCATTAATTTGACGGGCACCTCGGCTTTACCCCAAACATCCCGCGTGTCGAACGGCAGTGTGAACGCAGCGCTCGCGTCCTTGCGCGTCTCATCTCCGTTCAGCTTCGCTTTGAATTCCTTTCGCATTTAGTAGTCCAGATCAAATCGAATACTGAAGACAACTCTCGGCACGGTAGTGTTTATTATGCAGTCTTCTGCTCGCCGAGATGTTCCAGAAGAAATACGTGGAAATCTGTCGCCATAGGCTCAGCACCTAGCTGCCTCATTGTGAGCGCCACTTGACCTCGATGATAAGTGGAGTGGTTGACGACGTGCCGCATCAGGTGCATCAAGCTCAGCCGCGTTCTACGAAACGGGAGCATTCTCGCAAAGCTCTCATTGTCCACGCGATTTACGAACTCGGACTGCTCCGACTGGACTTCTATCCACTTCGATTGCAGAGCATCGACGTTTGGAAATGCCTCAGGACTGAAGACGGCATCGCGTTTCGCCTTCAAGTCTGATAGGGATGCGGGACTCTCAGGCGGGTGTCTCCAATAGGCGAACCAAATCCACTCGCCGCCCAAGATGTGCAGGAGCCTGTCTCGCACGCAATGAAAGCTGCCGCTCATTGGTCGCGTGAACTGCTCATCATCCGTGTCCCATTGGTTCGCACGAGAACTTAAAATTGTATTTTTTCAATTTCAGGCCCGTAACTGCCCGAGCCGCCGATATTGCCCGCGGTGTAAAATCTCCTGCGACGAGTATGCCTCGAACCTTGGTGTTCTCTGAAGTACTCAAATCGCCCATGTAAGACAAAATCTGCGCGTTGGCTTCTCTGTCAGCAGGAACCGCTTTCAACTCTATAACCACACGCGAATACGATCGGCGATGGGGACGTTGAAGCAGGTGCTGAGTTGAGTAATGCAGAACATATTCGGGAAGAGAATCTGGAGCTATTAGCGCTGGGCGCCTTGCCGAGCGCGGGCGTGTTCTCGCAAACGAAATCAGGAAAGGTGCAAGTGTGGAGCGCAGAGGTTCCTGCTAAAACGGA
>Ga0306921_10004157_pt1 | contig 14803 bp, 13 predicted proteins | sample sta12Cox44000080_FD_203760 | JGI IMG/M metagenome (GOLD analysis project Ga0306921, IMG submission 203760) | Lab enrichment of tropical soil microbial communities from Luquillo Experimental Forest, Puerto Rico - statoxic.12C.oxic.44.000.080 (v2)... | ecosystem: Environmental > Terrestrial >...
GAAAGACTTTTCTGTGAGCCATCGGGAAAGCCTCGGCGTTCTTGCTCTCCAGGTGAATGGAGCACACGGGGGAGAAAAACTGGAGGTCACCTTTCCGTCTGGTGACGAAAAGGCTGTATCGAATGCGATGGAACAGATGTCGCTTTCCCGCGGATCCGCTAAGCAGTGAGGGTGTTATGTCAGCAACTGATTTGCTTTGCCTGAACCGGATAATCAAGCCTCAGATTGCTCTGGAGGAATTCCTGAAATTCACCGCTGATCTGGGCATAAAATACGTCGAGGTCCGTAACGACTTCACCGATAAGGGGATCTTGGATGGGCTCTCAGACAGTGCCCTGCAGAAGGCCTTCAAGGATACTGGTATCAAGGCTTTGACTATCAATGCCCTCTATCCCTTTGAAGATGCCAAGGTTCTAAAGGAGAATATCGAGAAGCTGAAGGGATTGATTGCTGAGGCCAAGCGTATCGATTGTCACCAGATCGTGCTGTGTCCGTTGAATGACGCTAATGACAAGCGCAACCCCGCCCAACGGGCTGATGAGCTAGTGACTGCGTTAAACGCCTACGGTTCATTGTTTGCTCAAGCCAAGATGACCGGCTTGATCGAGCCCCTGGGTTTTGCGATCTGCTCCTTGCGGACCAAGAAGGCTGCCCTCGAAGCCATTGCGAAGTGCAACTATCCGGAATCCTATAAATTGCTTCATGATACCTTCCATCATTACCTGAGTGGTGAAATCGAGTTTTTCCCAAAGGAGACGGCCATTGTCCACGTTTCAGGCCTCCTGGCGGGTAAGACCAAGGCCGCGACCACCGACGAAGACCGGATCCTGGTTACCGAGGACGATATCATGGATAACCGCGGCCAGGTTGCAGCTCTGCTGAAAGCCGGGTGCACAGCGCCCATCTCCTACGAGCCATTTTCGTCACAGGTGCGCGGTCTGCCGCTGTCTGAGCTCAAATCGCAGCTCCAAAAGAGCATACATTACTTGTTTGCGTGATGCGTTTATCTTGAACGTATTCCCGCCTTGGAAGCCCCCTTTCAGACCCGTTTCAAAAATTATAAACACGAAATTATCTTTGGGAAAATGTCTATCAACGTCGGAGTTATCGGAACTGGAAACATTGGACAGGATCACATCCGTCGGATTACCCAGGCTTTGTCCGGGGCACGCGTGGTGGCAGTGACTGATATCGATCTGGCACGAGCCCAGAGTATTGCCAAGGACCTTGGCGGCCGGGCCGAGAGCACCGGACAGAACGTCATTGCAGCAAAGGATGTGGATGCTGTCATCGTCACCTCCATTGGTTCGACCCATGAAGAATACGTTCTGGCGGCGATCGCAGCCGGCAAGCCGGTGTTCTGTGAAAAACCTCTGGCGACCACCGCGGCCGCCTGCAAGCGTATTCTTGATGCCGAAGTCGCCTGCGGCAAGCGTCTGGTTCAGGTCGGTTTCATGCGTCGCTACGATGCTGGCTATCGCCTTTTGAAGGAAGTCGTCACCAAGGGGGTTATCGGCGCGCCGCTGATGGCCCATTGCGCCCATCGCAATCCGACCGTCGGTGACAATTACACCACCGATATGGCCATCACCGATACCGTCATCCATGAAATTGATACCATGCGCTGGTTGCTGGACGACGAATATGTTTCTGCCCAGGTCCTTTATCCCAAGAAGACCAGGAAGGCTTCCAAGCACCTGGCCGACCCCCAGATCGTCCTGCTTGAAACCGCCACTGGCATCCGGGTTGACGTCGAAGTGTTCGTTAATGCCGTCTACGGCTATGATATCCAGTGTGAACTGGTTGGCGAAACGGGTGTGGCCCGCCTTCCGGAACCGTCCAACGTTCTGTTGCGGAGCGAGGCTAAGCTGAGCGTTGAAATTCTCACGGACTGGAAAAAACGCTTCATTGCATCCTACGACGTCGAGTTGCAGGAATGGATCCATTCGGTGGCATCCGGAAAGATCAGTGGCCCGTCGTCCTGGGACGGCTATGCTGCTGCCGTCACTGCCGATGCCTGTGTCGAAGCCCAGAAGACCGGTAAAATTGTGAAAATTGAACTCGGTTCGCGTCCGGCCTTATACCATTCAACAGTCATATAGTGCTCCGGGGCCGTTCTCCGGGTGTCTGTTCCTGGAAAGGAGCGCTGTTTTATTACTTCTTAGTTACCCCTATTGCAGCATCACCCACTTTAATCATTTCAAACATAAATCGCCCTGGCTGAGTTATTGGACTTAGTGTGGGCCCTGAACGGACCATCAGTGATCCCGATACAGTTAGCGTGGTTAGTAGCAGTAAATTTCGCAATCTCTCATACGATGTGTGTGCACCGGGGGCCCAGCGTTCCTTAATGTTTCTTCGCCAACAGCCCTTATATTCGAATGGCTCATTTTTCGATGTGGTCCGGGATTGAGAGCAAAAAGAATCGTGTCGCCGGCTTCCTGTTCAAGATCAACATTGCGTCGGCGCTTGCCTTCAGCGTCAAGACTTCGCATTTTCACAATGCAGTAGACAGGTTCGCCCTGGTTCTCTGCATGTCCCCTATTTGTGATCGTTCCCGTAAATTCAAAGAAAGCGGTATCTTCGTTCATACGTTCGTAAGCTAATTGTTATTTGAGTAATAGACCTTGTTCGAGTGCGCCGATGGAGTTGGCCTTATTTAAGAACCGGTCATTGTACGCTGATCGGTGGCGGTCGCACGGCGCCGGATCGCCCAGCGTTTTATAACACCGCGCTGGTGCGCTACTTGGATTTCAACGACAGCTTTCTGGCCAGTGGTGAGACTCGTCCAGCTTGAATGCCTGCGCTCTGGCATTTGGGGTACTCAGAGTCTTTGGGACAGGATCCTAACATACAAAGGTTGAACGGTTACGGCGAATTCGACGACCCAAGGCCCACGATTAAGCAATTGGCCGAAGCGATTCTTGCCAAGGTCGAAGTGGGTCTAAATGACAAAGGAGCGAATACACCTTCCCAGTGAAGTATGCGGGAAATTTTGTCTCAATGACGCATCACTAATGGGTCGTTTCGTCTCAACACGCGGCGGTGACCCGGCGGCATGAAATGGACGACCGGCTTTGGCTGGGCCAGCCTCGATATACTTCTGGTACCTATCCCAAGTTCGAAAAACCGAACTCCCAATTTGGGGATTGGCACTGCCTTCTCAGAGGGCGGGAAGCGGTCAGACTCCAAGCAGCGCTCTTCGGCACAGAGAGAGTCAAGAGGCAACCCGTTCAGCGTTGGCGGCTTACCTGATCCAGCCCCCGGATTTGGGCGCGCGAGGTGCAGGGTAAATACGATATTTTCGTGCTCTGGCATAGGATAAGCTGTGTACATTCAGATCCCAATTGTGAATCCGCTTTAGAGCGACACCGCTGCAGTGACGAACCCCGCGCGGGCCCCTTGTCCGGTCTAGGACATGATAGAACAGCAGATGATAGCCTGCTCGGTGCGAGACCGAAAGGCCGGACAAGGAGCCCGCGAGCAAAGGTGGCGCTTAGTGACTGGTGCCAGGAGCTTTGCTTCATTCGCGATTTAATTCGAACCACGGCCGTGATCACGATCGCCGATGCTTGCCGCCCGTTGGCTGGCGCGGTATCTTCTGGCCGTGATCAAGAGCGAAATTCCCGGGGCGCGGCCAAAGCTTCTCAGTCTATGGAGGTAACGGCCGACTTCCAAGACGACGACTTAAGCAGATTTGCAGCAGATGGCGCTGCTGCGCTACCAACTGCAGAGAAGGAAGGGTACGTTGAACACGAGGGCGCTCGTATCTGGTACGCATGGTATGGGGCAGGCTTTCCTGTAATTCTGCTGCACGGAGGCCTCGGCCATAGCGGCAACTGGGGTTATCAGATTCCAGCGCTGCTCAGCAACGGCTACCGGGCAATCTTGATTGACAGTCGAGGCCATGGCCGCAGTACACGCGACTCTCGCCCGTGCGACTATGAACTTATGGCGTCCGATGTTCTAGCCGTGATGGATGAATTGCATCTGGAGATGCCCGCTTTTGTTGGATGGAGCGATGGTGCCACCATTGCTTTGATCGTAGCGATGAAAGCCCCGAAGCGTGTCGCAGGAGTCTTCTTCTTTGCTTGCAAGATGGATACGAGCGGCGACAAGGAGATCATTGAATTGACTCCTATCCTTGAGCGCTGTCTGAGCCGGCACGCAAAGGATTACAGCCAGCTATCGGCCACGCCAAATGAGTTCAAAGCATTTGCCGAAGCGGTGAGTTTAAAGATGAAGACTCAGCCAAACTATTCGGCTCAGGATCTCGCCAAGATCAGCGTGCCAGTCGCGATCGTGCAGGGCGAACATGACGAATTCATCAGACACGAACACGCCGAATACCTTGCGCGGACTATCCCGAACGCGGAATTTGTGGATCTGAAAGAGGTGAGTCACTTCGCACCACTGCAGAGACCGAACCAATTCAACACCGCAATGTTGGCCTTCCTGGGGTCGCATCTAAAGATTCAAGAAAACGCTTCGTGATATTCCTCTGCTTTCCCAGCATACCGCCGACGGACTTAACCTTGGCTGGCTGCAATCAACTTCGCGTAGTTCAGCGGCTTGGCGAGACAAAAATGGCCGATCGAGCTTCCCAGGAACTGGTTGCTGGAGAGTCGGTAGGAGGGTCGCATCCAGCACCAGTTTCTAGAGGACCGCGAAGGATGGACTCGATGTCGCTTGGCAGAAACTGGTGCTGGATCGGACCCTACCGCCACCCCGTCACGGCGCGATCTCGTGTTGCCTAAAAATAATCACAGGCGCCAGCCCATGCAAAGCTCTTCCCCTCAACAGGGGGCGTAGCGACCCCCCCTTTTGCCGGTCGAGAAGCCCTTTCGATCTGAGGCCAGAGGCATTTCACTTAAATTCAAACTCCGTCGCAATCTTCTCGGCCAAATCGGCGGCTTTTCCCGTGCCCCAAGCATTGATGCACCAAAACGCTTCTTCGGTTTCAGATTTGATCACCACAGCGGTCATTTGGCCTTGGGCGTTTCCGTAGAAGGCGGGAAAACGGATAACTCCCGCCTCGTGCACTCCGTTGGCGTAAGTCCAGTCGATTTTTGGCATGTTTGGCGATCGAGGGTTAGCACTCCGATAGAAAGTATTAGATAAAATATCCTCGATTTTGCCTTTGGTTCCCGGGGTATTTGTCAATTTCATGACCACAACAAAGACGCCGCTAAAGTAAGCGGTCCGTTGTATCATTTTTTGCTTTTTCCCCCGTACCTCGACGGGGAGCCTCTCGAGCGGGAATTCGGTAGGGGATCCAAAAGCAGCGGGCATACGGAGAGACAACCGTTCGTCAAATGGCTGCAGAGTCGCAGGCCCGGTAATATGTAGGGGTGCTGATTCGCGATCGTTTCGAAATCTCCCCACGAGTCGCTCCCCATAATTTGCAGCAACCATAATAATTAGCGCGAGGATGAGACCTCCCAGAATCCATCTTTTTCTCGTCGCATTCATTTGTCGGTCGTCACCGAATTTCGCACGGCTTCGGAGACGAAGGCCTCACTGGTCGGATTGAAGACCTCCGAGACCACCCATAGCCGTTCAGCCGCCAGCTTCGTTTCGCCGAAGGAGTAAGTCGAACCCGACTGGTCTGCTTGGTCATCGTCCATCGTCTATATAGTAAGCGCCCTGAACGCTTTTGCAGAACCTCATGTACGCACTTCCGCTCGAGTGCGGTGTGTCTGACCCTGAAGCCGCCCGCTTTGAAAATTTGGGACGGCACGGAGGCTGTCCCTCTCAGGTAAATGATTCGGCGCGCACTCGGCTGGATTACTTTGCGGTAAGCGGCTAATCGACTACCTCTCCGCGAGAAACCGTGACAATCACAGGGTGAATGGGTAAAAAGCTCCCCGATTTCTCGATGATATGAGAAAAGTCACACTGCGGGTTCCAGTGCTTGTGTTGATGTTGGTGTTTTCCTTGCCGACGCTTCTGAACGCGGAATTCGATATCTGGTCGCCAGATTTTGTCACCATTGACAATGCGCATCCCAATCTCTCAACCAATACGATCGCCATCTCCGGTAGAAACTTTGGTAATCAGCAGCCCGTAGTCAATCTTGGTGCGACTTCGCTGGTCGTCACGTCGTTCAGTCCGACGGCAATAACTGCAAATCTGCCCGCAAGTCTAGCCCCCGGCTCTTACCATCTGACGGTTGTCGCCGGTGGCGTATTTCCGCGGGTTGGCTTACTGGACCTGACGATCGGGAATGTCGGTCCACAAGGCCCTGCTGGCCCTCCAGGGCCACAAGGACCACAGGGTCCGCAAGGTCCGACGGGACGGCAGGGTGTGCCGGGGTTTGCTCGCCCGGCGGGGTTGGCAATCAATCCGTTGCAGGTAGCATTGCTAAAATGGGCCCCCTATTCAGGCGTGACGTTCCCGGTGGAAAACGGGCCGTTTGGCATCGCCTTTGACGGAGCCAATATCTGGGTTGCAAACTCTGGCAGCAACAGCGTGACGGAGCTACGTAGCAGCGACGGCGCCAACCTCGGCACTTTCAACGTTGGTGCCGGGCCGCTTGGCATTGCCTTTGACGGAGCCAACATCTGGGTGACAAACGGTGGCAGCAACAGCGTGACCAAGCTGCGTGCCAGTGACGGCGCCAACCTCGGGACCTTCGGCGTGGAGTTTTCCCCGTTTGGTGTCGCCTTTGACGGAGCTAATATCTGGGTGACAAGCGGCGAAAGCGTGACCAAGCTGCGTGCCAGCGACGGCGCTCCTCTTGGCACCTTCTTTGTCGGGGGAAACGCGTTTGGCATCGCCTTTGACGGAGCCAACATCTGGGTAGTTGCTGCAGGCCAATTTCCGCATGTGTGCAAGCTGCAGGCCAGCAACGGCGCCAACCTCGGCAACTTCCCCGTCAATGCCGGGGGTGGCATCGCCTTTGACGGAGCCAATATCTGGGTGACAAACCGTGGCAGCAACAGTGTAACCAAGCTACGTGCCAGTGACGGCGCCAACCTGGGCTCCTACGCTGCGGGAACCAGTCCCGTCGGCATCGCCTTTGACGGAGCTAACATCTGGGTGACAAACAGTGGAAGCGCCAGCGTGACCAAGCTGCGTGCCAGTGACGGCGCCAACCTGGGCTCCTTCGCTGCGGGAACCAGCCCCGTTGGCATCGCCTTTGACGGAGCTAACATCTGGGTGACAAACACAAGCAGCAACACCGTGAACAAGCTATAGCGGGCTGATTCGTACGGGCTAAGCGACGTAACCTCGGATCTCCGCGCTTCTGAAGCGCACGCTGAAACGGAAGACCTTCTTCTCCTGAGAGTAAATCTTTCCGGTCTGCAGATCGATCCGTAGTGCCACGCCGACCCGGGTGACGTCCACAGTTGCGTGAAAGCCGCGCTCGGAGAAGACGTCGATCAGCATCGCCAAGGCCACCGGATCCTCGAAGAGCAGGTCTTCGGAGTTGATGCTGGCGATGCCCGAAACCGCGTGGCGAACCACGATGGGCATCATCTTGCTTTCAATGAACTCGATCACCCGCCCGAAGGTTTCTGGCTGCTCCACCTCGTAGCTGTCCAGCCGGCGGACGAGGTCCTGGCGAGCGTGCCGGACGATTTGGCTGGCCAGCGGCAACCCCCGAAGCCGATCGAAGGTTCGCGGGTCCAACTCCAGCGAGCTCTGGTATTCGAGCTCGCGGACGATGTTGGCCCGCACTTCGGGGATGGGCGCTTGGGCGTTGATAAAGTGGTAATGGAAGATCTGCTTGAGGGAAACCAGCGCGTCGTAGGTTTGCTCCTTGAAGACGCGATAACGGTTGCGCGCCAACCCCTCGCTAAAGTCCGTCGCCCGTTCCTCCCAGCGTTCGCCCATCCCCGAGCGGGCAACCTCCTCGTTGTGGGCAACGACCTGCCGTCCGCGCTTGAGCTGGCGCGCCACGCTCTCCGCCTCGTCGACGAACAACACCATGATGTGGAAGATGGGCTGTTTGAAGTGGATCACCTCCGGGGTACCGGAAAACTCCCGCCGGAGCGCGATCATCTCGTCGAAAAGCAGCTTGAGGCACTCCACCTGCACGTTCGTGCGCGGAAAGCCGTCGAGCAGCGCGCCGTTCTGCTGCTCGGGCTCAAGCAGCTTGCGGAACAGGATGCCGACTACCTCTCGGTCCCCGACCATGCCGCCCCGCGCCTTGACAGCACGCGCCTCCGGTGTGTCAAGGAGCTGGGAAACCACAACGGGCGGCGCGTCGATGCTGCGCACCTTGCGGATGAAGTCCGAGTTGGTGCCTTTGCCCGCGCCCGGCGCCCCCCCGAGCAGGATCAACTCCCTGGGGAAACGCATCCGGCAGCGGCCCAACTCACCCTCCAGCTCTCGCCAGACGGCGCCGAAGATGAGTTGCGCATCCTTGATCTCCAGGTCAGGAGAGTTAGTTGCAGCAGGCACGAGGGGGGCAGCAGTTCCTTGACCCTTCCACGCGCCAGCATCGTCACCTTGCATCTGGATGCGTTTCATGCGTCGAGTTAGTGATTGCAATTGTCATTTGCAACTAAACCGGACGGCAACGCGTTTGGAAACCCTTTTTTATTCAAACCCCAATTAATGAGTGGGGCATATCACGAGATTACCGGGAGCGGCTCGCGTTGTAATCGAGATTGATTGAGCGAAAAGCGACGACGATGCGCCCAGCAGACAGGCAAGGAGAACCTCTCGGACTTTTATCAAGTTCAGCATAGTTGGGTGTGTTTGGTTGACTTCGGCATTCGTCGAAAGACCGAAAGTTGAGGGACAATCCTTGGATCTGTAGACAGTTCAACTTGATCCTGAGCAGATAAACGCCTGCTTGTTCCGTTAAACTCACGAAACCGGAGATGGTTGCAACGGAACGCCGAGAATCGACCGGAATCGCCAGGGATCCTTTGCGGAAATGTTTTGCGCTTCCAAATACGAGTTTAAGCTGGAAGATCTGTTCGATTGCGTGCAGATGTTCTGAGCTATTGAAGCCGCCTGTTGAGGCCGTAGCACGAGCGGGCGCGCAGAGGCGACCGACATTAAGAACATGTAGACGTAATAGACGTTTGGAACCCCTCGTATTTCTCTCTCACCGTGCGCCGTAATCCCCCGCTCATTCCGCCGCCAATTCTCGCATTGGGCCTGTTATTGGCCTGCGGTTGTTTGATGGCGGTTATACGTTTATCTCCGATCCCGATTCCGGCCGGTCATGGTATTGGCCTTTTGTTGCTAATTCTCGGCTTTGCAGCTGGTTATTCCGGATTCTCTGCTTTGCAAAAAGCTGGTACTCCCGTACGCCCGGGTGATGAACCAACCAAGCTGGTCACAAGCGGTCCCTACCGCATCACTCGCAACCCAATGTATCTCGGACTGGAACTGGTCCTGTTAGGCGCTTTTTTTCTAGCGAAATCGCCGTTTTTTCTAATTCCGCCGATTGTTTTCTTTCTCTTAATTAATTTTCTGCAGATTCCGTTTGAAGAAAATTTGATGACCGAGCGCTTTGGCGGGTCATACACGGAATATTGCCAGCGTGTGCGCAGGTGGCTGTAGCCGTCGTGCTCGCTCCGTTTCCGTGGCGTTGGCCAACTAGCAACACTTTATTACTCATTTCCGCCGTTGTGCTTTGGATAATCATCATCGTGTTCAGCGTAATCGGCCCAGTACCGATCAATAACGAGGTTATATCGTGGGAGATTGGCCGCCTTCCGGACGACTGGGAAGCCAAACGGAGTCAATGGGACGTGCTGAACGCGGTGAGAGTCCTTTTGATAGGGCTGGCTTTCGTCGCGCTCGTCCTCTCCTTCAGAGCGCCTCACTTGTTTGGCGCCACCTGTTGAGGGGAAGGAACTTTGCATGGGATGGCACCTGTGATTATTTTTAGGCAACACGAGATCGCGCTGTGATGGGGTGGCGGTAGGGTCCGATCCAGCACCAGTTTCTGCCAAGCGACATCGAATCCATCCTTCGCGGTCCTCGAGAAACTGGTGCTGGATGCGACCCGGTCCCACCGACTCTCCACCACCAGTTCCTTCAGCGCTGCCGGCCTAACCTGAATTTGTGCGATCTGTAGGGAGGTCGCAAAATCCTTGTCCATAACGATGCTAAACCCGCCATCAAAAAAACCGGGTCAACTGGATCAGGGAAACCGTCCCTAACCCCGCTTATCTTCGGACCATTAACCTAAATCCCGAAATTTGGAAATCGTCCTCGTCCTCGTTTGCTTAGCTGTCGAACTGGTCCTCCCAAGAGTCATTTGACCTGTTCCTCCTTCTGGTTTTGTCTCTTCTCTGGTGTGCTATGCGCGAAAATATATTGAGAGCTTTGTGGCAACAGGATAGATGCGCGGTCAATGGCTGGTTAAGCCTGCCTGCGACGTTCTCGGCCGAGGTGATGGCCCAACAAGGATGGGACTCGCTGACCATCGACCTTCAACATGGGCTCATTGACTACGAGACTGCTGTTGGCATGCTCCAGGCCATCTCGACAACCCGAACAGTGCCGCTCGTACGGGTTCCGTGGCTGGAGCCGGGTATCATCATGAAAGTGCTCGATGCGGGCGCTTACGGTGTGATTTGTCCCATGATCAATTCCGCCGCGGAAGGGCGCGAATTCGTAGCGGCCTGTCGCTACCCGCCCGCGGGGATACGAAGTTGTGGCCCGACTCGCGCAAACATCTATGCCGGTCCGGACTACATCGCCAACGCAAATCGGACGATCATCACCATGGCAATGATTGAGACCCGCTCAGGCCTCGACAGCCTCGACGAGATTCTGTCGATCGAAGGACTCGACGCCATATACGTGGGGCCATCGGATCTTTCGCTAGCTCTCGGATATGAACCGCAGCTTGACCCGAGCGAACCAATCATCGTCGAAACCATCGAGCACATCGTGGCTCGGGCCCGAAAGAAAAATGTTGTAGCTGGAATTCACACGACTTCACCGGATTACGCACAGAAAATGATCCAGCACGGTTTTCGATTCGTGACCGTGAGCAGCGATATTCGTTTGCTGGTAGCAAAAGCCTCCGAAGTCTTAAAGACGATGGGACGCGGACCTTCGCCAGCCAAAGAAGTTTCAACTCACAGCAGCCCATACTAGCCGATCGGCAAAACTATGCAAAAGGTGCTGGTTGCCGGCTCGATTCAACAGGCGGGACTCGACATCCTCTCTCAGCGCAGCGACGTTACGATCGATTGTTGCCCGGATCAAACAAGCGAGAAAGAACTGATCGATCGGGTCGTCAATGTCAGTGCTATTCTGGTGGGCACAACGCCGATTACGGAAAGGATCATAGATGCGGCCCGCGTACTGAAGGTAGTTTCGCGGCGCGGCGTGGGCTACGACAACATTGACCTTAGCGCTTTGCGCCGGCGCAAGATTCCGCTCACGATCGTCGGTTTAGCCAACGCTTCCACGGTTGCGGAACACACGCTCTTTTTCATGCTCGCGCTCGCAAAGCAGGCGATCGCGTACGACCGCGCAACCAGGACTGGCAACTGGCGATTTCGAGAAAGCCTTCTTGCCAGCGATCTGCTTGGCAAGACGTTGTTATTGGTCGGCTTCGGCCGAATTGGCCGGGAAGTTTCGGTTCGCGCCGCGGCTTTCGGTATGCGGGTGATGGTTTACGATCCGCTCATTCCGGGGACGGCATTCGGCGACTTTCCGGTTGAGCCTGTCAAAGATCTCTTACACGGACTGGCGATCTGTGATTTCTTGAGTGTGCATGTGCCGTTGACGCCGCAGACTGCGGGTTTGATCGGGGCGAAAGCGTTCGCCGTGATGAAGCCGACCGCATTTGTCATCTCTACCGCTCGCGGCGGAGTGGTTGACGAGGATGAGTTGGTAAATGCTTTGCGAACGGGCCTGATTCGCGGAGCCGGGCTGGATGTGTTCAAGGCCGAGCCACTCTCTCCTGATCATCCCTTGGCCAGTTTGGAAAATGTGATGCTATCCCCGCACACAGCGGCGCTTACGCTGGGATGCGCGCGACGAATGGATGCGGTGGCAGCGCAGAACTGTCTCGATGCCATTGACGGGAAACTCGATCCGGCACTGATTGTGCCAAATGACTGACACCGGGGCGCTGACGGCCATTGCCGGCTCACCCTTTCCTACAGGGTCTTGGCCGTTCTCTGTGGCGATCACCCCGCTGGTCCCTTTCGCCTCGTCCTTCGCGAAGCTCGAATCATGGCAGGGCCCCCGCCGGGCTTCGATCTGAATGAATCCTTCACCCTGGGTAAGAACACCAATGGGATTAACCCTGTCACAGAAAAAGTGACCCTGCAGATTGGCACCTTCTCCGTAACAATTCCCCCGAGCTGGCGGCGAGCCGTTCATAGAAGCGAATTCCTCACGTTGCGCTATCTAGCCCTGCAAAAACATTCGTGTCACCAGGGGCAAAGTATACTAGACTGAATTGTTCAACTTAAGGCGAACGATTTCCCCAGTTTAAGTCGCGCTGTCTCCGGACATCAATCTAGTTCCTGCCTGGTACCCTGTTTGTGCCGTTTCCGGGCGCGCTCCACCACTGCCTTGATTCCGTCGCGGATCGGCGTGAGGGCGAAGTCATGCTCTCGAAACTCGCGCAGCACCTCCGCCCACGACTTTTCCCCTGGCGGCACGCGCTGCAGCGCCATCAGCCAGGCGCATTCATCCTTTCCGGGATCACCGACCAACACCGGTACCACTTCGATCTCGTCGTTGTCATGGCGCTTCTTCGCGATTCGGCATTCCATCGTGCCGATATAGTGTGATACCGCGAAGTTCACCGATATCAGCGGGATGTAGACATCCATCTTCGCCAGCGCGTTCTTTATCTCCTTATCCCAGCGCACGCCGGGGCGGATTTCTTTGTCATTCCAGGGCTTCACTCGAGTGCCGGGGAATTTCAGCAACGGCATCAGCGCCTGCATCCAGTAATCGTCTTTGTGGGAATAGCTCACAAAGAGCCACACCTCCGCCGGCTGCGCCGGCGCTTTCACCTGGCGGTTCACGGCTTTACCTCCTCTCCGCCGCCGGGCTCCTCCACCCACTCAGGCTCCAGCACACCAAATTTCTCTAGCGTAGGGCGCGGAACCCACTGGCCGTCGAACCACCGCTGCTCCGTTAAGTGCAATTCCTTGTATTCGCCAAAGAGCTCCATGAGAGTACTGCGTATTATCGAGAGCAGGGCCCCGCGGTCGCCCTCCGGCCCGGCGACGGTGACGAAGAGATACTTCTCCTCCACCGTCGTCCACACCCGCGCCCGGGCGTTCGGGTAGCGCAGCATGGCGCCGCGCTGCCACAGCCTGCCAGGCTGGATCAGAGAGAAAGTGCGCACCATGAAGCGCGGAAGCAGCGGCGCGGGCACTACGGCAAATTCATAGCGCAGCCTCGTCACGTCATCGCCTTGCGGTTCGTCCGTCCCCGGTGGCGGCTCGGGCTGCAACAGCGCCGGGCAGAGCTGGCGGGTGCCGTCTTCGTTCAGCGGAAAGCTAAGCTGAAAAAGGTTCATCAGCCGCAGCAAGAACTCCCACTTCTCCGCCGGATAATCCCGCGTCTTCAGCATCTCCACCGGCTTCTGCGCCGCCACCGCGTAGATTTCACCCAGCTTCTCCGGCGTCAGCACCGCGTCGGAAGCCAGTGGCCGCCCGGGCACGAAGAGATTCGCCCGCAGCGCGGCGTATATGCCATTCGCTAGCCAGTCGGGGCGGAGCACGGTGGTATCCCGCAGACGCTCATCGCGCGCATAATTCATCGCGATGCCCAGATCGTGCATTAGGGCCGCCACCTCCGCCTGCTTCTGCGGGTCCGGCTCGCCGCGCGTGGCGCATTCGCGAGCAAAAGTCTCATAGTTGAGGTAGTTTTTCCCCTCTTCGTCGAGGCTCTCCAACCACTCTTTGATCCCCACCCACTTGCGCGGAAAGAGTTTGCGCGGCTCCGGCATCCAGTGCTCCTCCGCCGCTGCGGTCAGCGCACTACGGAGGGCCACAATCGTCGGCTCTGCACCCGGACAATCCTCCTCTGGCAGGCACTCTGTGGCCACCCACGCCACGATGGGGCCGTACATTTTTTCCAGTGAGTCGCGATCGAGCGGACGTTCCACGCCGCGGCTCTTGTTCAACGCTACGACCACCGGCGCTGGGCCGGCGTAGCTGCGGATGAGCTGGAGCCAGTATTTAGCGTCCGTCTCTGCGCGGTCGCTGCGCTGCTCGAGCACCAGCAGGTAGAGGCTGCGCGTCGTGAGGAAAAACTCGTGCATCGCGTGCAGCACATGCTGCCCGCCGAAGTCCCACACCCGCGCGCGAAGCTCCCCATCCGTACAGTGAAGCGTCAGCGGGCGAATCATGATGCCGTGGGTCTCAGGCTCGTTCGGGTCCATCGGCTCGCCGGCCAGGCGCTTCACCAGCGTGCTCTTGCCCGCCTTACCCCAGCCCACCACGATTAGCTTCAGCTCTCGCAGTGCCCGTCCCTTCGCACCGCGCGTTGCAAAGTAGTAGTCCAAAATTTCGCGCGAGGGCTTCGGGCATCTTTCTTGAAGGCCAAAAGCCTCCCGAAACGTTGGCCCGAGCACTTCATCCGGCAGGCCCAGGTGGGGATTGCCGTGGAGAAACAGCTTCTCCAGCTTCGCTAAACTTTGCAGGGCCTCGGGCAACGTGTTCAGTTGGTTGCCGGCAAGATAGAGCTCCTGGAGCTGGGGCAGCTGGCCGATCGCCTCGGGCAGCGTGCTCAGTTGGTTGCCGGAAAAGTCGAGCTTCTCAAGCTTCGAGAGCCGGCCGATCGCCTCGGGCAGCGTGCTCAGTTGGTTGAAGTTAAGAGAGAGCACCTGCAGCTGGGAGAGCTGGCC